>Ga0247704_1000262_pt1 | contig 15037 bp, 15 predicted proteins | sample 41W_NmetaG_FD_189042 | JGI IMG/M metagenome (GOLD analysis project Ga0247704, IMG submission 189042) | Soil microbial communities from hillslope of Landscape Evolution Observatory, University of Arizona, Oracle, AZ, United States - 4-1-W_N | ecosystem: Engineered > Artificial ecosystem >...
GCCGGCCCCGGTGCCCGCGCCTTGGCCGATCTCATCGCCGGTGCGGTACCCCCGCCGCCCACCACCACCGTGGCCCCGGTGGCGACCACCCCCGTGGCCGTCCCCACGACGGCGGCCCCGCCGCCGGGAACCGGGCCGCGCTAGGCCGGTAACCTGACCGGCCATGTGCGGGATCGTCGCCGTCGTCTCCCGCCCGGCGCAGCGACCGTCGCCGTCGGTGGCCGACATCCGCACCCGGCTGGCGCGGGCCGAGGAGGCCCTCGGTCCCGGCGCCGATCCGCTCACCACCATGGCCGGGGCCGCCGCCGCCCTCGAGGAGCTCGATGCCGTCCTCCGGGGCACCCCCGGCCTCCAGCTGCTGCTGGCCCGACCGGAGGTGGCGGGCGAGCTCGAAGCCGGCTGCGGGCGCCTCGAAGCCGTGGTCGACCGACTCGAACGGGACATCGACGCCGAGGTGGGCGTCGTCGGGACCCGGGCTGTCGAAGCCCGCAACGCCGCCCTGATCCGGCTCAAGGACGTGGTGTGGGCCCTCGGCCGGGACCGGCTGGGCCTGGCCAGGGCGGTGGCCGATCTCGGGGGGACGGCGCCCGGCCCGGCCGCCGTGGAGGCCCTGGCCTCGGTGCAGGTGGCGCTGTCCGCCCTCGACCGCCTCGAGGTCCGGGGCCGCGACTCGGCCGGGCTCCACCTCCTGGTCCGGGGCCACGGCCTCGATCTCGGCGCTCCCGAGGTGGCAGCCCTCCTCGAGGGGCGCGGCGACGATCCGCTGTTCACCTCGGGCGCAGTCCGGGTCGCCGACGGGCACCTCAGCCTGGTCTACAAGGCGGCGGCCGAGGTCGGGGAACTGGGGGACAACACCAGCGCCCTGCGCCGCGCCGTGCGGGAGGACGAGCTCCTGCGCCTGGCGCTGCGGGCTCCCGGTGCCCGGGTCACCGTCCTCGGCCACACCCGCTGGGCCAGCGTGGGCATCGTCTCGGAGGCCAACGCCCATCCCCTCAACCACGAGGAGGAAGGGGCCGGTCCCGCCCCCTACGTCACCGTGGCCGTCAACGGCGACGTCGACAACCACATCGAGCTGCGCCGGGAGGAGCACCTGGCCATCCCCGTCGAGGTCACGTGCGACACCAAGGTGGTGCCGGCCCTGGTGTCGCGCCGCCTGGCCGCCGGGGCGGCACCGGTGGAGGCCTTCCGCCACGCGGTGGGCGCCCTGGACGGCTCCATGGCCATCGCCGCCAGCGTGGCCGCCGAGCCCGGCCGCCTCCTGCTGGCCGTGCGGGGCAGCGGCCAGTCGCTGCACATCGGCGTGGCCGAGGACGCCTTCGTGGTGGCCAGCGAGCCCTACGGGGTGGTGGCCGAGACCAACCGCTACCTGCGCGTCGACGGCGAGACCCTGGTCGGCCCCTTCCGCACCCGCGGCCAGGTGGTGGTGGTCGACGGGGACGAGCCGGGCGTCGCCGGCATCTCCCGGTCGACCTACGACGGCGTGGCCCTACCCGTCGACGAGGCCGAGCTGGTCACGGCCGAGGTGACGACCCGGGACATCGACCGGGGCCGGTTCCCCCACTACCTGCTCAAGGAGCTCACCGAGGCGCCCCGCTCGCTGGCCCGCACCCTCCGGGGCCGCATCGTCGGCCGGGGCGGGGGCCTGGCCGTCGCCCTCGACGACGACGTCCTGCCCGAGGGTGTGCGCAAGGCACTGGCCGCCGGAACCCTCGACCGGGTGGTCGTCGTCGGCCAGGGCACAGCGGCGGTGGCCGCCAGGAGCGTGGCCGCGGCCGTGGCCGGCGCCTGCGCCCGCTCGCCGCTGCGGGTCGAGGCGGCCCTGGCCACCGAGCTCTCCGGCTTCGGCCTCGACGACGACATGTCGGGCACCCTGGTGGTGGCGGTGAGCCAGTCGGGGACCACGACCGACACCAACCGCACCGTCGATCTGGCCCGGGGGCGGGGGGCGTCGGTGATCGCCATCGTCAACCGCCGCAACAGCGACCTGGTCGACAAGGCCGACGGCGTGCTGTTCACGTCCGACGGGCGCGACGTGGAGATGAGCGTGGCCTCCACCAAGGCGTTCTACGCCCAGGTGGCCGCCGGGTTCCTGCTGGCCGAGGGACTGGCCCAGGTGCTCGGGTGCAGCGACCGGCCCCGGGCGTCGGGGCTGCTCGACGGGCTCCGCCGCCTGCCCGAGGCCCTGGAGGCGGTCCTGGCCCAGCGCCCGGCCCTGGCCGCCGCCGCCGCCCACGCCCCGCCCCAGCGCTCGTGGGCAGTGGTGGGCAACGGGCCCAATCGCATCGCCGCCGAGGAGGTGCGGATCAAGCTGTCGGAGCTGTGCTACAAGTCCATCGCCTGCGACGCCACCGAGGACAAGAAGCACATCGACTTGTCGTCGGAGCCCCTGGTCTTCGTCTGCGCCGCCGGGCTCGACGGTGCCACCGCCGACGACGTGGCCAAGGAGGTGGCCATCTACCGGGCGCACCGGGCGGTGCCCCTGGTGGTGGCCAGCGCCGGCCAGGAGTTTGCCGGGGCGGTGGCCACCGTGACCGTGCCCGTGGTCCACCCGGCGCTGGCCTTCGTGCTCTCGGCCATGGCCGGCCACCTGTTCGGCTACGAGGCCGCCCTGGCCATCGACGCCCAGGCCCGGCTGTTGCGTGAAGCCCGCGCCGTGGTGGACGATGCCCTGGCCGGAGCCGGCGACGCCGCCCTGCTGGAGCGCCTCCGTCCCCGGTTGGCTCCGGTGGCCGGACGCATCCTCGGCCGGCTGCGCTCGGGCGACTTCGACGGCCACCTGCGCCCGGCCATGGCCCTGGAGCTGGCCTCGCTGTTGCGCTACGCCATCGGGACGGCGCCCCTCGACACCTTCGAGCTCGACCACGGCCGCCGGGGCCTGCCCAGCGTGGTGGTGGAGGAGCTGGTGAATGCCCTCACCCGCTCCATCGACGAGCTGTCCCGCCCCATCGACGCCATCAAGCACCAGGCCAAGACGGTCACCGTCGGGATCTCGCGCTCCGAGGAGGTCCTGTTGCGGGCACCCCTGGTCGAAGCCGTGCTCGACGCCGGGGCCGGCCGGGACCAGGTCGGCTACCGGGCGCTGCGCACCCTGGCGGCGCTGGGGCCAGCGGTGGCCGAGGTGGTGGGCCACACCCACTACCGCATCGACGGCGACGTGGAGCAGGGCCAGGCCCGCCTCTACGTCCGGGCCAAGGGGGGCATCGCCACGGGCCTGGTGTCGCGGGCCGAGGGCGATCCGGTGCTCCGGGGGACCAAGCACCGGGTGGCCACCACCCGGGAGGTCACCATGGCCGTGGGAGCCAGCGACGGGCGCAGCGTGGTCATCGTCCCCGAGAGCCGGGACAACCGCAGCGTGGGCCTGGTGCTGCTCCACGTCCGGGCGGCCGGGGTCCTCTCCGCCCCCGAGGCCCGGGCCGTGCTCGAGGGCTACCAGGGCCGCTACGACGCCCTGGTCGACGCCGTCACCGAGACCGAGCCGGCCTTCGACGACGAGGTGCTGGGCACGGTCCCCATCGTCGAGCTGCTCACCCAGCCCGTCCACCTCCTGGCCCAGCACTGGCGCTGAGCCGGTTCTCCGGGAACCCAGCAGCGCCCGGCGCCGCTGCGGCACCGGAGAAACGCCGGGACGCCGGCGGGGGCGGTCAGCCGAGCAGGCCCCCGACCGTGTCCAGGAGGTTCTCCACCAGGCCCTTGTCCCCGGCGGCGGGGATCGGGGAGGCGGCCGAGGCGATGAGGGCCCGTGTGCGCTCGCGCACCTCGGGGAGGCGCCGGTAGCACCCGTTGCCGGGACAGCCGGTGGGGGTGACGTCGCGGTGGCCGATGAGGGTGCCGGCGGCCACGGGATCGATGGTGCGGGGCCCGAACTTCCAGGCGGCGATGGCGCTGACGGCGTCGAGGGCGGCGTCGGTGGGCGTGATCCCCTCACTGGTGTAGGTGCCGAGGATGGCCACCCCGACGCTGCCGGTGTTGTGGCCGCCGGCGTGGGCCCCGACCACGCCCCGCCCGGCGTCGTCCTCGCCGTCGTGGCGGCCGTTGCCGGTGGCCCGACCCTCGTAGACCCGCCCGGCGGCGTCGACCACGAAGTTGTAGCCGATGTCGTCCCAGCCGTTGCCCTGGACGTGGTAGGCGTAGATGGCCCGCACCCGGGCCGCCGGATCGGGCTCGTCGACGGACGTGACCGTGTGGTGGACGATGAGGCGACTGATGGGGGCGAAGTCGGGCTGGCGGCGGCGGAGGGACTCGTCGGCCCCCCACTGCTCCCGGCCGATGATGGTGGGCGGCGACACGGCGACCACGGGCAGGAGCGGCCCCAGGGTCGGGACCAGCGAGCGCAGCAGGCCTGGGCCGGCAGTGAGCGCGCCGGCGCCCACCACGCCCTGCCACAGGAGCTGGCGGCGGTGGAGACGGTGGGTGACGACACTCACCTCGCTCGGGTGCTCACGCACGGCGGCGCAGGCTACTGCAGGTCGGGGGCCAGGAACAGGGCGCATCCCCATTCCCTCCCGATCTTCAGCTTCGGTGGGACACTGGCCGGGTGATCCCCATCCTCACTCCCGTCGAGGTCCGGGCCCTTGACGCTGCCGCCGCCGAGCCGGTCGAGGTGCTGGTGGCCCGGGCCGGCGCGGCCGTCGCCCGGGCGGCCCTGGACCTGCTGGGCGGCAGCTACGGGCGCCGGGTGCTGGTGGTGGCGGGCAAGGGCAACAACGGGGCCGACGGTCGGGAGGCGGCCCGCCGGTTGCGCCGGGCCGGGGTCCGGGTCGAGGTGATGGCGCCGGGCGCCGCCGGCGCCCCCCGTCCCGGCCCGCTCGACCTGGTCATCGACGCCGCCTTCGGCACCGGCTTCCGGGGGCGCTGGGAGCCGCCCTCGATCGGACGGGTTCCGGTCCTGGCCGTCGACATCCCGAGCGGTGTCGACGGCTCCACCGGCGAGGCGACCGCCGCCCTGGGCGCCCGGCGCACGGTCACCTTCGCCGCCCTCAAGCCCGGTCTCCTCCTCGGGCGGGGACCGGAGCTGGCGGGCGAGGTCACGGTGGCCGACATCGGCCTCGATCCCGGCCCCGCCGCCCGCGCCCATCTGGTGGACGACGCTGACGCCGCCGCCGCGCTGGTCGAGCGCCCGGCCACGGCCCACAAGTGGCGGTCGGCGGTGTGGGTGGTGGCCGGGAGCCCGGGCATGACCGGGGCCGCCCACCTCCTGGCCCGGGCCGCCCAGCGCACCGGTGCCGGCTACGTGCGCCTGAGCACGCCCGGTGGCGCCCCCGGGGAGGGGGCCCCCGCCGAGGCGGTGGGCCACCGCCTCGGCGGGGGCCATGGCTGGGCGGGCGAGGTCCTCGGTGGGCTCGAGCGCTTCCGGGCCCTGGCCGTGGGACCGGGGTTGGGGCACGACCCCCAGGTGGCGGCCGAGGTCCGCCGGCTCCTGACCGGCACCACCCTGCCGTGCGTGGTCGACGGCGACGGGCTCAGCGCCCTGGGGGAGCGGGCCGGCGACGTGGGCCTCGGGCCGTCCACCGTCCTCACCCCCCACGACGGGGAGTACGCCCGCCTGGCCGGCCACCAGCCCGGTCCCGACCGTCTCGCCGCCGCCCGCCACCTGGCCGCCACCACCGGGGCCACCGTGCTGCTCAAGGGGCCGGCCACGGTGGTGGCCGGTCCCGGGGGCGAGGTCCTGGTCAGCGCCACCGGGAGCCCCCGGCTGGCCACCGCCGGCACCGGCGACGTGCTCACCGGCGTGATCGCCGCCCTGCTGGCCACGGGGGTCGAGCCCGCCCTGGCGGCCGCCGCCGGGGCCCACCTCCACGGCCGGGCCGCCCGCCTAGGCTGGCGGCGGGGGCTGGTCGCCGGCGACCTGGTCGACCTGCTCCCGCCGGCCTTCGAAGCGCTCGAACCCTGAGGAGCCCCATGCCCCGCACCATGCTCGTCCGCCAGGTCATGACCACCGACGTGGTGAGCTTCTCGCCCGGGGAGTCGGTGTCCGACGCCACCCGGCGGCTGGTGGAGCGGGGGGTCGACGGCGGCCCGGTGGTCGACGACGGGGGCCAGCTGGTGGGCATGCTCAGCAGCGGCGACCTGCTCGTGCAGGAGACCCGCCTCCACTACCCCACCGTCATCTCCCTCTTCGGCGCCTACCTGGAGCTGCCCTCGGCCCACCGCCACTTCGAGGACGACCTGCGCCGGGCGGTGGGGGCCACCGTCGGCGACGTCATGGGTCGCGATCCGGTCGCCTGTGCCGACGGCGACACCCTGGAGCGGGCGGCCACCCTCATGCACGACCACGACGTGAGCCGCCTCCCGGTCGTCGCCGGTGGGAGGGTGGTGGGCATCGTCGCCCGGGGCGACATCCTCCGGGCGGTGATGGGCGGCCCCGAGTCGTGACGGCCGGGCGCCCGGCCTGGGCCGAGGTGGACCTGGCGGCCGTGGCCGCCAACGCCGCCACCCTGGCCGCCGCCGCCGCCCCCGCCGCCCTGTGCGCCGTGGTCAAGGCCGACGGCTACGGCCACGGTTCGGTTCCGGTGGCCCGGGCGGCGCTGGGGGCGGGCGCCACCTGGCTGGCCGTGGCCATGGCCGCGGAGGGGGCGGTGCTGCGGGCCGCCGGAATCGACGCCCCCATCCTGGTGCTGGCCGAGCCGGCACCAGGAGAGCTCGACGAGGTGGTGGCTCAGGGGCTGCGCGCCACCGTGTGCACCATGGCCGGCATCGAAGCGCTGGCCAAGGCAGTGGCCCGGGCCGGTGCCGATCCCCTCCCTGTCCACCTCAAGGTCGACACGGGCATGCACCGCATCGGGGCCCCGCCGGTCGAGGCCCGGGCCCTGGCCGCGGCCGTGGCCGAGCGGGGGGAGCTGGTGTGGGAGGGGCTGTGGACCCACTGCGCCGTGGCCGACCAGCCCGGCCATCCCTTCACCGCCGTGCAGGCCGACCGTTTCGACGCCGTGGTCGACGAGCTGGGCGCCGCCGGGCTGCGGCCCCCGGTGGTGCACGCCGCCAACTCGGCCGCCGCTCTCGACCACCCCCGCCTGCGCCACGATCTGGTGCGCTGCGGCATCGCCCTCTACGGCCTCGATCCCAGCCCCGCCCTGGCCGGCCGGGTCCCGCTGCACCCGGCCCTGCGCCTGGTGTCGGAGGTGGCGGCGCTGCGCACCGTGGCTGCCGGGGAGGCCGTCTCCTACGGGCTGCGCTCCTGCGTGGTGGCTGACACGGTGATGGCCACCGTCCCCCTGGGCTATGCCGACGGGGTGGCCCGGCGCCTCTTCGACGTGGGGGCCGAGGTGCTCATCGGTGGCCGCCGCCGGCCCCTGGCCGGCACCGTCACCATGGACCAGGTGGTGGTCGACTGCGGCCCGCCCGGTGCCGCACCGGCGGTGGCGGTGGGCGACGAGGTGGTCCTCATCGGGTCCCAGGGAGGAGCCCGGGTGGGGGCCGAGGAGTGGGCCGAGCGGCTGGGGACCATCGCCTACGAGGTGGTGTGCGGCATCTCGTGGCGCGTGCCCCGCCGCTACCGGGGCGGCGGGGCAGGGGCCGGCCATTCGTCCTGAGGACGGCCCCGGGTACGATCGGGCCGTGTCGGACCTGGCCGCCATCGCCGCCGAGGCGGCTACCTGCACCCGGTGCCGGCTGGCCCCCACCCGCACCCAGGTGGTCTTCGGGATGGGTGACCCCGGGGCCGACCTGGTCTTCGTCGGGGAAGGACCGGGGGCCGACGAGGACGCCGCCGGGCTGCCCTTCGTCGGCCGCTCCGGCCGCCTGCTCGACCGGCTCGTGGCCGAGGAGATGGGGCTGACCCGGGCCGACTGCTACATCACCAACACGGTCAAGTGCCGGCCTCCGGGAAACCGCGACCCCAAGCCCGACGAGATGGCGACGTGCCGCCCGTGGCTCGACGCCCAGCTGGGCCAACTCGACCCGAGGGTGGTGGTGACCCTCGGCAACGTGGCGTCGAGGGCCCTGCTGGAGCGCACCGAGGGCATCACCCGACTGCGGGGCCGGGCCTACCCCTGGCAGGGCCGGACCCTCATCCCCACCTACCACCCCTCGGCCGCCCTGCGGGGCACGGCCGGGGCCATGGCCGGGATGCGGGCCGACCTGGTCCGGGCCAAGCAGGCCCTGGCCGGCGCCCTCCGGGGCGGCCGGTGAGCGTGGTGGCGTCCACCGCCGGGGTCGAGGCCACCAGGGGCCTGGCCGGGGCCCTGGCCTCTCGGGCCCGCCCCGGCGACCTGGTGCTGCTGGCCGGCGAGCTCGGCGCCGGCAAGACGGCCTTCGCCCAGGGCTTCGCCCGCGGCCTGGGCGTGGAGGAACCGGTGACCAGTCCCACCTTCACCCTGGTGCGCACCTACGAGGGTGGCCGCCTCCCCCTCCACCACATCGACGTCTACCGCCTGGACCGGCTCCAGGAAGCCATCGACCTGGGTCTGCCCGAGATGCTCGACAGCGCCGCCGTGACCCTCATCGAGTGGGGCGACGTGGTGGCACCGGCCCTGCCCAGCGACTTCCTCGAGGTCCGCCTGGCCTATGGCGACGAGCCCGAGCAGCGCCGCCTCGCCCTGCACGCCCAGGGCCCGGAGTGGAAGGCCCGCCGGCCCGAGCTGGAAGCGGCGGTGGCGCCCTGGGGGGGGCCGCCGCCGTGCTGATCCTCGGCATCGAGACGGCCACGCCCCAGGTGGGGTGCGCCATCGGCGCCCACGAGGGGGTGCGAGCCAGCTTCCACGCGGCCAAGGGCCGCCGCCACGCCGAGAGCCTGGTCCCGGGCATCGACTTCATCCGCCGCCAGGCCGGCATCGAGTTGGACGAGATCGGGGCGGTGGCGGCCGACGTGGGCCCGGGCCTGTTCACCGGGCTGCGGGTGGGGGTGGCCAGCGCCAAGGCCATGGCCATGGCCCTGCGGGTGCCGGTCATCGGCGTGTCCAGCCTCGACCTGCTGGCCTTTCCCGTGCGCTGGACCAGCCGGCACATCGTCTCGGTGGTCGACGCCCGCCGGGGCGAGGTCTTCTACGGCTTCTACCGCCAGGTGCCCGGCGGCGTGCAGCGGGTGTCGGGTCACCGGATCGGCACCCCCGACCAGCTGTGCTCGGAGATCCAGGCCACGGGCGAGGAGTGCCTGGCCGTGGGCGACGGCGCCCTGCGTTACCGCGGTGCCCTCGAGGAGCTGACCCGCGTGGAGATCGGGGAAGCCGGCCTGGCCTATCCCTCCGCCGGCTCGCTGGTCCAGCTGGCCCACGCCCGGGCGCTGCGGGAGGAGTTCATCAACTCCTGGGAGCTCCAGCCCATCTACCTGCGCAAGGCCGACGCCGAGATCAACTGGTCGTCACGCCGGCCGCCGAGCCCGGCCAGCGGGCTCGATCCCACCGGGGAGCGGGCATGAGCGTGCCCGTTCCCACCGACGTCGGCACCGGTCCCCCGGCCGGCGTGGCCGTGCAGGTCGTGCCCATGCGCCGGCGCCACCTGCGGTCCGTCCTGCGCATCGAGGGTCGGGTGTGCCCCCGCCCCTGGAGCCTGGGGCTGTACCTGTCCGAGCTGGCCGCCGGGACCGACCGCCACTACGTGGTGGCCCGCGGCGCGGGCGGGGTCGTGGGCTATGGCGGGTTGATGGTGGCCGTGGGGGAGGGCCACGTCACCACCCTGGCCGTCGACCCGGCCTGGCAGCGGCGGCGGGTGGGCACCCGCCTGCTGCACGCCCTGGCCAGCGAGGGCCGTTCCCGGGGCCTCACCAGCATCACCCTGGAGGTGCGCATGGAAAACGCCGCCGCCCAGTCGCTGTACCGCCGTTTCGGCTTCGCCCCCGCCGGGGTGCGGCGGGGCTACTACGCCGAGACCGGCGAGGATGCCCTCATCATGTGGGCCCACGGCGTCGACGGCCAGGAGTACAAGAGCCGCCTCGACGCCATCGCCGAGCACCTGGCCGCCCCGGCCGGGGGAGAGGAGCAGGGATGACCGGCACCGGCAACGTGGTTCTCGGGATCGAGACCAGCTGTGACGAGACGGCGGCGGCGGTCGTTGCCGGGGGGCGCCAGGTGCGCTCCTCGGTCGTCTCCAGCCAGGTCGACCTCCACGCCCGCTTCGGAGGGGTGGTCCCCGAGATCGCCAGCCGGGCCCACGTCGAGCTGCTGGTCCCGGTGGTGGCCGAGGCCCTGGTGGAATCGGGCGTGGAGGGCCCCGACGTCGACGCCGTGGCCGCCACCTACGGGCCCGGCCTGGTGGGCTCCCTGCTGGTGGGCCTGGCCGGGGCCAAGGCCATGGCGTTGGTGTGGGACGTGCCGTTCGTGGCCGTCAACCACCTGGAGGGCCACCTCTACTCGGCCTTCCTGGAGGACCCCACCCTCGAGCCTCCCCTGGTGGCCCTGCTGGTGTCGGGAGGCCACACCATGTTGGTGTTCATGGAGGACTACGGGCGCTACCGGGTGCTCGGCAGCACCGTCGACGACGCCGCCGGGGAGGCCTTTGACAAGGTCGCCCGCTACCTGGGGCTGGGCTACCCCGGTGGGCCGGCCATCGACCGCCTGGCCATCACCGGCGACCCGGCGGCCGTGGACTTCCCCCGGGCCATGCTCGACGCCGGCTACGACTTCAGCTTCTCGGGGCTCAAGACGGCGGTGGTGACCTACGTGCGGGCCCATCCCGACGTGCCCACCGAGGACGTGGCCGCCAGCTTCCAGCAGGCGGTGGTCGACGTGCTGGTGGCCAAGACCCGCCGGGCGGCCCGGGAGACGGGCGTTCCCACCGTGTGCCTGGGCGGGGGTGTGGCCGCCAACTCGGCCCTGCGGGAGCACTTCCTCGACGCCTGCACCACCGACGGGTTGGCCGGCTTCCTCCCCAGCCGCTCAATGTGCACCGACAACGCCGCCATGGTGGCGGCCGCCGGCTGGTGGCGCCTCCAGGCCGACGGGCCCAGCCCCCTCGACACCGGGGCCGAACCCAACCTCCGCCTTCCGGTGGTCTGACCGCGGCATCGGCCCGTTCCCCGGGCTCTCGGCCCCACCAGGGCCTGCGGGGTTGTGGTGGTCGGGGGCCTGGCGTATCGTTAGCACTCGACACCCGAGAGTGCTAACGCAGCGCCCCGGGTGGCGAACGGTCACCAGCGACAACGATCCCCCTACGGAGGCGTACATGAAGCTCAAGCCCCTCGACGACCGCATCGTGGTGCGGCCCGGTGAGTCGGAGGAGACGACGGCCAGCGGGCTCGTGATCCCCGACACCGCCAAGGAAAAGCCCCAGCAGGGCGAGGTCCTCGCCGTGGGCCCCGGTCGGCGTTCCGAGCAGACCGGCGAGATCATCCCCCTCGGCATCGAGAAGGGCGACATCGTCGTCTACAGCAAGTACGGCGGCACGGAGTTCACCCTCGACGGTGAGGACGTGCTCATCCTGACCAGCCGGGACGTCCTCGCCACCGTCAAGAGCTAGGGAGGCAGCCCCATGGCCAAGATGCTCAAGTTCGACGAGCAGGCTCGCCGGAGCCTGGAAGCAGGGGTCGACCGCCTGGCGAACGCCGTCAAGGTGACGCTCGGCCCCAAGGGCCGCAATGTGGTCCTGGAGAAGAAGTTCGGTGCCCCCACCATCACCAACGACGGGGTGTCGATCGCCAAGGAGATCGAGCTGGACGAGCCCTTCGAGAACATGGGGGCCCAGCTGGTCAAGGAGGTGGCGACCAAGACCAACGACATCGCCGGTGACGGCACCACCACCGCCACCGTGCTGGCCCAGTACCTGGTCAAAGAAGGCCTGCGCAACGTGGCCGCCGGGGCCAACCCCATGGCCCTCAAGCGGGGTATCGACCGGGCCGTGGTCGCCGCCGTGGACGCCATCGCCGATCTGGCCAAGGAGATCGACGACAAGTCCGAGATCGCCCAGGTGGCATCCATCTCGGCCGGCGACACCTCCATCGGCGACGTCATCGCCGACGCCATCGACAAGGTGGGCAAGGACGGAGTGGTCACCGTCGAAGAGTCCAACACCTTCGGCATGGAGCTCGACTTCACCGAGGGCATGCAGTTCGACAAGGGCTACCTCTCGCCCTACTTCGTGACCGACCAGGAGCGCCAGGAGGCCGTCCTCGACGACGCCTACATCCTCTTGGTGAACGGCAAGGTCAGCGCCGTGCACGACTTGGTGCCGGTGCTGGAGAAGGTCATGCAGTCGCCCAAGCCGCTGCTCGTCGTCGCCGAGGATGTCGAGGGCGAGGCCCTGGCCACCCTGGTGGTCAACAAGATCCGGGGCACCTTCACCTCGGTGGCGGTCAAGGCCCCCGGCTTCGGGGAGCGCCGCAAGGCCACCCTCCAGGACGTCGCCGTGCTCACCGGCGGCCAGGTCATCTCCGAGGAGGTCGGCCTCAAGCTGGAGAACACCACCCTCGACCTGCTCGGCACCGCCCGCAAGGTCGTCGTCACCAAGGACGACACCACCATCATCGACGGGGGCGGCACCGACGCCGACGTGTCCGGGCGTATCGCCCAACTCAAGCGGGAGATCGAAGAGACCGACTCCGACTGGGACCGCGAGAAGCTCCAGGAGCGCCTGGCCAAGCTCTCCGGGGGCGTGGCCGTGGTCAGGGTCGGCGCCGCCACCGAGGTCGAGCTCAAGGAGAAGAAGCACCGCATCGAAGACGCCCTGTCGGCCACCCGGGCCGCCATCGAGGAGGGCATCGTGCCCGGCGGCGGCACCGCCCTGGTGCGGGCCCGGACCGCCTTGCACGACCTCGGCCTCAGCGGCGACGAGGCCACCGGCGCCGCCATCGTGCGGGGGGCCCTGGTGGCCCCGGCCCGCTGGATCGCCACCAACGCCGGCATCGAGGGGGCCATCGCCGTCCAGCAGATCGAGCGGGAGACGGGCTCCACCGGCCTCAACGCCCTCACCGGCGAGTTCGAGGACCTGCTCAAGGCGGGCGTCATCGATCCGGCCAAGGTGACCCGGGCGGCCCTGCAGAACGCCGCGTCGATCGCCAGCCTGCTACTCACCACCGAGTGCCTGATCACCGACAAGCCCGCCGATGACGTCAAGCTCCCGCCGATGCACGGCATGGGGGCGCCCGGCGACATGAGCGGCGGCATGGGCGGCATGGGCGGCGGCATGGGGGGCATGGGCTTCTAGGGTCCCCCGGGTTGCCTGCCCTGGTGCCCGGACGGGTCCTGTCACCGAGGAGGATCCCCTCCCACGGCTCCTCGCTTCGCTGCGGGGCCGTGGGCCCCTCCCCTCGGTGCCACCCGTCCTCCTCCGGGACAGCGCAACCCCACCCCAGTTCGTCGATCTGGTGAGACGGCCGGCCCTTTGCGGGCCGGTCGTCTCGCGTGTCGGTGAGGGCTGCGCTCGGGTACGGGTGTTGCATGACTGATCAGATCGATCCGAGGGACCAGCCGGCTTCCAACGTGGACAAGGACCCGGATGATTGGGTGACGGGGGAAGAGGCCATGACCGGGGCCCAGGCGTCGTACCTGGAGACGCTCAGCCAGGAGGCGGGGGAGGAGTTCGACCCGTCGCTGAGCAAGGCCCAGGCGTCCCGGCGCATCGACGAGCTCCAGGAGCGCACCGGCCGGGGCCGTCCCGCGGGCGGCTAGCCTGGCGGCCATGTTGGAACGCCCGGCCCCGGATCCCGCCAAGCTCCTCGCCCAGTGGATGGAGTGGGAGCGGGGCGAGGAGATGCCCGGGCGGGTGCTGGCCAACCTCAAGACGGGTGGGCTGCGCGACGTGCTCGAGCAGCTGGTGGCCGTCCAGGAGGAGCAGGTAGGCAGCTGACCCGCATCCCCCGACTTTGTGGTCACGGGTGGCCCGGAATGGTGCGGAAGTGACCAGAAAGCCCAGGGAAGTCCGGCGGGACCGGGGGTAGAGTGGCGGCTTCCCAGGGGCGCAGGAGCGAGGGGGCAGCGGTGGCCGAGATCGAGATCGGGATCGGCAAGTCGGGACGGCGGGCCTACGGGTTCGACGACATCGCCATCGTGCCCAGCCGCCGTACGCGCGACCCCGAGGACATCGACATCTCCTGGGAGGTCGACGCCTTCCGCTTCGAGCTACCGGTGATGGGGGCGGCCATGGACGGGGTCATCAGCCCGGCCTCGGCCGTCGAGCTGGGCCGCCTCGGGGGGGTGGGGGTGTTGAACCTGGAGGGCCTGTGGGTCCGCTACGAGGACCCCGAGCCCCTCTTCGACGAGATCGCCTCCCTGCCGGCCGACAAGGCCACCTTGCGCATGCAGGAGATCTACGCCGAGCCCCTCAAGCCCGAGCTCATCGTCCCGCTCATCCGGCGCATCAAGGAGGCCGGGGTGGTCTCGTGCGCCTCGGTCACCCCCCAGCGCACCAAGGAGTTCGCCCCCCACCTGCTCGAGGCCGAGCTCGACCTGCTGGTCATCCAGGGCACCGTGGTCACCGCCGAGCACCTGTCCAAGTCGGTGGAGCCCCTGAACCTCAAGCGCTTCGTGCGGGAGCTGCCCATCCCCGTGGTCGTCGGCGGCTGCGCCTCCTACGACGCCGCCCTGCACCTCATGCGCACCGGGGCCGCCGGCGTGCTGGTGGGGGTGGGCCCGGGCAACGCCTGCACCAGCCGGGGCGTGCTCGGCATCGGCGTCCCCCAGGCCACTGCCGTGGCCGACGCCAAGGGCGCCCGCATGCGCCACCTGGACGAGACCGGCGTCTACTGCCACGTCATCGCCGACGGGGGCATGAGCACCGGGGGCGACATCGCCAAGGCCATCGCCTGCGGCGCCGACGCCGTCATGGTGGGCTCGCCCCTGGCCGCCGCCGCCGAGGCTCCCGGCCGGGGCCACCACTGGGGCATGGCCACCTTCCATCCCACCTTGCCCCGGGGCGCCCGGGTGCGGGTCGGGGTGCGGGGCACCCTGGAGGAGATCCTGGTGGGCCCGGCCCGGGAGAACGACGGCCGCCTCAATCTCTTCGGGGCCCTGCGCACCTCCATGGCCACCTGCGGCTACGCCACGGTCAAGGAGTTCCAAAAGGCCGAGGTCATGGTGGCCCCGGCCCTGCAGACCGAGGGCAAGGACCTCCAGCGCTCCCAGGGCATCGGCATGGGCCGCTCGGGGTGAGCGTCATCGGCGAGATGCTGGGC
>Ga0247704_1000264_pt1 | contig 15018 bp, 9 predicted proteins | sample 41W_NmetaG_FD_189042 | JGI IMG/M metagenome (GOLD analysis project Ga0247704, IMG submission 189042) | Soil microbial communities from hillslope of Landscape Evolution Observatory, University of Arizona, Oracle, AZ, United States - 4-1-W_N | ecosystem: Engineered > Artificial ecosystem > Mesocosm...
GGCGGGGGCGGGCAAGACCACCACCATGGCGGCCGCCGCCGAGGCGTGGCGGGCAGCCGGCTTCGAGGTCGTCGGGGCGGCCGTCAAGGGCGAGGCGGCCCGGCAGCTGGAGGTGGGGGCCGGCATCGCCACCGAGACGGTGGCCTGGTACCTGGCCCGGGTCGACCACCCGCCGCTGCACGAGCGCAGCGTGCTCGTGGTCGACGAGGCCTCCACCCTGTCGGACCGGGACCTCGACGCACTCCTGCACCTGGCCGCCCGCACGGGGGCGGCCGTGCGCCTGGTGGGCGATCCCGACCAGCACGGGGCGGTGGCCGCCGGGGGCATGTTCCGCCACCTGTGCGAGGCGGCGCCCGAGGCCACGCCCGAGCTGTCGCAGGTCCATCGGGTGCGCCACGGCGCCGACCGGGAGGCCGCCCGCCTGCTGCGCATGGGCCGCAGCCACCAGGCCCTGGCCCTGCTGGCCCAGGCCGGGCATCTGCATCTGGCCGAGAGCGACCTCGAGCTGTACGTGGGGATGCTTCAACGGTGGTGGGAGGCCCACCAGGCCGACGAGCGCCATCCCATGGTGGACCGCCGCCACGCCACCCGCCGGGTGCTCAATCGCCTGGCCCGGGAGTTGCGGCGGGCCAACGGCGAACTGGGCCACGACGAGGTGGTGGCCAGCGGGGGCCGGCGCTTCGCGGTGGGCGACCGGGTCGTGGCCCGCATGGCGGCCCGCCACCTGCATGCTCCCGGCAACCCGACCGCCTACGTGCGCAACGGGGCGGCGGGGACCGTGATCGAGGTCCGCCGGCACGACCAGCCGAGCGAAGACGTGGTCGTCGTGGACTTCGACGGAACCGGGCCGGTCCGGGTACCGCGGGGGTTCTTCGACGAGCACCCCGGGCCCGGCGGCCGCCTCGACGTCGGCATCGACCACGCCTACGCCGTCACCAGCTACGCCGTCCAGGGCGCGGGCTTCAACATCTCCACCAGCCGCATCGACGAAGGCGCCACCCGGGCCGAGGCGTATGTCGACATCACGAGGGGCCGGCGGGCCAACCACCTGTTCGTCACCCGGGCGCCCGACGCCCTCGACGGCGAGCACCTCCCCAAGGCGCCCGCACCGAAGCTGGACGACAGCGTGGCCGACCGGATCCGCCGCTCGGGGCCGGAGCGGGCGGCCATCGAGTTCCAGGTGGCGACCAGCCCGCCCCGCGCCAGCGCGACCACCGCCGGTTTCCTCGCCGGCCACGTCGCCCCGCCGGCCATGGGCCCCGTCCATCTGCGGCGGCGGTGGGAGGAGGTCGTCGCGGCCGTGGCGACCTACCGGGAGACCTGGCGGCCAGAGGGCGACGGGCCGTCCTGGGCGTGGGCGCTGGGCGCTCCTGTGGCCGACCGCACCGCCGCAGCGGAGCGAGAGGCGGTCATCGAGAAGCTCGAGGAGTTCGTAGACGCCTACGCCTTGGAGAGCTCTCGCACGGGTGATCCGGACGCGCAAGTGGGCAGTGGCGGGCGGCGGATGCGCGACGGAGGTCCACCCGTGGAAGGTCGAACCTCGGCTTCACGGGTCACCGGCAGGGCCCACTCGCCCTCACCGCCGCCGGCGCCGGCCCGACCAGGCCCCCACCCGCCGAGCACCGCTCGGCCACCGACCACCCGGCGAGCACTTCGCCGCTGAACAACACCAGGAGGGACGACCGTGTTCGACGAGATCGACGTGGAGTGGGAGGACGGCAGCTACTGGGCCGTGTCGTGGTTCCAGGAGGCGGGTTGCTTCTTCGCCCAGCGCTGGTTCCCCGACGACGACGACGGAGTCGAAGGGCCCTTCATCGAGACCCCAGGCCCGGAGATCGCCACGGTGGAGGATCTCGCGACGCTTGAGGCGGTGATGGGGCGGCCGCTACCGACCCAGGCGCGGACCGAGCTCCAGGCCATCGCCGACGCCCATCCCTTCACTGACGCGATGCGGGCGAGCCGGGGAGAGGCGGTTGCCTTCGGCTCGCGCCGGATGGGGAATGCGTGGAGACGTTCGCTCCGCCCGGCGACCCGGAACCCTTCGCGTACCGCTGGCTGCCTGAGTGGATGCAGTGAAGGTCGCGGCGCCTGTCCTTGCCTGCCTGCCCGCCTGGCCCCGCCCGCGAGATCTCGCCACGGTCAGGGGCCTACTTGGACTATCGAAACTCGTCTGGAGGATGCCTCATGGAACCGGAGCGCATGACCCTGTCGGTCGAGGAGGCCGCCGCCGTCCTCGGAATCTCCCGCGCCCTCGCGTATGAACTGGTGCGCCGGGGTGAGCTGCCTCGACTCCGCCTCGGTCGCCGCGTGGTCGTGCCGCGTCGCGCGCTGGAGGATCTCGTCGCCTCCGCTGCTCCAGCGGTGGAAGCGGATCAGGCCAGCTAGGACTGCCGACGACCCTGACGACGCTGGATCGGTCCGAGGGCGTTGGCCGCGAGGAGGCTTGGTAGCGTCCTTTCGTGACGGCCCGGCTCGAAGAGCTCACTCCAGGTGCGTCCGTCCGGGGCCTCGTCGCGGGCGAACCGGTGACCGTGGTGGCGGTGGAGTGGCACGGCCAGGCCGTGGTAACCCTCACCTACCGGCGGACGTCCGGCGAGGTGGGCAGCGAGCTGGTGTACCGGACCGACGAGGCCCGCCTCGACCTCGACGCCGCCGGCCAGGCGTGGCCGTTCGACGCCGACGGAGCCCTGTTCCGCCTGGCCGCCGAGGCGCGCCGCATCCGCCTGGCCCACCTTTTCGACCCGCGCCTGGCTGTCCACTTGAGCCTGCTGGAGCCGCTCCCGCACCAGATCCAAGCCGTCTATGGGGCCATGCTGCCCCGCCACCCGCTGCGCTTCGCCCTGTGCGACGACCCGGGCGCCGGCAAGACGATCATGGCCGGCCTCTACATCAAGGAGCTGCTGCTGCGGGGCGACCTGCGCCGCTGCCTCATCGTGGCCCCCGGCGGCCTGGTGGCGCAGTGGCAGGACGAGCTGTCCGAGCGCTTCGGTATGGCCTTCTCCATCCTCACCCGCGACATGATCGAGGCCAGCGCCACCGCCGACCCCTTCGTCGAGCACGACCTGCTCATCGCGCGTCTCGACCACCTCGCCCGCAACGACGAGCTGGTGGAGCGACTGCGCCGCACCGAGTGGGACCTGGCCGTGGTCGACGAAGCCCACCGCATGTCGGCCCACCGCTTCGGCGGCGAGGTGAAAGAGACCAGGCGCTACCGGCTGGGCAAGGTGCTGGCCCAGGTGGCCCGGCACTTCCTCCTCATGACGGCCACGCCCCACGACGGCAAGGACGAGGACTTCCAGCTCTTCCTCGCCCTGCTCGACCCCGACCGCTTCGAGGGCCGACCGCCCGACGAGGCCACGCCCGACGTGTCCGACCTCCTGCGGCGCATGGTGAAGGAGCGGCTGCTGCGCTTCGACGGGCGCCCGCTGTTCCCCGAGCGCCGGGCCACCACCGTCACCTACCCGCTGTCGGAGGGCGAGGCCGAGCTGTACGCCCGGGTCACCGACTACGTGCGGGAGGAGATGAACCTGGCCGACCGCCTGGCGGCCGAGGGCGAGGGGCGACGCGGGAACCGGGTGGGCTTCGCCGCCACCGTGCTCCAGCGCCGCCTGGCGTCGTCGCCCGAGGCCATCTACCAGTCGCTGTCGCGCCGGCGGGGCCGATTGGCGGAACGGCTGGCCCTGGAGCGGGCGGGAGGTGCGGCAGGCACGGGCACACTGGCCGACCGGGGGCCGGAGGTCGACGAGGACGACCTCGAGGACCTCGACGGCGAGGAGGTCGAGGCCATCGAGCAGGCGGTGGTAAACGACGCCACCGCGGCCCGGACCCTGGCCGAGCTGGAGATCGAGATCGCCACGCTCGGCCGGCTCGAGGCGCTGGCCGAGACCGTGCGTCGCTCGGGGACCGACCGCAAGTGGACCGAGCTGGTCGGCCTGCTCGACGGGCCCGGGATGCAGGACGAGTCGGGCGCCCGCCGCAAGCTCATCGTGTTCACCGAGCACCGAGACACCCTCAACCACCTGGTGGGCCGGCTGCGCACCTGGTTCGGGCGGCCCGACACGGTGGTGGCCATCCACGGCGGCGTCCGCCGGGAGGAGCGCCGGCGCCTCCAGGAGGTCTTCACCCACGACAAGGACTGTGTGGTGCTGGTGGCCACCGACGCGGCCGGGGAGGGCATCAACCTCCAGCGGGCCCACCTCCTCGTCAACTACGACCTGCCCTGGAACCCCAACCGCATCGAGCAGCGCTTCGGCCGGGTCCACCGCATCGGCCAGCAGCACGTGTGCCACCTGTGGAACCTGGTGGCCGAGGACACCCGGGAGGGCCAGGTCTACGCCCGCCTGCTCACCAAGCTGGAGGAGCAGCGGAAGGCGCTCGGGGGACAGGTGTGGGACGTGCTGGGAGCCGCCCTGCCGGGCCGGGCCCTGCGCGACCTGCTGATCGAGGCCATCCGCTACGGCGATCGCCCCGACGTGAGGGCCCGCCTCGACGCCGTGGTCGACGCCGCCGTGGGCGAGGGCCTGGCCGATCTGGTGGCCGAGCAGGCGCTGGCCGCCGACGCCCTCGACCTGGCCGACGTGGAGCGGATCCGTCGGGACCTGCTGGAGGCCGAGGCCCGCCGCCTCCAACCGCACTACGTGCGGGCCTGGTTCGCCGACGCCTTCGCCCGCCTGGGCGGCCGCATGGCCGAGAGGGAGGCGGGCCGCTTCGAGATCACCCGGGTGCCCGAGCCGGTGGGCAACGCCGCCCTGGCGGCCGGAGCCCGGGCCGTGGTTCTTCCCCGCTACGAGCGGGTCACGTTCGACAAGGAGCACGCCCGTCCGGAGGGGGCGGTGCCGGCCGAGCTGCTCGCCCCCGGGCACCCGCTGCTCGACGTCGTCCTCGGTGTCACGCTGGACCAGCTGGGCTCGCTGCTGCGCCGGGGCACCGTGCTGGTCGACGACGCCGACGCCGGCGACGTACCACGGGTGCTGGTCTTCTTCGAGCATTCCGTCACCGACGGGCACTCGACGGCGGGGGGGCGCCGGGTGGTGTCCCGCCGATTCGAGTTCGTGGAGCTGCGCCCCGATGGCACAGCCACGACGGCCGGTTACGCCCCTTACCTGGACCACCGGCCGCCCATCGCGGAGGAGTCGGCCGTGGTGGGCAAGGTGCTGGCCGACCCGTGGCCGGGCTCGGGGGTGGAGCAGGCCGTCTTCGCCCACGCCGTGGAGGTGGCCGTGCCCGCCCACCTGGCGGAGGTGCGAGCCCGCACGCTGGCCCGGGTGGCCAAGGTGCGAGCTGCGGTGCGGGACCGGCTCACCAAGCAGATCGCCTACTGGGACGCCCGGGCCGAGGAGCTGCGCAGCCAGGCGGACGCCGGGCGCCAGCCCCGGATGAACCCCGACCGGGCGCAGGCCCGGGCCGACGACCTGGCCGGGCGCCTGGCGGCCCGAATGGCCGAGCTCGACCGCGAGGAGCAGCTGGGCGCCCTGCCGCCGGTGGTGGTGGGGGCGGCCCTGGTGGTGCCCGCCGGCCTGCTGGCCCGCCTCGGCGGCCAGAGCGCCGAGCCGCCGGCCGCCTTCGCCCTCGAGCGACGGTTGGTCGAGCAGCGGGCCGTCGACGCGGTCGTAGCGGCCGAGGAGGCGCTTGCCTACGACGTCACCGTCATGCCGCCCAACAACCCGGGCTTCGACCTGCGCTCGGAGGGACCGGGCGGCGACCTGCGCTTCGTGGAGGTGAAGGGCCGCGTCACCGGGGCCGACCAGTTCATGGTCACCCGCAACGAGATCCTCCACGCCCTCAACGTGCCCGACGCCTGGGTCCTGGCGATGGTCGAGGTCAGCCCCGACGGGCCAGACGGCGACTGCGTGCGCTACCTGCGCCGGCCCTTCGGCGACACCGTGCACCTGCCCTTCGACACCACCGCCACCGTGCTGTCCTGGCCGGACTACTGGACACGGGGAACGGCGCCGTCGTGAGCCCCAAGCTCGTCGAGGTCGCCCTGCCGCTGGAGGCCATCAGCGCCGCCTGCCGGCGGGACAAGGACAAGAAGACCGGCACCATCAGGAACGTCCACAAGTGGTTCGCACCCATGCCCACGCCGGCCTGGCGGGCCCTGCTGTTCGCCGCTCTGGTGGACGACCCCGGCGACGGCCCGGAGCGGGCCGAGCTCCTGCGCCTGGTGGAGCGCCTGGTGCCGCCCGACGGCAACCCGCCCGATGCCGCGACCCTGGCCGAGGCACGCAAGCTGCTCATGGAGGCGACCGGCGGCGACCCGCCCACGGTGTTCGATCCCTTCTGCGGCGGGGGCTCCACCCTGGTCGAGGCCCAGCGCCTGGGTCTTCCGGCGGCAGGGAGCGACTTGAACCCGGTGCCCGTGCTCATCACCCGGGTGCTCACCGAACTGATGCCCCAGTTCGCCGGTCGCCCCCCGCTGGTGGCCGAGCCCGGGAAGCTGGCCGGCATGGCAGGCGGCGGCCCGCTGGAAGGGTTCCTCGCCGATTGCCGCCACTATGCGGAGCGGGTGCGGGACCGGGTGTGGGGCGAGATCGGCCACCTCTACCCCGAGCCGCCCGGAGGCGGCACGGTGATCGCCTGGCTGTGGGCGAGGACGGTGACGTGCCCCAACCCGGCGTGCCGGGCCATTGCCCCGCTCGTGACCTCGTTCTGGCTCTCCAAGAAGAGGGGCGCGCTCACCTGGATCGAGCCCACCAACCTCCGGCCCGGTCATCCGGTGCGCTTCGAGGTGCGCACGGGAGGCGGCGGCCCGAGGATTGCCACCACGGTCGGCCGGGTCGCCGCGCGATGCCTGGTATGCGAGGAGTCGATTCCCCTCGTGCACGTAAGGGCTGAAGGCCAGGCGGGGCGAATGGGCGCTCAGCTGCTTGCCGTTGCTGTCGACGGGTCGGGCGGCCGGCGCTACCTCGGCCCGTCAGCTGCCGCGGTCACTGCGCCCGCAGTGGATCGGCCGGCCGACTGCCCGGAGCTTGCCATCCCTGACCAGGCGCTCGGCTTCCGTGTCCAGCTCTACGGAATGCGCCACTACGCCGACCTGTTCACCAACCGCCAGCTCGTGGCGCTCGGTTCCTTCGTCGATGCCGTGATCGAGGCGCCGGCGTGGGTGGCAGCAGATGGTGGCAACGACAGCTACGCCCAGGCGGTGGCGTCAGTGCTCGGCCTGTGTGTCAGCAAGTTGGCGATGGGTCACTGCACCCAGGCTCGGTTCGAGCCAGTGACAACATCCAGCAATGGCGGGATCCATCCTGCGTTCAGCCGCCATGCCTTCCCTATGGTCTGGGACTTCGCTGAGCTCAACCCGTTCTCGCGAGCGGCCGGAGAGTGGACTGCCCAGTTCGACTCGCTGGTTCGCGGCCTACGCACCCTCCCGGTCGCTGCAACGCCGAGCCGGACCTTTCAGTCCGACGCCCGAGTAGCGGGTGGTCGGATCGGGTCGCCAGCGCTGGTCGCCACCGACCCGCCGTACTTCGCCCAGATCGGCTACGCGGACCTCTCTGACTTCTTCTACGTCTGGCTCCGCCGCGCACTCGGGCGGGTGCACCCCGACCTGTTCGCGACCGTGGCCACACCCAAGGCCGACGAGCTGATCGCCGCGCCCTACCGCCACGGCGGCAGCAAGGCCGAGGCGACCACGTACTTCGTGGAAGGTTTCACCGACGCGTTCCATTCCCTGGCTGCGGCGTCGGTGCCCGACCTCCCGATGCTGGTCGTGTACGCCCACCGGCAGGAGGAGTCCGATGGCGATGGGGTCGCCACGTCCACCGCCTGGGACGCCATGCTCTCGGCGATCATCGCTGCCGGTCTGCGGATCGTCGGCACCTGGCCTGTACACGCCACGACCTCGAACCGCCAGATCGGCCAGGGCACCAACGCCCTGGCGTCCTACATGGTCCTGGTGTGCCGGCCCCAGGAGACGACGGCCAGGTCCACCGACCGGCAGGGTTTCGTGGCCGCCCTGCACGCCGAGCTGCCCCGTGCCATCCGCAAGCTCCAGGAGGGCGACATCTCCACCATCGACCTGGGGCCGGCGGCCATCGGGCCGGGCATGAAGGTGTTCTCCCGCTTCTCCAAGGTCATCGAACCCACCGGGGCGGCCATGACGGTGGGCGCCGCCCTCGGGCTGATCAGCCAGGTGTCGGCCGAGGTGCTCGACGAGTTCGTGGGCGACCTCGACAACGAGACCCGCTGGGCCATGGGCTGGTTCAAGGACCACGGCTTCGAGCCAGGCAGCTACGACGACGCCGAGAAGCTGTGCAAGACGACAGTGACGTCGCTTGAGACGCTCCAGCGGGCCGGGATCGCCACCGGTGCCAAGGGCAAGGTCGCCCTCGTCCCGCGGACGGAGCTGCCCGACGGCTGGGACCCGGCCACCGACACTCGGCTGACCGTGTGGGAGGTCACCCAGCACCTGGTGAAGCGGCTGACCTCGGCCGGCGGCGAGGCGGCCGCCGCCGACCTGCTGCGGCGGTGCCGGCGCTGGGGCGACGCCGCCCGCGACCTGGCCCAGTGGCTGGCGGCGGCGAGCCTCGCCTCGAGGCCCGCCGAAGCCCTCGACCACGACGCCCTGGTGACCTCGTGGTCCGAGCTGGTTCGCATCGCCGAGCGACCGGAAACCGGTCAGGGCGTGCTGACGCCGGTCGATACGGTGGAGAGCTGAGCGCCATGGACAGCTCATTCATCGAAGAGGTCCGCCTCACCGCATTCAAGAGCTTCAAAGACGCGGTGCTGCCGCTGGACGAGCTGACGCTGCTGGTCGGTCGCAACGGCAGCGGCAAGTCCAACGCGCTCGACGGTCTGTGGACCCTGGCCCGCCTGGCGACCGGCGAGGACCTGCGGGAGGCGCTCGACGGCGGGCGCGAGGGCCCGGCCGTGCGGGGCGGGGCGGCAGGCTGCGCGCCGTTCGGCGAGTCGGTCTTCACCCTCGGCTGCACCGTCCGCACCGGCGAGCAGCGGGTGCACCTCGACGCGGCGGTCCAAGTGGAGCCCGTGGTCCAGGTCACCTGGGAGCGACTGCGAACCGACGAGGGCGATCTCCTGCTCACCGAGGCGCCCCGTGCGGACTCCGGCGACATCGACGCAAGCTGGGGCTCCGACCACAGTCACGACCCGTACGGGCCCGCGGCCCGCCCCGTTGCCTTCCGGGCCACCCGGCTGCTGAGCTCCCAGGTGCTGGCCCGCATCCCGGCCACCACCGAGGGGCAGCGGGTTCACCTGGCTGCCGCCCAGGTGCTCGCCGCCCTGCGCTCGGTGTTCGTGCTCGACCCCGTCCCGAGCCTGATGCGCCAGTACGTGCCCCGGCGCGACGTGGTGCTGCACCGCGACGCGGTGAACCTGTCGGCCGCCGTCGCATCCCTCCTGGACGACCCTGGCACCGCCGAGCGGGTGCGAGGCGCCATGACCCGGCTGAACGAGCAGGACGTGGTCGACGTGACCACCGCCCGCTCGGACCTCGACGACGTGATGCTCACCCTGGTCGAACGCTTCGCCGGCCACGACCAACCGGTGCCGGCCCGGGTGATGAGCGACGGCTCCCTGCGCTTCCTGGCCATCCTGGTGGCCCTCCTCCAAGCGCCTACCCTGGACACCGTGCCGGAGGCGCTGGCCTCCGAGGACGCCCTCGGCCAGACCACCCTGGTTATCGAGGAGCTGGAGAACGGCCTGCACGCCTCGCAGGCCCAGCTGCTGATCGGCCTCGTGCGAGAGGAGGTCGCCCGGCGCCGGGTGCGGGCGCTGGCCACCGCCCACAGCCCGGCCCTTCTCGACGCCCTCTCCGGCGAGGAGCACCGCAGCGTGGTGGTTTGCCAGCGCGACCGCGACGGCCGCAGCACGCTGCACCGCCTGGTGGACCTGCCCAACTACGTCGACATCGTGGCCGCCGGGGGCCTCGGCCGCTCGGCCGAGAGGGACGGGCTGCGCCGCCGCGAGGGGCCGGCCCAGACCCCCTCGGAGGCGCTCGCCGAGATCTTCCGGTCGGCCGGATGACCACCTTCACCTTCGTCGACACGTCGGTGCTGTGCGAGCTGCTCGAGGTGCCGGGCAAGAGCTCGCCCCAGCGGGCCGCCGCCCTGAAGGAGGAGGCCGACCGCCGCCACCGCGACGGCGAGCGCTTCGTCATCCCCATCACCACCGTCATCGAGACCGGCAACCACATCGCCCAGGCGGACGGCAACCGCTTCGAGGTGGCGGGGCGCCTGGTGCGGCTGCTGGAGCTGGCCGTGGCCGGGCAGAGCCCGTGGCGGGTGCTCCAGACCCGCCTCGGCCCCGAGTTCCTGTTGGCGCTATGCGCCGGCGACTCCACTGGGCAGTCACTCCAGGCGCTGGCGGCGGCCAGGGTCGGCACCGGCGACGTCGCCCTTCTGGTGGAGCGCGACCAGCTCCTGGTCGGCTCGGCCGCCGCTTCGGTGAAGGTGTGGACCCTCGACGCCGGCCTCGCCGCCCAGGCCGCCTCATGACGTCCGCCCCGCCCCCGTACCCGCGCATGGCCCACCTGGTGGGTGGCCGCGGCACCGACGACGATCTCGTCCTCGGCCCGGCCGAGACGATCGCCCTGCTGGCCGAACCCGTGGTGGTGGAAGAGAAGCTCGACGGCGCCAACGTCGCCGTGTGGATGGACGACGGCCGGGTCGTGTGCGCGTTGCGCTCCGGCGTCGGCGCCATGGACCGGGCCGGCCAGCTGGGGCCGTTGCGGGCGTGGCTGGCCGAGCACGACGAGGCCGTCCGGGCGGTGGCCGTCGCCGGCGTCGCCGTGTACGCCGAGTGGCTGCTGCTCACCCACTCGGTGGCCTACGACCGCCTGCCCGCCTATCTGGTGGTGCTCGACCTGTGGCGGGAGGGCGCCGGGTTCGCCGGTGTGGACGACCGAGACGGCGCCTGCCGGGCGGCCGGCCTGGCCACGCCGCCCGAGCTGTGGCGGGGCGCGCCGCGGCGGGGCGAGGTGGTGGAGAAGCTGCTCGGCCCTTCGAGCGTTGGGCACGAGCCGATGGAGGGCGTCGTAGTCCGCAGCCTGGGTGACCCCCACCGGCGGGCCAAGGTGCTGCGGGCCGGCTTCCACCGGCTCGACGACGAGGGATGGGGGCGCGGGCGGCGTCCCCGCAACCGGCTGGCCGACCAGGAGGCGTCGTGGCGCTGAGCAATCGGGACCGGGTGGGCCGGGCCTTCGAGGTGCTGGCCACCGGCCTCGGGCCCTACGTCGACCGCCGCATGCGGGCCTCCAGCCGGGCCGGCAAGGACTGGCTTCGTGACTACCTCGCGTCCGCCTCCCCGCCCATCCGGGGCGAGGCGTCGGTGAACGACCCGGCCCTGCTGCTGCGGATCATGGCCGAGGCCTGGGAGCGTGCCTTCGGGACCGAGCTCAGCCGGTCCGACCGCAACCTGGTGTTCGAGCTGCGCGACGTGCGCAACCGATGGGCCCACAACGACCCGTTCAGCATCGACGACGCCTACCGGGCTCTCGACTCGATCGAGCGGCTCCTCACGGCCGCCGACGCCCGGAAGGCCACCGAGGTCGGCACGGCCAAGGGCGAGCTGATGCGGATCAAGTTCGAGGCCCAGGCCCGCAAGGCGACGCCGTCGGCCGAGGCCCTGCTCACCCAGCCGGCCGCCGGCCTTCGGCCGTGGCGGGAGGTCATCCAGCCTCACGACGACGTGGCGAGGGGCCGCTTCGCCCTGGCCGAGTTCGCCGCCGACCTGCATCAGGTGGCTATGGGCGACGGCGCCGACGAGTACGCCGACCCGGTGGAGTTCTTCCGACGGACGTTCCTCACCGGCGGGCTTCGTCAGCTCCTCGCCCAGACGGTGGAGCGGCTGACGGGCGGGGCGGGCTCGCCGGTCGTCGACCTCCAGACCAGCTTCGGCGGCGGCAAGACGCACTCGATGATCGCCCTGTACCACCTGTGCTCGGGCACGCCACTTCACCGTTTCCCCCAGGAAGTGCAGGACCTGGTGGCCGAGGCGGGAGCGACGGGCCTGCCGCCCGTGCGCCGGGCCGTACTGGTGGGCCATCGCATCCCGCCCGGCCAGGCCACCGTCAAGCCGGACGGCACCGAGGTCCAGACCCTGTGGGGGGAGCTGGCGTGGCAGCTCGGTGGTGCGGAAGGCTTTGCCCTGCTGGCCGAGGCCGACCGCACCAGCAGCAACCCGGGCGACACCCTGCGCACCCTGCTGGAGCGGGCCGGTCCGTGCCTCATCCTCATCGACGAGTGGGTGGCCTACGCCCGGGCGCTGTACAACGACGACTCCCTGCGGGGCGGCACCTTCGACACCCACTTCTCCTTCGCCCAGGTGCTCACCGAGGCGGCCCGGGCGGCCGACCATGCCCTCCTCGTGGTCTCCATCCCCGCCTCGGAGGCGGCCGACGGCTCCGCGGTGGGATCCGACGTTGAGCTGGGCGGCGCCGGAGGACGCGAGGCCCTGCGCCGGCTCCGGTCGGTGATCGGCCGGGTCGAGTCGTCGTGGCGGCCGGCCACCGCCGAGGAGAGCTTCGAGATCGTGCGGCGGCGGCTGTTCCAGCCGGTCGACACAGCCCGGCTGGCCGACCGTGACGCCACCGCCCGGGTGTTGGGCGACATGTACCGCTCCCAGGCCAGCGAGTTCCCGGTCGAGTGCCGGGAGCCTGCCTACGTGGAGAAGATCAAGCGGGCCTACCCGATCCACCCCGAGCTGTTCGCCCGCCTGTACGAGGACTGGTCCACCCTCGACCGCTTCCAGCGCACCCGCGGCGTGCTGCGCCTGATGGCCACCGTCATCCACGCCCTGTGGGCCGGGCAGGACCAGTCGCCGCTGATCCTGCCGGCCAGCGTGCCGCTCTCCGACCCGGCGGTGGTGGCGGAGCTCACCCGCAACCTGGAGGACAACTGGAAGCCGATCATCGACGCCGACGTGGACGGCGCCGGCTCGCTGCCCCGGGCCCTCGACGACGAGTTGAAGAACCTGGGTCGCTACGGCGCAGCCCGTCGGGTGGCCCGCACCGTGTTCCTCGGCTCGGCCCCCGTGTCCGGCTCGCCTAACCAGGGCCTCGACGCGGCCCGGATCCGCCTGGGCTGTGCGTTGCCGGGCGAGACGGTGGCCATCTACGGCGACGCCCTCAACCGCCTGGCCGACCGGGCCACGTACTTCTATGCCGGCAGCGGCCGCTACTGGTACGGCACCCAGGCGGGCGTGGCCCGGCTGGCCCGCGACCGGGCCGAGCGCCTGTTGGCCGGCGTCCGCCACGAGGTCCACGAGGCCGTCGGGAAACGGCTGAAGGACGAGGAGGCCCACAAGGGCGACTTCGCCGGCGTACACGCCGCCCCCTCGGGGCCGGCCGACGTGAGCGACGAGCCCTCGGCCCGGGCCCGATGGGGCGTGTCGGGGCCGGGCCGAGGCCACCCCAGCGCTGCAGCTGGCCCAGCAGATCCTCGACCAGCGGGGCACCGCTCCGCGGGACTTCCGCAACATGGTCGTGTTCCTGGCCGCCGACGACCGCCGGGTGGAGGACCTCGCCCAGGCCGTGGCCGACCACCTGGGCTGGGCGTCGGTGGTGGCGGAGTCCGATGCCCTCGGCCTCTCCAAGCAGCAACACCAGCAAGCCGAGGCCCGAGCGGCCGAGGCCCGCATCACTGTGGCCCTCCGCCTGGCCGACGCCTACCAGTGGCTGCTCGTGCCCCGCCAGCCCGAGGCCACCGGGCCCATCGTGTGGGACGAGGTGAAGGCCGACGGCCAGGGACGACTGGCCGAGCGCGCCGCCCGCAAGCTGGTGCAGACGGGCGGGCTCTACACCACCTACCCGCCCGTTCTCCTGCGCCTGCACCTCGACGGTCCGCTCGCCCCCCTTTGGGAGACCGGCGCTGTGAGCGTCAACCAGCTGTGGGACGCCTACGGCCGCTATCTGTACCTCCACCGGCTGAAGGACGTCGACGTGCTCCTCGCCTGCGTGGCCGGCGGGCCGGGCTCGACGGTATGGGCGGCCGAGGGCTTCGCCTTGGCCGAGGCAGCCGACCCGCGTGAGCCCGGGCGCTTCGCCGGTCTCGTTGCAGGGGGCATGGCCGCCGATGTCCGGGGAACAACGCTCCTCGTCCGGCCGGCTGCGGCGGAGGCGCAGCTGGCGATTGACGAGGCGGCGGGGTCCGGGACAGCCGGCGGCGAGGGAGGACCAGGGGACGGGACGGGCAGAGTGCCTGCTGTCGGCGACAAGGGTGCGGGCGACCAGGGCCGGCGAACCAAGGCCGCCCGTCGCTTCTACGGCATCGTGGCCGCCGACCCCGACCGCCTGGGCAGGGACGCCGGCCGGGTGGCCCAGGAGATCGTTGCCCACCTTCACGGGCTGGTCGGTACCGAGACTGAGGTCACCATCGAGATCCGGGCCACCAACCCTGCTGGCTTCCCCGAGGCCGTGGTGAAGATCGTCAGCGAGAACGCCTCAGCCCTTCGCTTTAAGGACCACGGCTTCGAGTCGTCGTAAGAGCGCGAGCCGCGAGTGCCTTCACCTGGGAGCGGGGCACCCGTGCAGAGGCAGCGGCTTTGGGTGCTCATTGGACCTGGACCGACGGTGCCTCACAGGACCTGGACGACGGTGCCGACGGTGACATGCGGGTGGCAACGCCCCGCGCCCTGACCTGACGGTCAGCCTGGATGCCTCCCGTAAGGCGAGCGAGGCCTTGCACGGAGCTTACGGTCGAGCGTTCACATCATCGGGTGCGCATGCTCGACAAGACGTACGATCTCGATGAGGTCCCCATCGGCTGAAGAGGTGACGAGATGGCGCAGGCCCGGAGGCGCGTCGACAAGGAGATCCGGCTGAAGGCCGGAGAGTTCGTGCTTCTCGACGTCGTGGAGGACGACAGAACCATCCGGGTCCGCATCGTCGCCCCTCGGTCGGGTGACGGGCAGCCCGACACTGGCTCACCGGCACCCCGGAAGTCGACACCAAACACGCGGGCGGCGGCGCCGGCGAAGAGAGCGACCGGGAGCAACGTCGCGGCGAAGAGGTCGACCGCGAGGAACGTCGCGACGAAGAAGGCCGCACCCAAGCGTGGGTAGGCA
>Ga0247704_1000265_pt1 | contig 15008 bp, 10 predicted proteins | sample 41W_NmetaG_FD_189042 | JGI IMG/M metagenome (GOLD analysis project Ga0247704, IMG submission 189042) | Soil microbial communities from hillslope of Landscape Evolution Observatory, University of Arizona, Oracle, AZ, United States - 4-1-W_N | ecosystem: Engineered > Artificial ecosystem >...
CCACGAAGCGGCCCTCCACCCGGGCCTCCCCGGCACCGGGGCGGACCACGCTGGCGTCGGCCCGGCCCCCGGCGAGTAGCTCGATGGCGGTGACCACCAGCGTCTTGCCCGCCCCTGTCTCCCCGGTGAGCGCGGTCATGCCCGGTCCCAGGACCAGGGACAGCTCGGGGATGACCCCGAGGTCGGTGACCGCCAGCTCCACGAGCATCTTCCTGGCAGGTTAGGGCGGCCGGCGCCCCGCTTCGTGCTCCGGGCCGGGGGGATGGCCCATGGGACCGCATCCGGCGCTGCTAGCGTCCGGAGTCGCCTTTCCGGGGTAGCTCAATCGGCGGAGCAGGGCACTGTTAATGCCAAGGTTGTGGGTTCGAGTCCCACCCCCGGAGCTGCAGAACCGACACATCGCCCGGCCCCGGGCCCGTAGCTCAGTGGTCAGAGCGGGGGACTCATAATCCTTTGGTCGCAGGTTCGATCCCTGCCGGGCCCACCGGAGAAGTCCCCAGGTCGACGTCGTGGACGAGCTGCCGGGAGCACTGGACGATCACGCCCACCGGGGCCCGCCCTCATCCGAGCACCGCGACGATCAGCTCGGACAGCTCGGTGCGGTTCGACCGTCCGGTCTTGGCCAAAAGGCGCTCGATGTGGGTCTTGACCGTGCTCGGTGAGACGGTCAGACGATCGGCGATCTCGCGGTTCGTCAGGCGGTGTCGCAGCAGTTCGAGGACGTCGTACTCACGACGGGTCAGGTTGTAGAGATCGAGCGCGTCGGGGATATCGGCGGCCGAGCGACCTCGTGTCCGTGCCGGTCCACCAACGGTGCGCAGGGCATTGGCCAGCCAGCGGGCGGGAACCTTCAGACCCCGGAGGCGGCAGCACTCCTCGGCGCCGGCGAGGTCGGCAGCCGGATCCCCCCATCCGTCGGTGTGGCCGGCCACCGCGACCACGCCCCGCGCGATGGCGATGAACGGTTCGACGCGCGCGACCAACTCTGGGTGCCGACGAATGGACTGGTCGAGCACGACCGCGTGTGCAGCGACGGCGTCGGGCCCGCCGCTCCGCCCGGCCAGGATCAGGTCCACCATGGCCGTCATGATCTCCAGCCCCGGAACCGCAGCGAACGAGGCGGTGCCCAACCGGGCCCGGATCTGGGGCACGAGCGGGTGCGCGGCACCGGCCAGCACGACGGGGCCGGCGTACCACGGCGCCGTCGCGGTCGGGTACGGGAGGGCGTCGAGCAGCGCGAGCGACCGAGCGAAGGCGTCGGCAGCAGCCGCCAGATCGCCGGCCACGGTGAGCGGCCACGCCTCGCACATACCGATCGCCATGCCGTCGATCTCGGGCTCGCCGGCCGCGCTGTCTCGCGCCCGATCGCCTGCGTAGCGCGCCTTGCCCCGAGCTCCCGTGGCCGCGTGGGCCTGACCGGCGGCCACCCAGCCCAGCGCCTCCAGCACCCCGGCGCCGACATGGGATGCCGTCGTGATCGCCCGGTCGGCGGCGTCCAGCGCCTCGGCCGGTCGGACCTGGATGCCGTAGAGGTTGGCCAAGTTGTAGTCGCACATGACACTCAGTCCGAGCCCGCCGAGGCGCCGTGCCCGGAGCGACGCTTCCGCAAGGGTGTCGGAACGACCGTGAAGAGTGGCATCGCACAGCCCCAGTTCGAAGAGCGAGCGCGCCCGCCACAGCTCGAGGCCGGCCTCGCCCGCGATGTCGATGGCGGCCCGGAAGTGTTCGGCGGACTCTGCGTAGCTGCGCTCCCGCGCCACCCGCCCCAACACCTCGCGGGCCTCGCACCGGGCTACGGCCCCGGCCGAGGGCTCGTCGAGGACGGGGCGGGCCAATGCGGCGGCACGCTCGACCTCTCCGAGCTCCATCGCCACCACGGCGCGGAAGGACCGGAACCCGGCGGGCACGTCCGGATCGACGACGGCGGCAGCGTCGAGGCGCTCTCGAGCCGAGTCCCACTCGCCGCGACTGCCGTCGGCGCGCGCCAAGGCCACCGTTAGCTTCCGCGCCCGGTCCGGCCGGTCGTCGAGGGTGGACAGCAGTTCCTCGCCGATCTCGATCGCTTCGGTCGCCCGGCCGCTCTGGGCCAAGGCATGCACCTGCAGCTCGCGTACCTCCGGCCCCCGCACGGCATCAACATCCTCGAGGGCACGGGCCTGTTCGATCCGGGCGAGGGCGGTCATGGTCGCACCGACGTCGACGGCCCGGCGGGCAGCCTCGAGAAGCAGTTCTCCTGCCCGACGCTCGTTCCCGGTGGCCGCGGCCAACTGCGAGGCAGCGTCGAGACCGTCGTCGTCGAGCGCGTCGATCACGACGCCGTCGAGCGCGGCAGTCGCCACATCGACGCGGGTGGCCGGGTCGATCGCGTCGACAACGGCGTCGCGGGTGAGGGCGTGGCGGAAGCGGGCGGCCCCATCGCCCGTGGCGGGGTGCACAAGCTGGGCCTGCACCGCGGCGCGCACGGCCCGGGAGCCGGCATCGACGTCGAGACCGAATCGTCGCAGCAGCTGGAGGTCGATCTGGCGGCCCACGACAGCGGCTACTGCGATGGCTCGACGGTCCGGTTCCTCGAGGTCGTGGAACCGACGGGCCACGGCGTCCCGGTAGTTCGACGGCATCGACAGCTCGGTCCTGCCGGCCTTCACCTCCTCGGCGAAGGCGGCGACCAGCAGCGGTGTCCCCTCGCTGGCGGCCAGGATGGCATCGATCTGCGTCTCGTCGGGACGATCGACCACCGACCGAACGAGATCGGCGACCTCGTCACGGTCGAAACGGGCCAGGTGCAGGATCTCGGCGACGCCGCGGCGCTGCCAATCATGGAGCAGGTCATCGACGGCCCCGGACTCGTGCGGTCGAGCGTTGGCGACGACCAGCACCGGGAAGTCGTCGAGGTGGTCGACGAGATAGTCGAGGACGCCCCGGGTCTCGTCGTCGGCCCAGTGCAGATCCTCGACCACGCACAGCACCGGGCAGTTGAGCTCGCCCAAGAGCAGCCGGAGACCTTCGGCGACCAGCAGTGCATGCCTGCTGGCGTCGGGTCTCTCGATCCTCTCGCCCAGCAGGAGGCGCACCCCCGCACCGAAGACCGTGCCGTCCACCCGCTCGAGAGAAGCGCCGGCGGCCAGGGCCGAGAGCGCGAGCTCCGCCACCGGCCGGAGGGGCGCCGCCGGCGGTGGCGCGCACCGGCCGGTGAGAACCACGTCGGCGGTCGACGCCACTTCGCGGCTGAGCGTGGACTTGCCGATGCCGGGAGGACCGACGACGCACACGGTGCCCCCCTCGCCCCGACGGGCCATGGCGATGCCGCGTGCCACCCGCTCCAGCTCTGCCGTGCGGCCGACGATGGTCACGGGAGGAGACTAGGCAGGCGTGGTCGGGCCCTGCGGCCTGCGGTCAGAGGTGGGCGACGACTTCGATCTCGACCAACAGACCGGGCATGACCAGCCCGGCGACCTGGACCAGCGACTGGGCGACCTCGGCGCCGCGACCGTGGTAGATCTCGTTCCGCATGGCGGCATAGACCTCGAAGGGGGCGTCGGGGCTCCCGACGGGCCCGGCCATGTCGGTGACGAACACGGTTTCCTTCACGACGTTGGTCATGTCGGCCCCGAACCGGGCCAGCGTCCCGGCGATGTTGGCGTAGGCCTGCCGGTTCTGGGCCAGGAAATCGCCCTCGTGCGCCGGCGCGCCGTCCGAGTCGACGCTGACCGCGCCCGACAGGTAGATCACGTCGCCCACACGAATCCCGTCGGGGATGATGGCGGCGAAGGGGCCTTCGGCGATGACCTGCGTCTTCACGGTTGTTCCTCTCGTTCGTCCGGTGCGACTTGCACCTGACGGACGGTACGCAGCGGCCGATCCGGTGTCGTCGGCCGATGTGGCGGATCTTTGGGGTGCGGGCCACCGGTGAAGAACCGTCCTGTTCCGCCGGCCGGGCCTTGGCGCGGCGGAACAGCTCCGTCGCCACCCGCACCCTTCCATCCGTTCCGGCGGGTACGCTGCACCGGCACACTCTCCACTCGTGGAGGCGCCAGTGAAGGTCGACACCGTTCTGAAGACCAAGGGACGCCGGGTCGAGACCATCCGCCCCGATCAGAGCGTCGTCATGGCCCTGCACGCGCTCCTGTCGCTGGGCATCGGCGCGCTCGTCGTCTCCGACGACGGGCGCCAGGTCGACGGGCTCATCGGCGAGCGAGACATCTTACGGGGACTCAGGAAGCACGGTCCGTTGCTCACCGACCTGCCCGTCCACGCCGTGATGCACAAGGGTGGCCCCGTGTGCTCGCCCGACGACACCCTCAAGCACGTCATGGAGCTGATGACCCGGACCCGCAACCGCCATCTCCCCGTCGTCGAGAACGGCGAGCTGAGAGGGCTCGTGAGCATCGGCGACGTGGTGAAGCACCTGGTGGACGAGGTCGAGCTCGAGTCGAAGGTGCTGCGCGACTACGTCGGTGGCCGGCTCTCGACATCGGAATGAGCGGGCGAGGATCGATGGTCCCGCCGGCGGTGCACCCCGTCTGATCCCTCGACGCAGGTTCGTCGCCCGCCGGCGCACCGCGTTCCCACCCTGCCGGGGACGGCCGCCGCCCTCGTAGCCTCGCCGAATGGCCTCCCCGCCGACCTCGCTGCCGCCCGCTCCGGCGCCGGGGACGGCCCGGGCCGCGCTGGGCCACCGCAACTTCCGCATCCTGTTCTTCGGGTCGTTCGCCTCGAACATCGGGACCTGGATGCAACACGTCACCCTCGGGGCCTACGCCCTCGGCCTCACCGGCTCCCCTACCTTTCTCGGACTGATCCTCTTCGCCCAGCTCGGCCCGATGCTCGTCCTGTCGGTCCTCGGGGGGGCACTGGCCGACCTGCTCGACCGCCGCCGCCTCTTGCTGGCCGCCCAGACCGAGCAGATGCTGGCCACCGCCGCCCTGGCCTACCTGGTGGCCCGGGGCGATCCGTCCGAGGCCTCCCTGCTGGTGGTGGTGGCCCTCATCGGGATCGGTTCGGCCCTGCACCACCCCACCTACAGCGCCGTGCTGCCGGCCCTCGTCGGGCGGGCGGACCTGGCCGGGGCGGTGGCGCTGAACTCCACCCAGATGAACACCGCCCGGGTGGTCGGGCCCGCCCTCGGTGGCGTGGCCTTCTCGGCCTTCGGGGCGGCCGCCGTCTTCGGCCTCAACGCCGTGACCTACCTCTTCGCCATCGCCGCCCTGGTGCTGGTCCGTATCCCCAAGGTGGAGGCCGGCCCGGCTGCGGGCGTCGGGTGGCGGCGGCTGGCGGGGGGCTTCGCCGTGGCCCGGGACGACGCCGTGGTGCGGCGCAGCCTGCTCACCATGGCCGCCTTCGCCCTGCTGTGCCTGCCCTTCATCGGCCAGATGCCGACGGTGGCCGAGCGCAACCTGGGCATCGACCCCTCGAGCGCCGCCTACGGCCTGCTCTACACCTGCTTCGGCGTCGGCGCCATCATCGGGGCGGCGTCGGTGGGCACGGTGATGGCCGGCCGGGCCAAGGAGCCGATCGTGCGCCTCGGGCTGCTCGGCTTCGCCGGATCGCTGGCCGTGTTCGCCGCCCTGCGCTCGGCGGGCCCGGCGTACGTGGTGGTGACAGTGCTGGGCATGGCCTACTTCACGACGGTCACCGCCCTGTCCATCGTGCTCCAGCAGCGGCTGGCCGACGCCGTGCGGGGCCGGGTCATGGCCCTGTGGTCGATGGCCTTCGGCGGCGTCATCCCCCTTGGCCACCTTCTCGCCGGGCCGGTGGTGGAGCGCAGCTCCATCACCTTCGTCATGGGCTACGGCGCCGTCACCGCCGTCGCCCTGGCCGCCTACGCCGACCTGGCCGGTGCCGGCAGCGGCGCCCCCCGCCTGCGGCTCAGGGAGGGGCGGCGGCGGCCAGGCGCGCCACCAGCCGTTCCAGTCCCGCCACCCGACTGCCCTTGACGAGGACGGCGTCGCCCTCCCCCAGCGCCCCCAGGGCGGCAAGGGCGCCGTCGACCCCACCGACCACCTCGACGCCGTACCGGGGCTCGTCCACCGCCACCACCCGGATGCCGAGGTCGGCCGCCAGGGCGGCTGCCGCCCGGTGCTCCCGCTCGGCCACCTCCCCCAGCTCGGCCATGGTGCCCAGCACCGCCACCCGCCGGCGGGCGGCCAGCGCCGCCAGCGACCGCAGGGCGGAGGCCAGCGACAGCGGGTTGGCGTTGTAGGCGTCGTCGATCACCTGGGCACCGCCCGGGGTGCGCACCAGCGCCATGCGACCGGGGGAGAGCCGGGCCCGGCCCAGGCCCTCGGCCACCCCGTCGGGCTCCACCCCGGCAACCAGGGCGGCGGCCGCCGCCGCCAGGGCGTTGCTCACCTGGTGGTGGCCGGACACCGCCAGGCGGACGTCGGCCCCGCCCCAGGGCGAGTGCAGCCGGAAGGAGGCCCGCAGGCCGGCGTCGAGGGTGATGCCGGAGGCCGTGACCGCGGCACCGGAGCCCAGACCGAAGAGCAGCACCGACGCCTCGGTGCGCCCGGCCATGGTTGCCACCAGGGGATCGTCGCCGTTGAGCACGGCGGTGCCCGACGGGTCCAGGCCCTCCGCCAGCTCCCCCTTGGCCCGGGCCACCTCGGCCAGAGTGCCGAAGCTCTGGGTGTGGGCCAGGCCCACGCTCGTCACCACGCCGACGGTGGGGCGGGCGAGGGCCACCAGCAGGGCGATGTCGCCCACCGCACAGGCCCCCATCTCCACCACCAGGGCCTCGGTCCCGTCCGGTGCCCCCAGCAGGGTGCGGGGGACCCCGAGCTCGTTGTTCTCGTTGCCGGCCGTCGCCGCCGTGGCGAAGCGGGTGCCGAGGGCCCCGACGAGGAGGTCCTTGACCGTCGTCTTGCCCACCGAGCCGGTGACACCGACCACCCGGTCCCCGAGAAGTGAGCGGCCGTGGCCGGCCAGGTCGTGCAGGGCCGCCCGGGTGTCGGGCACCACCACGGCCGGCTGGCGCACGCTGCGGCGCTGGCTGAGGGTGGCCGCCGCGCCCCCGTCCCGGGCGGCGTCGATGTAGTCGTGGCCGTCCCTGCCGGCCACCAGGGGGACGAACAGCTCGCCCGGTCGGACCCGCCGGGAGTCGATGGCGGCGCCGTCGACCTCGACGTCGGGGCCGAGGAGCGCACCGCCGGTGGCGGCGGCCACCGCTGAGAGGCGCAGGCGCATGGGCCGCTACCGTGCCACACCGGTGGGCGACACGATTGGGGGGCTGCCCGAGCGGGTGCGCCTGGTGGTCCTCTACGGGGGCCGCTCGGCCGAGCACGAGGTGTCCTGCGTGTCGGCCGCCTCGGTGCTCGGCGCCCTCGATCCCGACCGCTACGACGTCGTCCCCGTGGGCATCGCCCCGTCGGGGGCGTGGGTCCTGGCCGAGGGGGCCCGGGCCGCGCTGGAGGCGGGGGCCCGCTCCCTGCCCGCCAGCGGGCCCCCGGTCGAGACCACCGAGGTGCTGACGGCCACCACCCCGCCGGGGGGCGGGGGCGGCGGCGGGACGACGGTGGTGCTGCCCCTCCTCCACGGGCCCCTCGGCGAGGACGGCACCGTGCAGGGCCTGCTCGAGCTGGCCGGAACCGCCTACGTGGGCAGCGGGGTGCTGGGGTCGGCCCTGTGCATGGACAAGGCGGCGGCCAAGGAGGTGCTGGCTGCCGCCGGCCTGCCCCAGGTCCGCCACCTCAGCTGGCGGGACACCGGTGACGTCGGTGACGTCGCCGGGCGCATCGACGGGGAGCTGGGCTGGCCGGTCTTCGTCAAGCCCGCCAACCTGGGCTCGTCGGTGGGGATCTCCCGGGTGGGCGGCCCGCACGACCTGGTGGCCGCCATCGAGCTGGCCCGCAGCTACGACGAGTGGCTGGTGGTCGAGGAAGCGGTGTCGGCCCGGGAGATCGAGTGCGCGGTGCTCGGCAACCTGGAGCTGGAGGCGTCGGTGCCCGGCGAGATCGTTCCCCGGGCCGAGTTCTACGATTTCGACGACAAGTACGCCGACGACGGAGCCGAGCTGGTCGTGCCCGCCGCCCTGGCCGCAGAGGTGGCCGGTGAGGTCCGCCGCCTGGCCCTGGCCGCCGCCCGGGCCCTGCGGGTGGAGGGCATGGCCCGGGTCGACTTCTTCTACGAGGAGGGCGGGCGGGGCCTGCTGGTCAACGAGGTCAACACCATCCCCGGCTTCACCCCCTCGTCGATGTTCCCCCGCCTGTGGGCCGCCTCGGGCCTGGCCTACCCCGAGCTGCTCGACCGCCTGGTGACCCTGGCCCTCGAGCGCCACGCCCGCCGGGCCACCCGTGTGGGCCGCCCCCGGTCCGGGGGGTCAGGGCGTGCCCGCCACCAGGGCGGAGCGTAGGAAGGCCAGGAGGTCGGCCCGGCGGGCCACCAGGGAGCGGGCCGTGGGCTCCACCCCCACCGCCCGCAGCACCTCCACCTCGGTGGCGACCCCGATCACCGTCGAGTACGCCGACAGCAGGAGCAGGCGGGGATCGGTGACCCGCATGCGCCCGGCCGCCATCTCCTCCTCCAGGAAGGCCCGGGCCCGCTCCACCAGGGGGTCGAGGACCTCGACCAGGCGGGTGGCGGCCGGCGGCCCCAGGCGGCTGACCTCCCGGACCAGGCCCAGCAGCTCGGGGCGGCGCCCGGCCAGGCGGAACACCGCCCGCACCAGGGCCTCGACCCGGGCGAAACCCGGCCCGGCCCGGGCCAGGGCCTCCTCCAGGGCGTCGCGCAGTTCGGCCGCCGAGCGGTCCACCACCGCCACCAACAGACCCTCCTTGGTGCCGAAGTGGTGCAAGATGGTCTGCTTGCGCAGGCCCAGCCCGGCGGCCAGTGAGTCGAGCGACGTCGACCCGTAGCCGGCGGCGGCGAAGCAGTGCAGGGCCTCGTCCAGAATGCGCCCGCGGGTCACGGCTGGGTCCCTCACCTACCAGATGGTAGACAAGCGGGGTGATCGCCGACGCACTGGCCGGGACGCGCCTGTTCGTCACCGGTGCCACCGGCTTCCTCGGCACGGCGCTGGTGGAGCGCCTGCTGCGTCGCGTCCCCGATTGCGAGCTGGTCCTGCTCGTCCGGCCCGGGCGGCGGTCGAGCGCCGAGCGCCGGGTCCAGCGCGAGGTCCTGCGCAACGACGGCTTCGACCGCCTGCGGGGCGAGCTCGGCGACCGTTTCGACCCCGAGGTGCAGCGCCGCATCACGGTGATGGCAGGCGACGTCGGCGTCGACGGCCTCGGGCTCGACGTCGACGGCCGGGCCGCCCTCGCCTCGTGCCACACGGTGGTGCACGCCGCCGCGGCGGTGGCCTTCGACTCCCCGCTGGACCGGGCCGTGGAGGTCAACCTCCTCGGGCCGGCCCGCCTGGCCCAGGCCCTCCACGACGTGGGATCGAGTGCCCACCTGGTCTCAGTGTCGACCTGCTACGTGGCCGGCAACCGCCGCGGCCAGGCCAGCGAGGTCCCGGTCTTCGACACCCCCTTCGCCCCGCCCGTGCACTGGCGCAGCGAGGTCGACGCCGCCAGGCGGGTCCGGGCCGACACCGAGGCCGAGAGCCGAACTCCGGCCCTCCTGGCCCGCTTCGCCAAGGAGGCCCGGGCCGAGCTGGGGGCGGCCGGTGTCCCCCTCCTGGCCGCCAAGGCCGAGCGCCAGCGCAATACGTGGGTGGCCGACCAGCTGGTCGAGGCGGGGCGGGCCCGGGCCCGGGCCCTGGGATGGCCCGACGCCTACGCCTACACCAAGGCGCTGGCCGAGCAGGCCCTGCTCGAGACCCGGGGCGAGCTGCCGGTCACCATCGTGCGGCCGTCGATCATCGAGTCGGCTCTGGCCGAGCCCCGGCCCGGCTGGATCCGGGGCTTCCGCATGGCCGAGCCCGTCATCATCACCTACGCCCGGGGCCTGCTCCGGGAGTTCCCCGGTATCCCCGAGGGGGTGGTCGACGTCATCCCCGTCGACCTGGTGGTGGCCGCCATACTCGACGCCGCCGCCCGGGGCCCGGATCCCTCAGGGGTGCCGGCCATCGTCCAGGTGGCCTCCGGCTCGGCCAACCCGCTCCACTACCGCCACCTGGTCGACCTCGTCCACGGGTGGTTCAGCCGCAACCCCCTCTACGACGCCAAGGGCCAGCCCATCGTGGTACCCCGCTGGACCTTCCCCGGGCGGGGACGGGTCCAGGGCCAGCTCCAGCGGGCGGTGCGCACCATCGACCGCGTCGAGAAGGTCCTCGGCGGCCTGCCCCTGCGGGGCGGCCAGGCCCGCTGGGCCGCCGACTTGGAGGAGAAGCGCACCGACGCCGCCCGGGCCCTCGACTACGTGGAGCTCTACGGGGCCTACGCCGAGACCGAGGCCGTCTTCGCCGTCGACACCTTGCTGGCCCGCTGGGCGAGCCTCGACACCGAGGACCGGGCCGCCTTCTGCTTCGATCCCCGCAGCATCGACTGGGACCACTACGTGACCGGCATCCACCTCCCGTCGGTGGTCGAGCACGCCCGGGTGCGCGCCACGCCGGGGGGCCGCAGCGGGCCCTCCCGGGCTGAGCGGCTGCGCCAGGCCGTGCTCTCGCCCGACCGCCACCTGGCCGCCTTCGACCTGGAGAACACCCTCATCGCCTCCAACGTGGTGGACTCCTACTCGTGGCTGGCCACCCGGCGGCTCACGCCCCGCCAGCGGGTCCGCTTCACCCTCCAGGCCCTGGCCGAGGGGCCGTCCCTGCTGGCCCTGGACCGCAGGGACCGGGGCGACTTCCTGCGCCACTTCTACCGGAAGTTCGAGGGGGCTCCGGTGGAGCAGCTCGAGGAGGACGCCACCGAGCTGCTGACCTACCTGCTGCTCACCAAGTCGTTCCCCGCCGGCATCCGCCGGGTCCGCCACCACCGCCGGCTGGGACATCGCACCGTGCTCATCACCGGCGCCCTCGACATCGTCGTCGAGCGCAACCTGGCCCCCCTCTTCGACGATGTGGTGTGCGCCCGCATGGGCAGCATCGGCCCCGGTGGCGAGCGCCTGCGCCAGCGCCTGCCGGTCGCCGGGCGCTGGAGCGGCGAGCTGCTCGACGCCCCGCCCACCGGCGAGGCTCGGGCCGAGGCCCTGGTCGACTTCGCCGCTGCCGAGGGCCTGCGCCTGGAGGAGGCCGTGGCCTACGCCGACTCGGCCAGCGACCTGCCCATGCTCGAGGCCGTGGGCTTTCCCGTCGCCGTCAACCCCGAGATCCGCCTGGCGGCCATCGCCCGCAAGCGGGGATGGCTGGTCGAGCAGTGGGCCAAGGCGCCCGGGGGGCCCCGGCCCCTGCTGCCGATCGGGCCTGTGACCCAGCGGTCGTCCTTCGCCGCCCCCGGCAGCCGGCGGCGCCGGTGAAGGCTCTGCGCCTGGAGCGCTCGCTTCCCCGCCTGGCCCTGGCCCGGGCGGCCGGTGCCCTCAGGCCGGGAGGCGGGGCCCGGGCCGGCGCCCTGCGCCTGGTCGACATGGAGCCCCCGGCCCTGCCCGGTGCCGGCTGGGTGCAGGTCCGGCCCCGCCTGGCCGGGATCTGCGGGTCCGACCTGGCCACCGTCGACGCCACCGCCTCGCCGTGGTTCGAGCCGGTGATCAGCTTCCCCTTCGTTCCTGGCCACGAGATCGTGGGCGAGCTCGACGACGGCCGCCGGGTGGTGGTCGAGCCGGTGCTGGGCTGTGACGCCCGGGCCATCCGTCCCCGCTGCCCGGCCTGCGAACAGGGGGACCTCGGGCGCTGCCGCAACATCGCCTTCGGCCACCTCCGGCCCGGCCTGCAGACCGGCTACTGCGCCGACACCGGCGGCGGGTGGTCGCTGGCCCTGGCGGCGCACGAGTCCCAGCTCCATCCCGTGCCCGGCACCATGACCGACGAGGCGGCGGTGATGGTGGAGCCGGCCGCCTGCGCCATCCGCGGTGCCCTGCGCACCGGTGCCGGGCCCGCAGACGTGGTGGCCGTGGTGGGCGCTGGCACCCTGGGTCTGGTGGTCGTGGCCGCCCTGGACCGGTGGGTGCGCCCGGCCCGCATCCTGGTGGGGGCCAAGCACCCGGTCCAGCGCCGGCTGGCCCGGGAACTGGGTGCCACCGACGTGGTCGAGCCGCCGGCACTGGTGCGGGCCGTGCGCCGGGCGACCGGGTCACTGGCCGTGGGTGGCGGCGGCGGGCAGGGCGAGGCCCACGGCGTGGCCGGGGTCCGCCTCACCGGGGGGGCCGACGTGGTGGTCGACTGCGTGGGCAGTGCCACCAGCCTGGCCCAAGCCCTCGCCGTCGCCCGTCCCGGGGGCCGTATCGTCATGGTCGGCATGCCCGGCACCGTCACCGTCGACCTCACCCCCCTGTGGCAGCGGGAGGTCGAGCTGGTGGGGGCCTACGCTTACGGCACCGAGGAGCACCCCGGCCGGCGTACCTTCGACCTGGCCTTCGAGCTGGCGGCCGAGGCCGACCTGGGGCGCCTGGTGTCCGCCGCCTACCCCCTGGCCCGCTCCACCGATGCCCTGGCCCACGCAGCCGACGCCGGCTCCCGGGGCGCCACCAAGATCGTCTTCGACCTGCGAGCCGAGAAGGGACGTGATCGCCTGTGAGCCCGAGGCCGGGTTTCGTACTGGAGGTCGACCGCTCGACCCCGCCCACGCTGTTCCACCACGGGGAGGGCTTCCGCCTCGAGCGCCTGCCGGTGGGCAGCCGCATCGTCTACCCGCCCGAGGCGCTCCCTGTGCTCGACGACATCGACGGCGCCATCCGCCACGCCCTGCTCCACCCCGTCGACAACGATCCCCTGCCCGCCCTCTTGCACCCGGGCATGCGCCTGACCATCGCCTTCGACGACATCTCCCTGCCCCTGCCGCCGATGCGCCGGCCCGACGTACGCCAGCGGGTGATCGAGGCCGTCCTCGATCTGGCCGCCGAGGCCGGTGTCGACGACGTGCACCTCATCGCCGCCCTGGCGCTGCACCGGCGCATGACCGAGGCCGAGCTGCGCCACGCCGTGGGCGACCGGGTCTACGACGCCTTCGCTCCGCGCGGCCTGCTCTACAACTTCGACGCCGAGGATCCCGACAACCTGGCGTTCCTGGGTGAGACCGAGTCAGGCGAGGAGGTGGAGATCTCCAAACGGGCGGCCGAGTCCGACCTGCTCGTCTACGTCAACATCAACCTGGTGGCCATGGACGGTGGCCACAAGTCGACGGCCACCGGTCTGGCCTCCTACCGCAGCCTGCGCCACCACCACAACGTGCGCACCATGCAGCACAGCCGGTCGTTCATGGACCAGCACCGCTCCGAGCTGCACTCTTCCAACTGGCGCATGGGCGACGTCATCCGCAGGGCCGGGGTGAAGATCTTCCAGATCGAGACCACCCTCAACAACGACACCTTTCCCAAACCCTTCGACTTCCTCCAGAAGCGGGAGTGGGAGTGGTCCCTGCGGGACCGGGCCTCCTACCTGGGCGCGGCCAAGGCCCTGGAGCGGGCACCGGCCCGCCTGGCCCGGTCGGTGTTCCAGTCGGTGCTCGCCCCCCACAACCTCACCGGGATCAATGCCGGCGAGGTGGAGGCCGTCCACCGCCTGACCACGGCCAAGGTCTACGAGCAACAGCTGGTGGAAGTCGAGGGCCAGGCGGACATCCTCACCATGGGGCTGCCCTACATCTGCCCCTACAACGTCAACTCGGTGATGAACCCGATCCTGGTGATGTGCCTGGGACTGGGCTACTTCTTCAACCTCTACCGCAACCGGCCCCTGGTGCGCGAGGGCGGCGTGCTCATCATGAGCCATCCCACCCGCTGGGAGTTCCACCCCGTCCACCACCCCAGCTACATCGACTTCTTCGAGGAGCTGCTGGCCGAGACCACCGACCCCCTGGAGCTGGAGAAGACCTACGAGCAGTCCTTCGCCGAGGACGAGTGGTACCGCCACCTCTACCGCACCAGCTACGCCTACCACGGCGTGCACCCCTTCTACATGTGGTACTGGGGAGCTCACGCCCTCCAGCACCTGGGATCGGTGATCGTGGTGGGCGGCGATGCCCGGGCGGTTCGCCGCCTCGGCTTCAAGCCCGCCACCACCCTGGCCGACGCCTTGGAGATGGCGGGCGACGTGGTCGGACCCGACCCCACGCTGACCCACTTCCACAACCCGCCGATCATGATCGCCGACGTGGTGTGAGCCGGCTGCCGGCCCTGGCCCTGCCCCGGCTGCGCCTGCCCCGGCCCGGCTTCCCCTGGTCGGCGCCGGACACGCCGCGGGGCGCCGAGCGCCTGCCGGCGCCGCGGCGTACCGGTGCCGACTACGACACCGCCTGGGCCCGGCGGCCCCTGGCCCGGCACACCCGTGCCCTGCTGGTCGACGGACCGATGCGCCTCGGAATCCGGGCCATCGCCAGCCCCCGGCGCTGCGGCCTCGACCGCCTGGAGGACCTCAGCGGCCCGGCCATCTTCGCCGCCAACCACCACAGCCACCTCGACACGCCCCTGCTGCTCACGTCCGTCCCCGAGCCCTGGCGCCACCGCATGGTGGTGGCGGCGGCGGCCGACTACTTCTTCACCAACGCCCTCACCTCGTCGGCGTCGGCGCTGGCCATCGGCGCCATACCCATCGAGCGGACCCGCATCGAGCGCCGCTCCGCCGACCGGGCCGCCGCCCTCATCGAGGACCGTTGGAGCCTGCTCATCTTCCCCGAGGGCGGGCGCAGCGCCGACGGCTGGGGGCGGGGGCACCGGGGCGGAGCCGCGTACCTCGCCCTGCGCTGCGGGGTGCCGGTGGTCCCCATCCACGTGGAGGGCACGGGCCGCATCTTCGGCAAGGGCGCCAAGCGCCCGAGCCCGGGCACCAGCCGGGTGACCTTCGGTCATCCCCTCCGGCCGGGTGAGGGCGAGAACGCCGTGCGCTTCGCCGGGCGCATCGAGCGGGCGGTGGCAACGCTGGCCGACGAAGCCGCCACCGACTGGTGGGCGGCCCGCCGCCGCGCCGCCCGGGGCGCCTCCCCCAGCCTGACCGGCCCCGAGGGCAACTCCTGGCGCCGGGCGGCGCGGCGGCGGGC
>Ga0247704_1000273_pt1 | contig 14874 bp, 17 predicted proteins | sample 41W_NmetaG_FD_189042 | JGI IMG/M metagenome (GOLD analysis project Ga0247704, IMG submission 189042) | Soil microbial communities from hillslope of Landscape Evolution Observatory, University of Arizona, Oracle, AZ, United States - 4-1-W_N | ecosystem: Engineered > Artificial ecosystem >...
ATCCCCTACAAGCCGCCGGCCCGGGGCCGGGGCGTGTCGCCCTCGGCCGAGAAGGCCAGCGCCACGGGCAAGACGGGTGGCGCGGCCAAGAAGTCCGCCGCCAAGAAGGCGGCGCCGGCCAAGGCGGCGTCGAAGGGCGGCGCCAAGTCGACGGCGAAGAAGGTCGCGGAGAAGGCGTCCCCCAAGAAGGCGGCGAGCGGCGTGAAGGCCGCGCTCAAGCGGGTCGTAAAGAAGAAGTAGCGGTCCGACCTGCGGGCGGCGCCCCGGCGTGCCGCCCGCGCTAGAGCTTCGTCATCAGCTTGAACGCCTCGCCGAGGGCGACGGCGGCCACGGCGCCCTGCTCGGCGAGGCGTTCGAGCATGCGCCGGCGGAACGCGTCGACCTCGTCCTCGGCGTCGGGGTCGTCGATGCGCATCGTCGACCGGAACTGGCTGCGGTGCTCGAGCAGGGCGGCCAGCTTGGTGCCCTGGTGGCCGGCGACGTCCTCCACGTGGTCGACCTCGTCGGCCTCCCACAACAGCAGCGCCGACGGGCGGTGCGGCTCGATCCCCTGGTCGGGGAAGAAGTGGGGGTCGCGGGCGGCCACGATGCCGTCGGTCACGAGGAAGCCGGCGTTGCGGTGGTCGGGGTGCAGCCGGTAGCGGCGCCACGGGTCGTGGCCCAGCACGACGTCGGGCCGGATGCGCCGGATCCACTCGGCGACCTGCGCCTGCTGCTCGAGCCCCGACCGCAGCTCGCCGTCGGTCCAACCGAGGAAGACGACGTCGCCGGCGCCGCCCAGCGCCCGCGACGCGGCCCGCTGCTCCTCCTGGCGCCGGGCCACCAGCTCCGCCACGTCCTCGTCCGGGTCCCACGAGCCCTTCGACCCGTCGGTGCAGACGAGGTGGTGGATCTCGCAGCCGGCGGCGGCCCACTTGGCGAGGGTGCCGCCGCAGCCGAACTCGACGTCGTCGGGGTGGGCGCCGACGGCCAGGGCGCGGGCGGGAACGTCCAGGTCGGTGGTGACCTCGGCGCTCATCGCGGGGTGGCGCACAGCCCGGCCGGGGCCAGGTCGTCGGGCACGTCGACGTCGGCTCCCAGGCGCGGCTCGCGCACGACGCGCAGCGGGAGCCCGAGGTCCAGGGCGGCCCGGGCGTGACGGCGGAAGGAGGAGGGCCCGTACGAGAAAGGGAAGTCGCCGGCGGTCGGGACGCAGATCACGTTGGTCCCGTCGTCGCGGCGGTCGGGCACGATGGTGACGCCGGGGAAGCGCGCCACCCACGCCAGGTTTACGGCGAGGGGCAGGTCGGCGTGGGCCACGATGACCCGGGTGGCACCGTCCACCGCCAGTGCCTTCACGCCGTCGGCCACCGCGCCGTCCAGCCCCCGCCCCGGCGCCCACACGACCCGGGCACCCTCGGACACCGCCCAGTCGGCCACCTCGGCGTCGTCGCACACGACGGCCCGGGGGAGCTCCCCGGCCGCCCGCAGGACGGAGGCGGCCATCGACCGGGCCAGCTCGGCCCGGGGCGCCGGGAGCAGGGCGCCCGCCAGCCTGACCTTGGCCCGGGCGAACGCCTTGAGCGGCACGAGGACGGCGACGGCGGGGATGGCCGCTCCTACGCCAGGACCTCGAACACCCGCACCACCGGTTCCTGGCGCAGCAGCTCGAAGAGCCGGACCTGGGCCTCCTTGGCCGGGCGCGAGGCCATCGCCGCGTCCATGGCGTCGGCCGTCTCCCACCGGGACACGGCGGCGCACTCGAGGAGCCCGCCCGGGTTGTGGTCCACGCTCAGGACCAGCTCCATGCTCACGCAGCCGGGCATGTCGCGGAACACGGGGAGGATGTCGTCGGCGAACAGGCGCCGCACATCGGCGAGGTCGGCCGGGTCGACCGCCGTCTGGAACATCCGCATCACCGCCGTGCTCACGGCGCCCAGCCCGTCTTGGAGAACATGCCGGCCAGCTCCGGGCTGGTCTTCAGGCGCATGGCGTGGCGATCGAGCTCGGCGCCGAAGCGCTCGCCGATGCCGGGGTAGCGCAGGGTCACCCGGATGGCGCCCTCGGTCACCTCGATCATGTTGTACGACGGCCGGGTGTAGCCGCGCAGGCGGTACGACGACACCGTCCCCGAGTTGACGATCAGGATGTCGTTGAGCAGCCACACGTGGGGCACGTGCTTGTGCCCCGAGAGCACCAGGTGCACGTCGAGGTCGTCGAGCAGGGTGAGCACGTCGCCCGAGTCCCACACCTCGTTGCGCTCCCTCCCCGTCCCCGGCACGGGCACCAGGTGGTGGTGGAGCACGAAGCAGCGGACCTCGGCGTCGCCGGCGAACTGCTGGCGGATCCAGTCGTAGCGCTCCCGCCCGACCTCGCCCTCGGCCAGGTCGGGCTTGGACGAGTCGATGGCGACCACCCGCATGGACAGCGGGGCGTCGCCGGCGATGTGCAGCATGCTGTCGCCCTTCCCGACGCCCTCGCCTATGCCGAAGGTGTCGCGGAAGTGCAGGTAGCCGACGTTCTTGGAGTCGTGGTTCCCGGGGATGACGATGGCGCGCAGCCCGGCGTCGAACAGCGGCTGGAGGTGCTGCTGGGCGGCGCGGAACTCGTGGGCGTAGCCGTCGGTGGTGAGATCGCCGCCGACCACGACGAGATCCGGCTGGACGGCGATGATCTCGCCCACGGCCGCCTCCAGCAGGGCGGCGTCGAAGAAGGGCGATCCGCAGTGGAGGTCCGACAGCTGGGCGATCAGGAACTCCTCGCGCGCCACGGGCGAAGTGTAGGGGTGGTGCCGCGGTACCTATGGTGAGCGGGTGGCGACGAAGGTGGCCGTGCTCGGGGCCGGGTCGTGGGGGACGACGATGGCGGCGATGGCGACGTCGCACGCGCCGACGACGCTGTGGGCGCGCCGCCCGGAGCTGGCGTGCGCCGTCAACACCGAGCACCGCAACCCCGACTACCTCCGCGACGGAGCGCTCCCCCCGGCCCTCGTCGCCACCGCCGACCTGGAGGAGGCGCTGGACGGGGCGTCGGTCGCCGTCATGGCCGTCCCGTCCCACGGGTTCCGCGCCATCCTCGAGCAGGCGGCGCCGTTCCTCGGCGCCGGGACGCCGGTCGTCAGCCTCACCAAGGGCCTGGAGCAGGGGTCGCTCAAGCGGATGACCGAGGTCATCGCCGAGGTGGCGCCCGGCTGCCCGGCCGGCGTGCTGACCGGGCCCAACCTGGCCGGCGAGATCCTGGCCGGCCAGCCGGCGGCCAGCGTCGTCGCCCTCGACGACGAGGGCCTGGCCGCCGAGATCCAGGCGCTCCTCAGCACGCCCACCTTCCGGCTCTACACCAACCCCGACGTGGTGGGCTGCGAGGTCGCCGGCGCCGTCAAGAACGTGACGGCCATCGCCGCCGGCATGGGCGACGGGATGGGCTTCGGCGACAACACCAAGGCGGCGCTCATGACCCGCGGCCTGGCCGAGATCACCCGCCTGGGCACGGCGCTGGGCGGGCACCCGCTCACCTTCTCGGGCCTGGCCGGCATGGGCGACCTGGTGGCGACGTGCATCTCCCGCCACAGCCGCAACCGCCACGTGGGCGAGCAGCTGGGCCGGGGCCGGGCGCCCGCCGAGGTGCTGGCGGGGACGCGCATGGTGGCCGAGGGCGTGAACACCTCGCGGGTCGTGCTCGAGCTGGCGGCGACCGTCGGCGTGGAGATGCCGATCGCCGAGCAGGTCGTGGCCGTGCTCCACGAGGGCAAGCGGGCCGTCGACGTCATCCCCACGCTCATGCTGCGGGAGGCCAAGCCCGAGCACACCGGCTTCGTCCCGACCCGGTAGGAGCGCGGGCCGGAGCCGTCACGCTCCCCCGGGCCGCTCCCGCACCTCGACCGCCCGCCGTGTGGCGCCGGCTGCCCGGCCGTCCGCCCGTCCGCCCGTCCGCCCCACCCGTCGCTCCCGTCGGCAGAAAAGGGCGCATAGCGCCCCTTCTTGCCGCCGGAACCGGTGCCGGCGGTCCGCCTACGCCGCTTCCAGCGCCAGGAGCGCCCGCTTCACGTCGAGGCCGCCCAGGTAGCCGCCGAGGGTTCCGTCGCTGCGGACGACGCGGTGGCAGGGGACGACGACCGGGACGGGGTTGGTGGCGCACGCCGTGCCCACGGCGCGCACGGCGGCCGGGCTGCCCGAGGCGGCGGCGACGGTCGCGTAGCTCTCCGTGCGCCCGTAGCCGATGGTGCGCAGGTGCTCGAGTACGACGCGGCGGAACGGCGAGGCGAGGCGGAGGTCGACGGCGAGGTCGAAGCGCCGGCGGCGCCCGGCGAAGTACTCGTCGAGCTGGCGGGCGGCGTCGTCGAGGCGGGCCGGGGCGTGGAGGACCCGTCGGCTGACCCTCGAGGCGATCGCCTCCAGGACGGCGTCGTGGCCCTCCACGTCGAACGCGACCCGCACCAGCCCTTCCGGCGTCGCGGCCACCAGCAGCGTCCCGATGGGCGTGGCGACCGTGCGGTAGGCCACGTCGAGGAGGCCGGCGCCGGCGGCCGAGTCGACGAGGCGGGCGTGGAGCCGCCCGACGACCTCGCCGTCGTCGCCGTCGGCCCAGCCCGGTACCGGACCGGTGAGGTGGGCCACCAGCTGCCCGTCGGTCGTCACGACGCCTCCTCCCGTGCCCACGTCCTGCGCAGGGCGGCCACGCCGTCGGACGCCGACCGGCGGGCCGCCACCTCGCTGCTGCCGATGAGGGCGCCGACCTCGGCGTAGGGCAGGCCGGCCACGTGGTGGTAGGCGACGGCCGCCCGCTGCTTGAACGGCAGCGCCGCCAGCGCCGCCCACAGCGCCGGGTCCCGCTCCGCCACCGCCTCGTCGGACTCGTCCTCGACGCCCCCGGCCAGGGTGGCAACGTCCGCGCTGGCGACGGGGGCGCGCGACGACGCCCGCAGCCGGTCGACCGCCTTGCGGTGGGCGATGGTCACGAGCCACGCCCGCACGTCGCTCCCCGGGCGCAGCCTGGGATAGGCCTCCAGCGCCGCGAGGAACGTCTCCGACCAGGCGTCGTCGGCGTCGGCGGGGCCGAGCAGGGCGCGCACGACCCGGAGCACCACCGGCCCGTGGTCGGCGACGACGGCCTCGAACGGGCGCACGCTCACACCGGGGCCAACGTCCGGCGGCCCCGGAACGTGAGGTCGCCCGCATCGCGCCGGCGGCGGGTGACGCGACACTGTCGTCCATGGCCTGCCTGCGGACGTCCACGGGGGGGACGCCCCCGGCTGACCCCCTGGGCGAGGCGATGGCCGCCGCCGTCACCGACGTCCTGGAGGGGTCGACGGTCGACCTGACCTACGCCCCGAGCGACGGGCCTCCCGCCGAGCCGCCGCCGGAGCCGGGCATGGCGACGGCCACCGGCCCCGGCCCGTCGGGCTGGCACGCCACCGTCACCCTGCGCCTCGACGAGCGGGTGGCCCGGCTGGTCGCGTCCGGGCGGCGCACCTCGATCGTCGAGCTGCTCGACACCCTGCCCCCCGCCGCCATCCGGGCCGCCGGCCGCTTCCGCCACCACCATGCGACGGGGGACGCCGCCGTCGCCCCCGCCCAGCGCCGGGCGCTGCGCGACACCCTCGCCACCGAGGTGCTGACCGACTACCTGGCGTCGCGCCTCGGCCGTCCGCCCCGCTCGGACCTGGTCGCCGAGACGCTCGAGTTCCTCGTCGAGCTGGGTGGCACACGGGTGGAGTCCCACGACCTGACCCATGGTGTCATCGTGGCCGACGTCCTGCGGGACCGGCCGAGGCTGGAGTTCGCGTACCCCCGGGACGTCCGGGCCGCCAAGCGGGCGCCACTGCTGTTCGACGGCCAGCGCTCGGTCCTGGTCGTCGATCCCGAGGGCCGGGCCCGGACCGAGCTCCAGCGCCACCGCTTCGAGCGGCTGGCGCCCCACGTCGACCCCTCCCACGTCCACGAGGACGACTCGGTGGAGAGCGGCTCGCTGGTCGCCGCCGCCACCAGCGCGCTGGGCGGCCTGGGGTTCTTCGTCCGGGCCGACCGCAGCATCTGGACGTTCGTGGACGGGCAGCCCCTGCTCGTCCGCCGGGGCGAGCACTGGACGGCCTTCCCGCTCGAGCTGGCGTCGCTCATCTCCCGGATGATCGGTGGCGGGTCGGTCGCCGAGATGGTGACGCGGGCCGCCTTCATGATCTCGGCCCAACCGGGCGGGGCCATCCTCGCCATCGTCGACGACGCCGCCGTCCTCGACGGGGTCGTCCCGCCCAAGGACCGCTACGACCTGCGCCACGAGGTGATCCGAACGGCGAGGGAGATCCGGCCCGAGGCGCGGCTCCACCACCTCATCGACGCCGAGGAACTCGATGAGCACACCCTCGCCCGCCTCGCCCTCCTCGACGGCGCCACGGTGCTGGACCGGCACGGGCGCCTGCTGGCCTACGGTGCCATCGTCACCAGCACGGACAGCGAGCACGAAGGTGCCCGTACGGCCGCCGCCAAGACCCTGTCGGAGACGGCGAGGGTGGTGCTCAAGGTGTCCGTCGACGGCGACATCACGGTGTTCCGCGACGGCGCCCACGTGGCGACGCTCCTGGGCCGCCCCGCCCACTTCACCCCGTAGCAGGATGGCTCCATGGACGACGCGAGGCACTACCAGGTCCTGACGGCGGCAGGGAGCGAGGACGAGGCGGCGGCCATCGCCGACGCCCTCCTCGACCGCCGGCTGGCCGCCTGCGTGCAGGTCCTCGGGCCGGTCCGCAGCCGGTACCGTTGGGCGGGGCGGGTCGAGTCGGCCGACGAGTGGCTGCTGCTGGCCAAGACCACGGCTGCCGCCGTCGGCGAGGCGATGGCCGAGATCGGGCGGCGCCACAGCTACGAGACGCCCGAGGTGACCGCCACGCCGATCGTGGCGGGCAGCGCCGGCTACCTGCGGTGGATCGACGCCGAGGTCGCCGGCCCGACGGCCCCGTAGCGCCACCCCGGCCGTACGCTGGGCTCCATGACCGTGACCGAGCTGAAGCTGACCGAGTGGACGTCGTGCGGGGGATGCGCGGCGAAGTGGGGCGCGGCGCCCCTGAACGCCCTCGTGCGCCAGCTCGCCTGCGCGTCGTCGGACCTGCTCGTCGGCCTGGCGCCGTTCGACGACGCCGCCGTGTACCGGCTGACCGAGGACCTGGCCCTGGTGTCGACCACCGACTTCTTCCCGCCGCTGGTCGACGACCCGGCCGACTTCGGCGCCGTAGCCGCCGCCAACGCGTGCAGCGACGTGTTCGCCATGGGGGCCCGGGTCGTCCTGGCCCTCAACATCTCGGCCTTCCCCGAGCGCATCCCGGTGGAGGCGGTGGCCGCCATCCTCGGCGCCGCCGGCGAGGTGGTCGGCCAGGCCGGCGGCGTGGTCGCCGGCGGCCACACCATCCGCTCCGAGGAGCCGATCTTCGGCCTGGCCGTGCAGGGCCTGGTGCACCCCGACCGGGTCTGGACGAAGGCGGGGGCCCGGCCGGGCGACGTGCTGGTGCTCTCCAAGCCCCTCGGCACCGGCATCGTGCTGGCGGGGGGCTCGCCCGAGGACAAGACGGCGGCCATCGCCCGCATGCGGGTGCTGAACCGGGCGGCCGCCGAGGCGCTCCTGGTCCTCGACGAGCCTCCGCACGCCGTCACCGACGTCACCGGGTTCGGCCTCCTCGGCCACTCGTGGGAGATGGCGGAGCGGTCGGGCGCCGTCGTCCGCATCGACTCCGCCGCCCTGCCGCTCTACGAGGGCGCCCTCCAGGCGGCCGAGGCGGGCGTCCGCACGGGCGGCGACGCCCGCAACCGGTCGCACCTCGAGCGCATCGTCACGTCCACCGCCGGTCCGGCCCTCGAGGCGCTGGCGTACGACCCCCAGACGTCGGGCGGCCTGCTGGCGGCGGTGCCGGCGGCCGCCGCCGGGCGCCTGGCCGACGCCGGCTTCGTCGCCATCGGCGAGGTCGCCGACGGCGAAGCGTCCGTGACGCTGAGTTGACCGCCCGCTAGCGTCCGCGGCCGTGGCGACCGCCGGCCATCAGCTGCGCCCCTCCCTTCGTCCCGCGGCGCCGACGCTGGCCCGCGAGCGGGCGCTGTGGGCGGACGGGCACGACGTGGTGGTCGGCGTGGACGAGGTCGGGCGGGGCGCCTGGGCGGGCCCCATCAGCGTCGGCGCCGCCGTGGCGCCCACCGACCGGCGGGTCTACAAGGTGCGGGACTCCAAGATGCTCACCGAGCCGGAGCGTGAGCACCTGTACGACCGGGTGGCGTCGTGGTGCCGGGCGTGGGCCGTCGGCCATGCCTCCCAGGAGGAGTGCGACCGGCTCGGCATGTCGGAGGCGCAGCGGCTGGCGGCCCGCCGGGCCCTCGCCGGCCTCGGCGTCCGACCGACGCACGTGCTCGTCGACGGCCGCTGGGACTTCGTCGGCCTGGGCCCGTCGGCCACGACGCGCATCGTGAAGGGCGACGCCACGTGCCTGTCCATCTCGGCCGCCGCCCTGCTGGCCAAGGTCACCCGAGACCGCCTCATGCGGGGCGAGGCGCCCCACTTCCCGGGGTACGACTTCGACCTCAACAAGGGGTACCCGTGCCCCCGCCACAAGGCCGCCCTCAAGGCATGGGGGCCGACCGCCATCCACCGCCGGACCTGGGTCTTCATGGACCATCTCCCATGGGGGCCCCAGCGGCCGGCTCCGCCCACCCAGCCGGAGATCCTGGAGGAGACGCCATGACCATCCGTCCCGTCCGCTCCCGCCTGCTCGTGCTGGTCGCCGCCCTGGCGCTGCTGGGCGCCGCCTGCGGCGACGACGACGACGTGGAGACCAGCGCCACGTCGACCACGGCGGCCGGGGGCGCCACGCCCGGCGAGAACCTCGACCTGGTGTCGGAGGGCAGGCTCACCGCCTGCACGGACATCCCGTACGCCCCCTTCGAGTTCGAGCAGGACGGGAAGTTCGACGGCATCGACATCGAGCTGGTCCGGGCCGTGGCCGGGCGGCTGGGCCTCACGGCCGAGTTCAAGGACGTGGACTTCGAGTCGATCTTCGCCGCGCTGAACGCCGGGGAGTGCGACATCGTCGCCTCCTCGGTGAGCATCACCCCCGAGCGCCTGGAGACGCTCGACTTCTCGGAGGGCTACTACGAGATCAACCAGTCCCTGCTGGTGCGCAAGGGCGAGGAGGCGACGCTCGGCGACCTCGACAAGCTCGCCGGCCGGACCATCGGCGTGCAGTCGGAGACGACGGGCGCCGCCTACGCCCGGGCCAACGCCGAGGGGGCGACGATCCGCGAGTTCACCGGCGCCGACGAGCTGTTCACGGCGCTGAGGGCCAGGCAGGTCGACGCCGCCCTCCAGGACCTCCCGGTCAACTCGTACAACGCCAAGACGACGGGCGAGACGGTCGTGGCCAAGGTGTTCACCGAGGCCGAGAAGGAGCAGTACGGCTTCGCCATGAAGAAGGGCAGTGCCGAGCTGAAGGCGGCGATCGACGACGCCCTGGAGCAGGTGAAGGCGGACGACACGTACCCGACGATCCTGCGCCGGTTCCTGGGCGACACCGCCGGGGCCGTCTAGTGCTTCGACCTCATCCGTTCGCTTCGCTCACTCCATTCGGTCGAGTCGGATCGTGCTGCGGCGGGCGAGCGGAGCTCGCGCCGCCTCCGCGCTGTCCTTTGTCGGTGTCGGCAGCCGCAGAGGCCGCCTGCGGCGGCGAGTGCGGCCACGGACCTTGCCGACGGGGGCCGGGGGGAGCGGGCTCCGGCCCCTCCCCCCGCTGAGCCCCGGTCGCGGTCGTGGACCGCCTGCTCGACGAGTTCTTCGACCTCGACGTCATCGCCGACCTGTTCCCGGGACTCGTCACCGAGGCCATGAAGAACACGCTCGTGTTCACCCTCCTGGGGTTCTCGGGCGGGCTGGCGCTCGGCCTGGTGCTCGCCCTCATGCGCATCAGCCGCACCCGGTGGCTGCGGTGGCCGGCGGCCGCCGTCGTCGACCTGTTCCGCGGGCTCCCCGCCCTGCTGGTCATCGTGTTCATCGGCTTCGGCGTCCCGATCGCCTTCCCCGGGCTGGAGTACCCGTTCCGGAAGTACACGCCCGGGTGCATGGCGCTCGCCCTCGTGGCCGGCGCCTACATCGCCGAGACGGTGCGGGCCGGCATCGAGGGCGTCCCCAGGGGCCAGATGGAGGCGGCCCGCTCGCTCGGCATGAGGTACCGGACGGCCATGCGGCGGGTGGTGCTGCCCCAGGCCTTCCGGCTGGTGATCCCGCCCCTCACGAACGAGCTGGCCCTGCTGTTCAAGGACACCTCGCTGCTGGCCGTGCTCGGCACCGAGGCGGGCGGCAAGGAGATCCTCAAGTACGTCCGCGACGCCGTGAACCGCACGGGCGACACGTCGCCCCTCGTCGCCGGCGGCCTCGCCTACCTCGTCATCACCCTCCCGCTGCTGCGGGCCGTCGCCGTGCTCGAAGGGCGCGCCCGGGCGTCGCGATGAGCGATCCCACCATCGTCGTCGAGGGCCTCGTGAAGCGCTTCGGCGACACCGAGGTGCTGAAGGGCATCGACCTGGAGGTCGCCAACCGCGAGGTCGTGTGCGTCATCGGTCCGTCCGGCTCGGGGAAGTCCACGCTGCTGCGTTGCATCAACCGGCTGGAGGAGCCCACCGCCGGGCGGATCGTGGTCGACGGCGTGGAGGTCACCGACCCCCGGGTCGACCTCGACCGGGTGCGGACGTCGATGGGCATGGTGTTCCAGCAGTTCAACCTGTTCCCGCACAAGACGGCGCTCGGCAACGTCACCCTGGCCCTGCGGACGGTGCTGAAGCTGGACCGGCGGGCGGCCGACGAGCGGGGGAGGGCGATGCTCGAGCGGGTCGGCCTGGCGGCCCGGGCCGACGCCTACCCGTCCCGGCTCTCGGGCGGCCAGCAGCAGCGGGTGGCGATCGCCCGGGCCCTCGCCATGGAGCCCACCGTCATGCTGTTCGACGAGGTCACGTCGGCCCTGGACCCCGAGCTGGTCGGCGAGGTGCTGGGCGTGATGCGGGACCTGGCCGAGGGCGGGATGACCATGGTGGTGGTCACCCACGAGATGGGCTTCGCCCGCACGGTCGCCGACCGGGTCGTCTTCGTCGACGAGGGCGTGATCGTGGAGCAGGGCCCACCCGTCGAGGTCATCGGCAACCCGCGGCAGGCCCGCACCCGGGCCTTCCTCTCCAAGGTCCTCTGACGAGACCGGCGCCCGGTGCGGCCGGTCCGCGACTGGGACACGCCCGGGGGTGCCGCTATCTTGGCGGCATGTCGAGTCGTGACGCCCTCGTGCTGCGGGCCTTCGCCGGCTGGACGGTGTTCGTGTGGGGCAACCGGATGTGGAACATCCTCCGGGACGGCGAGCACGGCGCCGCCTTCAAGGTCGTCCACCTCGCGCTGGCGCTCGTGTCCGTGGCCTTCGCCGTGGCGGCGTGGTCGATCGTCACCAGGAACCGCAGGCGCGACCGCGTCGACATCGGCTCGTAGGGACCATCACGAGTGCCGGCTTCGCCAGTGGCGACCGGTTCGTGGTGGGGTGCTGGGAGCGCTCGCCCATCGGCCCCTTCGCCGACGTCATGTGGGCGACGCCCGACGGCCAGCGGCGGCTGCTCGTGCCGAGCGGCGGGGCGGGGGCGTTCGTGTCGGCCGTCTACACCTTCGACCGGGTCGACGTGGTGCCCTTGGTGGCGGCGCTGGCGGGCGCCGAGCTCGACGTCACGGCCGGTGACGTCCGGCTCCACGTCACCGGTGGCCGGGGGTGGCGCATCCCGTTCGCCCCGCTGCGCACGCCGGCGGTGACCCGTTGGGTGGAGGCACCGGTGGCGCACGCCCTGGTCCGGGTGCAGACCTACGGCACCAGCCCGACGGGCGTGCGGGAGTGGTACCGGGCCGACGAGTACCGCCCCGTGGCGGCGGCCCGGGCGACGGTGGCGGGCCGCGACCTGGGCCCGCTGCGCCCGAGGTGGAAGGCGGCCGCCTTCGGGTTCAGCGAGCCGCCGAGGCGGGCCGCCATGGTGCGGGTCCGACCGATGCTGGCCGACCCGAGCGGCCGGCTCGACGCGGTGCTCCCGTAGCCTTCCGAGGGAGGCGAGGGCCGCTTGGAGCACACCACCGCACCACCCGAGGACGCCACCCCACCGGCCGGCGGCTGGGCCCGCCGGCTGTGGCCCTACCTGCGGGCGCACCGCCGCGACGTCGTCCTGTGCTTCGGCGCCGCCTTCGTCGGCCTCACCGTCGCCGCCCTGATCCCCCTGGCCCAGAAGGTCGTCGTCGACGACGTGGTCCTCGACCGGCGCCGGCCCCTCGGGCCGTGGTTGGGCGTGCTGGTGGGCGCCGGTGTCGTCCGGTTCGGGGCGGCGCACGTGCGCCGCTACGTGGGCGGCCGGCTGGCCCTGCTCGTCCAGCACGACCTGCGCAACGACATCTTCGCCCGCCTCCAGCGCCTCGACTTCGCCCGCCACGACGAGGCGCACACCGGCCAGCTGGTGTCCCGGGCCGGCTCGGACGTGATGTTGGTGCAGACCCTCTTGAACTTCCTGCCCCTGATGGCCGGCAACGTGGTGATGCTGGTGGTGTCGCTCGCCGTCATGACGGTGCTGTCACCGCTGTTGACCGTGGTCGCGCTGGTCGCCGTCCCCCTCCTGCTCGTCTTGGCCGCCCGCCTGCGCACCACGGTGTTCCCCGCCGCCTGGGACGCGTCCCAGCGGGCGGCCGAGGTCGCCGGCGTGGTGGAGGAGGCGGTCAGCGGCGTCCGGGTGGTGAAGGCGTTCGGGCAGGAGAGCCGCGAGCTGGAGCGCCTCACCCGCGCCGGTGAGGACCTGTTCGCCTCGCGCATGCGCGCCGCCCGCATCGAGGCCCGCTACGCCGCCACCTTCCAGCTGGTGCCGGCCCTCTCCCAGGTGGCGGTCCTGGCCCTCGGCGGGTGGCTGGCGCTGCACGGGCGCATCAGCGTCGGCACCTTCCTCGCCTTCTCGTCGTACCTCGTCCAGCTGGTCGGGCCCGTGCGCATGCTGTCGGCCCTGCTGGTGGTGGGCCAGCAGGCGCGGGCGGGCACCGAGCGCATCTTCGAGGTGCTCGACTCCAACCCGGGCGTGGCCGAGCGGCCCGGCGCCGTTACCCTCCCGCCGCTGCAGGGCGAGGTGGCCTTCGAGGGGGTGAGCTTCGGGTACCTGCGCTCCGAGCCCGTCCTGGCCGGCTTCGACCTCTCCGTCCGCCCCGGGGAGACGGTGGCCCTGGTGGGGACGTCGGGGTCGGGCAAGTCGACCGTCGCCATGCTGCTGCCGCGCTTCTACGACGTGCACGCCGGGGCGGTCCGCGTCGACGGGACGGACGTGCGGGACGCCACCTTCGAGTCACTGCGCCGCCAGGTCGGCGTGGTGTTCGAGGAGACGTTCCTGTTCTCCGACACCGTCCGGGCCAACATCGCCTACGGGCGGCCCGACGCCACCGACGACGAGGTGGTGGCCGCCGCCCGGGCGGCGGAGGCGCACGACTTCGTGACCGCCCTCCCCGACGGGTACGACACCGTCCTCGGCGACCGGGGGCTGACCCTGTCGGGCGGCCAGCGCCAGCGCGTCGCCCTCGCCCGGGCCCTGCTCACCGACCCCCGGGTCCTCGTGCTCGACGACGCCACCTCGGCCGTCGACTCACGGGTGGAGGCCGAGATCCACGCCACCCTGCGCCGGATCCTGCGCGGGCGGACGACGTTGCTGGTCGCCCACCGGCGCTCCACGCTCCATCTGGCCGACCGCATCGCGGTCGTCGACGGCGGCGCCGTGGTGGACGTCGGGACCGACGCCGAGCTGCTGGCCCGCTGCCCGCTCTACCGGCGTCTGCTGGCCGGGCCCGGCGACACCGTCGAGGGCGACGAGGCACCCGGCCCGCCGAACGGAGCGGAGGCGGAGGCCGACCTGGCCCGGGCCGGCGCCGCCGGCGAGGGCGACGACGGCGGGGTCACGGCCGCCCTGTGGCGGCCGGCGGCCGGCACCGCCGGAGAGGCGCCGCGCCCCCGGGTGACGTCGGCACCCACGGGCGGGGCGGTCGGCCCGGCCGGTCACGGCTCGCTCCTGAGCGGCCCCGGTGCGTCCGACTTCCTGGCCCGCATGGGCACCACGCAGGAGCTCGTGGAAGCGGTCGAGGCCCTTCCGCCGGCCACCGACCGGCCGTCGCCCCGGGCCCGGGAGCTGGTGGCGGAGGCCGGAGCGCCCGGCGACACCCGCTTCGGGCTCCGCCGCGTCGTCGCGCCCTACCGCGGCCCGCTCGCCGTCGGGCTGCTCCTGGTGGCGCTCGACACCCTGGCCGCGCTGGCGGGACCGGCGCTCGTGCGGCGGGGGCTGGACGCCGGCGTGGTCGCCGGTTCCGAGCGGGCGCTGTGGGCGGCCAGCATCGCCTTCCTGGCCGTCGCCCTGGCCAACTGGGCCAACGTCTACACCCAGCAGCGGTACACCCGGCGCACGGCCGAGGAGCTGCTGTTCGGGCTGCGGGTGCGCATCTTCGCCCATCTCCAGTCCCTCGGCCTGGACTTCTACGACCGGGAGATGCCGGGGCGGATCATGACCCGGATGACCACCGACGTGGAGAGCCTCTCCACCCTGCTCCAGAACGGGCTGCTGAACGCGGTGGTGAGCCTCCTCAGCTTCGGCGGCGTGGCCGTCGCCCTGGTGGTGATGGACGTGCGCCTGTCGCTCGCCACCATGGCCGTGCTGGTGCCGCTGACGGCCGCCACCGTGTGGTTCCGGCGCACGTCGGCGGCCGCCTACGACACCGCCCGCGAGCGGATCGCAACCGTCAACGCCACCCTCCAGGAGAACCTGTCGGGGGTCCGGGTGGCCCAGGCGTACGGGCGCGAGGGGCGCAACATCGGCGAGTTCCGGCGGATCAGCGGGAAGTAGG
>Ga0247704_1000279_pt1 | contig 14791 bp, 11 predicted proteins | sample 41W_NmetaG_FD_189042 | JGI IMG/M metagenome (GOLD analysis project Ga0247704, IMG submission 189042) | Soil microbial communities from hillslope of Landscape Evolution Observatory, University of Arizona, Oracle, AZ, United States - 4-1-W_N | ecosystem: Engineered > Artificial ecosystem >...
ACGCCCAGGTGCCCGGCTCCGGCAGCGCCGCCGGGTTCGCCGTGCTGGCTGAGCACTTCCCCGAGCTCGGCACCGGCGGGCAGACGGGCACGATCGTGTTCAGGGCAGCCCAAGGCATCGACGACCCCGAGGTCCGGGCCGCCATGGAAGGACTGTTCGCAACGGTCGACGCCGGGTTCCCCGACGGCGGCGGTGAGCCGCAGCACCCGGGTGCGACCGTGGTCTCGCCCTACGCCGAGCGCGGCCAAAGCCAGATCGCCCGGGATGGGCCCCTGGCCGGCGGCGTCGCCTACGCCCAGGTCAACTTGTCCTCCGACGTCGACGACGCCGAATCGGGCCTGCTGGGCAAGGCGATCAGCGAGCACGCGCCTGTGATCGACGGCCTCCAGGTCTTCGCGGGCGGCCAGTACCTGGCCGTGATCGAGCCCCCGCAGACCGAGCTCCTCGGCCTCGCCTTCGCCATGATCGTCCTGATCTTGGCATTCGGGTCGGTGCTCGCCATGGGCCTCCCGATCGCCGTCGCACTCGGCGGCGTCGCCGCCGGCATGGGCGTGACCCTGCTCCTCAGCAACGTCTTCACCATCCCCACCGACGCCACCGTCCTCGGGATCATGATCGGGCTCGGCGTCGGCATCGATTACGCCCTCTTCATCGTCTCCCGCTACCGGGAAGGCCTCCACGCCGGGCGCTCCGCCCGTGCGTCCACCGTGATCGCCATGGAGTCCGCCGGGCGAGCCGTGATCTTCGCCGGCACCACCGTGATGATCTCGATGCTCGGCCTGCTCCTCGTGGGCGTCGGATCTGTCGGCGGCATGGGCATCGGTGTCTCCGCCACCGTGCTCGCCACCATGTTCACGTCCACCACGCTGCTCCCGGCGCTGCTGGGCTTCGCCCGTGAGCGGGTCGAGCTCACCCGCTGGCGCGGCCTCATCGCCGCCGGCTTCACGTCCGTCGCCCTGCTCGGGCTCGGCATCGGGTTGGCGCCGCTCGCCGCCTTCGGCGGCGCCTTCGCCCTCCTCACCCTGCTCACCAGCCTGGCCGTCCAGCCGCTGCGGCGCGCCGTCCCTCGACGGGTTGCCAAGCCGATGGAAGCGACCCTCGCCTACCGGTGGAGCCGCACCATCCAGCGCAACCCGCTCCGCTGGCTGGTCGGGGCGAGCGTCGTGCTGGCCCTCCTGGCGGCGCCGGTCGCCAGCCTGCGCCTCGGCTGGGCCGACGATGGGAACTTCCCCGAGGGCACCGACACCCGGCAGGCCTACGACCTCCTCGCCGAGGGGTTCGGCGACGGGTTCAACGGCCCGTTCCTCATCACCGTGGTCGGCGGGTCCGCCGACACCGTCGCCGCCCTCCACGCCGCCCTGGTGCGCACCGACGGCGTCGCCGCCGTCACCGCCCCGATCGCCGACGATCCGGCCCAGCCGGGTGCCCACCTCATGAGCCTCGTCGCCTCCACCGCTCCCCAGGACGAAGCCACCGCCGCACTCGTCCGCCGGCTCCGCGCCGACGTCATCCCCACGGCGACGGCCGGCACCGGCCTCGACGTCGAGGTCACCGGAGGCGCCGCCATCGCCATCGACATCACCGACTACCTCGCTGAGAGGATGCTTCTCTTCTTCGGCGCCGTGCTGGCCATGTCGTTCGTGCTGCTGCTGATCGTCTTTCGATCCCTGCTGGTGCCGCTCAAGGCCGTCCTCATGAACGTCCTCACCATCGGCGCCGCCTACGGCATCGTCGTCGCCGTCTTCCAATGGGGATGGGCCGGCGGGCTCATCGGCATCGAAGCCGGCCCCATCAACCCCTTCATCCCGATGATGCTCTTCGCCGTCGTCTTCGGACTCTCGATGGACTACGAGGTCCTCCTGCTCTCCCGCATCCGCGAGGAGTACCTGCGGACGGGCGACGCCAACACCTCGGTCGCCGACGGCGTCGCCTCCACCGCCAGGGTGATCACCGCAGCCGCCGCCATCATGGTCGTCGTCTTCGCGTCTTTCACGCTCGAGGACATGCGAGAGCTCAAGATCTTCGGTCTCGGGCTCGCCGTCGCCGTCTTCCTCGATGCGACGCTCGTCCGCTTGGTGGTCGTCCCGGCCACCATGGAGCTCCTCGGCGACCGCAACTGGTGGCTCCCGAGGTGGCTCGACCGGGTCCTGCCGCACCTGGAGATCGAGCCCAGCCAGCCGTCCGTTCCCGCCGGTGATGAGCGACTGACGCCTGCCGGTCTGGCGCCGGTCTCCGTCGACTGCCCGCGCCGGCCGGTCGCATCGAAGGCCTGAGCCATGGAGACCACCGATGCCGCGTACTCCGTCCGGTTCGACATCGACTACCCGGAGGAGCCCCGCAACCGGCTCACGGCGGCCTTTCGCCTGATTCTCGCCATCCCGATCCTCGCCGTGCTCGCCGCCACCGGCGCAGCGGGGTTCTCGAGTGGCGACCCCATCTCGTTCATCTGCATGGCGGCCGGTGTGCTGTTCCTCCCGCCCCTGATGCTCATCGTCGCTCGCCAGAAGTACCCACGCTGGTGGTTCGATTTCAGCGTCGCCTACCTCGGCTTCCACAACCGGGTGGTCTCCTACCTCCTGCTCCTTCGTGACGAGTACCCGTCCACCGACGAAGACCAGACGGTGCACCTGCGGGTGCCGTATCCCGACGTCCCCCGCGACCTGAACCGGTGGATGCCCCTCGTGAAGTGGTTCCTTGCCATCCCGCACTACCTCGTGCTGGTCGTGCTCGACGTGGCCGTGGTGCTCACCTCGATCGCAGCCTGGTTCGCCGTCCTGTTCAGCGGCCGCTACCCCCCACCGTTGTTCCGCTTCACCGTCGGCGTCATGCGGTGGCACAACCGAGTCGTCGGCTACGCCTTCGTCCTCGCCACCGACACCTACCCGCCGTTCCGGCTCGCGGCGTGACGGACGTGAGGGGACCCCATCGAGTGATCCGCTACCCGGGGGCCCGGTCAAGGCTGTCGAACTCCTTGGAGTTCAACAGCTCGTCGGGGATGTCGAAGTTGGCGTAGACGTCCTGGACGTCGTCGTGGTCGTCGAGGGCGTCCACCAGGCGCAGCACCGCCTTGGCATCGTCGACGCGGTGGAGGGCGACCGTGGAGGTGGGGACCATGGTGACATCGGCCGAGGACACCGGCACCGAGGCCACGTCGAGAGCGGCCCGCACCGCCGTGAGGGCGGAGGGGTCGCAGGTGACGCGCCAGCTGTCCCCGTCGTCGGCGAGGTCCTCGGCCCCCGCTTCGAGGACGATGAGCAGGAGATCGTCCTCGCCCGGTGCCCCCTCCTTGGGCACCTCGACCACCCCCTTGCGCTCGAACTGCCAGGCCACCGCCCCGGGCTCGGCCAGCGAGCCCCCGTTGCGGCTGAACACCGTGCGCACGTCGGCCCCGGTGCGGTTGCGGTTGTCGGTGAGTACCTCGACGTAGACGGCGACCCCGCAGGGGGCGTAGCCCTCGTAGGAGGCGGGCTCGTAGCGCACACCCTCCAGCTCACCCGTGCCCCGCTTGATGGCCCGCTCGATGGTGTCCCGGGGGACGGAGGCGTCGCGAGCCTTCTGGTACATGGTCCGCAGGGTGGCGTTGGCGTCGAGGTCGCCTCCGCCGGCCCGGGCCGTGACCTCCACCTGGCGGATGAGCTTGGCGAAGAGCTTGCCCCGGGCCTTGTCCTTGGCCCCCTTCTGGTGCTTGATGCTGGACCACTTGGAGTGTCCCGACATGGCTAGATCCTTTCCAGAAAGAGTTGATGGACGCGCAGGTCTGCCCCCAGCTCGGGGTGGAAGGCGCTGACCACGGTCGAGCCGGAGCGGCACAGCACCGGGCCCTGGTCGAGACGGGCCAGGACCTCGACGCCCGCCCCCACCCGCTCGACCACCGGCGCCCGGATGAACACACCGGGAAAGGGCCCGCCGGCCAGGCCGTCGACGTCGAGGTCGGCCTCGAAGGACTCCCGCTGGCGCCCGAAGGCGTTGCGGCGCACGGAGATGTCGATGGCCCCCAGCCCCGCCTGGTCGGCCCGCCCACCGAGCACCTCGGCGGCGCACACGATCATCCCGGCGCACGTCCCGAACACCGGCAAGCCCTCGGCCAGGCGGGCGGCCAGGGCCGGGCGCAGCGCCGACGACTCGACCAGCAGGGACATGGTGGTCGACTCCCCGCCGGGGATCACCAAGGCATCGACGCCGGCCAGGTCGGCCGGCGTGCGGACGGGAACGGGGACGGCGCCGAGCTCAGCGAGGGCGCCGGCGTGGCCCCGGGCCGAGCCCTGCAGGGCCAGCACCCCGACCTTCGCTCCCGAACCCCGGGTGCGGTGGGGGCGCACCTGGCGGCTTCCCGGCGCGGGCGATGCCGCTCACCATCCCCGGTCGGCCAGGCGGGTGTCGAGCCCGCCGACCTCCAGGCCGGGCATCGCCTGGCCCAGACCCCGGCTCACCTTGGCCACCAGCTCGGCGTCGGCGAAGTGGGTGGTCGCCTCCACCACGGCCCGGGCCACCCGGGGGGGGTTGGCACTCTTGAAGATGCCCGAGCCCACGAAGACGGCCTGGGCCCCGAGCTGCATCACCAGGGAGGCATCGGCCGGGGTGGCAATCCCGCCGGCGCAGAACAGGGGCACGGGCAGGGCGCCGGCCTCGGCCACCTCGGCCACCAGGTTGACCGGCGCCTGGAGGCGCTTGGCCCACTCGTAGCGCTCGGCCTGGTGGGCCACCGACAACCGGCGGAGGTCGCCGGTGATGCTCCGCAGGTGGCGGACGGCCTCGACGATGTTGCCGGTGCCGGCCTCACCCTTGGAGCGGATCATGGCCGCCCCCTCGCTGATGCGGCGCAGGGCCTCGCCCAGGGTGGTGGCCCCGCACACGAAGGGCACGGCGAAGGGCCACTTGTCGATGTGGTGGGCTTCGTCGGCGGGCGTGAGGACCTCGGACTCGTCGATGAAGTCGACCCCGAGGCTCTCCAGTACCTGGGCCTCGGCGAAGTGGCCGATGCGGGCCTTGGCCATGACCGGGATGGTCACGGCCTCCTTGATGGCCTCGATCATGGCCGGGTCGCTCATGCGGGCCACCCCACCGTCGCGGCGGATGTCGGCCGGCACCCGCTCCAGGGCCATGACCGCCACCGCACCGGCGTCCTCGGCCACCCGAGCCTGTTCGACGTCGACCACGTCCATGATGACGCCGCCCTCGAGCATCTCGGCCAGCCCCCGCTTGACGCGGAAGGTGCCGGTGAGGGGGCGATGGCTGGGCTCGCTGGCCTCCGTCATGGAGTCGAGTCTAGGACCCAGGCCGGGCGCCTCGACCGATCCGCCAATTGTGGTGGATCGGAGCGGGTGAGCCTCCTCGATCCTCCGGAATTGTGGCTCGGGCGGGCCGGTGACACCGGGCCCTCCGCTTTTGTGGAGCATCGGAGCGGGTGAGCCACCTCGATCCTCCGGAATTGTGGCTCGGGCGGGCCGGTGACTACCGGGGAGCGGCCGAGCCGGGCGGGGCCAGCTCGATCCAGGTGCGGCCCGGCGTCAGCTCGATGAGGTTGCCGGCCCCGTCGGTGTAGGCGGTACCGGCGCCGAGGTCGGGGCGCGACCACCGGCCCCGGACCAACGTCCCTGCGGTGAGCACCCAGGCCTCGCCTTCGCCGATCAGCGACGCCTCCGGCGAGGGCGCTCCGGTCACGTCCACGAAGCCGGCGCTGGCGTAGTCGACGAACTGCACCACCACGTTGGCGGGCTCGATCCTGGTGCCGGACTCCTCGGTGTGGGGCGTCCCGTTCTGGCTGCGGGCCCAGCCGCCGGGGGTCGCCTCGTAGCTGACCTCGACGTTGGCCACCCCTCCGTAGTTGAGGCGCACGCCGCCGACGTTCTCGGCCCCCGCCGCACCGACGGCCTCCCCGGCATCGCGGTAGCTGAACAACGGGGTGGGCGGCCCGGCACCCGGGTCGGCGAAGCCGAAGAAGGTCGGCGTGGCCACGAAGAAGCGCAGCACCCCGCTGCCCCGGACCTGGTAGGCCCCGGGCCGGGCGTCGAAGCCGACGTCGACCAGGTTGGCCGAGCGGATCAGGTCGAGCACGCCCTGGTTGGCCCCCGAGTAGGCGAACAGCGGGCGGTTGAGGTTGGCGGTGAGGGCCACGTCGGTGGTCCGGGCCGAGCGCACCGGGCCCACGGGATCGGCGTCGGTGGAGTGGAAGACGGCGGCCAGGCGGGTGGCACCCCCCTCGACCATCTCCACGTACACCAGGTCGGCGGCGTTGAGGCCGGCCTGGCGGCCGCGGGCCTTGGGCGTGTTGTCGACCTTGACGGCGAGGGCCGGGCGGGAGGCGGCCGCCGGGTCGGAGGCGGCCGTGCCGGTGAGGGGGTACGCCGGCGGCTCGGTGGTGGTGGTCGTGGTGGCCGGCGCCGTCGTGGTGCTGCGATCCTGGCGGGCCAGATCGTTCCCCCCGCCGGAGGAGGCCACCACGGCGGCCACGATGCCCCCGAGCAGGACCACCCCGGCGGCCACGGCGACGGCCAGGCGTCGGGTGCTCACCCGACCGAGTATGGGCGCAGGCGAGCTGCGCTCGCCAAAAGGGCAGGGTGCCGCCTCCGGCGGCGCGCATCGCTGTTCCGTCCGGGCAGCCTTCGGCGCCCGGGCGGTCAGATCGTCCTCGCTGCGCTCGGCGATCTGAAGGCCGTCGGGCTTGGGTGCGCCTCGCTTCGCTCGGCGCTCGGCGAAGCGGAGCTCGCCGGGAGCTAGAGCTCGCGGAGGGCGACGATGCGGTCGTCGAGTGGTGGGGGGGCCGAGGCGATGCCGAGGGCGGCGGTGGTGCGGGACCAGGCGGGGGGATTGTCGCCCCCGTCACGGACCTTCTCCAGGGCAGCGGCCAGGCCCGGGGGGTAGCGGGTGAGGGCCACCCCGGTGACGTCGGCCAGCAACTCGCGCTGGCGGCCGACGGCCAGGCCGGTGAGCCGCCCGCCCGTGACCGGGCCCACCAGGGTGGCGGCGAGGGTCGACACGGCGATGTCGCCGTTCCTGACGTGCAGCAGCTCGTGGGCCAGCACCCCTTCCAGCTCGACCCGGCTCATGGTGTCGAGCAGCCCGGTGGTCACCACCAGGGCGGCGCGCCGGGCGCTGCGGCCGACGGCCAGCGCATCCGCCTGGGCCATCGCCACCACATAGAGGCCGGGCTTGGGCAACCCCCCGGCCACGCACAGGCCCTCGACAACATTGTGCAGCCGGGCGTAGGCGCCGGGGTCGGCCCGGCGGGCCCCGCAGCGCCGGAGGATGATGGTGTCCCCCCGCCACCAGGCCAGGGCGCAGGCCAGCACGGCCAGCGCCAGGCCCAGCCCGGCGCCGGCGGCGCTGGTGGCCACCACCGCGCCCGCCACCGTGCCCCCGGCCGCAGCCACGACCACCACCGTGGCCACCAGCAGCAGGCACCGCCGGCGGTTGGCGGCGACCTGGTGGTGGCGAGCCGTCTCGTGGAACGACAGCCCGGCCATGGCCGGAATCGTACTCTCGGGCTGCGACCCACCGCCCGAGCTCCGGCCACGCTCAGCGGTCTGTCGCCTGCCGACCGTCACGAATCGTAACCCAACCGACACTTGCCAAGGGTCAAGCCACCGCCCATACTGCACGACACAAGCTGTGACCGATCCACCACGTCACGCGCGCCCCCCCGGCACGTGTCGTTCGCCCCGGGCGGGGAGAAACGGATGAGAACCCCATGCGCATGAAGCGTGTCTTCGGCGCGGCCATGGCCGCCGCCTTGTTGACGACCGGTCCCCTGGCCGCCAGCGCCACCGCCCAGGACGCCGAAGCCGGCGCCCAGACCGGGGTGGGCTCAGGCCTGGTGAGCTCCACCCTGCTCGGCATCGACATCGGCAACCTGTTGAACCTCGACCTGCTCGACGACGAGAGCCTGTCGACCATCGACCCGGCCAACGGGGAACCCATCTCCTCTGCCGTGTTCAACCCCCTCAAGATCACCTCGTCGATCCTCGGCCCCCTCGAGGTCGGCAGCGTGGCCACCAGCACCACGGGGGCAGAAGACGCCAAGAGCGTCAACCAGAACGTGGCGGGCGGGGGCATCCCCCTGCCCATCGTGAGCGGCCTGCTGACCGGCACGCTGTCGTCCATCGTGGACCAGGAGGGCGCCCGCTCCGCCCTGTCGGCCGGTGCCGGGGGCCTCGACCTCGTCGGCGGCCTGCTCGGCATGACGGGGACGTCGAACACCGCCTTCGAGACCAACGCCGCCGCCGAGAACGCCGCCGGCAACCGCGGCCTGTCCATCCCCTCGCTCGAGGTGTTGAACCTCGGGTCCCTGCTCGCCGGCCTCGGGGTGCCCCTCGAGAACCTGCCCCTGCTGGGTGAAGGCGGCGTGGGCGGCGTGCTCGGGCTCCTCGAGCCCCTGGGCATCCAGGTGCCCGGCGCCGACGGCGACCTGATGAGCGGCAGCGAGGTCACCGGCGTGGTCACCGGCCTGCTCGACAGCCTGACCTCGCTCACCGGCGGCGCCCTGCCCACCGACACCCTCGTCGATCCCCTGTGCTCGACGGTCGACGGCATCCTCGACCAGGCGCCGGTCCTCGGGGGTATCGGCGCCATCCTCCCCGCCGACCTCGGCGACATGGACGGCGCCTCGTGCACCGACGTGCTCAACCTGGGCACCGGCGTCGTGCCTCTGGTCGGCGAGCTGCTCGACACCGTCATCGGCCTGCTCGAGGATCTCCTCGACACCGTCCTCGGCCTGCTCGACCTCAGCTCCCTGCTGTCGGTCGGCGACGTCGAGGCCGGCATGGTGGCCCGGGCCGCCGACAGCGTCGAGGCCTCCGAGGCCGACGTGGTCGCCTCCATCGGCAGCCTCAACGTGGGCAACCTGCCCCTGCTCCAGGATCTCGACCTCACCCAGGGTCTCGACGTCCTCGGTGGGCTGGCCAACACCGTGTCCGACACGCTCAACGGCATCCTCGGCATCGTGGGCCTGCCCGACCTGCTCGACATCGACGTGCTGGAGATCAACGAGGTGATCCAGCCCGACGGCGACTACGTCAACGCCCTGTCCGAGCTGCGGACCCTCGGAGTGAGCGTGGCCCCGCTGGTCGGCATCCTCCAGAGCGCCGACACCGGGCCCCAGCCCGGCAGCGTGGCCGCCCTCGGCCTGCTCGACGGCGTCACCACCGGCGAGGGCATGGGCGGCCTCGGCGGCCTCCTCGGCGGTGTCACCTCGATCCTCACCGAGGGCATCAACATCGAGGTGGCCACCATGGCCAGCGAGGGCTTCTTCACCCCGGTGGCCGCCCTGCCGCCCAACATCGTGGCGCCGCCGGCGCAGCCGGTGACCCCTCCGGCCGACGGCACCCTGCCCCGCACGGGTGCCGACAGCGCCCTGCCGGCCGCCCTGGCCGTGCTCCTGCTCGGTGCCGCCTTCGGTATCCGGCGCCTGATCCGCCCGGACGAGGTCAAGGCCTGAGCTGATCCGGCGACGTCCGGGACCGGTGCCCTACCATCGGCGACCATGCCGAGCCGACGCCGCATCGCCTGCTTCGCTTTCTGCCTGACCCTGGCCGTGGCCGCCTGCGGGGACGGCGAGCCCGAGGGCGAGGAGGCCAGCACCAGCGACTCCACCACCACCACCCAGACCACGGCCGGCAGCGATCCCACCACCACATCGCGCCCTGCCGCCCCGCCCACCACCGCCGCCGGTGGTGGTTTCGACGGGTCGACCACCCCGACGTCGGCCGCCGCACCGGCGGGCCTCGGGGTGGCCCTGCTCACCGACGTATCGGTCAGCGCCGACGGCAGCACCGACCGGATCCGCTTCAGTTTCTCCAACGGTGTCCCCGGCTTCGACGCCGGCTACGTCGAGCCCCCCATCCGGGCCGACGGGTCGGGCGAAGTGGTGGCAGTGGACGGTTCCGCCTTCCTGGAGATCCGCTTCGCCCCGGCGTCGGGCGTCGACCTGGGCGGGACCCTGGAGCCCACCTACACCGGCCCGGGGACGGTCACCGGCGACGGCCAGGTCGTCACCGAGGTGGTGCGCACCGGCGACTTCGAGGCCAACCTGACCTGGGTGGCCGGTACGTCGTCCCCGGTCCCCTTCCGGGTCGAGACCGACCCCAGCGCCCGCACCGTCACCGTCGTCCTCGACGCCAGCGCCTAGCCGCGGCGGCCCGTCGTCCCTCCCCGTACTCGTCACGTCACCTCGGCGTAGCGGTCGAGGTAGCGCCGGGCCAGGCGATCCAGGGAGAGCTCCTCGGCCCGGGCCCGGCCCCCGGCCACCAGGGCGGCGGCTCGTTCCGGCTCCTCCAGCACCGAGGTGATGGCGACGGCCAGGGCGGTGGCATCGCCCGGCGGGACCAGGAGTCCCTCCCGGCCGGGGCGGGCCACGGCGGCGTAGCCGGTGAGGTCGCTGGCCACCACCGCCGCCCCGGCCGCCATGGCCTCGAGCAGCACGACCCCGAAGGACTCCCCGTGCAGCGACGGGGCGCACAGGACGTGGGCCGAACGCAACCGGGACGCGCGCTCGCCGTCGTCGATGCGCCCCAGCCACTGGACCCGGGGATCCCCGGCCGTGGCCGCCCGCAGGCGGGCGGTCTCGGGGCCGTCGCCGGCCACCCAGACCCGGACGGCGGCGGCCAGTCGGGGAAGGGCCTCGACGAGCACGGCCAGGCCCTTACGGGGCTCGTGGCGCCCGAGGAACAGCACGGTCGGACCATCGGTCGGCCACGGCTCGGCACCGGCGAAGTGGGCCACGTCCACGCCGTTGGGCAGAACGTCGTAGTGGCCGCCGAGGTGGCGCCCGGCCAGGGCGGCCGCCGCCTCAGAGACGGCGCAGCGCCGGCTCAGCCGCCCGGCCGCCCACCCCAGGGGGCGGCCGGCCCAGCGGTAGGCGGCGCTCACCCCGGCGGCGTGGAAGGTGCCCACCAGGGGCAGGTCGGCCACCACCAGCGTGGCCAGGCAGGGCCCGGGGACCAGCGGCTCGTGCAGGTGGACCACGTCGAAGGCCTCCCGGGCCACGGCGGCCAGGGTGCGCCGGGTGGTGGCCGGGGCCGGGGCGATGGGCGCCAGGGAACCGTTGGCGGCCAGGGCCATGCTGGTGCCGACCGGGGTGATGCCCACCTCGGGGGGCGGGCCGTCGCTGGGGCCGAGCACCCTGGTGGGATGGCCCAGCGCCCGCAGCGCCCGGGCCAGACCGAGGACCTGGCCCTGGACGCCGCCCGGCAGGGTCAGGCTGTAGGGGCAGACGAGGCCGATCCGCACCCGGGCAGGGTAGGGCCCGCCCCGCCCCCGGGCGAGTGAGGGGTCAGCCGCCCCCGGGGCGACCCGGCCGCGGCAGGAACGAGGCCAGCACGACCCGGTCGGCGTCGTAGGAGAGCAGCTCCCGGGCCCCGTCGAGGTCACACCACCGCAGCTCGTCGACTTCCGGGTTGGCCACGAACCGGCCTCCGGCCAGCGGGGTCATGCTCCAGTAGCGGACCTGCTTGTCCCGTCCCCGGCGGTCCCGGTAGGAGACGCTGGGCAGCTCGCGGCCCAGCCGGCAGGCCAGCCCCGTCTCCTCCTCCACCTCCCGCAGGGCACAGGCGCCGTCGTCCTCGCCGGGGTCGCACTTGCCCTTGGGCAGGGACCAGTCGTCGTACCGGGGCCGGTGGACCACCACCACCTCGACATCGCCGCCGGCGGCCTGGCGCCAGACCAGGCCCCCCGCCGCCCGCACCTCGGGACCGGCCGGCGCCGTTCGTGCCCCCGGTCCACTCCCCGGCTCAGAGGCCACCGACCATCCCGCTGCTCTCACCATCCCGGCGCCGGGCCCGCTCGCCGGCCATCTCCCGCAGGGCCACGTGGGTGTTCACGCCCTCGGTGGTGGGGACCTTGGACCAGTTCCCGTCGCTGCCCAGCTCCCAGGCGAGGACGTCGTCGGCCAGGTTGACGTCGAGGATCTGGCGGAGCCGCTGCTGGAGCACCTCGTCGCCGACGGGAACCACCGCCTCGACCCGGCGGTCGAGGTTGCGGGGCATGAGGTCGGCCGAGCCGAAGTACCAGGCCGCCTGGCCGGGTCCCCGGCCGTTGGCGAAGTAGAAGATCCGGGAGTGCTCCAGGAAGCGCCCGACGATGGAGCGCACCCGGATGCCCTCGGAGAGACCGGGCACGCCGGGGCGCAGGCAGCAGATGCCCCGGACCACCAAGTCGATCTCCACCCCGGCGCGGGAGGCGGCGTAGAGGGCGTCGATCATGTCCACGTCCACCAGGCTGTTCATCTTCATGATGATGCGACCGCTGCTGCCCTCGGCCTCGGCCTCGCCGGCGATGAGCCGGGCCAGCCGGGGGCGCAGGGGGCCGGGGGCCACCAGGAGCTTGCGGAACTGCTCCTGGCGCCCGTAGCCGGTGAGGTAGTTGAACAGCTGGGAGAGGTCGGCGCCGATGTCGCGGTCGCAGGTGAGCATCCCCAGGTCCTCGTAGAGCCGGGCCGTCTTCTCGTTGTAGTTGCCGGTGCCGACATGGCAGTAGCGGCGGACCTCGTCGTCCTCCTGGCGCACGACCAGGGCCGTCTTGGTGTGGGTCTTGAGCCCGACCAGCCCGTAGACCACGTGGACCCCGGCCTTCTCCAGGGCCCGGGCCCAGGCCACGTTGGCCTGCTCGTCGAAGCGGGCCTTCAACTCGACCAGGGCAGCGACCTGCTTGCCTGACTCCGCCGCCCGGATCAGGGCCTTGACGATGGGGCTGTCGGGCGAGGTGCGGTAGAGGGTCTGCTTGATGGCCAGCACGTCGGGGTCGGCCGCCGCCTGGGTGATGAAGGCGGCGGTCGAGGTGGTGAAGCTGTCGTAGGGGTGGTGGAGGAGGATGTCACCCTTGCGGATGGCGGCGAAGAGGTCGACCCGCTCGTCCTCGGTCTTGGCCAGGCGGGCCTGGGTGACCGAGCGGAAGGCCTCGTCCTTCAGATCGGGGCGGGGCAGAGCCCACACCGCCCACAAGCCGCTCAGGTCGAGCGGCCCGGGCCCGACGTAGACGTCGTCGGGACTCAGGTCGAGCTCGTGGATGAGCAGCACCAGGGTCTCCTCGTCGATGCCCTCCACCACCTCCAGGCGCACTCCCCGGCCGAAGCGGCGCCGCCGGAGCTCGACCTCGACCGCCTCCAGCAGGTCGTCGGCTTCGTCCTCCTCGAGCGTGAGATCGGCGTTGCGGGTGACCCGGAAGGGGTGGTGGGACTCGACCACCATGCCCGGGAACAGCGATCCCAGGTGCTCGGCGATGACCTGCTCGAGGGGCACGAAGCGCTCGCCGTCGGGCATCACGACGAAGCGGGGCAGCAGGTTGGGCACCTTGACCCGGGCGAAGCGACGCTCGCCGGAGTCCGGATCACGCACCATCACCGCCAGGTTGAGCGAGAGGTTGGAGATGTAGGGGAAGGGATGGCCGGGGTCGACCGCCAGTGGGGTCAGCACCGGAAAGATCTGCTGCTCGAAGCGCTCCACCAGCTCCTTGCGGTCGTCGTCGTCGAGCTCGTCCCAGTCCGAGAGGTGGATGCCCACCTCGCCCAACCCGGGCGCCACCTGGTCCAAGAAGATGTGCGCCTGGCGCTCCAGCAGGCCGAGGACCCGGACCCGGATGGCCTCCAGCTGTTGGGCCGGGGTGAGGCCGTCGGGCGTCACCGACGTCAACTCGGCCGCCAGCTGGCCCTTCAGGCCAGCCACCCGCACCTGGAAGAACTCGTCCAGGCCCTCGCTGAAGATGGCCAGGAACTTGGCCCGCTCGAGCAGCGGCACGTCCGGCGCCTCGGCCCGGGCCAGCACCCGCTCGCCAAAAGCCAGCCACGACAACTCCCGATTGATGAAACGCTCCTCGGCCGCACCCTCGAAGGCGGGCGGTGGCCCCGGCCGGCGGGCATCGGCCGCCTCCTGCCGGTCGCCGGCACCCTCGTCGTCCGGTGCCTCACCGCTCATCTCCTAGGAGGGTACCGCGGCGGCGCCACGGGATCGCCGGGTCCGCCTCAGGCGTCGGGCAGGCGGGCGGCCCCCATGGCACCGGCCAGGTCACCCAGGGCGGCGGGTACGACCCGCAGGGGCGAGGTGCGTACGAAGAGGCGGCTGCGCACCGCCTGCTCGATGCGGCCCACGAAGCTGGGCCCGAGCTTCTCGGCCAGGCCGCCGCCGACCACCACCCGGTCGAGGTCAACGAGGGTGGCGGCCGAGGCGATGGCGATGCCGAGGGCGATGACCGCCTCGTCGAGCAGCTCGCTCACCACCGCATCCCCGGCGGCCAGGGCCTTGGCGAACACGCTGGACTTCATGCGCTTGTCGCCGGCCAGGCTCACCAGCTCGGTCGGGGTGCCGGTGGCGTGGCGGCGCCGGGCCTCGGCCTCCATCGACGCCCGCCCGGCGATGGCCTCCAGGTGACCGACCATGCCGCAGGTGCAGGTCCGCTCGACGCCGGCGAGGGGCAGGTGGCCGATCTCCCCCGCCCCACCGTGGCGACCCCGGCGCAGGCGGCCGTCGAGTACGAGGCCACCGCCGACCCCGGTACCCACCCACACGCCGAGGAGGTCGGAGGTGTCGCGACCGGCGCCCATCAGATACTCGGCCAGCACGGCGGCGTTGGCGTCGTTGTCGACGGTGACCTCGGTGCCGAGCTCCTCGGCCACCAGCGCCCCCAGCGGGACAGGGGAGTCGAACCCCACCAGGTTGGGAGCCTGGAGGACCACCCCGGTGCCCGCCTCGATGACCCCCGCCGCCCCGATCCCGACCGGGGCCGAACCGGGGGCGCCGATCCGGCGCACGCAGGTGACGATGGCCTCCACCACGTCGTCGACCCCGCCGTTCGGGGTCGCCACCTT
>Ga0247704_1000284_pt1 | contig 14588 bp, 11 predicted proteins | sample 41W_NmetaG_FD_189042 | JGI IMG/M metagenome (GOLD analysis project Ga0247704, IMG submission 189042) | Soil microbial communities from hillslope of Landscape Evolution Observatory, University of Arizona, Oracle, AZ, United States - 4-1-W_N | ecosystem: Engineered > Artificial ecosystem >...
CCGAGCGGGCGGTGCGGGCCGTCGAGGCGGTCCTGGGCTACCCGAAGCGGTAGATCAGCACCTCCACCACCGGTTCGAAGCCGATGCGGCGGTAGATGGCGTTCGACGTGGGGTTCTGGAGCTGGGTGTTGAGGATGCAGTCCAGCCCCTCGGCCTGCACGACCTCCGCCACCGCGGCCACGCAGGCTGCGGCGTAGCCCCGGCGGCGGTGCTCGGGCGGCGTGTAGACGAAGCCGATACGGGACATGCCCGCCGCCGGCCGGGAGGCGACGGCCATGGACACCGGCTCGCCGGCCTCCGTCTCCCAGAGCCACAGCCCGCCCCGGGCCAGGTGCCGCCCCAGCAGCTCCTCGGGGTCGAGGGGGTACACACCGGTCTCGGCCAGGAAGCCCTTGACCCACCCGAGCAGGACGCCGGCGTCGGGGGCGGCGGCGCGCCGGAGCCGGCCCTCGCCGCCGGGCGGCAGGCGCAGCCGGCCCAGGCGGTAGATCCGCTGGGCCTCCTCGGGCTGGACCGGCGTGGCCCGGCGCTCGGCCCAGTGGCCGGCGAAGGCGGCGGCCGACTCGGCGTCGCCCATGATCCCGGGCAGCTCGGGCACGTCGGACGCGATGCGCTCGACCAGGGCTTCGAGCACCGACCGGGCGGCGGGGGGCACCAGGGCCCGGAAGTGGAGGGGCGACTGGAACACGAAGCCGGTCACGTCGCCGGCCGGGTCCGACGCCCACCAGTAGCGGCCGGGCTGGGGGGCGGCGGCCCGCTCCAGGAGCAAGCTGATGACCAGGCTGTTGGCCACCGGGTGGCGGACGAGGAAACCCTCGGCCGCCTCGAGGGCCGCCGCCGGATCGGTGCTGGCGTCGACGGTGACGGCCGCCGGCGCCGTCACTCGGTGGGGTCGGCCCCTTCGAGGCCGCCGAGGTCGAGCAGGCGGGGGATGGCGCCCGCCGGCTGGGGCCGGGCGAAGAAGAACCCCTGCCCGTAGGGGCAGCGCAGCCGGCGCAGCTGGAGCAGCTGCTTGCGGGTGCTGATGCCTTCGGCCACCGCCTCCAGCCGCAGGGTCGACGCCAGCTTCACCACGGCCCGGGCCAGGGCCGACTCGTGGGGGCCCTCGGCCACCCCGTCGATGAACGACTTGTCGATCTTGAGGATGTCGACCGGGAGGCGGCGCAGGTAGCCGAGCGAGGAGTAGCCGGTGCCGAAGTCGTCGATGGCGATGCGGACGCCCAGGCGGCGCAGCTCCTCGAGGCGCACGGCGGTGGCGTCGGTGTCGTCCATGAGGACGCTCTCGGTGATCTCCAGGACCAGCTGGTGGGGCGCCAGCCGGGATTCCGCCAGCACCTGGGCCACCTCGTCGGACCACCCGGGCTGGCTGAGCTGCTTGGCCGAGACGTTGACGCTGAGGCGCAACCGCTCGCCGATGGCGTGGGTCTGGGCCCAGGTGGCGGCCTGGAAGCAGGCCTCCTCGAGGACCAGCCGGCCCAGGGGGACGATGAGCCCGCTGGCCTCGGCGGTGGGGATGAACTCCGGCGGCGGCAGCAGGCCCCGCTCGGGGTGCTCCCAGCGGACGAGCGCCTCGAAGCCGGCCAGCGAGCCGGTGTCGAGGTGGACGATCGGCTGGTAGTAGAGCCGCAGCTGGCCCTGGGCGATCCCCCGGCGCAGGTCGTTCTCCACCGACAGCCGTACGGACACGTTGGCCAGCATCGACTCGTGGAAGACCTCGTAGCGGTGCCGGCCGTTCTCCTTGGCCCGGTACATGGCCACGTCGGCGTCGCGCAGGAGCAGCTCGGGGGCCGGGCCGTGGACGGCGCCCACGGCCACGCCCACGCTCACCGTGAGCGCGAGGTCCTCGCCCTGGACGGTGAAGGGCTTGTCGAACGCCTCCACCACCCGGGCGGCGATGCCCTCGGCCTCCTCGTAGCCGCCGACGTCCTCGCACAGCAGGGCGAACTCGTCGCCACCCATGCGGGCGACGGTGTCGCCCGGCCGGAGCATGTCGCTCAGCCGCTCGGCCACCGCCACCAGCAGCCGGTCGCCCAGGTCGTGGCCCAGGGTCTCGTTGACCAGCTTGAACCGGTCGACATCGGCGATGAGCAGGGCGACGGACACGCCCCGCCGCCCGGCCCGGGCCAGGGCGTGCTCGACGCGGTCGCGCAGCAGCACCCGGTTGGGCAGGCTGGTGAGTCGGTCGTGGAGGGCCTGGCTGGCCAGCTGGCCCTCGAAGCGCTTGCGCTCGCTGAGGTCGCGGACGAACCCGGCCACCCCCTGCAGGCCGTTGCGCCCGCTGGACCACAGCGTGACGTGGACGGGGAACTCGGTGCCCGAGCGGTGCAGGGCGGTCAGCTCCCGCCCGGGGGCCAGCGGCGCCCCGCCGCCCGAGAGCAGCTCCTGCAGGCTCTCCTCGTAGGCGTCGCGGTGGCGCACGGGGACGGCCAGCTCGCCCAGGGCTTGGCCGATGACCTCCTGGCGCGGCCAGCCGAAGACGGCCTCGGCCTGGGGGTTCCAGTCGACGATGCGGCCCTCCCGGTCGAGGGCGATGTACGCGTCGTGGGCCACCTCGGCCATGCGCAGGACCTGCTCCACCGCGGCCGCGGCCCGCTCGCAGTCGGCGACGCGGTCCAGCTGGGCCACGGCCGTCGCCGCCAGCCGGAGGAGCTGGGCCGGTGGCGGGCCGGGCTCCTCCAGGAAGAACTCGGCGACGGCGACCACCCCGCCGCCGTCGCGCACCGGGATGGCCACCGCGGCGCGCAGGGCAGCGGCGGCGGCCCCCTGCCCGAGCGGGCCCTCGCCGGCCAGCTCCGGCGTCCACACCGGCGTGCCGGCGGTGACCGCCTGGTCGACGAGCGCGCTCCGCCCGTGGACGTCGGCGGCGTGTACGAGGGCGCCGAACCGGTCTCGATCCACCACCGCCCACACCCCCTGCGGGGTCGGGTGGAGACCGGACACCAGCACCAGCCGCCCGACCGGCCAGCCGGCGGCCGCGCACACCTCCTCCAGGACGTCGGTCGCCGCCGCGGCCAGCGTGGACCCGGCGGCGGCCACCTCCGCGGCGCGCTCGAGCGCGTGGAGCCATCGCCGGGCGTCCATCCCGGGCCCGCCGACCTCCTCGCTGCTAGGGGCCATCCGCCCCCCAGGATGCCTTACCGGATCGGCCTACGCCTTCTCGAGGATGAGCTTGAACTCCAGGGTGGCGTCGGAGTCCACGGTGACGAAGCCGGCGATGTTGGGCGGGCTGATGCCGAAGTCGCTCATCGGGAACTTCAGCGACCCCACGAGCTCGCCCCTGGACCCGGTGACGCGGACGTCGAGCGGGATCGTGACCCGCTTGGTGACCCCGTGGATGGTGAGGTCGCCCTCGGTCGAAACCTTCACCGCCTGGCCGCTGGCCGTCTCGGCCGGGAGGGCGATGGGTTTCGTGGAGACGAAGGTGGCGTTGGGAAACCGGTTGGTCTGGAGGCCGTCGGTGCGGATGCGGTTGTCGCGGCGGCTCTCGTCGCTGGCCAGCTTGGTGAGGTCGGCCTCGAACCGGGCGTCGGTGGCCTGGAGGGCGCCGCCCGAGCGCTCGACGTTGACCGTGCCCGTCACCGCCGGCGTCCGCCCGACCGCATCGCTCTGGGCGGGGAGGGCGGCCAGCTTCTCCCGGACGCGGTAGCCGGCTTCGGAGCCGGCGGCCACCCGCCAGGTGCCGGCGAGGTCGCCGGCGGCGGCGGCCGGTTGGGTGGAGCTGGTATTGGACGCGCCGGCGGCCGGCGTGGTGGCCGGCGTGGTGGTGGCCGGGGGGTCGCTGAGGGTGAAGCCCTCGGGGGAGTCGTCGGTGAAGAAGGTCAGGTAGGCGGCGGCCAGCGCCCCGACCGCGACCACGGCGGCGATGGCGACGATGACGAGCGGCCGGCGGCTGCGGGCAGGGGTGCGATCTTCGAGCTCGGTCGGTGGTGTCACCCCGACATCATCGCCGGAGGGCCGGGTCATTACACGCCAGGGTCATGCCGGGCTGGGGCGCCGACCGGGCCGGCGCGGCCCTGCGGACGGAGGCGAAAGCCACCAGGCCGCCGGCGGCGCAGACGGCGGCCGAGAGGCGGAGGGCGTCGCCCACGCCGGCCGCGAACGCCGGCTCGCCGGGGTCGACACCGCTCAGGCCGGCGGCCAGCGGCAGCAGGGCCACCGACAGGAGCCCGGCCACCCGGGCCACCGCGTTGTTCACGCCGCTGCCCACGCCCAGGTGGCGCTCCTCCACCGAGGCCATCACCGCCGCGGTCAGGGGGGCGACCGTGAGGGCCAGGCCGGCGCCGAACACGAGCACCCCCGGGAGGACGCCGGTCGCATAGGACGTCCCGGGGCGGACCCCGCTGAGGGCCAGCAGCCCGGCCCCGGCGACCAGCGGGCCCACCGTCATGGGCAGCCGGGGGCCGATGCGCTGGCCGAGCCGCCCGGCCGGCGCCGACAGCAGCAGGAGGAGCACCGTCACCGGCAGCATGGCCGAGCCGGCCTCCAGGGCCGAGTACCCCAGCCCCTGCTGGAGGTGGACGACGAACAGGAACAGGGCCCCGGCGAAGGCCCCGTACACGGCCAGGGTGGTGGCGTTGGCCCCGCTGAACTGCCGGGACCGGAAGAGCTCCAGCGGCACGAGGGGCTGGGCCTGGGCCCGTTCCAGGAGCGGGAAGGCGGCCAGGGCTCCGGCTCCCACCAGGCCGGCCAGCACGACCGGGGCCGAGACGCCGTGGGCCGTGCCCTCGATGAGGGCGAACACCACCCCGGCCAGGCCCACGGTGGCGGCGGCCGCGCCGGGGACGTCCAGCCGCCCGCCTCGCGTGGCCGCGGGGTCGCGGCTCTCGGGGACGTGGGCCCGCACGATCCAGAGGGTGAGGGCGGCCACCGGGAGGTTGATGAGGAAGACCAGCCGCCACGACACCGCGTCGACCAGCCAGCCGCCCAGGAACGGGCCCAGGGCGCTGAACGCCCCGGCCAGCCCGGACCAGGCGCCGACGGCCGGGCCCCGGTCGTCGGGCGCGAAGCTGGCCGACAGCAGGGCCAGGCTGCCGGGCACGAGGAGGGCGCCGCCCACGCCCTGGACCGCTCGGGCCACCACCAGCGACCCCAGGTTCGGGGCCAGCCCGCACAGGGCGGACGCCGCGCTGAAGGCCACCAGGCCCACCTCGAAGACCCGGCGCCGGCCGTAGCGGTCGCCCAGGGCCCCGCCCAGCAGGAGGAGGGCGCCCAGGGTGAGCAGGTAGGCGTCGAGGACCCACTGCAGCCCGGCCAGGCCGGTGTCGAGGTCCCGGGCGATGGCCGGGAGGGCGACGTTGACGACGGTCCCGTCGAGGAAGGCCATGCCGGAGCCGAGCACGGTGGCGGCCAGCACCCAGCGCCCGGCGGGCGTCCCCGTGCGGATCGTCCCCGCGGGGCCTACCAGTGGAGGCTCCAGCGCTCCGGCTGCTCGGGGTCGTAGAGGCAGAAGATGCCGGTGCGGACGCTCCGCCGCAGGTGGCGGGCCAGGGCCGGCAGGACGTCCTCCATGTCGTCGAAGGCGCTGCGGATGCGCAGGGCCACGAGGCGGCGGGCCCGCTCCCCCTCGTCGGCCACCGCGGCGTCGGCCGCCAGCACGCCCAGCTCGGCGGCCAGGACGTCGCGCTCGGCCCGGGCCAGGGCGGCGGCGAGCGGCGTGGCCGTGGCCAGGTGGTCCTCGAGCTGCGCCAGCCGCCGCTCGTACTCGGCGGCCACCTGGTCGCCCAGGGCGGCGCCCGCCCCGCTCCCGACCAGATCGAGGGCGTGGACCGGCCGGCCGTCGGCGGCGAGGACGGCGGCCAGGTGCCGCATCCCGGGGGCGTCGGGCACCGTCGCCCGCTGGCCGCGGAAGCCCAGCTCCCAGCCGGCGGGCGTGCGGCGGAGGACGTTGGGCGCTCCTGCGCCGTGGTCGGGAGGGGCCAGCTCCTGTGACCGCCGCAGCACGAGCTCGGCCTCCTCGGCCAGGCGCTGGATCTCGAGCCGCCGGTAGATGGAGGCGGCCTGGGTGAGCAGCTCGATGGCCCGCTCCCAGTCGCCGTCCTCCCCCCGGGCCCGCAGGAGGGCCGAGTAGTGCCGGCGGGTGTGGGCGACCAGCACCGGCGCACCGGCCGCCTCGTTGGCGGCCAGGGCGGCCTGGAACGAGGCCTCGGCCTCGTCCCACCGCCCCAGCACGTGGCAGACCAGGCCCAGGTGGCGGAACGTCGACCCGTGCCAGCCGGCAAATGCGCCCCCGTGGCCGGCCAGCGAGGGGTGGAGGGCCTCGGCGTGGTCCGGGGAGTCGAGGGCGGCCGCCACCTCGGCCCCCAGGGCGGCGACCGAGGGCGGGAGGGCTCGGTGGTCGATCAGGTCGAGCAGGCGCCGGGCCTCGGCGTCACGGCCCAGGTCGGCGAGGACGGCGCCGAGCAGGGCCCGGCCCTCGGCGTCGCCCGGGTGGCCGGCCAGGAAGCCCCGCACCAGGATCTCGGCCTCGGCCGGGCGCCCCTGCTCCCGGCAGGCGGCGACGGCCAGCAGGGCCGCGTCGCGATCCGCGGGTTCCAGCCGCTGTGCCTCCAGGGCCAGGCGTTCGCACTCGCTGAAGCGGCCCTCGAGCAGGGCCTGGGCGCCCTGCCGGACGAGCGGCAACGGCTCGGTCACCGCGGCCACTGTACGGCTCGCCCGGACCGTTCCACTTCATCCCCGCCGACGCCACCGACGCCCCCCCGCCGATTCGAACTGGTGACAGAAATGGGGGTCATGACCCCCATTTCTGTCACCAGTTCGCCGGCGCCGGCGCTAAGCGGCCAGGTCGTCCAGGGCCCAGCCGATCAGGGTGTCGACCGGGACGGGCGCGCCGCCGCCCTCGGCCTCGAACCCCACCCGCTGCAAGCCGAAGGGCTGGCCCGAACGGGAGACCAGCACCCACATCGCACTGACCAGGTCGGGATCCTCCATCGCCGGCCCGGCGAGCTGGGACCGGTTCTGCTCGAGCCAGCTCCGCAGCCAGGCCCGGGCCTCGGCCCGGTCGATCCCCGATCCGAGCTCGAAGTGGCCGACCGGGCCGTCCTTGGTGCTGGCCAGCACGTAGCCGGCCGCCAACGCGGCCGGATCCCAGCCGGGCGCGATTCCCGTGGGGTCGATCGCCGCGGCCCGCCCGCCCATCCGCGGCGTGACCCGGCTGAGGCGGCGGGTGAGGTCGTCCACGGTGCGGGAGACGGCCGACCACAGGTTGGGGAAGCCGGCGGCCTCGGGGTCGGAGCCGGTGATGATGCGGGCCGTCCGGCCCTGCATGGCCTTCTCCAGCGCCTCGGCCAGCTCGGCGTCGTCGATCTCGAAGGTGAGCAGCTTGCCCTCGACCCGCATGCGGATCCGGCGGGCGCCGGCCTCCTCCGGCGTCTCGTCGCTCGTCCCCGCGGGGTCCACCCCCGCCAGCTCCTCGTCGACGCGCTGGGGGGTGACGCCCATGGCGGCCAGCACCCTGCCGGCCATGCTGTTGGCGTCGGCCACCAGGGCCCGCAGCCAGTGGTCCGACCCGATGGGCTTGCCCCCTGCCAGGCGCCGCGCCTCGGCGGTGGCGGCCGTGACCGCCGGCGTCTGGCGGGGCCCGGGCTGGCCGAAGTGGGCCGGGCCGCCGCCCTTGTAGCCGGAGAGCTGCTGGATGACGGCCTGGCGGACGGCGGACAGGTCGGCGCCCAGGTTGACCAGGACCTGGGCGGCCACGCCCTCGCCCTCCCGGATGAGGCCGAGGAGGATGTGCTCGGTGCCGATGTAGTTGTGGCCGAGCTGGAGGGCCTCCCGCAGCGACAGCTCGAGCACCTTCTTGGCCCGGGGGGTGAACGGGATGTGCCCGCTCGGCGGCTCGCCGCCCGCGCCGATGATCCCCTGGACCTTGGTGCGGACCGCCTCCAGGGAGATGCCGAGCTGCTCCAAGGCCTTGGCGGCCACGCCGTCGCCCTCGTGGATCAGCCCGAGGAGCAGGTGCTCGGTGCCGATCCAGCTGTGGTTGAGGAGCCGGGCCTCCTCCTGGGCCAGCACCACCACCCGGCGGGCCCGGTCGGTGAATCGCTCGAACATGGGCCTGAGTGTCGCGCCCCTGTCAATACCCTGGTTCGAACCGTGTTTCTGCTATGGTGCCGCTGATGGCTGACGATCTCGACTGGGAACAGGCGCTCGAGGCGTGGAGCTCGGAGAGCGCCGAGCCCGAGGGGCAGTGGGTCACCCTGGGCGAAGCGGAACGGCGGGCGGGCGTGTCGAACTCGGCCCTGCGCTCCTGGTACCGCAGCGGCCAGGTGCCGTCCCGGCTGGTCGACGGGCCCCACGGGGTCCAGCGGCTGGTCCCCCTCGATGCGGTGATCCAGCGGGCGGCGCAGTCGCCCCGGATCCAGCGGCGCATCGCCGGGGCCGTCGGCCTTGAGGCCGAGGTCGCCCTGCTGCGCCAGCGGGTCGACGAGCTGGAGGCCCGGTTGCGGCGGTTGGAAGGCCCGTAGCCGGCCGGTGACGCGAAAGATGGGTCCGGACGCCGTGTGGAACGTCCGGACCCATCGGCGCCACCCCGGCGCACGGGTGGAGCTCAGGCGGCCTTCTTGAGCTCGGCCTGGCGAGCGGCTCGGAGCTCGAGCACGTTCTGGCGGCTGGCGACGAGCTCGGCCCGAGCTGCGGCCTCGACCTTGGTGATGACGTAGCCGAAGGCGTCGAGGGTGTCTCGGGTGGGGTCGGGCATGGCGGTGTGCCAGCTGGTCTGGGCGGCACCGGGCACGACACCGGCGAGGGTGAACGTCGGGCCGTGGCCCGGACGGTGGCCGTTGGGGTGGAGGATGGCGTCGGGGTTCGGGTAGGCGGTCTTCCAGGTGGCCTCGGAGCCACCGGGGGTGGCGCCGGCGATGGAGAACACCGGGTTCATGTTGGCGGGGATCTCGGGGGCGGGCTTGCGGTCCATGACTTCCTGCTTTCGGTAGGTCGAGGTGGCTATGACGTGATCATCCGCCGATGCCACCTCCCGACCCAGGGTCGAAGGTCACCGCCCGCAAGGGTCGCAGGTCCCCTTCGGGGCGTGCCATCTGCCCGCCGAACGGCGGGACGGTTCGAGGCCTAGCCGAACAGCCGCACGAGATCTGCGCCGCTGACCCAGGCGCCGGTGACGTCGGCGAAGGTGCCGCTCCTGTACTGCAGCAGCCGCACGTGGGGGTTGCAGACCGCGCCCAGCAGCGCCACCTGCTTGCGGTCGCAGGTGTAGGCGTGGGCCATGAAGCCGGGCCGGCCGGCCGACTCCCGGAGCTTGGCCGTGACTGCGGCCGGCGAGTCGGCACCGTCCTTGAGCAGGGCGTACACGTTCATGGCCACGGCGAAGCCGGCCTGGGAGAGGGCGCTGGGCTTGGCCACCCTGGCCTCCGCCTTCCACGTGGCCACCTCGGGCGACGGGTCGTCGAACGGCAGGTAGGCGCTGGCGAAGTAGGCGCCCTCGGCGGCCGGACCGGCGGCGTCGACCACGGCCTGCGACGCGCAGGCGCTCGGGTAGAACATCCGGGCCCGCACCCGCAAGGACCGGGCCGCCGACATCACCCGGGCACAGGTCTGGGCCGGGAAGAGGACGACGACCGCGTCGGGGTTGCCGGCCGTCGCCGCCTTGAGGGGCGGGGCGAAGTCGGCGGCGTCCGCGCTGGCCGCCACCAGCTTCACGTCGGTCACCCCCCGGGCCCGGAGGACGACCTCCGCCGCGGTGATCACGGTGGTGAGCAGGCCGGGGAGGTCGACGTAGACGGCGCCCACCCGCTTCACCTTCAGGGTGTTGAGGGCGTACTCGGCCTGGCCCAGGAGGTCGGCCACCACCCCGCCGGCCAGCATCCACGCCGCGGGCGAGGTGAGCTCGTCGCCCAGCGCCGGCGTGCCGCCCACGTAGGGGACGCCCGCCCGCTCGAACACGGGGAGCGACGCCGCCGCGCCCAGGTCGACCCCGCCGAGGACCGCCACCGGGGCCTTGGCCACCAGCTGGTTGGCGCAGGAGGCGGAGGACTCGGGCGTGCCCGCCGTCCGGCACACCTCGAGGCGGATGCGCCGGCCGTTCACCCCGCCCAGGTCGTCGTTGATGTGGTCGACCGCGGCCTGGGCCGCCTCCCGGACCTCGGGGAACGACCCGATCGGCGCGTCCTCCTGGTTCACCATGCCCAGGACGATGGCGTTGTCGTCCCCCTCCCCGCCGCCACCGCTGCATGCCGCAGCCAGGAGGGCCCCGATCACCACCATGGCGATGGCGACCGGCCGCTTCACACGGTTCATTGTGCCCGCCTCCTGTTCTTGGCGCGCTCACCCGTGCCATACACCGATGAGCGCGCCAAGAACGGGGAGGACATAGCGTGCGCCCGATCGACCGCACGCTCGTCTTCCTCCTCCTCGGGTTGGGCGCCGGCGCCGTCTACGCCAGCCTCGGACTGGGCCTCGTGCTGGTGCACCGGGTGTCGGGCGTCGTCCACGTGGCCCACGGCGCGGTCGGCGCGTACGTGACCTACGTGTTCGTGGAGCTGCGCACGGTGGGGGATCTGGTGCTGCCGGTGGGCCGCGTCCGCCTGGGCGACTCGGTCGGGTTCGCGCCGGCGTTCGCCGTCTCGCTCGGCGTGGCGGCGGCCATCGGCCTCGCCGCCTACGTGCTGGTGTTCCGGCCGCTGCGGCGGGCGCCGGCCCTGGCCGGCCTGGTCGCCTCGGTCGGGCTCATGGCGACGCTGCAGGCGCTGATCGTCCTGCGCTTCGGGACGAGCGACCGCCCGGTGCCGGCCATCCTTCCCGCCGAGCCGGTCTCCCTGTTCGGCTCCGACGTGCCCCGCGACCGCCTGCTGCTGGCCGCCATCGTCGTGGCCGCGGCGGTCGTGCTGTGGGCCGTCTACCGCTTCACCCGCTTCGGCCTGGCCAGCCGGGCCGCGGCCGACGACCAGACGGGCGTGGCCCTCCTGGGCTGGTCGCCCGACCGGCTGGCCGCGGCCAACTGGGTGGTGGCGAGCGTCCTGGCCGGCCTGGGCGCCATCCTGGTCGCGCCGGTCACCGGGCTCGACCCGGTCACCACCTCCCTGCTCGTGGTGCCGGCCCTGGCCGCCGCCCTCGTCGGCCGGCTGCTGTCGCTGGCCGCGACCGTGGCCGCCGCCCTCGGCCTGGGCATGGCCCAGTCGCTCCTCCTGCTGGCCCAGGACAACTACTCGTGGATCCCCCGCTCCGGCGTGCGGGAGGCGCTCCCGCTGGCGGTGATCCTCGTGGCCCTGGCCGTCGGCGCCGGTTCGAGGCTGGCCCGCGACACCGGGAGCGTGGCCGGCCGGCTGCCCCGGGCCGGGCGGCCGCGCCGGGTCGGGCTCCTGTCGGCGGGCGGCGCCGTGGCCGGGGTGACCGGCCTGCTCGCCCTGCACGGGCAGGACCGGGTGGCCCTGGTTACCAGCCTGATCGGGACGCTGGTCTGCCTGTCGATCGTCGTCCTCACCGGGTGGTCGGGCCAGATCTCGCTGGCCCAGATGGCCTTCGCCGGGGTGGCCGGCTTCTCCCTCAGCCGGCTGGGGACCGACGTGGGCGTGCCCTTCCCGGTGGCCCCGCTGGCCGCCGCGGCCCTGGCCGCCCTCGCCGGCCTGGCCGTCGGCCTGCCCGCCCTGCGGGCCCGGGGCGTGAGCCTGGCCGTGGTCACGCTCGCCGGGGCGGTCGTGGTCGAGGAGGTGGTGTTCAAGAGCCCGACGCTGACCGGCGGCTTCAGCGGGTCCCGGGTCGAGTCCCCGCTCGACCCCTCCGGCGTGCCCTTCGGGCTCCTCGTGCTGGCCGTGGTGGTCGTGACCGCCGCCGCCCTGGCCCGGCTCCGCCTCAGCGGGGCCGGCCGCCGGCTGCTTGCCGTGCGGGCCAACGAGCGGGCCGCGGCCGCCGTCGGGGTCGACGTCACCGCGGCGCGCCTCCAGGCCTTCGCCCTCTCCGCCTTCCTCGCCGGGCTGGCCGGCGCCCTGCTCGGCTACCAGCAGGGGGCGCTGTCCTACGGGTCGTTCGGGGTGTTCGTGTCGCTGGCCTACCTGGCCGTGGCCTACCTCGGCGGCATCGCCGGCATCGCCGGCGCCGTGGTGGGCGGGCTGCTCGTCCCGAACGGGCTGGTCTTCACCCTGCTCGACATCGGGCGCTGGCAGCTGCTGGTCAGCGGCCTCGGCCTCATGGCCGTCACCGTGCTGGCGCCCGGCGGGATCACCGGCTGGCGGCGGCGGTGAGCGCCGCCCTCGAGGTCCGGGGCCTGCGGGTCCGCTTCGGCGCCACCGACGTGGTGGCCGGCCTTCACCTCGACCTGCCCGCCGGCACCGTCACCGGCCTCATCGGGCCGAACGGGGCGGGCAAGACCACCGCCCTGGAGGCCATCTCGGGCCTCGTGCCCGCCGCCAGCGGCCGCATCCTGCTCAACGGGACGCCGGTCGACCACCTCCCGACCCACCGCCGGGCCCGCCTCGGGCTGGCCCGCACCTTCCAGTCCCAGGAGCTGTTCGAGGACCTCACCGTGGCCGAGAACCTGGCCGTCGCCGGGGGGGTGGGGGGCGACGGCCGCCTCCCCGTCCAGCTCTCCCACGCCGAGCGGTCGGACCTGGCCCTCGACCGGGCCCTGGCCGCCCGGCCCGCGGTGCTGCTGCTCGACGAGCCCGCCGCCGGCCTCGACGCTGCCGGCCGGGCCCGGCTGACCCAGCGCCTCCGCGACGTGGCCGCCGGCGGCACGGCCGTCCTCCTCGTCGACCACGACACGCCGCTGGTCCTCGAGGTCTGCGGCCGGGTGACCGTCCTCGACGCCGGGCGGGTCATCGCCGAGGGGACGCCGGCCGAGGTGCGGGCCGACGAGCGGGTGGTGGCCGCCTACCTGGGTCGGGCCCGGGGCGGGGCGACGCTCGCCCGGCCCCCCCGGCAGGGGGCCACGCTGCTCGACGCCCGGGGCCTGACCGCCGGCTACGTCGGCGTGCCGGTCGTCCACGGCGTGGACCTCACCGTGGCCGCCGGCGAGGTCGTCGCCCTCCTGGGCCGCAACGGGGCGGGCAAGACCACCACGCTGCTGGCCGTGGCCGGCGTGCTGCCCCGCATGGCCGGCACCGTCGACGTGCTGGGCGAGCCCCGGCCCGTCCCCCACCGCCTGGCCCGGCGGGGCCTGGCCTGCGTGCGCCAGGGCCAGGCCCCCTTCGCCGGCCTGACCGTGGCCGAGCACCTGCGGATCGCCGGCCGCCACCTCCACGAGGGCGGCGGGCCGGCGCCCGTCCTCGACCGCCTCCCCGAGCTGCGGCCCCTGCTCGACCGGCCGGCCACGGTCCTCTCCGGCGGCGAGGCCCGCATGCTGGCCCTGGCCATGGCCCTGGCCACCCGGCCCAAGCTGCTCCTCGTCGACGAGCTGAGCCTCGGCCTGGCCCCGCTGGTCGTCGAGCGCCTCCTCCGCACCGTCCGGGCCGTCGCCGACGACGAGGGGGCCGGCGTGCTCGTCGTCGAGCAACACGTGCATCTCGCGAGCGCCGTGGCCGACCGCACGTGCGTCCTCGACCGGGGCCGCATCACCGACGCCGCCGCCCCGCCGCTCTAACGTGACCCCGAGGGCCATGAGGACGTCGACGTCGAGCTTCGGGGTGGGCAAGCGGGAAGGCCACGACGCCTCGGACTTCTACGCCCGCTTCCGGGCGCCCGAGGTGTCCACCGACGCGACCGTGGTCGACTTCACCCCCGACCCGCCCCTGGTCTGCGGCGACGCCCGGGCCATGGTCGACCTCAAGGCCGACTGCGTGGCCCTGGTCGTCACCTCACCCCCCTACTTCGCCGGCAAGGAGTACGAGGCGGCCCTGGGCGAGGGCCACGTGCCGGCCACCTACCTGGACTACCTGGCCCTGCTGCGCGACGTCTTCGACGAGTGCAAGCGGGTCCTCGAGCCGGGCGGGCGTATCGCGGTCAACGTGGCCAACCTCGGCCGGCGCCCCTACCGCAGCCTGGCTGCCGACGTCGTCCGCATCCTCCAGGACGACCTCGGCCTGCTCCTCCGGGGCGAGATCGTCTGGGTCAAGGCCGAGGGGGCGTCGGGCTCCTGCGCCTGGGGATCCTTCCGCAAGGCCACCAACCCCGTGCTGCGCGACGTCACCGAGCGGGTGGTCGTGGCCGGCAAGGGCCGGTTCGACCGGGCCCGCCAGGGCGAGAGCACCCTCTCGACCGACGAGTTCCTGGAGGCCACCCTCGACGTGTGGCGCCTCCCGCCGGAGAGCGCCCGCCGGGTGGGCCACCCCGCGCCCTTCCCGGTGGAGCTGCCCCAGCGGCTGATCGAGCTCTACACCTACCGGGGCGACCTCGTCCTCGACCCCTTCCTGGGCTCCGGCTCGACTGCGGTCGCTGCGGTGCGGACCGGCCGGCGGTACTGCGGCTACGACACCGACCAGAGCTACGTCGACCTGGCTCGCCGGCGGGTGGCCGCCGAGGTCGAGCAGCCGCCCCCGCCGGCCCTGAAGGCGACGGACCTCGCCGAGGCGCTCCTCACCGAGGCCGGCTTCGCCATCGTCGACCGCAACCGCACGCTGCGCACCCTCGGTCTCACCGTCGACTTCGTGGTCGAGGGCACCGACGGCCGGCGCTGGTACGTCGACGTGTCCGGCGCCCTCACCACCGGC
>Ga0247704_1000287_pt1 | contig 14532 bp, 15 predicted proteins | sample 41W_NmetaG_FD_189042 | JGI IMG/M metagenome (GOLD analysis project Ga0247704, IMG submission 189042) | Soil microbial communities from hillslope of Landscape Evolution Observatory, University of Arizona, Oracle, AZ, United States - 4-1-W_N | ecosystem: Engineered > Artificial ecosystem >...
AGGCCCAGGCCCGCTCCACCGCCTTCTCGGCCTGGTTGCGACCCTGGGCCACGGCCATCTGGCCCACCATGCGGGCGGCACCGACCTGGGGGTCGAGCTCCTGGCGCCCGCGCTGGGCGAGGGACGGGACGAGATCGCGAGCGGTGGCGGCGAGGCCCAGGGGGGCGAAGAACAACAGGTCCATGGCGTGGTCGAGCGGGCGCTTGTCGTCGGTCACGCCGGCCAGGCTAGCCACGCCGGGCCAGCATCCCCGCAGCGCGCCCGGCATCAGACGCAGTCCCGGCACAGCAAGGCGTCGGCGTCGGCCAGCTGGCTGGGATGCTTGACCAAGAAGCACGACTGGCACACGAACTCCTCCGGCGCCCGGGGGCGTACCTTGCCCCCCTCGCCGCGGTCGTCGGACTCGGCCGGGTCGTCGTCGTCCTCATCATCATCGTCGTCGTCGGCCACCACCAGCCGGTCCTTCAAGATGGTGTCGAGGTCGGCCTCCACGTCGTCGGGATCGGGTTCGTCCTCGTCCTCGTCCCCCGCCTCGTCCTCGTCCCCACTGCTGGACTTGGCCTTCTTCGTCTTGGTCCGGACAGCCTTGGGCTCCTTGACCTCCTCCTCCGGCTCGTCCTCGTCCTCGTCCTCGTCCTCGTTGCCGGCGTCGACGTCCTCGCCGGCGTCGGCAAAGTCGTCGTCCCCGTCGCTCTGGATGAACTCGTCCTCCTCGTCGAGGGCGTCCTCGTCCTCTGCGAGGTCGTCGAGGTCCTCGTCCTCCCCGGTGCCTTCGTCGTCGAGGTCGTCAGCCATGCGGTCCTTGGGTCGCGGGTCGGGCGGTGCGGAGCCAACCGTCGGCGGACTCTATCCATTCCCGGCGCCGACTCCGTACTCGGGCCGCAGACCTCTCCGAGATGGGCCAGGGAGGTCGCCCAGCTCCGCCTTTGGGGCCGCCGATCAGCCTGTGCGACGCCGACGACGGTGCGGTCGGTGCCAGTGGAGACCGATAAGACGTTTGCTACTAAGCGGTTCGCCGGGCGACCGGCCCCGGCCCTCCACCTCATCGGCTCGGTGCCCGATCCGAAGGGAGGAACCGTCCTTTCTTGCCACGGCCGGGGGCGGGGTGTCAAGGATGGACGCCGGACCAAACGACGGTGCTGACCAGCCCCTACGCGCGTCGAGGCTGGTCAGGGGTAGCCAAAAAAGGCGGCAGGAATTCAGAAGTGGCGGTCGCGGAAGGCAAGGACGTCAGCGACGTATATCCGGGTGGCCGGGAAGACACCAGATGTCCGTACCGCCCCCAGGCCCTGGTAGTAGCCCGCCAGGGCCGTGGCGTGGTCACCGCCCGTGCGGTCGAGGAGCCAGCGCAGGTACTGCGCCGACATGCGGATGTTGTCGCCGGCCACGGCCGGGTCCAGCGGCTGGCCGATGACGATGTCCTCGAGCCAGCGCACCGTGTCGGGCATGAGCTGGCCGATGCCGGCGGCGCCTACCGGGGACACCACGTCGTTCTGCCATCCCGACTCCAGCCAGGTCATGGCCATCAGCAGATCGGCCGGGACGCCGGCGGCCGAGGCCCAGTGCTCGAACGTGGGTACCAGGGCGAGACGCTCGGGCGCGGCCTGGAGCCGGGCCGGGTAGCGGCTGCGGTCACCTCCGCTCGACGGGGCGGCCGGCGGTCGGGGCGCCACCCCGCCCGGCAGGGCCAGCACCTCCCCGGCATCGATGCGGTGGACGTCGGCGATGCCGTTGGCCTGAGCCAGCGCAGCCACCGTGACGCCGTAGCGGCGGGCGATGCCCGAAAGGGTCTCGCCCCGGGCCACCCGGTGAGCGCCAGGGGCACCGCCGGCGGGGACGGTCAGGATCTGGCCGGCCCGGATGCGGTCGGCGTCGGCCAGGCCGTTGGCATCGGCCAGGGCATCGGTGCTGACCCCGTGGTGCTGGGCGATCTCTGAGAGCGTGTCACCGGTCCTGACGGTGTGGGAGCCGGTGGCGGCGGGCCCGGCCACCACCACGCCGGCGACGGCGAGGAGGGCGAGCAGGCGCTGCTTGGGTGCCCGGTGTGTCCTGGCGCGCATCACGTACCTCCGTGACCGCCCGCCGGCCATAGTGTGCACCAGCAACAGCAGCCACAGCAACCCCCAGCGGGAACGTCAGGCCCGGCGGCGCTCGGCCCGGCGCTCGGCCTCCAGGCGTTCGAGGCCCGGATCCCGGTGGTCGACGAAGCGCATCATGCCCGCCACCAGGGGGTGGCCGGCCTCCTCGGCGATGAGGCGGTGCATCTCCTGGCACACCCGGCGGTAGGTGGGATGGCCCTGGGGGGTGGTACGCAACTCGAGCATGTGCATCGCTTCCCGGGCGTTGAGCTGGAGGCAGAAGCGGATCCGGTAGGCCAGGCACACGGCGTAGGGGGCGGCTTCGGCGAAGTCGGTGCAGAGCGCCTCGTAGAGCCGGGCGGAGCGCTCCATGGCCTCGACGAAGAGGCCGGCGCCCCCGGCCTCGGCCACCGCCTCGGGGACGGCGTAGCCCCGGGACGGGCGCAGCGCCTGCCACTCGATGGTGAGCATCCGGTGGCGCTGGAGGTCGCGGAAGGCCCCGTAGTCGGTGCACACGTCGAAGCGGTAGGCGGTGCGCTCCAGGGCCCGCCCCGGCTTGTGCCGGCGGTTTCCCCGGGCGCCGACGTAGGCGGCGACCAGCGCCGACCGCTCGGTGCCGCTCATCGAGCGGACCCGCTCCAACAGGCGCTGCTCCGGCTGGTCGGCGTGGGGGTAGAGCATGGCGGCGAGCACCTTGTCCTCCCCGTCGGGGTCGAAGTCGACCAGGGTCACCTCGGGGGTGTCCTCGTCGCTCGGCCCGGTGCCCGCCAGCAGCGACGCAGCCACGCCGGCGGTGTCCTCCCGGGTGGTGCGCAGGTAGCTGGTCCACTCCCCTCCCCGCTCCGGCCGGTCGACCCGCGAGAGGAACGACGGGATGACCTTGCGCAGCTCGTGCAGCATCAGCTCGGCATACGCTCGGGCCTCGGCCAGGGGATGGGCCCGCATGCGCAGCAGCAGGGCCTCGTAACCCTGGCCGGCGCCGTAGATGCCGACGTTGGAAAGCGAGGCGGCCGGCAGGACGCCGCGCACGGCGTCAAGGGCCTTGGCCCGGGTGGACTGGCGATGGACGAAGTCCGAGTCGCTGGGCGATTTCGGGTAGCGCTGGCGGCACCACTCCTGGACCAGGGGTACCAGGGCGGCGTAGGTGTCGAACAGGCGGTCCATGTCGCCCACGTAGCGGGTTCCCAGCGGCGAGGCCAGCAACTCCGGATCCCGGTAGTAGCGGTAGCGCCCACCCAGGCGGGCGTCGTAGGCGATGTAGCGGGTGGACTGCTCCAGGTACGACATCAGCCGGCCCCACTCCAGGATCTTGGTGAGCAGGTTGGAGGCCTGCTCGCAGGCCAGGTGGACGCCGCCGAGCTGGGCGACGGAGTCGTCGCCGTACTCGAGGAAGACCTTCTCGTAGAGCCGCTCGGCCCGGTCCAGGCCGACGGTGGCGTCGATGGCGGTATCCCCCTCGATGTCGAGGTCACCGACGAACTCATCGAGGAAGAGCCGGCGTAGGCTCTTGTGGGTGCGGCTGTAGCGGGCGAAGAGCGCCCCCTTGACCACCTCGGGCAGGTTCACCAGGGCGAAGCACGGACCCTCGACGTTGGTCACGTAGCGCCGGAGGATGTCGGTCTCCTCGGCGCTGAACTCCTCGCGCACGTAGGGAGTGAGGCTCGGTGCCGACACGGCGGCCGATCCTAGGAGGGGCGAGGCGGGCAAGGGTGGACCTCCCCGCCGGGCGGTGGAGCTACCCCCTCAGGCTGGCCGGGTGGGCAGCCTCCACGGCGCGCACCAGCCGGTCTCGGGCCTCGGCCACGTCGTCGTCGGTGAGGGTGCGATCCGGCGCCTGGAAGCGGACCCGCCACGCCAGGCTGCGGCGATGCGGAGCCACCCGGTCCCCCCGGTAGACGTCGAAGAGCTCGAGGTCGCGCACCAGCTCGCCCCCGGCCCGGCGCAGTGTCGCCTCCACGGCTGCGGCGGGGGTCGATTCGTCGATCTCGAACGCCAGGTCGATGTCGCTGGAGGGGAAGCGGCTCACCGGCCGGTAGGAGGCGGCGCCGTGGGGCTGGGCCAGCAGCAGTCCCAGATCGAGCTCCAGCCAGGCCACCCGCTCGGCGATCTCGGCGGCGGCGGTGACGGCGGGATCGATCTCGCCGAGGGCGCCGACGGTGTGCTCGCCCACCATCACCAGGGCCGCCCGGGTGGGGTGCAGGCCGGGACGATCGGTCGGCTCCAACTGCCAGGTCTCGAACCCGAAGCTCTCCGCCAGCAGGCGCCACAGCGATACCGCCTCGGTGGCGTCCCGCCCGGCTGCGGCGGCGCCCACCCGCTCGGTCTCGGTCGGCAGGGACTGGCCGGTGGGAGGTCGGGCGAAGCAGGCGCCGATCTCGAAAAGCTGGACCCCGGGCTGGCGGCGCCGGGCGTTGGCCGCCACCGCCTCCACCAGGCCGGGGAGCAAGGAGGTCCGCAGCCGGGACTGCTCGACCACCAGCGGGTTGGCCACCACCACCGCCTCGGCCGGATCCAACCCGCAGCGGGCCATCTCCGCCGGCGAGACGAAGGTGGAGGTCCACACCTCGTCGGCCCCGGCCCCCGCCAGGATCTGGCGGGCTCGCCGGCGATCGTGCTGGTAGGGGCTCAGGCCTCCGGTCAGCGGGCTGCGGGGCAGGGTGCTGGGTATGGACCGGTATCCGTGGAGGCGGGCGACCTCCTCTACCAGGTCGATCTCCGTGGCGCTGTCGAGGCGCCACGAGGGCAGCGAGACGGCCAGGACCCCTTCGCCGGCCACCGAGGGGACGAACCCGAGGCCGGCCAGGTACCCGGCGATGTGGTCGGCGCTCAAGTCGGTGCCCAGCAACTGGTTGACCCGCTCGGTGCGCAGGCGGACCGGGGGTCGCTCCGGAAGGCGCCCGACGGCCTCGAACGGGGCGCCGGCGGGCACGGCGCCACCGGCGCACTGGTGCAGGAGCTCGCAGATCCGGCCCAGCGCCCGGTCGATGGCCTGCCAGTCGCAGCCCTTCTCGAAGCGGGCCGAGGCCTCGGAGCGCAGCTTGAGGCGCCGGGAGCTGCGGGCGATGCTCAGAGGGTCGAACCAGGCCGCCTCTACCAGGACCTCGGTGGTGGTGGCATCGATCTCCGAGGAGGCGCCCCCCATGATCCCGGCGATGCCCAGCGGCCGGTCGTCCGTGGCGCAGATGAGCGGGTCTTCGGGGCCGAGCTGGCGCTCGGCCCCGTCGAGGGTCACCAGCGTCTCGCCCGCCCGGGCGCGGCGCACCCGTAGCCCCCGCCCCGGGAGCCGGGCCAGGGAGTAGGGGTGGGTGGGTTGGCCCAGCTCCAGCATGACGTAGTTGGAGATGTCCACCACGTTGTTTATGGGGCGCATGCCGGCCCGGACCAGACGCTCGGCCAGCCACCCAGGCGACGGCCCCACGGCCACCCCGGTGACCACCTGGGCCACGAAGCGCCCGCAGACCCCGGGGTCGTCGATGACGACCTGGGCGCTGCCCCCGGCCGGTCCCTCGGGGACCTTGGGCTCGGGCAGGGCGAAGGGCAGCCGCAGGCGGGCGGCCAGATCCCGAGCCACGCCGGCCACCGACATGGCGTCGGGCCGGTTGGCGTTGACCTCCAACTCCAGCACCGTGTCGCTCGAGCGCCCCAGGGCTTGGGAGACGGCGCTCCCCGGAAGGTGGTCCCCGTCGAGGACGAGGATGCCGTCGTGGCCGCCGGGCAGCTCCAGCTCGTCGGGTGCGCACAGCATCCCCTCCGAGCGGGCTCCGCGCATGCGCCGGGCGGTGATTTCCATCCCGCCGGGCAGCACCGTGCCCACCGTGGCCAGGGGGACGAGGTCGCCCACGGCGAAGTTCCACGCCCCGCACACGACGGGGACGGGCTCGGGCCCGCCGGCGTCGACGGTGACGGCCCGGATGCGGTCGGCCCCCTCGATGGCGGCGATGTCGAGGACCCGGGCCACGACCACGCCCTCGAGGCCTGCCCCCACCGTGGTGACCGACTCCACCGCCAGGCCCAGATCGTCGAGGGTGGCCACGATCTCCTCAACGGAAAGGTCGAGGGCAACGAACTCTCGAAGCCACGACAGCGGGACCCGCACGAGGAGAGAACCTACCGCTACGCCGGGATGCTCGCCCCGTGATGGGGACGTGGCCGGAGAGCGGGGAGGCCCGTGGGGGGCTTCACGGGAGGGGCGCTGCCCCCGTACTAGAACTGCCGGAGGACGCGGACGTCGGGAGAGGCCAGCTCGCGGATGTCGTCGATGCCGTGGCGCATCATGGCCAGTCGGTCGATGCCGAAGCCGAAGGCGAAGCCGGACCACACCTCGGGGTCGTAGCCCACGGCCAGGAAGACGTTGGGATGGACCATGCCGCAGCCGCCCAGCTCCAGCCATCCCGTGCGCCCGCAGGTGCGGCACCCCTCCCCCACGCAGAACAGGCAGGTGATGTCGAACTCGGCCGAGGGCTCGGTGAAGGGAAAGTACGACGGGCGCAGCCGGGAGCGAAACCCCCGGCCGAAGTAGGCCTCGGTGAAGGCGTCGAGGGTGCCGGCCAGGTCGCCCATGGTGATGCCGCGGTCGACGACCAGGCCCTCGATCTGGTGGAAGACCGGGAGGTGGGAGGCGTCAGGGGTGTCGAGGCGGTAGCAGCGACCTGGCATCACCGAGTAGATGGGGGGCTCGGCCGCCTCCATCACCCGGATCTGGACGGGCGAGGTGTGGGTGCGCAGCAGGGTCGACTCCGGCGTACCGAGATCGAGGTAGAAGGTGTCGTACATGTCCCGGGCCGGGTGGCCGGCCGGGAAGTTGAGGGCTTCGAAGTTGTACCAGTCGGACTCGGCCTCGGGCCCCTCGGCGACGGTGTAGCCCATGGCGACAAAAACGTCCTCGAGGCGGTCGCGAGCCTGGGTGACGAGGTGGATGTGGCCCCGGCGATGGCGGGGGCGGGCCTCGGTCAGATCCAGTCGCTCGCGCTCGAGGCGGGCCCGGCGCTCGGCCAACTCCAGCTCGGCGCGCCGGGCACCCAGCGCCGCCTCGATGCGCCGGCGGGCGTCGTTGAGGGCCTGGCCGGCCCGGCGCCGGTCCTCGGGGGCCAGGCGCCCCAGGGTCGACTTGGCCTCGGCGAAGGGCGAGCGCCGTCCCAGCACCTCGCTCCGGAGGCCGTCGAGCTGGTCGGAGTCGGCGGCGGCGGCCACCCGGGCCAGGGCGCCGGCGGTGAGGGACTCGATGTCGGCCGCCTCCTCTGCGGGCATCAGCGACCGTTGCCCCGTTCGAGGGGCAGGGTGAAGCGGAACACGCTGCCCCGGCCGAGCACGCTGTCGGCCTCGAGCCGGCCACCGTGGGCCTCCACCAGGCCCCGGCTGATCCACAGGCCCAACCCCGAACCGCTCGGTCTGCCCTGGTCGCGGCGGTAGAACTTGGTGAACACGTGGGGCAGCTCGCCGTCGGGGATGCCCTCGCCGGCATCGGAGACGGCCACGGCCACGGCGTCGCCCCGTACGGAGCCGGACACGCTCATCCCCTTGAGGCTGGCGTACTTGGCCGCGTTCTCCACCAGGTTGGTGAGGACCTGCTCGACCTTGTCGGGATCGGCTTCCACCGACGGGAATCCCTCGGCGAAGTCGAGGCCGCACTCGAGGTCGGGGTACTCCAGGGCCACCTTGGCCACCACCGAGGAGGCGATGCTGGGCAGCGCCACCTCCTGGAAGCGCAGGTGGAGGTGCCCGGTCTCCAGGCGGCTGATGTCGAGCAGCTCGTTGACCAGCCGGGTGACCCGGTCGGCGTCGTGGTGGACCTGCTCGAGCATGGACCGCCGCTGGTCGTCGGGCAGGCGGTCCCACCGGCTCAACAGCAGCGAGGTGTAGCCCTTGACCGACGTGAGCGGCGACCGCAGCTCGTGGCTCACGGTGGAGACGACCTCCATGCCCGAGGGGTCGGGGGGTTGGATGGGGCGCAGGGTGACCACGCTGCGCTCGGCCGCCTCGCCGGGAGAGGACCGCCGGCAGAGGGCGACGGCCACCTCGCCCCCGCCGATGCGGCGCAGGCGGGCCACCTCCTCGCCCCCGCGGAGGACTGACGGCGGGGACGGCGCCCCTGGGGGTCCGAGCAGCTCGGCCAACTCGACGCCCACGAGCTCTCCGGCCCGGGCGCCGGCCAGCTCGGCGGCTGCCTGGTTGGCGGCGGCCACCCGGCCGCCCGCCACCACCAGGGCGGCCACGGCCAGCTCGTCGAGGCCGACCGAGGCGGTCATCGGGACGGACCGAGCGGGGCCGCGTGCCGGCGCTGGCGCAGGGCCTCGAAGCAGATGAGGGCACTGGCCATGCTGACGTTGAGCGACTCGGTCCGGCCCGCCATGGGGATGGTGACGTGCCGGTCGAGGAGGTCGCCGATGGCCGGAGGCAGGCCATGGGCCTCGTTGCCGACCACCACGGCGGTGGGGCCGGCGAAGCTGACCTCGTCGTAGGGTTCTCCGCCGCTGGCGACGGTCCCCAGGCGCTCGTACCCCCAAGCTCCCATGTGCTCCAGCACCTCGACCGGATCCCCTCCCGACACCACGGGGACGTGGAACAGCGAGCCCGCGGACGACCGCACCGTCTTCGGGTTGAACGGATCCACGGAACCTGCGCAGAACACTATCGCCCCGGCCCCGGCCGCCTCGGCACCGCGGGCGATGTTGCCGGCGTTGCCGGGGTCACGGACGTCGACGCAGACCACGACCGGCGAGGAGCCGGCGACGCGCTCGAGGGCCACGTCGCAGGACGGGGCCACGGCAACGACGGGCTGGGGATGGACCGTGCTGGAGATGCGCTCGAGGACGCCGGCGGCCAGGGTGTGGACCCGGTAGCCGCGCTCGGCCGCCCGGGCGGCCACGGCTGGGAGGGGGACGCACCCGGCGGCCACGAAGACCGCCTCCAGGGCCAAACCGGCGTCCAGGGCCTCGGCCACCAGGGTCTCGCCCTCGATGGCGAAGGCGCCCTCTCGCAGCCGGGTGCTGCGCTGGCCGAGGAGCCGGCGGAGGCGGGTGACCTTCTGGTGACGGGCTCCGAGCGGGCTCGGCGCGCCCACGACCGGGGGCTAGGAGGTCGGTGCCTGGGCCGCCACCTGCACCAGGGCGGCGAAGGCGGGCTCGTCCCGGACGGCCAGGTCGGCGAGGACCTTGCGGTCGAGCTCGACGCCGGCCCGGCGCAGGCCATCCATGAACCGGCTGTAGCTCATGCCGTGCTGGCGGGCGGCGGCGTTGATGCGCTGGATCCACAAGCGCCGGAAGTCGCCCTTGCGGGCCCGCCGGTCTCGGTAGGCGTAGCGCAGGGAATGCATGACCTGCTCGTTGGCGGCCCGGTAGGACCGGCTCTTGTTCCCGTAGTAGCCCTGCGCCTGCTCCAGCACCGCCTTGTGGTGCTTGCGGGCGTGGACCGCCCTCTTCACTCGTGCCATAGGGAGTCGGAGTCTAGCGGGGAGCCGTCAGGCTCGGCCGAGGAGGCGGTTGACCTGGCGGCGGTCGCCCCCGGTGAGCTCCTCGGTGCGCTTCAGCCGCCGGGTGCGCTTGGTCGGCTTCTTCTCCAGGATGTGGTTCATCCCCACCTGGCGCCGCATCACCTTGCCGCTCCCAGTCACCTTGAACCGCTTGGCCGCACCGCGGTGGGTCTTCATCTTGGGCACCGTCTAGCTCTCCTTGTCGTCGGCGGCGCTGGCCGCCGGGGTCGGTCGATCGTTGCTCGCCGGCGCCGCCCCGTTGCCGGTGGGGCCCCCAGTGGCCGGTTCGGGCGCCTCTGCCCGGCGCTGTTCGGCCAGGGCCTTCTTACGGGCCGCCTCGGCGGCAGCCTGCACCCGCTTGTCGGGGGCCAGGACCATGGTCATGTTGCGGCCGTCGAGCTTGGGCGACGCCTCCACCTTGGCCAGGTGGTTGTTGTGCTCGGCCACCTGATCCAGGATCTTCATGCCGAGCTCGGGATGATGGACCTCCCGGCCCCGGAACATGATGGTGATCTTCACCTTGTGGCCGTCCTCGAGGAAGCGCTCAACCTTGTGGGTCTTGGTGTCGAAGTCGCCCCGCCCGATCTTGACCCGGTACTTCATCTCCTTGATGGAGACCTGGCTGGTCTTGCGCCGGGATTCCTTCGCCTTCTGGGCCGCCTCGTACTTGAACTTGCCGTAGTCCATGATCCGGCACACCGGGGGGCTGGCCTGAGGGGCCACCTCCACGAGGTCGAGATCGGCATCCCGGGCCAGGGCGAGGGCATCGGGTAGGGCCCGTATCCCGATCTGCTCACCGTCGGTCGAGACGAGGCGGACCTCTCTCGCCCGGATCCGGTCGTTGATACGAAGCTCGTTGCTATCGGCTGTGGTTATCGGACATCACTCCTGAGGAAGGTGGCGGGGACGGGTGGGAACGCCTGGGTGGGCACGACGGAGGAAACCACCCCGGCGAGGGACCACGTCGCAGTGCATCAGGCACGGTGGGGTCGGCACATGTCGGTGTTCGACGAGGGCCCGTTTCTCGACATGTCTCCCGTTATGGTACCAGCATGAGCTCGCTCTGGACACCTGGAGGCGAACGACCGGTGCGGCGGGAGGGCGACGAGCCGGCGCCGGCGGAGCCCGCCGGCCCGGCGGCAGGCGGGCAAGCCGGACCCGCCGGGCACGCCCCGCCAGGGGTCGATCCCGGCGACGCCGCCACCATGGAGCGCGAGCTGGCCGCCATGCAGGAGGAGGTGGCCTCGACCCCGGCCTCGGTGGTGGTGGCCAACCACGCCGTCGGCCTCTTCCAGCTGGCCGCCATCCACCTCAACCGGCGACCCCCCAACCTCGAGGAGGGCCGGCTGGCCATCGATGCCATGGGTGCCCTCGTCGAGGGCATGGTTGGGCGCCTCGGTGACGAGGAACAGGCGTTGCGGGACGGTCTCGGCCAGCTGCGCATGGCCTTCGTCCAGCTCTCGCGAGCGAGCGGGCAGGACACCGGAGAGGGCTCCCCCAGCTGACGCCTGGTGAGCCACGGCTGGACGCGGCGCGCCTGTTAGCGTGCGCTGGCCAGGCACAACCAGGAGTACCAGGGGGCAGATGACGAGCCAGCCGGTGGTCGTCCTCGAGAAGGTCAACAAGTGGTTCGGCCCCCTGCACGTGCTGCACGACGTCGACTTGGCCGTCGACCCCGCCGAGGTGGTGGTGGTGGTGGGCCCGTCGGGCTCGGGCAAGTCCACCCTGTGTCGCTGCATCAACCGCCTCGAGCCCATCGACAGCGGCACCATCCTCTTCGAGGGCTCGCCCCTGCCGGAAGAGGGAAAGGAGCTCGCCCGCCTCCGGGCCCAGGTGGGAATGGTCTTCCAGTCGTTCAACCTCTTCGCCCACAAGACGGTGCTGGCCAACGTCACCCTCGGTCCGCTCAAGGCGCTCCACCTGTCCAAGACCGAGGCCCGGGAACGGGCCATGGTGCTGCTGGAGCGCGTGGGCATCGCCGAGAAGGCCGATCAGTACCCCGCCGAGCTCTCCGGCGGCCAGCAGCAACGGGCGGCCATCGCCCGAGCCCTGGCCATGGAGCCCAAGGTCATGCTCTTCGACGAGCCCACCTCCGCCCTCGACCCGGAGATGATCGCCGAGGTGCTCGACGTCATGGTGGGCCTGGCCGCCGAGGGCACGACCATGATCGTGGTGACCCACGAGATGGGCTTCGCCCGCTCGGCCGCCCGCAAGGTGGTGTTCATGGACGGGGGGCGCATCGTCGAGGTGGCGCCCCCTGACCGTTTCTTCGCCGAGCCCGAGAGCGACCGGGCCCGCGACTTCCTGTCCAAGATCCTGGCCCATTGAGCAGCACCGCGTCCTGCCCACCCGAGAAGGAGACACCGACATGACCCGCACCCGAACCCGCACGCTCTGGCTGGTGGCCATGCTGGCCGCCCTGGCTTTGGTCGCCACCGCCTGCGGCGACGACGACGACGACACCGGGCAGACCTCGGACACCACGGAGGCCGACGCCGGGGAGGCCCCGGAGTTCCCGGCCGGCTCCACCATGGCCGAGATCCAACAAGCCGGCACCATCACCGTGGGCACCAAGTTCGACCAGCGCCTCTTCGGCCAGACCGATCCCCGCACCGGCGAGGTCGAGGGTTTCGACGTCGAGATCGCCAAGCTCATCGTGGAGGCCATCGGGCCGGACGTGGAGATCGAGTTCACCGAGACCCCGTCGGCCATCCGCGAAACCGCCCTGGAGGAGGGGACGGTCGACATGGTGGTGGCCACCTACACCATCAACGACGCCCGCAAGGAGCGCATCGACTTCGCCGGCCCCTACTACGTGGCCGGCCAGGACATCATGGTGCCTGCCGGGAACCCCATGGAGATCAGCGGCGTCGACGACCTCAACGGCAAGCGGGTGTGCTCGGTGCAGGGCTCGACGTCGATCGAGAACGTGCGGGAGATGGCACCCGAGGCCGAGCTCACCGAGTTCGACGTGTACACCAAGTGTGCCGACGCCATGCGCGACGGCCGCGTCGATGCCGTGAGCACGGACAACGTCATCCTCCTCGGCCTGGTCGAGCAGTACGGCTCCGACGTGTTCGAGGTGGTGGGCAACCCCTTCACCACCGAGCCCTACGGCATCGGTATCCCCAAGGGTGACGACGAGTTCCGTACCTTCATCAACGACCGCCTGGAGGAGATCTTCACCAACGGCGAGTGGGCCGACGCCTACGAGCGCACCGTGGGCACCGTCGACGACGAAGTGCCCGAGCCGCCCGCCGTGGACCGCTACTAAGCGCGGCCCACTCCAGGCCCCGGAACCGGCCCCAAGCCCCGTCACGGGTGGAGATCCTCGCCGACAACCTCGACCGCTTCGTCGAGGGGATCGGGGCCACGATCTCGCTGACGGTGGTCTCGTGGCTGGCGGCCTTTGTCATCGGTGTCACCGTCGCCTCGCTGCGGGTGGGCCCCATCCGCCCGCTGCGGGGCGCGGCCACCGTCTACGTCGAACTCGTCCGCAACTGCCCCTTGGCGGTGCTGTTCGTCCTCTTCTTCTTCGGGCTGCCGAGCATCGGCATCCTCTTCGAGTCGAAGTTCGTCTCGGCCGTGATCGTCCTGTCGATCTACACCGGAGCCTTCGTGGCCGAGACGGTGCGGTCCGGGGTGAACACCGTGGCTTCAGGCCAGGTCGAGGCGGCTCGTTCCCTGGGCTTGGGCTTCTCCCAGGTGCTCGGCCTGGTGGTACTACCCCAGGCCCTGCGCAGCGTGGTGGCGCCGCTCGGCAACCTGTTCATCGCCCTCACAAAGAACAGCTCCATCGCCTACACCATCGGCTTCATCGAACTGACCGGCACGGCCAATCAGATCGCCGTGGAGAACGCCGAGTTCGTCACCGCCTTCGCCGCCGCCGCCGGCGCCTACCTGTTGTTGACGTTGCCGTCGGGTCTGGCTGTTGGGGCCCTCGAGCGCCGGGTAGCCATCCGCCGGTGACCGTCGCCCTCTTCGACGAGGTCGGGCCCCGGGGCCGGCGCCGGGTCCTGGTGGGAACGGTGGTGGCCGGGACTGTCCTCCTCGCCGTGGTGGTGGTGGCCTTCGGCCGCTTCTCGTCCCGGGGCCAGCTCGACGCCGACCTGTGGAGCATCCTCGTCGACCCGGGGGTGGTGCGGTACCTGCTCGGCGGCCTGGCCAACACCTTGAAGGCGGCCGCCGCCGGGATGGTGGGGGCCACCGCCCTGGGGGCGGTGATGGCCCTGGGCCGGCTGTCCCGCCGCCGTCCTCTGCGCTGGCTGGCCGGGCTCTACGTGGAGTTCTTCCGGGGATTTCCCCTCCTCCTGCTCATCTTGTTCTCGGCCTTCGGGCTCCCGCGCCTCGGCGTGCGCTTCCCCCTGTTCTGGTACCTCGTGCTCGGCCTGGCTGTCTACAACAGCGCCGTACTGGCCGAGATCTTCCGGGCCGGCATCTTGTCGTTGGACCGGGGCCAAAAGGAGGCCGCCGCCGCCATCGGTCTGCGCCACAACCAGGCCATGCTCCTGGTGATCCTTCCTCAAGCCCTGCGGCGCATGATGCCGGCCATCATCAGCCAGCAGGCGACCCTGCTCAAGGACACCTCCCTCGGGTTCTTCGTCCAGTACGAGGAGCTGCTGCGGCGGGCCCAGATCACGGGCAGCTTCGACGGGAACCTCCTGCAAGCCCTGATTGCCGTGGCTGGTGTGTACATCGTGGTCATCTTCGCCCTGAGCCGGTTGGCTCAACGGCTCGAAGTCCGCCAGCGCCGGCGCTTCGGCGGCACCATCGACATCACCGGCGGCCCCGAGGATCTGGTGGCGGTGGAGACCGAGGGGGCGGCCCGGGCCTGACGGCCCGCCCGCCTCAGCTCCGGGGCGTGATGTCCCAGGCTTCCCAGCGCCCGAGGTGGCCGGGTACCACCTGGAACTCGACCTCGGTGCCTTCGGCGATGGTCCGGGAGCCGTCGGCCACCGCCGTGCAGTGGAAGGCGTGCTCGCCGCC
>Ga0247704_1000288_pt1 | contig 14530 bp, 14 predicted proteins | sample 41W_NmetaG_FD_189042 | JGI IMG/M metagenome (GOLD analysis project Ga0247704, IMG submission 189042) | Soil microbial communities from hillslope of Landscape Evolution Observatory, University of Arizona, Oracle, AZ, United States - 4-1-W_N | ecosystem: Engineered > Artificial ecosystem >...
CCGGGGGGCAAGGCGGACGCCACCAACGGCGTGGCCGACGCCCACCTCGGCCGTGCCCTCTCGGTGCAGCGCCGCCGCCAGCTGTCCCAGGGCAAGCAGGCGCTCGACGGCGCCGCCACAGCGCCCGTCGCGGAAATGCTGCACGGCAACGGCGCAGAGGGCGTGCAGGTCGACGGCGCCGGTTCGGGTCGTGACCAGGCCCGAGCTCGGCGCGCCCAGGCGAGCCGCTCCGGCAGCGCAGGGATCGACATGCCGCAGCAACAGGCCCGGGTCACGCACCCGCCCAAGGTCATCGTCTCACCCACCCACCGTGGCCAGCGGGTGACCGGGCTGCGGATCGGTCCCGGCGTACTGGTCACGGGCGACGAGCCCGGCGCCGCCCTCCCGGTGTCGGGCGGGCAGTACTTCGCGGCCGACGGGCCGGCCCCCGCGCCGGGCGCCGGGTCGAAGGTCGGACAGGTGCGCACGCCCCAGGGCCTCGTCGTCTCGGGCACCACGGTTCGCGGCAAGGTGCCCATCACCGGTGACGAGGCCGGCGAGCACCTCCCCATCACCGGAGAAGCCGACCAGAAGCTCGACGACGACCTGATCCCACGCACCGACGGCACCTACCGTCCGGCCCAGTTTCCGCGCCGGGCCGACCCTCACGGCGCGTCCGCCCTCGGCACCCGGATGGGTGGCCAGAGTCACGTGGTGGCTTCCGGTGAGGACGGTTCCTGGCACCCGCTGGAGAACACCGACGGGGGGCTGGCGGTCACCGGCTCGGCCGTGGGGCGCAGCGGGCGGGTCACCGGCAACGAGGCGGGCGCCTGCCGCCCGATCACCGGCGACCAGTACCAGCACCTCGCCTCCTACGCCAGTGAATGCGGCGCCATCGGTGGCGGTACCGCGCCGGCCGCCCACCTCAACCGGACCCGTCTCGACCCCGTGACCGCTGGCAAGGTGACAGAGGCGCAGACCTGGGGGGGCCAGCGGGTCACGGGTCCCAGCGTGGAGCACCGCTCCAACGTCACCGGCGATGAGCCGGGTTCCTGTCGCCCGGTGACCGGCACGCCCTACCAGGGGCCATCGACCGCCTTCGGCTGGTGCGAGCCCGACCAGGGTGAGGCTGCCGCCCAGCGCGTCGAGTCCAAGCCGGAAGGTGTGGCGGTGACCGGCGACCTCCCCATGACCTCCAAGCAGGTCACCGGTATCCAACGCGGTCAGCGAAACGAGATCACCGGGTCGTCCTACTACGGTGACATGCGGCCCGCCGAGCCTGTTGTCGACGACTGGGCCCGCGGGCAGGCCTTCCCGGGAGCCCTGGCGCGGCGCCTGGCAGGAACGGAGCGCGACGACACCGCCACGCAGGAACGCGGCGAGCCGGCACCACCCGCGTCCTGCGTGCCAGGCGGCATCACCGGGTCCTTCGCCATCGGCGACGGCATGGTGACCGGCAACAACGAGTTCCTGTTCCGGCCCCGCCAGACCCGCGACGCCAAGCAAACGGCGGTCACGGGCGAAGGGCGCACCGACGGTCGTACGATCACCGGTTCCGCCGCCGCCTGGACGGCCCACGACCTGGTCACCGGCACCGAGGGCTACATCGCCGCCGGGCGCAACCCCAGCGAGGGCGGCAGTGGGCCTCACGGCTGGGCCGGCGCAGGCAAGTTCCGGGATCTGGCCACACCGGGAGCGCCGGCCGAGAGCCAGAAGGTCACCGGCCGAGTCGGCGGGAGTCCGAACGCGGCGGCCAGGGTCACGGTCTCCGGCGGAGCCCAGGGATGAAGTCCCTGCTCCAGCCCGACGGACGCTGGCTCGCTCCATGGGGCCAGGCCGCGGCCTGGCCGGACCCCGGCGCGGTGGCGACGGTGACGTCGACGCCGGGCCAGTCGGCCCGGAACGCGGGGTTCGGGTTCAGCCCGCCGGTGGGAGGGCATCCGCTGGCCGAGCCGGCGCTCAGCGCCGTCCTGAACCAGCGAGCCGAGGAGATTGCGGCCGCCTTCGCCCTCATCGAACCCGTCCTGCGCCGGCTGGCACCGCGCCAGTTCGACGACGGCTTCCCCGAGCAGGCGCATCGCGAGCTGGCCAACGCACTCGGCGTCGACATCCCGGCGGCCGACCTCGAGTCGTCCTGGAGCACACCGCTGGATCTCGGTCGCATCCACGCCCGCTGCGTCCTCGGGACCTTCCGCAACCTGGTGGAGCGCGAATTCGACCGGAACCTCGCGCCGCTCGACGAGGGCGAGAGCACCGAGGTGTTGATCCGGCGATTCGGCTTCCACGCGGTCGACATCACCGCGTGCGCCGACGGTCGCCTCGGAGGGGTGGTGGATTTCATCCTGCGGGTGCCGCCCGCAGTCGTGGTATGGCACGATTCGTATGCCGGCGCCATGTTCGACGTCGAGGACGCGCTGCACCGCTGGGAATCGGTGGAGCTGCGACGCTGGCGCGAGGGCTGGCCGAACGACGCCAGCGAGCCCAGCTGCTACCTGAAGATCGGGCTCTACCACTTCAGCAGCGTCGATCCACGCCACCAAGGCTGTGCCGCGCACGGCAGTGACGAGGTGCGCGCCGCGACCGCCCTGCTGGAGCGACTGCAGGAGCTCAAGGGTGCAGTGGAGTCGACCCAGTGTTGCGGGGCGAGCGTGGAGACGCTGCTCGTCGGAGTGGACACCGACACCGACGCCATCCGCGTCCACGTTCCCGACGCCGCCGGTGAGACAGACGTGGACCGCTTCGTCTCCAGCGCCACGCTCTACCAGCAGACGGCGAGCCTTGAGCGTGAGGCCGCCAAGGAGTTCATCCGCCACGCAGTCGCCGCATGCACCGCCGTGGACCCGGCCGACGCCGCCACCGAGGGCATGCGCTGGCTCTGCGGTTACCTGTTGAAGAACAACATTGGCCAGGTCGACGCGGTTTGCGGCTGGAACGGCGGAAGGTACGCGGATTCCGGCCACGCCGAGAAGCTGGTCGTGGCCGGCGACGCCATCGATGAGGTTCAACTGCGGAACCTCGCCTTCCAGGCCCAGATGGACACGCTCGAAGAAGGTGCCGTCGACCTCGACATCGGCATCGAGGTCCTCGGAAAGACGAACGCGCCGCACGGACTTGGGTTGCCGGTGCTCGTGCACTTCGACTACGACGAGCGCATCCCGGGCGCCAACGCCGGGGCGCACGCACGTGCTCGACGCCTCGCCGCGGCGATCGAAACCCGATATGCGGGTGCGGCCGGCCCCGCCGGCCTCGTGACCCAAGGGGTCGTGCGAGCGCGGGGCAGCTCGCGCCTGGAGGTCGTCGAAGGTGAGGGCGAGGGACCGCTGAACTCGCTCCCAGCCCGAGGGCGAGCGAAGGAGGCACAACGATGAAGATCTTTTGCGTCGAAGGCACGCTGGTCGCCACCGCCCGCATCAGCGGCCTCGAACTTCACCGGCTGCTGGTCGTTCGGGACCGGAAGGGGGGCAAGCAGGTGGCGGTCGACCCCGTCGGCTGCAAGCCCGGCGACTGGGTGATCGCGTGTGGCAGCTCGGCGGCGCGCGAAGCCGCCGGCCACAAGGACTACCCGAGCGACCTGACCATCGTCGGCATCATCGACTATTGGGACGAGGAGAGCCCGGAAACGGAGCGCTCCGACGAGTCGGAGCTGTTGATCGTGGATTCGGCCGCCGGGTCCGCGGGCGATGGGGCACAACAATGAACATCCATCGCGTCGTCCGCGACCTCGTCGCCACCAGTCGAAGCCCCACGCTCCTCGGCAAGTCGCTGCGGGTGGTCGAGGACGAAGGCGGCGACCTGGAAGTGGCGCTCGACCCGGTCGGAGCGCGGCCGGGCGACTTCGTCATCACCATCAGCACCTCGGCGGCACGCCATGCCACGGGCGATTTCAACATCACGACCGACCTGACCATCGGTGGGATCATCGACCACTGGAGCGAGGAGCGATGGCGCGACTGACTTGGTTTAGCACCCCCACCCTGTAACACCCGATCTCAATTCACTTACGGAGGAAAAGACATGGCCACTACCCAGAATGGAAATGACATCCCGGGCATTGCCCTGGGGATGATCGAGACCCGAGGGCTCGTCCCGGCGATCGAGGCTGCGGACGCCATGACCAAGGCGTCGGAGGTGCGGCTCATCGGCCGCCAGTTCGTCGGCGGCGGCTACGTCACCGTGCTGGTCCGGGGCGAGACGGGCGCCGTGAACGCCGCCGTCCGTGCCGGTGCTGACGCGTGCGAGCGCGTGGGCGACGGCCTGGCTGCCGCTCACATCATCGCTCGGCCCCACAGCGAGGTTGAGCAGATCCTGCCCGACGGTACCCGCGACACCCAGTACTCGGGAGCGGCGAGCTGAGCCCAGCCGCCGAACGCGGGCGGATCCTCAACGCCAGCCAGCTGGCGTTGAGGATCCCCATCCACCGACGAGGAGAACCAGATGACCACCGAGACCCCAGGGCCGGAGGGCTGGACGGAGGTCGAGAAACCATCATTGCTGTACCGTCGCTTCGATTTTGCCGCCTACCCCGAGACACGAGCTTTCCTCGACCGGCTCGCGGGTCTGTCGAAGGAGACCGGGCTCTATCCGGATCTGAGCTTCACCCGGACCCACGTCACCGTCACGGTGTACGGCTCGGATGGAGCGGCGGTCGGCGCACAGGCTCGGGAGTTCGCCGCCCGGGCCGAAGCACTAGCCACCGTGGAAGCAGCGTGACATGACCCCCGCCAAACGCCGCCCGGCCAAGGCCCCGAGCAAGCCGAGGGCGGCGGCGAAGCGCGGGACCCGACCTGCTCCGGCGGAAGACGCCGGTAAGGATTCGGCCCCCCCGGAGGAATCTGACAACGGGGAACCCGAGGACCGGGCGGCGACACCGCCGCCACGGCGGTCTCCGATGCTGTACCCGCTACCCGTCTGGCCGGATTGATGCTGCCCTCCCGCCGTCTCCCCCTCGTCGGTCGCCCCGTGGTCGACGTGGCCGTCGGCGTGCTCCGCTCCCCCGACGGGCGCGTCTTGCTGGCCGAACGTAAGGCCGGCAAGGACGCGGCCGGCTTCTGGGAGCTCCCGGGCGGCCAGGTCGATCCGGGGGAGAATGCGGCCCAGGCCGCCGCCCGCGAGTTGCTCGAGGAGGTCGGCGTCCACGCCCTGGAACTGGCCCCCTGGCGCGTCTACGAGCACGACTTCCCCAGCAAGCGGGTCCGGTTGCACTGGTTCCACGTACGCCGGTGGTCAGGCGAACCCCACGGCAAGGAAGGCCAGCGGGTGGCGTGGGTGGACCCCCTGCAACCGTCGGTCGGCCCCTTGATGCCGAGCAACGAGCTGGCCTTTGCCACCTTGGCACTGCCCGAACTGGTGGCCGTCGCCCGGGTGAACCGGGCGCCGGGCGGTCCTGACCAGCTGCTGGCCAGGTTGCCGTCGCTGGTGGCCGGCGGCCTGCGGCTCCTGATCGTGCGAGCACCGGAGCTGGCGCCTGCGCAGCGCATCCAGCTCACCCGCCGGCTGCGCCAGCTCAGGCGGGGAACCGGTCTGCGCCTCGTCCTGTCCGGGACGGCGCTCGAGGCACGCCAGGGGGGTGCTTGCGGGCTGCACAGCACCGGTGCGGCGCTGGCCGGCCTGGTCGAGCGGCCGCCGGCGCGCCTGTGGGCGGTGTCCGCCCACAACGCCGAAGACCTGGAGCGCGCCAGCGCTCTGAACGCCGACGTCGCCCTGGTTTCGCCGGTTCTCCCCACGGCTTCGCACCCCGGCAGCCAGGCGCTGGGTTGGGACGGCCTGCGGGCACTGGTCGCGGCCAGCCCGGTGCCCTGCTACGCCCAAGGGGGGCTCGGGCCTGGCGACATCGCCACCGCCCGTGCCGCCGGGGCACTGGGTGTAGCGGTCGACATCTCCCGCCTCGGGGAGTCGGGCGGCAACGGGAGCACGCCCTGATCGAGCGAGCCAGCAGGTGTCCGGTTGACCCAACGGGCAAACTGAGGGGTCGAGTCGCACAGCAGGCTGCTCGTTGGCATTCGAGCGGTTCGCTGCCTAGGGTGCTCCGCTCGAGATGACGGCGGCCAAGACGTTGTTGATCGTTGTCCCCGCGCTGCCGGCGATCGCCGCCGCAGCGATCGGCGTGGCGCGCCCGGTCGGGGCCCGCGCCTCCCGCTGGGCCGTCAGGGGTGCCGCGGCCGCCTTCGCCGCGGCGATGATCGTGCTGTTCGTGGCCGCGGTGGACGGACCGGTCGCCGCCGTGGCCCTCGGGAGCAATGGCGATCCCCTCGTGGGCCTGCATGCGACTCGCCTCACTGCCTTCCTGGGCTTGCTCACCACCGGCGTCGGCCTGGTCGTGCAGTCCTTCGCCAGCCGCAATCTGCAGGGGGATCTCCGGGAGCGCCGCTTCTTCGTCCTGGCCTCGCTGATGACCGCGGCGACGACGTCGGTGGCCTTCGCCGCCACCCTGGGCCTGCTGTGCGCCTCGTGGATCCTGGCCGGTCTGGCGTTGGCCGGCCTGGTGACGCACCGGGCCACCTGGCGACCGGCTCGCCGCTCGGCCCGGCGGACCCTGCGCAGCCTGTGGGTGGGAGACGGTGCCCTCCTGGCCGCCACCATCATCGCTGCCATCTCCGTCGGCGAGATCGACCTCCGCTCACCGGCCGGGGCCGCCGAGGAGCTCGCCAACGCCTCGATCCCGGTGCTCGGTGGGAACGTGTTGTTGGTGGTCGCCGTACTTCTGACCGTTGCCGGCATCTCCCGGTCAGCGCTTGTCCCCGTGCACCAGTGGCTGCCGGCCACCATCGCCGCACCCACGCCGGTGTCGGCGCTCCTCCACGCCGGCGTGGTCAACGGCGCCGGCGTCTTGTTGGTGCGAATGGCTCCGGTGTTCGGGTCGTCGGCCGCGGCGACACACCTGGCGTTCGCCGCCGGTGCCCTCACTGCCTGCTACGCCACCACCGTGATGCTGGTGCGCAGCGACGTGAAAGGGAACCTGGCCTGGTCCACAGCCGGCCAGATGGGGTTCATGACTGTGCAGGTGGCCATAGGAGCGCTGGCCGCAGCATTGCTCCACGTGGTCGGGCACGGGATGTACAAAGCCGCCCTGTTCCTCGGGGCCGGCGGTGCGGTGACGAACCACCTCCACCACGAGCAACTCCCTGCCCCCCATGTCGTCGCCCGGAGCGTCCGGCTGGGCGTCGCCCTGCTCGTGCCGGCCGCGGCCCTCTGGGCCGCCTACCTGGTCGTTGACCCGCACCTGTCCACGGCGGCGTACATCCTCGTGACGGTCTTCGCCTGGGCAACGGCGGCCCGGGCCGTCGACGGGTGGCTCCGGTCGGCGCCGTTCCCGGTCGTCCCGGCGGTCGCGACCGCGGCGTTCGGTGCCGTCGCCGGCGTGTTCGCCTATGTCGGTGGGCTCACCGCAGTGGAGACGTTCGTCGAACCTGCGCTCCCCGCCGAGATCGCCGAGCCGGTCGGCCCCGCTCTCCTCGTTGCCTCGCTGGCGGCGTTCGCCCTGGTGGTCGCCGTTGTCTGGCTCACTCCAGGGCAGCGGATGGGCAGGCTGCGCAACCGGGTGTACACCCTCGTGCTCACCTCGGCACCCGTCGCCTCCACGTTGACGACCCGAGGCAGCTCGACCGGGGTCGCGCCCGTGCCGGAATCCCGCCGCCTCCGGCCGAGCGTGGAGCCGGCCCGATCGACATCATCGGCATGAGCGTCGCAAACGACGGGCACCGCGGAGGATCTGGTCGCCACCACGACATCCTCACCGATGTCGCCAGCGCGGCAGAGATCATCGCTCCGCTCTGGCCGCTGACCACCTTCGTGGCCGTCAACCCCCTTCTCAACCTCCAGCACCTGCCCTTCGACGACGCCACCGCCATCGCCCGACGGTGGCTGCGGGCCCGCACCCACCTCACCCTCGCCGCCTACCGCGACGCCTACCGGCGCGGGGCCGTCACCGATGCGGATCTCCGGCACGCCATCATCGCCGTCGATGCCAACCTGGCGTCGGCGCCCAGCGCCAAGATCGGGGACCGAACGGTCGACGCGGTGGAGATCGTCCGCTTGGACCTCCTCGTGGGACCGGACGACCAGCCCCGGGACACCGCCGGCGATCGGGTCGGCCGTACGGATGTCGCCACCGTCCGGGCAGTCAGCCAGCTCGTGGCCGCCTGGTGTGCCGTCTTCGTCGACGAGGCCGGCGTTGCCTGGCCCATGCCCGGCCGCGAGTACGGGTTCTTCCGGGCGTGGCGGGAGCTCACGCCCCACGACCGGCGGCTCCGGCGCCTCGCTGGCCCGGCCGGCATGCAGTGGCTGGCACGACTCCCGGATGATCCGGTCGAGGCCCTCGCCTCCTCCCTCGACTCGCTGGGTGTCGACGACGTCGATCGCGTCGACGCCCTTCGGGAGCACCTCGGCCGGCTTCCGGGCTGGGCCGGGTACGCCCGCTTCCACGACGAGTGGGCTCCGCCCGATCACGATCGTCCCCCGCTGCGCCTGGTGGATCTGCTCGCCGTGCAGGTGGCCTCGACGGCAGCAGCGGCCCATGGCTCAGCTCGACTCCCCGGCTCGTCGCAGAGCGCCGACCCTCAGGGAGGGCCAGCGCTGAATGCGAAACGGCCGGCCCCGCAGGACCAGGGGGTCGAGGATCTCCTGGAGGACCGGGCGGCAGCGGTGCTCGCCGCCCTCGGGTGCACCTCCGACGATCCCTCGGTCACCTCCGCCGTGCGCGACGTCCTCCAGCAGGTGCCGCCGCCGGTACGCAAGTCGATGTGGCTCGAGGCCCAGGAGGGCAACTTCCGTGATCGTCTGCTGGGGCTGCTGGCCCGCCCCGACCCCGGCCCGGCGACCGGTCGGCCGGACGTGCAAGCGGCCTTCTGCATCGACGTTCGTTCGGAGGGCCTGGTACGCCACCTCCAGGCATGCGGCCCCTACGCCACCCTCGGGTTCGCCGGGTTCTTCGGCGTTCCCGTGCGCTGGCGACCGCTGGGGTCGACGGGGAGTCAGCCCCGCTGCCCGCCCCTGTTGACGCCTGATCACGAGGTCGCCGAGCAACCCCTCGTTCCCGATGATGCCCTCGGCTACCTCAGCGCCCAGCGAGCCGCTGGCGCCGGGCACGCCGCCTTCCACGCCCCCAAAGGGAGCCTGGCCGGTCCGTTCGCCCTCGCCGAGTCGGCGGGCTACATCCTGGGTCCGCTGGCTGCCACCAGGACGCTGGCACCGGGCTTGGCCCGTCGCCTGAGGGCACTGACGACTCGCCGGGTCACACCCCCCCGGACCCGACCGGCGGTCGAGGCGGAAGAGCATCACGGCTCCGGTTTGGCGCTCGAGGAACGGGTCACCTTCGCCGGGAAGGTCGTCCGGACCATGGGTTTGGCCCGCTTCGCCCGGCTGGTGGTGCTCTGCGGGCACGGCAGCGACAACATCAACAACCCCCATGCATCCTCGTATGACTGCGGCGCCTGCGGCGGCGCCCCCGGCGGTCCGAGCGCCCGCGTGGTGACGGCCCTGCTCAACGACCCCGGCGTCCGTGCCGGCCTCCACGAACAAGGCACCACCGTGCCCGACGACACCCACTTCGTCGCCGCCCAGCACGATACCGTCTCCGACGAGGTGACCATTCTCGACCGCCACGCCGTGCCGGACAGCCACGAAGCGCTGGTGGCGGCGTTCGAACGGGACGTCGCCGTGGCCGGTGAACGGCTCGCCCGGGAGCGGGCCGGACGGCTCCCGGGTGATAGGGAGAAGGTCCGGGTCCGTGGCCACGATTGGGCGCAGGTGCGCCCCGAGTGGGGCCTCGCCAGCAATGCTGCGATGGTCGTCGGACCGCGCTCCATCACCGCCGATCTCGACCTGGCCTGCCGGGTGTTCCTGCACAACTACGACGCCGAGGGCGATGGCGACGGCAGCGCCCTGGAGACGATCCTCACCCAACCGCTCGTCGTGGCCCAGTGGATCTCCGCTCAGTACTACTTCTCGTCGGTCGACCCCGACCAGTTCGGCGCGGGAGACAAGACCCTGCACAACCCGGTGGGCGGCATCGGCGTCGTCCTCGGGGAGGGCGGCGACCTCCAGGTCGGCCTCCCCGCCCAGGGAGTGGGGGTTGGGGAGCGTCGCATGCACGAACCGCTGCGCCTGCTCGCCGCCGTCCAGGCGCCCCTCGATCGCATCGAGGCGATCATCCAGCGCAACCAGGTGCTCCAAGAACTGATTGGCGGGAGGTGGATCACCCTGGCCGGCCGTTCGCACGGGGGCGAGCACTGGTCCATCCGCAGCCCGGGCGGCACCTGGGAGGCTTGGCACCCCGCCGACGAAAGCATCGATCAAACCAACGCATCGCTCGAGGTCCGCTGAGCCGGCGGAGGCCGGCAACCGCCTGCTGCAGGGCCGCTGCCGTGCCAGGCGGCCTGGTTATGCTAGAGCGCATGAGTTCATGCGCGTGCGCATGATAGCATCGGCTCGATGCCGAAGACGATCCAGATTCGAGACCTCGATGACGACGTCTACCTCGCCCTTCGTCGACGAGCGGCGGAGGCCGGAATGACGGTCCCCGAGCTCCTCCGGCGGGAGGCGACCCGTCTCGCCAATCGCCCGACGGTCGAGGAGTGGCTCGCACGGACGAGGCGCCGGCCGGCCGACATCGACCATGCCGACGTGCTGGCCGCCCTCGATGAGCTTCGCGGACCGTGGCCCGATGCTGGTGGTTGACGCCTCCTGCCTGTACGAGGTCGTGGCCGATGGACGCTTCGCTGAGGACGTCCGGAGGCGCTTGGCGGCCGACCCCGAGCACGCCGCGCCGCACATCGTCGATATCGAAGTGGTGAGCATCATCCGCCGCGATCACCAGCTCGGCCGGCTCGACGACACCGCAGCCGGCCAGGCCGTGGACGATCTCAGGGAGTGGCCGGGAGAGCGGTACGGGCACCAACCCCTCCTGGATCGTGTGTGGACGCTGCGGCAGACCGTGCGAGGCTGGGATGCCGCCTACGTCGCCTTGGCCGAAGCTCTGGGCGCCACGGTCCTGACGCTCGATACCCGCCTCGCCGCCGCACCAGGTCCCCGCTGCCCGTTCGACGTCATCGTCTGAGACGTTGGCGTGTCGCAGCCCGGCACACCATGACCAAGATCAGCCAAGCGTCGAGTTGGGCGGCGAGTTCGCCGTCACAAAGGTGCTGGCCTCCCCGTTCTCGGCGCGGATGACCCCCGAAACGGGGGCGAAAACGCGCCGAGAACGAGAAAGCGGGCGGGGTCAGGTGCCGGCCACCGTGGCCGAGGGGCAGAAGTCGGCCAAGACGCAGCGCTCGCAGTGTGGGCGCCGTGAGGTGCACACCGCCCGGCCGTGGAGGATGAGCCGCAGGCTGAGCGCTCCCCGCTCCCCCGCCGCCACCATGGGGTTGAGGTCGCGCTCCACGGCCACCGGGTCGACCTCGGCGGTGAGGCCCAGTCGCCGGGCCAGGCGGCCCACGTGGGTGTCGACCGGCAGCCCGGGCTGGCCCATCCCGACGCTGCGCACCACGTTGGCCGTCTTGCGACCCACCCCCGGGAGGCGGGTGAGGGCGAGCAGCGAGGTGGGCACCGCCCCGCCGTGGTCCTCGTGGACCATCCGGGCCATGCCCAGCAGGCTCTTGGTCTTCTGGCGGAAGAAGCCGGTGGGGTAGATGAGCTGTTCGACCTCGGCCGGATCGGCGGCCGCCAGCTCGGCCGGGCCGGGATAGCGGGCGAACAGCGCCGGGGTGACCGAGTTGACCCGCTCGTCGGTGGTCTGGGCCGACAGGATGGTCGCCACCAGCAGCTGGAACGGGCTCTCGAAGCGCAGGGCGCACAGCTCGGCGGCCGTCCCCGGGTACTCCTCGGCCAGCCTCCGGGCCGCCTCCCGGGCCCGGCCACCAGGGCTGCGGGGCCGGCGCCGTTGCACGCTGGCCGAGCGTAGGGGCCCTAGCCTGCGAAGCTTGCGCACCCTCGACATCCGCCACCAGCTCGACCCTGGCGAGATCGAGGCCGTGCAGGAGCTGCTCGCCGTGGCCGAACAGGCCGACGGCCACCGGGCCGTCGACGAGCACCGCTGGCTCGACATGGCCGCCGGGGGGCGCCGCAGCTACGCCGGCCTGGTCGCCTGGGAGAGCGGCCACGACCACCCGGTGGGCTACACCCAGGTGAGCCGGGGCCCCCACAGCTGGGCCCTGGACATGGTGATCGATCCCCACCACCGGGCCGACGCCGCCGCCATCGGCCCCGAGATGCTCCAGGCCGCTCTAGACCTGATCGCCGCCGAGGGTGGCGGCCACGTCCACCTCTGGGTCTACCAACCCACCGCCACCGACGACGGGATGGCCGCCGCCGTTGGCCTGCGCCAGGGTCGTGACCTCTACCAGATGCGCCGGGCCCTCGACGACGGGGTGGCACCGCCGGGCATCGACGTGCGGGCCTTCCGGCCCGGCGCCGACGAGGCGGCCTGGCTCGAGGTCAACAACCGGGCCTTCCAGTGGCACCCCGAGCAGGGTGGCTGGGATGCCCGCACCCTGGCCGCCCGCATGGCCGAGCCCTGGTTCGATCCCGAGGGCTTCCTCCTGCACGAGCGGGACGGTCGCCTGGCCGGCTTCAGCTGGACCAAGCTCCACCCCGAGCACCAGCCGCCGCTGGGCGAGCTCTACGTGGTGGCCGTCGACCCCGCCTTCCAGGGCCTGGGCTTGGGCAAGGCCCTCGTCCTCGCCGGGCTGTGGTGGCTGCGCCACCAGCGGGGGGTGGCGGCGGCCATGCTCTACGTCGACGCCGCCAACGAGGCGGCCGTCGCCCTCTACCGCCGCCTGGGCTTCGCCATCGACCACGTGGACCGGGCCTACGTGGGCGACGTGGCCCCCACCGGCTCAGACCCCCGACACCCCCACGGCCGAGCCGATGGCGAAGGTGAGGACGGCAGGGACGAGGGTGAAGAGGATCTGGCGGCCCACCGTGCGGGCGAGGGAGCGGCCGGTGAACCGGCCGATGGCGGCACCGACGACCACCGCCGCCAGGAGGGCGCCGACCACTGAGGCGACGATGGCGCCGGTGCCCGACCCGAAGAACCACGGCACCAGTGGCACCACGGCACCCAGCGAGAAGGCCACCAACGACGACCCGGCCGCCCCCAGGGGGGAGCCGAGCTGATCGGGGTCGACGCCGAGCTCCTCCCGGGCGTGGGTCTCGAGAGCCACCTCGGGATCGGACATGATGGTTTCGGCCATCTCCCGGGCCACCTCCGCCTCCATCCCCCGCGACCGGTAGAGCGCGGCCAGCTCCTCGGTCTCCAGCTCGGGGTTGCGGCGGATCTCCAGGCGCTCGAGCTCGAGCTCGCGCTCGAGCAGCTCGGTCTGCACCCGCATGGAGTTGTACTCTCCCGCCGCCATGGAGATGGCGCCGGCGATGAGGCCGGCCAGGCCGGCCAGGCGGACGATGCTCGGCGCCGGCTCGGCCCCGGCCACGCCGAGGATGAGGCCCACGTTGGACACCAGGCCGTCGCTCACCCCGAACACCGCAGCTCGGGCCGCCCCCCCCTGGACGTCGCGGTGGTGGTGCTCTCCGTGCTCGTGGTCGGCCTCGGAGGGATCGCCGACCGCCCCCACGGGCGCGTCGGGCGAGGTGGTCATGGCTGCCAAGGTACCCAGTGGGCACGGGCACCCGGGTGGACCGCCCTACCCTGGCCCCTGTGCCCAGCCGTTACCAGATCGACGTCGAGGATCTCGGCCGCCTCCTCGAAGGCGAGCCCGCCTACCGGGCCGGCCAGGTCTGGGACGGTCTCTACCGGCGCCTGCTCGACCCGGCCGCCATGACCGATCTCCCCCGCCACCTGCGGTCCCGGCTGGACGCTGAGCTGCCCCTGGCCCTGGAGCCGGTGGCCGAGCGGGAGGCCGACGCCGGCCGCACCCGCAAGTGGTTGTGGGTCCTCGGCGACGGCGCCCGCATCGAGACGGTGCTCATGCACTACCGGGACCGGGCCACCGTGTGCGTCTCGTCCCAGGCGGGCTGCGCCATGGCCTGCAGCTTCTGCGCCACCGGCCAAGGCGGCTTCCAGCGCCACCTCGGCGTCGGCGAGATCGTCGAGCAGGTGGTGCGGGCGGCCCGGCGGGCCGCGCCCCAGCGCCTGTCCAACGTGGTCTTCATGGGCATGGGCGAGCCGCTGGCCAACTACGAGGCGGTGTGGGGCGCCATCCGGCGCCTCCACGGCGACCTCGGGATCTCCGCCCGCCACCTCACCGTGTCGACCATCGGGGTGGTGCCGGGGATCGACCGGATGGCGGCCGAGGTCCTGCCCGTCAACCTCGCCGTCTCCCTCCACGCCGCCAACGACGCCGACCGGGACCGCCTGGTGCCCCTGAACCGCCGCTACCCCCTCGACGCCCTGGTGGCCGCCTGCCGTCGCTACGTGGACGCCACCGGCCGCCGGCTCTCCCTGGAGTGGGCCCTCATCGCCGGGGTCAACGACCGGGCCGACCACGCCCGCCAGCTGGCCGCCATCGCCCGCCCCCTGGGGGCCCACGTCAACCTCATCCCCCTCAACCCCACGCCGGGCTACGCCACCCCGGGCACGCCGGTGGCCGGGGTGGCGTAG
>Ga0247704_1000294_pt1 | contig 14446 bp, 13 predicted proteins | sample 41W_NmetaG_FD_189042 | JGI IMG/M metagenome (GOLD analysis project Ga0247704, IMG submission 189042) | Soil microbial communities from hillslope of Landscape Evolution Observatory, University of Arizona, Oracle, AZ, United States - 4-1-W_N | ecosystem: Engineered > Artificial ecosystem >...
ACGACCAGATCAAGGGCATCGACGTCCTGCGGGCCATCCGCAGCTTCGACCCGTGCATGCCCTGCACGACCCACATGGACACCGGCAAGGGCATCATCACCCGGGAGATCAACTCCTGCGGCTGCACCCTCGAGTAACCCCCCCACGTTCCTCGGAACGCAGCCGCAGTAGTGGCATCGGGCCCCCCTTCCGAGGGGGGCCCGGTCGCGCCGGGGCATGATGCCCGCATGCTGTCCGAGGTCGACCTCGACCCTGACCCGTTCCGGCAGTTCGCCCGCTGGCACACCGAGGCCGGGTCGCCGCCCGAGATGGCGCTGTGCACGGCCTCGCCCGCCGGCGAGCCGGCGGCCCGCATGGTGTTGCTGAAGGGTGTCGACGACGGAGGGTTCGTCTTCTTCACCAACTACGGCAGCGCCAAGGCTCGCAACCTCGACGCCAACCCACGCGCCGCCCTGCTCTTCCACTGGCCGCCCCACCGCCAGGTCCGGGTGCGGGGCGGGGCCAGCCGGGTGAGCGCCGGGGAGTCCGACGCCTACTGGGCCACCCGGCCCCGGGGTTCCCAGCTGGGGGCGTGGGCGTCACGCCAGAGCCAGGTCATCGCCAGCCGGGCCGAGCTGGAGCGGCGGGTGGTGGAGGTGGCCGCCACCTACCCGGGCGACATCCCCCGCCCGCCGCACTGGGGCGGGTTCCGGGTGGTGCCCGCCGAGATCGAGTTCTGGCACCACCGCGACGACCGCCTCCACGACCGCATGCGGTACCGGCGGGCCGACGGCCGGTGGGTCATCGAGCGCCTCTCACCCTGAGCCCCCTTGCGTTCTGGCTGCAGCTAGCCGCGCCGGCGCGGCTAGCTGCAGCCAGAACGCTCGAGCACGGCCAGGATGTCCTCGCCGTAGCGCTCGAGCTTGAGCGGGCCGATGCCCGGGCAGGCGGCCAGCTCCTTGAGCGTGGACGGGCGGCGGTCGGCGATGCCACGGAGGTGGGCGTCGTTCATGACCACATAGGGCGGCACCTTGTCGCGCCGGGCGATCTCCGTTCGCCAGGAGCGCAACGCCTCGAAGGCGGGCGAACTCGTGGTGGGCCGCGCAGGCGCGGGGGCCCCTGCCCCGCCGCCGCGCCCGTACGGTTCCGGGGCCGTTCCCGCCAGCTCGGCCAGGAAGGGCGAGGGGGCGTCCTGGTCGCCCAGGACCACGACCGAGCGGGCGGCCCGGGTGAGGGCCACGTGGAAGACCCGGCGCTCCTCCTCGACGTCCTCGGCCAGCCGGTGCGGGAAGAGGTCGGCCGAGGCGCCGAACACGACCACGTTGGGCCACTCCCGCCCCTTGACCTTGTGGACCGTGGACAGGTGGACGCACGGTTTGTCGGGGACATCGGCGGTGAGCGCGGCCCGCAGCCAGGGCTCGAAGCCGGCGGGGTCGGGATGCAGGGTGGCCAGCTGCTCGAGGGCCCACAGGTCGTCGCCGTGGGCCGAGCGGTCGGCCGAGCCGCGGGAGGCGTCGAGGGCGCTCATGGCCCGGTCGAGGCCGATGCGGCGGCGGATCACGTCGAAGGCGGCGGCGGTCGTCGCCCCCGGCCGCAGCACCGCCTGGCTCACCAGCTCGAGGTCGTTGGCGTAGGTGTGGACACGGTCGGCGTCGTCGCCCGAGAGCCAGTCGCCGAGGCTGCGCAGGTCGGCGACCGACGTGCGGGGCCGGCGGGCCATCATCTCCAGCACGTTGCGGGCGATCTTGCGGGACGGCCGGCGGACGGTGGCGGCCACGTCCTCCCGGGCGATCGACGCCGGGTCGAGCCCGATGCGGAGGTAGGCCAGGGCGCTGGCGATGCCGGTGCGCCCGAGCAGCTCGGTGCCCACCGCCCGGTTGCAGGGGATGCCGGACTGCTGGAGCAAGACCTGGATGGGCAGGAGCACGGCGTTCACCCGGGTGAGGACGGCGATGTCGGTGGGCTCGACGCCGTGGTCGAGCCAGGCCACCACCCGGTCGCGGGCGGCCCTGGTGAGGTCGTCGACCGGCACGGGCATCACCACGAGGGCGCCGTCCTCCTCGGCCCGCCCGGGCGCGGCCGAGATGTGCTTGGGCAGCCGGCGGCGGTTGTAGCCCAGCAGGGTCTGGGCGCCCCGCACGATGGCCGGCGGGCACCGGTAGTTGACCTGCAGGTCGTAGGTGGCGGCGCCGGGGAACCAGCGTTCGAAGTCGATGAGGAAGCCCGGGTCGGCGCCGGCGTAGCCGTAGATGACCTGGTCGTCGTCGCCCACGCCGAAGACCGACGCCGCCGGACCGGCCAGGAGGCGGATGAGCAGCACGTGGGCCGGCGTGAGGTCCTGGAACTCGTCGACCAGGAGGGTCCGGCAGCCGGCCCGGGCCCGGGCCCGGATGTCCGCCTCGGTCAGCAGCAGCTCCACCGCCCGGTAGATCTGCTCGTCGAAGTCGACCGCGCCCTGGGCGGCCAGCTTGGCCCGGTAGCCGTCGAAGGCGTGGGCGATGCCGGCCGCGTCGGGGAACCGGTTCTCGGCCGCCTCCGGGTCCAGCAGGCCGAGCCGGATGGCCGCCAGCGCCTCCAAGTAGGGGGCGACCGGGTCGGCGTTGGTCTTGCGGGGGATCTTCACGAGGGACTGGACGATGTTCCTGCACTCCCGCTCCTCCACCACCCGCACCGGCGAGTGCAGCTGGCAGATGAACAGGCCGAGCGAGTTCAGGGTGCGGATGGTGGGCCGCAAGCCGGTGGTGCGCTCGCGCAGCTCCTCGGCCGCCTTCACGTTGTAGGCCACCGCGGTCAGCAGGTCGGGCTCGTGGTCGCGGTCGGCCAGGAGGTGGCGGAGGCGCTCGGTCAGCACCCGGGTCTTCCCCGAGCCGGCGGGGGCGATGATCCGGGCCGGCCCGCCCGGGTGCTCGACCGCGGCCAGCTGGTCGGGTGCCAGCTCCGCCCAAGGGCCCGAGCGGCCCTCTGAGCGGGGTGGCGGCGCGGCGCGGGCCACGGTCAGCCGGCCGGCGTCGATGGAGTCCCGGTGGACGACCGCGTGGTCCACCGCCAGCGTCTGGCGGGGGCCGCCGTCGCACCAGGCGGGCGTGCCGCCGGCCAGGACCACGTCGGCCGGCCCGCCCACCTCGGCGCCCAGCCGCGCGGCCCGCACCCCGTGCCACCACACCGGCTCGCCCGAGCGGCAGTCGTAGGTGTTGGCCCACACCAGGAAGTGCAGGCGCTCCCGGGTGAAGTCGAACCCGGGCCCGACCTCATACGGCGGGCGGGACTCGGTCTCGGGACGCTTGAGGTCGCCGGCGTCCATCCCCAGCTCGACCACCACCGGCCGGCGCTGCGCCCACGCCGCGTGCAGCGCGCCGACCGCGCCCTCGCCGTCGACCCTGATGCGGGGGGCCGCCGCCCACTCGGGGGGCGGCTCGGCGCCCGGGGCGACCACCACGCCCCGCCCGAGGGCCTTCGGCGCGGTCACGCCGGCTTCCGGCCGACGAGGAGGTGGTGCGGGTGGGGGTAGCCCCGATGGATCGGGCGGTCGCGCACGGTGAGGCCGCCCTGCACCATGGCCGCGGCCAGGTCGGCCGGGGGCAGGAACGTGAGCTGCTCGCCCTCGGTGATGCCCAGGATCTTGACCGACGCCGTCTCCTGCACCACGTTCCACGTGGCCTTCCAGCGGGGCGTCGGCGCCATCTCCTTGACCGCCAGCACGCCGCCGGGCGCCAGCCGCCCGGCGCAGGACCGCAGCAGCGAGCGCTGGTCCTCGGCGCCCAGCAGGTACAGCACGTCGACGATGGCGATGCCGTCGAACGGTCCGTCAGGCAGCGCCGCCCCCTCCACCGGCTCGAACGTGCAGTCGAGCCCGGCTTCCTTGGCCGCGGCCCGGGCCACCTCCAGCTTCTCGGTGTCGACGTCGACCCCGGTCACCCGCCGGTCGGGGGAGGCCAGGGCCAGGTAGTTGGACAGCAGCCCGTGGCCGCACCCCACCTCCAGCACCGACCCGGCCCGGGGCAGCTCGGCGGCCACCGCCCGGAACGGGCAGGTCGCCCAGCGCACCCGCACGTGCACCCGGTCGGCCAGCGGTGCCGAGCGGTACAGCGACAGCAGGCGCCGGCCCAGGCCGTCGGGCGCAGTTCGGCGTTCAGCCACGCAGCCGGGGTCGCCCGTCGGTCAAGGTGGAGCGGGCAGGTCGGCGTAGGTGGCCAGGGCGAAGCCGGCGTCGGCCACCGCCCGCTTGGCCACCGGCCCGACCAGGGCGGCCAGCTCGTCCTCCCAGCGGTAGCCCCAGTGGTAGCGGGCCCGGTCCATGTCCTCGCCCTCGCCCGGGTGGACGGTGAGCTCCACCGCCTCGTGCCCGTGGGCGGCCAGGCGGGCCAGCACGGTGGGCAGGAGTGTCTCGTCGAGGCGGCCGGCGCACTCGATGCCGACCGCGTCGGTCGGGAACCGCAGCCCGGCCCGGCGGGCGGCGCGGGCCAGGCGGGCGCCGAGGACGGTCACCCCCAGGGCGACGGGGTTGCCGGCCCGGAACCGGGGGACCCGGACGGCCGGGACGTTGTACTGCCTGGCCAGGTCGATCACGACCGAGCAGACCGACGGCCACAGCTGGAGGTGCTGGTGGGCGTCGAGGTGGGTGATCGGCAGGCCGTGCTCCAGCACCGACTCCAGCTGGGCCGCGAACTCCAGGCGCAGCTCGGCGGGGTCGATCCGGCCGAGGAGGGCCCGGCCCACGAACTGGTTGTAGCTCTCGCACAGGTGACCGCGCGTGCCGACCAGCGAGGGGATCTCGCGGGCGCTGAGCAGGGGCGGGTCCTCCCCCACCGCGGCCAGGTGGACGCCGATGCCCAGCTCGTCCTCGTCCTCCAGCCAGCGGGCCACCTTGGGGTAGGCCGGGCCCAGGGCGATCACCGACGTGCTGGTGACGATGCCCTCGCGGTGGCCGTGGAGGATGCCCCGGGAGATGCCCTCGGTGAGCCCGTAGTCGTCGGCGTTGACGATGAGCAGCCGGGGCACGTCGTTCTCTCCTGCTCGAGTGGTCATGACAGGTAGTACCCGGTGCCGAAGATGGCCGTGAGGACCACCAACCCGGCTGCACTGGCCGCCAGGGCAAGGCTACGCACCCGGGGCCGCTCGACCAGCATCTCCCCCAGGACGGCGAAGCACGGGAAGGCGGCGAGGAGGTAGCGGGCCATGCCGAAGAAGTTCTTGGTCGACAGGGCGGAGAGGCCGACGAGCAGGGTGGCGTATACGCCGTAACCGGCGCCGAAGCGGCGGAACACCCGGGGCAGGAGGCATGCGGCGCCCACAGTCAGGACCGGGTGGGCCATGAACAGCAGCCAGGCGCCGGGGCTGCGCAGGTCGGCCACGTCGCGGAAGAACTGGACCTTGAGCCACGTCTCCGGCCCCGCGCCCTGGTCCCAGGCCGCCTGGGCGCCGGCGAAGGCCAGGGGGTCGCCGAACCGGGACCACAGGTACAGGCACCAGGCGCCGAGCCCGAGCACCGACAGCAGGACGCCGGCGTCTGCCCGGCGGGGCCGCCACCCCCGGCGCTCAAGGGCCCGGACGGCGAGGGCGACGACCAGGACGACACCCACCGGCCGGGCCGCGGTGGCGACGGCGCCGGCCAGCCCGGCCAGCGCCGGCCGGTCGTCCTCCAGGAGCAGGAAGGCCCCCAGCAGGGCGGCGATGAACAGGGCGTCGGCGTAGACCACGCCGTAGAGGTAGAAGGCGTACGGGAACAGGAGGAGGGCGAGGAGGGCGGTCCAGGCCGCGGCCGGCGAGAGGCGGGCCCGCAGCCACGTCCAGGCCAGGGCGGCCACGGCAAGGCCGGCGAGGAAGGTGACGGCGATGCCGGCCACGTAGGCGTCGTCGACGACCACCCGGGCCGCCCGCACGACCAGCGGGTAGGCCGGGAAGAAGGCCACCGTCGACTGCCCGCCCTCGACGTAGGAGTACCCGGCGGTGGCGATGCGGTGGTACCAGCCCGAGTCCCACTGGGCCCAGCCGGCCAGCCACGACGGCCCGGTGAACGGCGGGGCCAGGCGGGGCCCGGACGCCTCGGGCAGGTGCGGGGCGACCGCGCCCATGACCAGGAACAGCACGGCGGCGACGCCCACGAAGAGCCCCACGGCCCGCCACGGACCGCCGCTTCCCGCCGGAGTCGGACGGCGTTGCTGGAGCCGGGCGGCGGCGGGTCGGTTTGACAAGCGCGATCCAGGGGACATCTCCGGTCGAATGGGACGCCGACCGGCCGGGAACCTACCACGGGGCCTTCAGCGCAAGCCGGATCCGGCCGATACCGCCAACGTGCGCGGCCGTCCCCAACCTGGTCCGGACGAGGGGTTCGCCACCGTGCTGGTCGCGGCCCAGGCCGGCGGCCAGTGGGCCTACGAGCGCCTGTACCGGTCGCTGGCTCCCACGGTGGCCGGCTACCTCCGGGTCCAGGGCGCGGCCGAGCCGGAGGACCTGACCAGCGAGGTCTTCGAGCGGGCCTTCCACGCTCTGGGCGAGTTCTCGGGCGGCGAGGCCCAGTTCCGCTCCTGGATCTTCACCATCGCCCACCACCGGCTGGTCGACGACCGCCGGCGGACCGCCCGCCGGCCGGTGCGGGCCGACGCCGAGGTGCCCGACCTGCCCGCCGCCGGCGCCGACGCCGAGGACGAGGCGCTCCGGCGCCTGGCCACCGAGCGGGTGCGCCGGCTGTGCGAGGGGCTCGTCCCCGACCAGCGCGACGTGCTGCTCCTGCGCATGCTGGCCGCCCTCACCGTCGAGGAGATCGCCACCGCCCTGGGCAAGACCCCGGGCGCGGTGAAGGCCCTGCAGCGGCGGGGCCTGGCCGCCCTCCGCAAGCAGATGGAAGCACAGGGCGTACCCCTTTGAGCACTGGCGGCGTTCACGAGAACGACATGCCCACGTATCCCGACGACCAGTGGCGCGCCGACGACCCGGCGATCGCCGCCTTCGCCGAGGACCTGCGGATCATCGCCGCGGGCCCGGCGCCGGCGCCCCGGCCCGGTCTGCTGGCCGCGATGCGCCAGGGCGCCGTTCCGTTCGAGTCGCCAACCGCAGGGAGACGCAAGAGGATGCTGACCAAGACGTTCGTCGGGGGACTGGCCGCCAAGATGGCCCTGGGGATGGGCGTGGCCGCGGCCAGCGTCACCATGGCCGGGGCGACCGGGGTCCTGCCGGAGCCGGCCCGGGACGTGGTGGCCTCGGTGGTCGCCGCCGCCACCCCGTTCGAGCTGCCCGACCCCGGCGTGAACCTCCAGGTCGGCGACGAGCCGTCGACGTCCACGTCGACCTCCTCGACCAGCACCACCGTGGCGGGAGAGGACGACGAGGGCACCGAGAGCGTCACCGAGCGCGCCGTCAACCACGGGCTGTGCGTGTCCACCGCGGCCAAGGACAAGGCCGCCACCGAGGGCGCCGCGCCCAACTCCCACGGCAAGACCGTGTCGTCGATCGCCCGCAGCGACTGCGGCAAGGAGGACAAGGGCCCCGGCGCCAGCACGACGACGTCGACCACCATCGGTTCGTCGTCCACCTCGTCGAGCTCGACCACCTCGACGACCGTGGTGGCCGGCAGCAGCCAGCGCAGCGGCAACAGCGGCCCGGGCAACAGCGGGAACAGCAACGGCAACGGCGGCAACAGCGGGAAGGGCAACTCCGGCAAGAACTGAGCCGGGTTCCGCCCACGGGGGGCCTGGGTGGGGACGGGACACTTCCTCCAGTTCACCCCTGCTGCTCCTGGTCGCCCGGACCATGGGCGAGCTGGCCGTCCGGGCCAAGCTGCCGTCGGTCGTCGGTGAGCTCCTGGGCGGGTTCGTGGTCGGCCATCGCCTCCTGGCTCGGCGTGGTCATGGGCGCCGCCGGAGGCGGCCGGGATCCGGCTGCCGGCCAAGAGTGGGAAGAAGGCCTACGCGGTCGCGTCCTCCATGACCCGGCGGTGGCGGGTGGCGATGGCGATGCCGGCGGCGGCCACCGCGGCGACGCCCACCACGCCGGCGATCATGCCGGCCCTGCCGCCGTCGGCGGTGCCGCGCTCCCCGGCGCCGCTGCTGCCCCCGCCGGTGGCCCCGGCGCCTCCCGGGGTGGTGCGGTTGCCGGCCTGGCCGTCGCCGCCCACGTTGGCGCCGCCGTTGGCGCCGGGGCCGCCCTGGGTGGGCGTCTGGCCGGTGTTCTGGCCGCCGCTGGGCGAGTTGGTCTGGGCCTTGACCGGGCCGGCGATGCCCAGGAGCATCCAGAACAGGGTGAACAGGGTAAACAGGGCCAGCCGGCCCCCCATCGATCGAGCTCCTGACTGGTTCATGGCGGCGCACCTACCCGATGGTCGCGGCCGGAAACGGGCACCGGCCCGGTACCGTGGCCGGATCCACGCGCGGACCGAGGAGGCCTGACCTGATGCATGGTGAACGGACCCGGCGGCCGGTGGGCGTCCTCGTCGCCCTGTCGCTCCTGCTCGCCCTCCCGATGCTGGCCGTCGCCGGCCCGGCCGCCGCCGGCCCGGGAGCGACGACCGTGCGCAGCCGCCCGGCGGCCGCGCCGCAGGACGACCTGCTCGCCGCCCTCGCCGGGCTGCTGGCCCGGCTGTTCCCCGCTCCCTCCCCCGCCGGCCCGGGCCTGCCGGGAACGCTCGCCTCCCGGGTGACCGCGTCGACCGTGAGGGTGAGCGGGGTGGCCTGCGGCCTCCGGCTCCAGGGCAGCGGCTTCTCCCCCGCCCCCGACACCGTCGTGACCAACGCCCACGTGGTGGCGGGCACTTCCAACACCACCGTCCTGCGGCCCGACGGCCGCACCCTCCCGGCCCAGGTCCAGATCTTCGACCCCTCCCGGGACCTGGCCGTGCTGGCCGTCCCCGGCCTCGGCCAGACCCCGCTCCCGCTCGGTTCGGCCGTCCTGGGCGAGACCGACGCCGTGTTCGGCCACCCGAGGGGCCAGGTGCCGGTCGAGGTCTCCCCGGCCCGCGTCATCCGCAAGGTCACCGTCGACATCGGCGACATCTACGGCCGGCCCACGACCCCTCGCCAGATCATCGTCCTCAACGCCGACCTGGAGCCGGGCGACTCCGGCGGCCCCCTGGTGAACGCCGCCGGCCAGGTGGTGGGCGTGGCCTTCGGGACGGCCACCCTGCGGGCCAGCACCGCCTTCGCCATGGCCAGCGAGGAGCTGGCGCCGCTGCTGGCCCAGCCCCGCAACGGCCCGGTGAGCACCGGGCCCTGCCTGGCCTGAGGCGCTACCCCTCGGCGCCGAGCACCAGCTGGTCGTCGCGCCTGGGTAGGAAGTGCTTGCCCAGGGTCTGCTCCTGCTGCTGGTAGGAGGACCCGATGCCGTGGCCGTAGAGGGTCGCCGGCTCCTCCAGCATGCGCTCGAAGGTGAGCTTGCACACCCGCTGGCCGTGCTCGATCATGAACGGCACGTCGTGGGCCCGCACCTCCAGGGCCGCCCGCGACCCCCGGAACAGGCCGGCGTCGTCGTAGCCGAAGCCCGGGTCGAAGAACCCGGCGTAGTGGGTGCGCAGCTCGCCGCTGGTGGGGTCGTAGGCGGTCATCTCGGCGGCCAGCTCGGGCGGGATGGTGACCGCTTCGTCGGACATGAGCAGGTAGAAGCGCTGGGGCGTGAGCACGACCCGGTCGCCCTCCTCGCCCTTGACGTGCTCCCAGTAGGCGTCGGGGTCGAGGCCGCCCACCCGGGTCATGTCCAGCAGCGGGGCGTTGTCACGGGCCCGGTACCCCACCCGGCCCGACCGGTCGCCCCGCAGGTCGAGGCTGAGGAACAGCCCGTCGTGGATGGCCAGGTCGGAGGACGGCACCGGCTCGCCCTGGCGGAACAGCAGCGGCCGCTCGTCGTGGAAGGCCCGCAGCTCGCCGTCGGACAGCTCGGGGCGGCCGACTGAGAGGCGCAGCTGGTTGAGGGCCAGGTCCTCCCGCACCCGGATGGCGAAGGAGAGGGGCACGACCTCCAGGTAGAGGTTGCCGGTGTAGCCGGCGCCGATCTCGTCGAAGCGGTAGCTGCCGTCGGTGATGATGCGGGTGAAGACGTCGAGCCGGCCGGTGGAGCTCTTCGGGTTGGCCTTGCCCCGGATGTTCGCCGGCAGGGCCAGGCGTTCCTTGAGCGGGATGAGGTACGGCCGGTTGGTCTCGAGCACCGCGCCCTCGCGATGGAGGTCGAGCTCGTCGATGATGTAGTCCTTGACCCGGTGCTCGACCGAGTGCCGGCCGGGCAGGAAGCTGCACCGGATGCGGTAGGCCACCTCCCCCAGGCGGAGGTCGAGGCTGGCCGGCTGGACGTTCTCCCGGGGGATGGTGAAGCCGCCGGCCGAGATGACCCCGGCGTCGATGGCCCCGTGCAGGTACTGGCTGGGGAGGACGCCCTCCTTGCCGGGCGGGAGGGTCGCAGGCAGCACCGGCCGATTCTAGGGCGGAGCCGGTGGCGGTCTACGGCCCGAGGGCGGCGACGAACCCGGCCGCCAGGGGCGCCGCCACCCGGCCGCCGACCCCGCCCCCCTCGACCAGCACCGCGAACGCCAGATTCCCTCGGTAGCCGATGAACCAGGCGTGGGTGCGGTTGGGGTCGGGACCGCCGATCTCGGCCGTGCCCGTCTTGCCGGCCACCTGCTGGCCCGCCACCGCGGCCGCGGTGCCCGTGCCGCTGCGGACGACCTCGGCGGTCAGCTCCTTGAGGGTGGCGGCAACGGCCGGGTCGAGGGCGGTGGGGGCCGAGGGCGGGGCGTCGGCCAGCAGGCGGGGCGCGCGCCAGCTCCCCGAGGCCACCGCGGCGGCCACCGTGGCCATGTGCAGGGGGCTGGCCACCACCCGCCCCTGGCCGATGGCCTGGGAGGCCCGCTCGGCCAGGTCGCGGGGCGGGGGGTACTCCCCGCCTTCGGTGGGCAGGCCGAGGTCGTACTCCGTGCCGAAGCCGAAGGAGGTGGCCGCCGCGGCCAGGGCGGCGTCGGCGATGTTGGCCGAAAGGGTCACGAAGGCGGTGTTGCACGACTGGGCGAAGGCGGTCCGGAAGGTGGTGCCGCCCAGCGAGCCCCCCTCGAAGTTCACGAACCGTTGGCCCCCGGTCGTGGCCTCGGCGGGGCAGGCGATCGGGCTCTCCGGACGGGTCCCGGCGCCCAGGAAGGCGGCGGTGGTGACGACCTTGAACGTCGACCCGGGCGGGTACCGCCCGGCGAGCGCCCGGTTGAAGGGCTGGTCGAAGGGCCGGCTGACCACGGCCCGCACCTCCCCGGAGGCGCTGTCCACGGCCACGAGCGCCGCCGGGGCGGTGACGCCGGCCAGCGCCTGCTCGGCCGCCTGCTGCACCCGCCGGTCGATGGTGGTGCGCAGCGGTTCCGGCGCCGTGCCCGTGAAGGCGTGCAGGGTCCCGACCGGCTGGCCGGTGGCCACGTCGACCGTCCGGACCTCGCCCGAGGGGGTGCCGGCCAGCCTGCGCTCGAAGGCGGCCTCCAGGCCGGACAGCCCGACGTCGTCGCCCACCAGATAGGGCGAGCCGAGCTGCTCCAGCCGCTCGGCCGTCACCTCGTCGTAGCGACCGAGGACGTGGAGGGCGGCGTTGTCGGCGAAGGCCAGGCGGCCGGTCGTGCGCTGGAAGAACACGCCCGGGACCGGTTCGAGGACGGGCCGCAGCTGGGTGAAGCGGTCGGGCCGGACCCGGGCCACCGGCACGAAGTGGTCGGGGCGGACGTGCGGCGCGCCGAGCGCGGCGGTGACCTCGGCGGGGTCCACGCCCAGTTGCTGCTGGAGAATCGCCAGCACCAGGGGCCGGTCGCGGATGCGCTCGGGTTGCAGGCCGATGTCGACCACCTCGGTGGTTGAGACCAGGGCGCTGCCGTCGGCCCCGAGGATCGGCGCCCGGGGCGGCCACGTGCGGGCGCGACCGAAGCGCTGGCCGGCGCCGAGGCCGGGGTGGAGCGCCGAGGGATCCCAGGCCACCCGCCAGCCGCCCTCGACCCGGCGGAAGGTCATCCTGCCCCGGTAGTTCCAGGGGCCCAGGCCGGCGAGGTCCAGCTCGGCCCCGAACTCGGCAACGGCGTCCTCTCCATCCCGACGGAGGGTCCCCGCCCGGAACCGGGCGGCTTCGACCCCCAGGTCCTCCTGCATGCTCGTGACCAGCTCGGCCAACTCGGGCGGCGGCGAGGCGACGAGCGCCTGCATCGCCGGCCCGTCGAACCGCTCCCACGCCTCCAGATAGGCGGCCACCTCCCGCCGCGGGAGGGCCGGCTCCCGGTCCAGCAGCAGGAACCCGGCGCCGGCCCCGGCCGCCAGCACGGCCAGGACGGCGGCGATCAGGACCGGCCGGCGCACCGGTCAGCCTCGGTCTCCCGCCCCCTGCCCTCCCGCCGCATGGCGGCGATGGTAGGGCCCGGCGGACGATGCCTGGGCGACGGGCGGGCGAGCTACTACCATGACCGGAGCCTCCGGCGGAAAGGAGGGGCCGATGGCCGACGAGGAAACGCAGTCTCTCGAGGAGTCGTTGTGGTGGGCGTTCGACGCCTCCCCCGACTCGTCGCTGCCCACAGCCACGTTCGACGAGCCTCTGGAGTGGCCCGACGCGCTGCCGTGGGAGGAGTTCGACGCGGGCGAGGCCCGGGTCGACGGGTTCCCCGACCCGGAGCACCTGAGCTTCGACCTGCTGTTCCCGCCGGCCGATGGGCCGGCCCCAGGCGAGGCGGGAGCCGGCCGGCAGTTGGCGGCCGATGGGGCCGAGACGGGCCCGTCCGGCGGCGACCCCACCGAACTGCACCTGGAGGCCCTGCCCGACTCCATCTGGGCGCCCGACGCCCCGCCCGGCGACGAGCTGCCGCGGCTGGTGACGATCACCGGCTCCATCTCAACCGACGACGGTCCGGCGCCCCTGTACGCCGAGGCCGAGCGCGCCGGCGACGGCCGGTGGCGGCGCTGGCTGGCCATCCCCCGCGGCAACGCCGCCGTGGTCGCCCTGATCTGCTTCGCCAGCCTCGTGCTGCTGGGGATGTTCCTGTCGGTCCGGGCCCGCAACGAGCTGACCACCGAGGCCTCGAGAACGCCCACGACCCGGTCCACCGTCGCCACCACGCGGCCGCTGAACACCGTCGCCCTGAACCCCGCCACCACCGCGGCGCCGCCGGGGAGCATCGCCCTCTCCGACCTGGTACCGCCGCCCGACACCGCGGCGCCGGCCGACACGGGCGCGGGCTTGGCCCCCGCGGGCACGACACCACGGGCCGCGGCCACCACCACCACGGCGCCCCGGTCCACGGCGCCCGCCGCCACCCAGCCCACGACGGCCACCACGGCGGCGACGCCCCCGCCGGTCGACAACCCGCCCCCGGTCACCTCGCCGCCGACGGACGACACCACCCAGACCACCCGGCGGACGACGCCGAGCAGCATCGACTTCCCCCGCACGACCTACACCCTGCCGTCGACCTCCATCCCGCGGCCCTCGATCACCTGGCCCACGGGCTCCAACAACTAAGGGCCGTCCCCGCCCCCGTCCCCGGCGGGGGCCGCGGCGATCGGGTGGCGGCCGCGGGCCCGGTGGGCCGCCGAGCCTGACAGGGCCATGAGGACGACGGCGAGGCCCACCCACGGCGTCCGCCCCAGCTGGTCGGTGACCGCAGCTGCGGTCATCACCCGCGAGCCCGTGCGGGCCGACCCGGTCGCCCCCCCGTCCGGGCCCGACAGCGACACCGCGAAAGGTTCACCCTCGGGCGGCGGCTCGGCGATCTCTGTCCGCAGGGTGAACATCGTGGAGCGGAGCTGGAGCGTGGCCCAGAAGCGGTGGGCGTCGATCGGCATGGGCCCGTTGTCCCCGTCGAAGGTGATCTCCAGCGGGCGGCCCGAGGGTCCGGTCCGGGACACCGCCACGTGGCGCAGCTCGCCCCGGTACCCGAACCGGGCCGCGGCCTGCCGCATCGGCACCGTCATCGCCCACAGCTGCGGGTCGTCGACCTGGTAGGCCACCGGCGTCAGGTAGGGCAGGTCCGGGCTCCCCGGCCCGAACCCCTCCTCGGCGGTGGCCGACAGCCCGCCGGCGCTCGCCGAGTACACCGCCTCGGCGAGGGCGCCCTTGTAGAGGAGGACCTGGCCCTTGGTGGCGCTGGCCGCGGCCGAGGTGGCCGGGTGCTCGTTCCCGCTGCCGATGTAGACCTGGCACTGCTGGTCGTCGCACAGGATCCTCCCGGCCGCGGCGGCCCGGATCGCGTAGGTGCGGGCGGCGATGGCCTGGGCCTGGAGGGCGGCCGCCGGCCAGCTGGCCGGCATCTCCCCCAGCCCCCGCACGTACTGCTCGACGTCGATCTCGTTGGTCACGGTGAGGCCCCCGCCGCCGGCCGAGGCGTGCAGGGTGCCCCGGTAGCTGCGCCCCGGCCCCGGCAGGGCGACGGCCGAGTCGCCCCGGGGCACGATCGACAGCGCCCGGCCGGACACCGCGTCCTTCTGGGTCGCGGGCACGGAGGCGGGGGGCGGGGCGCAGCTACCGGGGCACCCTGCACGCC
>Ga0247704_1000295_pt1 | contig 14407 bp, 13 predicted proteins | sample 41W_NmetaG_FD_189042 | JGI IMG/M metagenome (GOLD analysis project Ga0247704, IMG submission 189042) | Soil microbial communities from hillslope of Landscape Evolution Observatory, University of Arizona, Oracle, AZ, United States - 4-1-W_N | ecosystem: Engineered > Artificial ecosystem >...
GGACCGGCGTGGCGCCCCGGGCGCGAGACTGGCAGGATCGCCACCGCCCGCCAGCGCGGGCCCGGCCATCGAGGACGATCCGCAGGAGGGGGAGGGATGGCGGACGAGCAGACCGCGGGGCGGAGCCGGCGCTCCATGGCCGTGCGGGCCGCCGTCGCCGTGGTCGTGCTGGTCGTGGTCTTCGGCTTCGTGTTGCCGAGCACGGCCGATTACGGCGAGGCGTGGCGGACGGCCAAGCAGATGTCGCCGCTGGAGCTGTCCGTGCTGGCTCTCGCCGGCGCCTGGAACCTGTTCACCTACTGGCCGGTCATCATGTTGGCCCTGCCGGGCCTGCGCCTGCGAGAGGCGGCGGTGGTGAACCAGGCGAGCACGGCGGTGGCCAACACCGTGCCCGCCGGCGGTGCCATCGCCTTCGGCGTCACCTACCGCATGCTGCGGGAGTGGGGCTTCACCCGCCAGTCCATCGCCAACCACGCCCTGGTCACGGGGATGTGGAACCAGCTGGTGAAGCTGGGCATGCCCGTGGCCGGCATCGTCGCGGTGGCGGCCACCGGCGAGCTCGACGGCTCCTTCGTGGCCCTCACCGCGGTCGGGGCGGGTGTGCTGGTGGCCGTGGTGGTGATCGCCGCCGTGGTGCTGCGGGCCGAGCGAACGACCGAGCGGGCCGGTCGATGGATCGACGGCCTGCTCTCCCGCCTCGGGCGCCGGCTGGGCCGGCCCCGGGAGCCGGGCGTCGCCCGGTGGCTGCTCCAGATGCGCTGCCAGACCCTGGAGATCGTCCGGCGATCGGGGTTGCGCCTCAGCCTGGCCAGCGTGGTCAGCCACCTGTCGCTCTATCTCGTGCTGCTGGTCTCGCTGCGGGCGGTGGGCGTCTCCGAGAGCGAGGCCAGCTGGGCCAAGGTGCTGGTCGGCTTCGCCCTGGTGCGGTTGCTGTCCGCCGTCCCGATCACGCCAGGGGGGGTCGGGGTGGTCGAGCTCGGCTACGTCGGGTTCCTCGCCACCGGCACCGGGGAGGGGCTCGACAGCCAGATCGCCGCCGCCGTCCTGGTGTTCCGGGCCATCACCTACGTGTTGCCCATCGTCGCCGGGGCCGGGGCGTGGGTCGCCTTCCAGCGGGCGAGGAGCTGGCGCCACCAGCCGGACAGCCGGGGCACCTTGGCCCTGGACCTGGGCTCGGTGGCCACGCCGTGAGGTCCCCCGCCACCTGCCCACCCCGGGCCCGCCGCCGGCTGCTCGGCGTGCTGGCGGTGTCGGCCACGCTGTTCGCCGTCTCGACCGCGGTGGCTGCCACCGGCCCGCCGGCAGCCTGGGAGCTGGCCCTTTTTCGTTGGGCCAACCAGCTTCCCGGCTGGGTGTACGTGCTGGTGTGGCCGTTCATGCAGTACGGCGTGTTCCTCACCATCCCGGTGGCCACCGCCCTGGCCTGGTGGCGCCGCCGCCGCCGCTTCGCCGTGCTGTTGGCGCTGAGCGGTGTCGGCATCTACCTGGCCGCCCGGGTGGTCAAGCTCCTGGTGGAGCGGGGACGGCCGGGTGCGTTCGTGGAGGTGCTCAACCGGCGGGAGGAGTTCGCCCCGGGCTCGCTGGGCTACACCTCGGGCCACGCCGCCGTCGCCGCCACCATCGCTACTCTGAGCGTGATGCACCTCCGTCGACCGTGGCGGGAGCTGTCGGTTGCGCTCGTGCTCGTCGTCGGCTTCGGCCGGATGTACGTGGGTGCCCACCTGCCCCTCGACCTCGTCGGCGGCGCGGCCATGGGGGTGAGCGCCGCCGCCGGCGCCCTGCTCGTCTCCGCCCTGGTCCCCGAGCCGAGCCCGTCCCGCCACCGCCGCCCATGACGCCGGCCCTGGTGGCTGGCAACTCCCGCCATCCCGGAGACGCGGTACGGGTGGCGCTCGGGCTGGCCGCCCTGCTGGTCGCCCTGCTGGCCGTGCAGCGAGACGACCTGTCGACCTTCGAGACCGACGTCTTCCGCCTGGTCAACAACCTCCCGTCGTGGCTGGCCCAGGTCCTCGGGCCCATCATGCAACTGGGCAACGTGCTCGCCGCCCCCGTCCTCGGTGCGGTGGCCCTGGTGGTGCTGCGCCACCGCTGGCGGGTGGCCATCGACATCACCGTGGGGGGAACGCTCGCCTGGCTGGCCGCCCGGGTGGTCAAGAGCCTGGTGGAGCGGCCCCGGCCGAGCGGGCTCATCGACGACATCAACCGCCTGCTCGGCAGCCCCGGGCTGGGCTTCGTCTCCGGCCACACGGCGGTGGCCGCCGCCATCGTCACCGCCGCCGCGCCGTACCTGCCCCGGCGGCTCCGGCGGGCGCTGTGGATCCTGCCGTGGCTCGTCGGCGCCGCCCGTGTGTTCTACGGCGTGCACCTCCCGCTGGACATCGTCGGCGGCGCCGCCCTCGGCTGGGTCGTCGGCAGCGGCTTCCACCTGATCTTCGGCGCACCCCACCGGGTGCCCGAGCTCGACGAGGCCGCTGCCGTGCTGGAGGCGGCGGGCGCCCCGGCCAGCGCCGTGGAGCGGGTACCGGGCACCCCCCGGGGCTCGTTCCCCTTCGTGGCCGACGTGGCCGGCGGCACCGTCTTCGTCAAGCTTCTCGATCCCGAGCCCCGGGACCGCGACTGGATCTACCGGGCGGCGCGGTTCCTCGCTTTCCGCGACGTGCGTGACGAAGCGGCCATCGCCGATGCGCCGGCCCAGGCGCACCGCGAGGCGGCCATGGCGCTGCTGGCCCGCAGCCGGGGCGTCTGCGCACCGGCCATCCAGGGCATCGAGGCCCACCGCGACCGGGTGTGGGTGGTCCAGGAGTACGTCGCCGGCACCTCCCTCGACCGGGCCGGGCCCGAGCAGGTGAGCGACGGCGTGTTGAAGTCCCTCTTCGCCCAGGTGCGGCTCCTGCGCGACGCCCGCATCGCCCATCGGGACCTGGTCGCCTCCAACGTGATCCTCGAGGACGGGGGGCGGGTGTGGATCGTGGACTTCGCCCACGCCCAGAGCTGGACGGGAGGCCACGAGCTCGACAACGACGTCGCCGAATTGCTGGCCAGCACGGCACTGGTGGTCGGCGTCGAGCGGGCGGTGGACGGTGCCGCCGCCGTGCTGGGCGCCGAAACCCTGGCCGCCGCCCTTCCCGAGCTGCAGCCCTTCGTCCTCACCGCCGAGACCCGCGAGCGCCTCCGCCAGGGTGAGGACCTGCTCGACGAGCTCCGGCAGGCCGTCACCGAGCGGGTGGCGCTCGAGCACCCGCCGCCGGCTCCGGTGACTCCGGCGAAGCGGCGGCTCAGGCGGATGGTCGCCTCCGGTTCCACCCTCGGGGCCGGCGGTGCCTTGATCGCCGTGGCCGGCCCCACATCGGTGGCCGGCGAGCTGGCGGCACCGGGGTTCCGCTGGCTGGGGTTGGCGGTGCTGTGCTCGGTGGTGGCGCCCATCGCCGGGGCGTCGATGCTCCTCGCCGCCATCGATCGGCGCCTGGCGCTCGGGCGCACCGCTCTGGTCCTGCTCCACGAGCGTCGCCGGGAGATCTTCGAGGGTCGCCGTCAGGGGCGGGTAGGGGTCATCGACTACCTGGAGCGGGCCGGGGTGCGCGAGGCCGAGGCCACGCGGGGATGGGCCCGCAGGGAGGTGACCCGCCTGGCCGCCCTGGTGATCGCCGGCCTCCTGGCCACGGCCGCCGCCGCTTCGGGCGTCGCCTTTTCGGTGCCGAGCCAGCTGCCCGTCCTGGTCCTGCTCGCCGCCGTGGTGCTGGCCGGGGAGGTGGTGGTGCGGGACCGACCGTGGCCCTGGCCCCCCCGCCAGCTGGCGTGTGGCATCCCGAGCTGGAGCGGGACCAACCTCGGGGTCCTGCTCGTGGCCGGGGGGGTGGAGCTGGCCAGCCGGGTGATCGCCACCGTGGCCGTCGTCGAGGCCATGGGCGGGGGTGCCTCGGTGGTGGGGGCCGCGGCCGTGGCGGCCCTGGCGCAGGTGGTCGCCTACGTGGGGCCGGTGGCTCGAGGTCCCGGGCTCGGGATGGTGGCGCTGGCCGCCGGGTTCAGCGTCGTGGGGGCACCGGTGGACGTGGCCGTGACCGCCGCCATCCTCAGCCAGGTGCTGCTTGTCTGGCTGCCCGTGGCCGTCGCCCGGGTGGTCCCGGACTCGGCGGTGCTGGGCTGATGGCGAGCGGGCCGCCACCACGGCCCCGCTTGACCCGCTCGCCGGTCTACCTCCTGTCCCTGGTCACCGGAGCCCTGCTGGGGGTGCTGGGGTGGCTGGCGGCCACCGTGTTCGACGCCAGCCTCGTGGCCAGCGCCGCCGACATCTCCGAGACGCTCCAGCCCCTGCCGGACTGGGCCGAGAACGCCCCCGGGACCATCGTGGCCCTCGGCGCCATCGCCGGGTTCCTCCTGGTCCACGTCTGGTTGCTCAGCGCCCGGCGCTTGCGGCGGCTGGTCCTGGTCTACCTGGCGCTGGTGGCCGGCATCGCCCTGTCGGCCGGAGCGGGCGCGCTGCTGCTGGCTGTGCAGAAGCCGGCCACCCGGGCCTTGTTCGAGAACCTGGCGGACACGGCCCCCCGCACGCTTCCCACCAGCCCGGTGGTCGCCGGCGTCGTCGCCGCCCTCGTCCTCGCCCGTCCCTGGATTCCCGGGCGGATCCGCACGAGCGTCTACCTGGCCTTCGCCGTGTGGCTGGCCCACAACCTGGCCATCGCCGAGGCGCCGCCGTACCTCGGCCTCATCCTCGACGTGGGTGCCGGCATGGTGGGCGGATCCCTCGTGGCCCTGGTGGCCAAGACGCCGAACCTGCAGCCCGACGAACAGGTCCTGGTGGCCGCCCTCCACCGCTGCGGCTTCGAGATCGCCTCCCTGGGGCCGGCGGCCGTCGACGCCCGGGGCTGCGTACCGTGGCTGGGCGAGACGCCCGACGGCCGGAGGGTGTTCGTGAAGGCGCTGAGCAGCGATCAGCGGGCCGCCGACCTGCTGTTCCGGGCCGCCCGGTGGCTGCGGCTCCGGCGGGCCGGTGACGCCCCTCCGGAGGTCTCGTTGCGCCGCTCGGTCGAGCACGAGGCGCTCATCTCCCATCACGCTCGCTCGCTGGGGGTTCCCACGCCCCGCCTCCTGGCCGTGGCCGAGGCGGGCGACGACCAGGTGGCCCTGGTCTACGAGCGCCTCGACGGCCGGTCACTGGACACGGTGGCGCCCGAGGACATCACCGACGAGGTGATGGCCGCCCTGTGGGCCGAGGTGGCCGGCCTGCGCGCCCATGCCATCGCCCACCGGGACCTCCGGCTGGCCAACGTGTTCCTCGGCGACGATGGCGGCGTCGCCGTGCTCGACTTCAGCTTCGCCGAGCTGAGCGCCGGCCAGCAGCTCCTCGACACCGACGTGGCCGAGGTGCTCGCCGCCACCAGCTCGGTGATCGGCGTCGAGCGGGCCGTCCGCCTCGCCCTCCAGGGCGTCGGTGCCGGGGTGCTGGAGCGGGCCCGGGACTGGCTGCACCCGCTGGCGCTCAGCAGCGCCACCCGCCAGGCGACGGCGAGCGCCGGGGGACTCGACGCCCTGCGCGAGGAGGTGGGACGGGTGACGGGGCACACGCCCGCCGAGTACGAGCCCCTCGGTCGCCTGAGCCCGGCCCGCCTGGCCGGTGCCGGGTTGCTGGCGGTCGGCGTCTACACGCTGGCGGCGGTCATCCTCGAGGACGACCTGGCCGAGCGCCTGGGCGCCGTGGACGCGGGGTCGCTGGCCATCGCCATCGGGATCGGGGCCTCAGTCCCCATGCTCTCGGCGGGGGCCTTCCGGGCGGCGTCGGGCCGGCGCACCCCGTTCCGGTCGTGCCTGCGAGGCGTCCTGGCCGCCGAGGTGCCGTTGACGGCGCCCGGGCACTGGTCGTGGGCCAACCGGGTCCTCTCGGACGCCGCCCGCGACGCCGGGGCCCCGGCGCTGACGGCCAAGCGAGCGGCGGTGACGTGGATGGTGGCCGGGCTCCTCAGTGCGCCCCTCCTCACCGCCGGGCTGGTGGCGGCATCGATGCGGGTCAGTCGCGGCTACCTCCAGGGCATCGGTCTGGGGGTGGCGAGCGGCATCGCCCTGGCCGGCGTCGAGCTGCTGCTCATCCGGTTCGGGCCGACGGCCCGGGAGCTGCGGCGGGTGTGGCTGCGCCCGCACCGGCCCCCGTCGTTCCGCGGCGCGGGCCTGGCCCCGGCGACGCTGTGGTGGGTCGCCGTGCGCATCGGCCAGGGCAGCGCCTTGGTCTTCGCCGCCCGGTCGGTGGGGGTGCGCACGAGCGCCGAGGCCCTGGTCGCCATCGCCGTCAGCGCCCTGGCCGTGGCCTCCCTCCTGCCGGCTCCTGGGGGGGTGGGGGCCGTCGAGGCCCTGACCTATGCCGGGCTGGTGATCGACACCGACCCCGGGGTGGCCGGTGTCGCCGTGGTGACGGCGCGGGTGGCGACGTACTGGCTCCTCCTGCCCTTCGCCCTCTGGGCCTACCGCTCGACCCACCGCTACAGCCGGGCCCATCCCCATCACCTGGAGCCGCGGCCCCAGGGGGCGGTCAGTACTGGCCGAAGTTCTGCGTGACCCAGAGCAGGCCGTCAGCGCCGACCACCACACCCACACCGACGTGGGTGAACTGGCCGGCGAGGATGTTCTCGCGGTGGCTGGGCGACGACATCAGCCCCTCGTGGTTGGACTCGACGCTGGGTCCGCAGGTCACGTTCTCCGCCACCTCAATCCAGCCCGGGGGCATCTGGGAGGGATAGTCGGGGTTGTGGCCCAGGGCTGACGAGCCACACCCGCCACCGCTGCCGGCCATCTTTGCGCTCCAATTGCGGGCCACCGAGGTGATGGCGGGGTCGACGGTCAGCGCCCCCAGGCCGTGGTTCGCCCGCTCCTGGTTGATCAGTTGGACGAAGCGCTGCTCGGCGGCGGCGGCGGGATCGGCACCGGCCGGGGCCGGGCGGCCGGTGGCACCCACCTCGACCAGGTGATCGAGGGTGCGGGCCAGGAACGCCGCCATCTGGCCCCGCCGGATCTCGGCCCCGGGGTCGTAGGTGCGGGTGCCGGTCCCGGCCACGATGCCGGCCGACGCCACCGCGTCGATGCTGGCCTCGTGGACGCTGGCGCCGTCGTCGTCGAAGTAGTCGCCGGGCACGGGATGACCGAGGGAGGCTCCGAGGAAGCGCAGGGCCTCGGCGATGAAGGTCGCCATCTGGGCCCGGCTCACCGTGTGACGGGGACCGAAGCAATCTTCGGGCAGGCCACCCGGGCCTCCCTGGACGATGCCGGCGTCGGCCAGGAGCTCGATGCTGGTGGCGTGCACGTCGCCCGCCAGCTCACCGGGGTTGGAGGCGCAGGCGAAGGCGGGGGAACCGTCGTCCCGGGCCGCCAGGGCATCGCCGTCGACGTAGTCGACGAGGTTGCGCACGAACGTCGCCATCTGGCTGCGGGAGACGGTGCCGGTGGGAGCGAACGAGGCGCTCGACTGCCCGGAGCTGATGCCGTACCAGGCGATGCAGTCCACGTCGGCCTCGAAGGTCGTGCCATCGGTGTCGGCGAAGCCGTCCTCGGGCACCTCGTTGCCGGGACAGGCGAAGGCGCTGATGTCACGCGCCTGGGCGCTGGCCTGGGACCAGGCCGGACCGCTCAGGGCGGCGCCCACCAGGGCGATGGCGGCGGCGACGGCAGCGACACGGACCCGGCCGGGGGTCGCGCGGGAACGGTTGGCCATCGCAGCTGATCCTCCTCGGCGCACGCCTGCCCTCCTTGACGGTTGGTCTATCGGCACCCCACCCGGCACCTGAAGGAATCATTCTCGGTTGCCCGATCATAAGACCGGCCTCCGGTCCTCTCTGCCGGAACCACCCGGCCTGCCACAACCCGACGATCCGGGAAACGGCCAAGGGTGGCGGAGGCCGAGTGCGGGAGATCCACGGCCCCCCGGGGTGTCGGCCGGCGACCGGGCGGGAAGGACCCCGGCCATGGAGCGAAGCGGAACCACCCCCCCGGGCGCGCTCGCCGCCCCTGACCTGGCCGAGCTGGTGCGCCATCCCGGGCCCTTCGCCTCGGTGTACCTGGTGGCCGAGGGTGGCATCGACAACGCCGCCCCGCGCCTCGAGGCTCGCTGGAAGACCCAGCGAGGCGAGCTCGAGGCCGCCGGGGCACCCGGGGATCTTCTGGAGCGTATGGACGAGCCCGTCACCGGTGCCCACCGGTCCGGGGACGGCCTAGCCCTGGTGGCCAGCTCGAACTCCCCGGTGCACGTCGAGCACTCGCCCGAACCGCCGGTGGCCGATCGGGCGGCGTGGGCGCCGCTCCCGTCCCTGGTCCCCATCCTGGCCTGGCGGCAGTCGTCGCCGACGTGCCTGGCCGTCCTGGCCGACCGTAGCGGGGCCGACCTGGTGGTGCTCCGCTCCGCCGGTCCCGACGTGCACCGGGAGGCCGGCGGCGACGACCATCCGATGACCAAGTCGGCACCAGGGGGGTGGTCGCAGGCGCGCTTCCAGCGGCGGGCGGAGCAGACCTGGGAGCACAACGCCGGCGACGTGGCCGACCAGCTGGCCGAGCTGGTCGAGCGCTTCGCCCCCCGCCTGGTGGCGGTGGGCGGAGACGTCCGGGCCGTGGAGCTGCTCCAGGGCGCCGTGCCCCCGCCCCTCGCCGATCGGATCCAGGTGATCGACGGGAGCCGCAGCGCCGACGGCGGGGTGGACCAGGTGGCGACCGAGGTGGACCGGCTGGTCGACGCGGCCGTGGAGGCCGACACGGCCGGGCTGGTCGCCAAGTTCGCCGAGGAGCGGGGCCAGTCCGACCGCGCCGCCGAGGGGCCCGGAGCCACCCTGGCGGCCCTGGCCGCCGGCCAGGTGGAGGTGCTGCTGGTCGAGCACCGTCCCGACGACGATCGCCTGGCCTCCTTCGGTTCCGAGGACCCCGCCCTCGTCGCCCTCGACCCCGGCGACCTGGAGGCCATGGGCGTCACCGATGGCGGCCAGGCGCCGCTGGCCGACGTCGCCGTGCGGGCCGCCCTCGGCACCGGTGCCGGCATCCGCATCGTGCCCGCCGACGCCGGGCTCGAGGGAGGGATCGGGGCCATCCTGCGCTGGGCCTCCTGACCGCCGCCTGCGAACTGGTGGCAGCAGTGACGCCGATGTGGTCCCGCTTCTGCCACCAGTTGGGACAGGTGGAGGGTGGCAGGGGCCGGCCCGGCCGACATGCGGCCCCGTCCCTGGCAGGGAGGCCGGCCCGGCCGACATGCGGCCCGGCGACCGCTGATCGGCACCACCCCGGACGGGCGACATCGCCGCTTGCGCGCCGGCCCCGGTGGGGCACAGGATGAACCTCCCAAATCGGTCGACTGGAGGTACCCATGCGCTACCGACCCCTCGATGGCGAGCCCGAAGACGATCGCCTCGGCCGCTTCATCCCCGACGACTGGGGCCACGTCGAGAAGTACCCGCTGGCGGCGCTGGCCGCCGAAGCCCGACCCGCCCGGGTGCCCGTGGTGATCGGCGTCAACTGGTACGCCGAGTTCTACGATCCCGAGCGCGACGAAGCGACCGGCGAGTACTTCGTCGCCCGAAGCGGAGCGTCGTCCCTCACCCGTATCCGCGGGGGGCACTGCGTGTGCCTGGAGCCCGGTGGGGAGCCCGACCCCGAGGCCTGGTGGGAGTTCTACGACCAGGGCCGGGAGGGCGCCTGTGTCGGGTTCGGGTGGTCGCGCTGCATGTCGATCCTCAACCAGGAGCTGTACGCGGCGCGATGGCTCTGGGATCAGTCCAAGAAGCGTGACCAGTGGCCCGAGACCAACCCCGGCGACGACGACGGGACCTCGGTGCGGGCGGCGGCCGAGGTGCTGGCTGAGCTCGGCCATGTCGGGTGGCAGGGCGGCTACGCCGATGACGACCACGTCGAGCGCGACACCTACGCCCCGGTGCCGGACTACGGCATCAGCCGGTTTCGCTGGGCCCGCTCGGTCGACGAGGTCCACGCCGTGCTCGGCAACGACCGGGCCGACGAGCTCGGGGCCGTGCCGATCCTCAACTCGTGGGGCCGCGGCTACCCGCACCGCACGTGGCTGCCCGACGACGTCCTGGAGCGCCTGATGGACGAGCAGGGCGAGGTGGCGATCCCCACCGACCGCTAGGAGGCTCGGCTCGGCGGGTGGCGACCGGCCTAGCTTGGTGGGCGGAGGGAGCGGGATGCGCCCGAGCGCTAGGGGGTCACCTCGGCGGCGCGCCGGCGCTACTCAGAGGATGCCGGGACACGGGCTGGCGGCGTCGATGCGGGCCGGCTGGCCCTGGGGCACCAAGAGCGTCGCAACGCTCTCCGACACCTCGCTGCCCTCATTCCTGACGACGGCGGGATCGGGTCCTTCGACGAAGCCCTGTCCCGCCGAGTACCGGCGCGTCGTACAACTCTGGTCGTAGACGGTGACCGCCCCTGTCTTCACGACGACGAACACCGGCCCGGGATGGCCATGCCACCCGGACGTGCCTCCGGGCTGGATGGTGACCGTCTGGGTGATGACATCGAACGGCTCCTTGGTCTTGAGCTTGATCGCCCCCGTGTTGATATCGACCTCCTCCGACACGGGTGCGCGGCCGATGAGGGTGCTCGACGATCCGGAACCCGGCGTTGCCCCTCCCACAGCGATCCCCGCTGCCGTCACTCCCAGGCCGACCACCGACCCGACCGCCACCCTCCTGACCGACAAGAACCGCTTTCCGATCATGTCGCTCCTCCCGTTGCCAGGTTGGTCATCCACCGCCCGTTCGTCCGCAAAGCACGGCGAGCTACCTGAGCGTCTCCGGCTGTGGTATATGCAGCAGACAGTTATTGACCGAAGGTCGGGGCAACGCCCCGACCCCTTCGAACAGCCCCCTGCGATAGCTCGCCATCGCAGCTGGTTGCGACAGCACGTATATCTATCACGGTACGACCGATTTGTCAGGAGTTTCTGGGGCGCTCGGCCACCGCGGCGGGCGGACCCGCGGCTCCGGGTTGGTGGAGAGCGTGCCCAGCCGCTCTGCGTCTTCGAGCGCCTGGGCCGAGCAGAGCTGCACGTTGTCCACGGGATTGGCCGAGGGCGACCGGCCACCACGAACATGTTGATCAAAGGGGGCGGAGGGAGCGGGATTCGAACCCGCGGGGCTCACGCCCAGAGTTTTCAAGCCGGAGATCGCCGTGCTGTCCAGTGTCGGCTGGTACAGGAATGCGCCCTGAGCAGGGCTTTCGCGTTCGCTGCGTCCGTCCGGTCCGCCCCCGTTCCGCCTCGCGCCAGAGATTCCGTTCGCAAAATGTTTGCAAGCTCGCCCTGGCAGGACGGCCTCTGCTTACCGTCGGTAGACGTCCCGCCGGTGCCCGATGCGGACCACCTGGACCACCAGGCGGTCGTCGTAGACCTCGTAGACGATGCGATAGTCGCCGACACGGACTCGGTAGGCGTTGGCTTCCCCGACGAGGGCGATACAGCCCGGAGGGCGGGGCGTCTCGGCGAGCAGGTCGACCGCCACCCGGATCCGCTGCTGCTCCTTGCGGGGCAGCCTGGCCAGCACCTTGGCCGCTCGGCGGGCGATCTCGACCTTGTAGGTCAACCAAGGCCCAAGTCAGCTTTGACCTCGTCCCAGGGCAGGTAGTCATCCTCATCGCGAGCGGCCTGGAGCTCCCGTCGATCGGTCGCTTCCTCGGCTGCTTCCACGATTCGGTCGTAGGCATCGACGTCGACGATCACCGCCACTCGACGTCCTCGCCGTGTGACGTAGACAGGTTCTCCCGAGCGCCGGACCTCGTCGATGACGTCGGCGAGGTGATCCCGGGCCTGAGTTACGGCGAGCTGGTCCATGTACGAATCGTACAAGCCCAATCGGACCCCTGCAGGACGGATCTTCAGGTTCACCGCGTCGATGCCGATAGCCAGGAGGACATCTGGTATCTGACGCGCGCCGGCGATGGGCGCCAGAGGGAGAGGTTTGCCATGACCGACGTCGTTGCCGACGATGGACCGGGTCCATCCGCCGAGATCGGAGAGCTGGAACACGTGCAGTTGAGCCGTGGGATCCGCGTGCGCCAGTTCCAGACGAGGCTGCACGAGGCCACCTGCCTCGACGCCGGCGAGGCGCAAGGGAAGGCCAGAAGCTCCTACGCAATGGGGGATTCGACTACGCACCCGTGCACTTCGAGGGAAAGCTTCAGGGCTACGTCGCGGAAGAGGATCTCGAAGCGGACGCTGATGATCCGGTGCGCTCACGGCTCCGCCCGATCACAGACGGGATCATCGTGAGTGGTGACGCACCGTTCTCCGAGCTGCTTCGCTGGCTGGACGCTGGCTTCCTGTTCGTCCTGGAGGGCAATCGCCTGACCGGATTCGTGACGCCTGCGGACACCAACAAGCATGCAGCGCGGTCTTACTTCTACCTCTTGGTCTCCCAGGTCGAGGTGGGACTGGCCCGCCTCATCAGTAGTCACTTCGAGGCGGTCGATGAAGCCTTGCACTTGCTCGCTGAGGACCGCCGGGAACGGATTGAAGCAAGGCTGCGGTCGGACCGTGAAAAGAACCTGGATGCTGACGTCGTAAGCTACTTTGAGTTCTGTGACCTTGCCACAGTAGCTGGAAAGACAAAGGCCATTCGTCTCGGGTACTCCTATAATCGATGGAAGAGCGTGACAGGTTCGTTAACCCGCTTTCGCAACTGGGTGATGCACCCGTGCTCAGGCACGAGGGAAACCTATACCATTGCAAAGCTGATCGATCTAGAAGGGCGGCTCATTGAGCTTTCAGCTGGTATCAGGAAGGCGCGCCAGGTATGAGGGAAAGGGCCGGATCGCTGACGTTCAGTTTCGGATTGTTTGCGCTGGACCTTGATTTCTGGGATCCGAACCGAACGGCGAGCTGGGCCGAATATGAACTGGACCTGATGGGCCAGCCCGTCGTCCGTTTCCACTGCCTGGCCGCCGACGGGTTCGGTGCCGACAGCTACTCGTGGTACCCGAGCCTGTTCCTTCGTGTCGACTACGTCCGCCAGTGCCTTGATTTGGTCGTCGAAGTCGACGGTGACTGGAGCATCGAAGCGACCTTCCCGCTCGAGGAGCTCCACGAGACGCTGATCGACGCGGAACTCAACGAGGCAGAGCCCGAAAAAGTGTTCATGTTACTGCTCGGCGCCGCCCGACCCCGTTTGGCCGCCTCCCCTCTCAGCAGTGCCGACATCGCCCGTCTCGACGCGCTGGCGATCATGGGCCCAGGCGTCGAAGAGGAGGTGGTACGGCGGGGCTGCTGGGAGTGCGCGGCGGGTTGATCAGGGCAGGCCGCATTCCGAGGGCCTGGCAACCGAGTTCGTGCCAGGCTGACAACGCCAGGATCGATGAGGAGGGACGATGAGCGACAAGGATGGCGACGCTGCCAGCTCGCAGCGTGACCGGCTGTTTGATCAACCGGCCTTTCCCTATGTGGTCATCCGCCACCTTCCCGCTGTCTACGAGCGACGCTCTGTGCAGTTCGTCATCGACGCGCCCCCACCTGCAGCGACCGACAACGTCTTCCTGGTGTACCTCGCCAGGCCGGCAGCAGATGGATTAGCGGAGGGTCGTCGAGGATGTGTCGTTGCAGGCCTGTCAGAGCTCTCCGGCAGGATCGACAGGCGAAGTTGCGCCGTTTTTGGGCCCGAGGACGCTATCTACGTCGAGCCGAGTGGCGAGACCAGAGCGAGTGTCGATATTCCTCGATCCGAGCTCCACTGGGGAGTGGCGTGACGTCACTGTCGGAGAGGCAGCGTCTGCCTGACAGCCGGTCCCCGCTGTCCTACGGTCGTGGGGGTGACCTCGGTGGAGCGACTGGCGAACCCGATCCTGAACTCGCCGTACTTCCCTTCCGGGTCCCACTTCGAGGTGGGCCCGTCGGGCCGACGGGCGAGGTGCTCGAGGGCCGCCGGTCGAGCGAGTCGTTCGTCCCGTTCCTCCGCAGCGCAAGGGGGGCGAACAAGCCGCTGATACTGGTGCTGACACGTATCGTCTATTCTGCATACGTACTGTGTGGCCTGCGGTTTCGCGCTATGGCTGTCCGGCCGGTCCGCCCCTGTATCAGGCCGTGCCGGGTATTCCGTTAGCAAGATGTTTACAATGACCCCTGGCGAAGGCTGTTAAGGCCCGGGCCGCTAGCGGGACGCGATCTGTGCTTAGCCCTTCTTCCAGTCCAAGTTGTAGCTTTACTTACGCGCTTGCGCAGACTGAGCGACCGAACGACATCACGCCGCGAGGATCAGGACGACCTCGCTGCAAGCGACCGCCCGAGGGGAGTGTTGCGTTGCTGGACGGCCATCCCCTTGGTGCGGGCGAGCCAGACCTCCTTGACCGCGAACCCATGCGCGTCGGCGATGTCCGCGAGGAGGTCGGTGGGGAGGTGCTCACCGCCGAAGACCTGCGTGCCTACGACGAGGGCGGTCATGGAGCCCGG
>Ga0247704_1000300_pt1 | contig 14315 bp, 13 predicted proteins | sample 41W_NmetaG_FD_189042 | JGI IMG/M metagenome (GOLD analysis project Ga0247704, IMG submission 189042) | Soil microbial communities from hillslope of Landscape Evolution Observatory, University of Arizona, Oracle, AZ, United States - 4-1-W_N | ecosystem: Engineered > Artificial ecosystem >...
GCCTACGACGTCGTCGACGAGCCCGGGGTCGAGGTCGTTGCGGGCGACCACCGCCTTCAGCACCTCGGCCGCCAGGTCGGCCGCGTGCCAGCCCTTCAGCGACCCCTTCCGCTTCCCACCCGCCGTCCGGACCACGTCCACCAGAACCGCCGAGACCATGGCGGTCAGTGTGCCTCACGCCACCAGGACCGGACCGGGCGCGACGGGGCGGGTCGCCCCCGGCCGGGGCCCGCCCCGTCGGGCCCGACGAGGACCCTCCGGTTGCGAGGACGACCTACCGGTTGGGCTGGGGCGTCACCCGCAGGTAGGGCTTCTTGGTCTCGAAGCCCTTGGGGAAACGCTCCTTGGCCTCGTCGTCGGAGAGGGCGGGGGCGACGATGACGTCGTCGCCGTCCTTCCAGTCGGCCGGCGTGGACACCATGTAGTCGGCCGTGAGCTGGAGCGAGTCGATGACCCGGAGAATCTCGTCGAAGTTGCGGCCGGTGCTGGCCGGGTAGGTGAGCGTGAGCTTCACCTTCTTGTCGGGGCCGACCACGAACACCGAGCGCACCGTCTGGGTGTCGTTGGCGTTGGGGTGGATCATCCCGTAGAGGTCGGCCACCGAGCGGTCGGGATCGCCGACGAGCGGGAAGTTGAGGGCCGCCCCCTGCGTCTCCTCGATGTCCCTGGCCCACTCCTCGTGGGACTCGACCGGGTCCACGCTGAGGCCGACGACCTTGGTGTTGCGCTTCTCGAACTCGTCCTTCAGCTTGGCGACCCGGCCGAGCTCCGTCGTGCACACCGGGGTGAAGTCCCGCGGGTGCGAGAAGAGGACGCCCCACCCGGCGCCCAGGTACTCGTAGAAGTTGATCTTCCCCTCGGTCGTCTCCGCCGTGAAGTCCGGTGCGACGTCGCCGAGCTGCAGTGCCATGGTCCCTCCCTGGGATCGTCGATTGTCGACCTGTCAGGTCAACAATACTCCCGGACGGCGCCTGTTGCGTGCCGGACGCGGCAACGGCCGGGCCCTCCACCCGAGAGTGGGGGGCCCGGCCGCTCGTCCGACCGGTCAGGCCTTCGGCTTCAGTCGCGTGCGGGGGCGCAGAGCAGCCCGTTGTTGTACGCGTCGAGCGTGCTCTTCAACGGCTCACCCGTCCTCCACGCCGCGCTGCTGCCGGTGACCCCGCTGCCGGGGGCGTTGGTGGCCAGCCAGGCGTTGGCGGCGGCCAGCGTGGCCGTGATGCAGCTCCCGTCGGCACCGTTGGCGACGTTGAGGGAGGCGGCGATGAACTGGGACGCCAGCGCGTAGCTCAGGTCCTTCGACTTCGGCTGCCCGAGGATGGCCAGCAGCTGCGCCTTGGTGTACGTGGTGGTGCCGAGCACGAGCGAGTCGACCGGCCACGCCTCGGGGTGGTTCTTCCAGTAGCCGGGCGTGCCGGTACCGGCTCCCTGCCGCACCCCGGGCACCGAGAGCGTGCCGACGATCCACGACAACGACGCCGGGAGCCGCCCCGACCCGTCGCCGGTCGACAGGACCTGCACGGTGGCGCTGGTCGCGCCGGCCGGGATGGTCACCGGCATGGTCTTGGCGTCGAAGTCGGCGCCCTGCTCGCTGAACAGCGGGTTGACCATCGTGGTGGTGACACCGCCCGTCGTCACGACGATGGCGTTGGGCCGGTTGGGCTCCACGCTCGCCGCCATCACGCCCAGGGTCGCCGTGCGGGGCTCAGCGGCGGCAGGGAAGTTGAAGGTCTGCGGCACGGTGGTGTCGCGCGGGGCGGGGAAGCTCACGAACGCCAGGTCGATGCCGTCGCGGACCGCGATGGCCGCCGGGGTGGTGCCCTGGTCGTAGATCACGACGACGCCCGCACCGTTGTTGGCGAAGTCGTTGGCCAGCCCGGCCACGGTCAGGCTCGTGTTGCCGGCGCCCACCAGGCCGAGGCCGGTGACGTCGGCCCGGAAGCCGGCCGCGTGGACGTCGTCGAAGAAGAAGGTCGGGCCGCCGATCAGCGAGCCGGTCACCGAGGTCCCGTTCAACGTCACCGTGTTGTCGGGCGTCGAGCCCTGGTGGACGTGGCCCTCCCAGTACAGGAGCACCTGCTTCACCGTGGCCCCCGCCGGGACCGAGACGGTGAAGGTACCCGGCTGGTTCGCCACGCCGGTGTGCCCGCCGAGGCCCACCCCGGCCACGGACACGCCGGTACCGGTGGCGACGGTGACGCCCACGGGCGGGCCCAACGTCTCGGTGCCGTCGGCGCCGGCCAGACCGGCACCGACGATGCTCGCCGTGCCGATCAGCGCCACCGCGGCGGCGCCGCGCCTCCGCCCGCGCCTCTTCGCGACCCGCGGCTCGTCCAGCAGTCTCAGATCCCTGTCGATCACGCTCGCCCCCCATCGTCGTGGAGGGACGGACGCCCCTCCATCTCGGCTATCGGCGGCGTCCGGGCGCGAAGCCCCACCCGCCGTACGGACGAGTCAACCATGCCGACGCGCGGTTTTCCAGGGTCTTCGGTCACTTCACCCCTTGCGCGGTGGAACGCCTACCGACCAGTAGGTAGGCTTGCGGCCCATGGATGACCGTGCCCTGTTGCAGGAGCTCGAGCCGACCGTCGCCCGCCTTCTCGACCACCACCTCGCCAAGGCCAAGGAGTGGTTCCCGCACGAGATGGTCCCGTGGAGCCGGGGCCGGGACTTCCAGCCCGACGAGGTCTGGGACCCCGAGGAGTACGCCGTCCCCGACGAGGTCCGCAGCGCGCTGTTCCTCAACCTGCTCACCGAGGACAACCTGCCGTACTACTTCCACACCATCCAGAACGTCTTCGGCGACGGGGCGTGGGGCGAGTGGGCGCGGCGGTGGACGGCTGAGGAAGGGCGCCACGCCATCGTCATCCGTGACTACCTCACCGTGTCGCGGGCGCTGGACGCCCGCGTCCTGGAGAGGGCGCGCATGCGCCAGGTGTCCGACGGGATCACCCCCGAGCCCGAGAACCCGGCCGACACCATGGTGTACGTCACCCTCCAGGAGCTGGCGACGCGGATCTCCCACATGAACACCGGCAAGCTGCTCACCGACCGGCCCGGCTACGAGGTGATGGCGCGGGTCGCCGCCGACGAGAACCTCCACTACCTGTTCTACCGGGGGGTGACCGACGCGGCGATGGAGATCGACCCGTCCATGGTCGTCCTCGCCATCGACCGCCAGGTCCGGGAGTTCGCCATGCCGGGTACGGGGATCGACGACTTCCCCACCCACGCCGCCCGCATCGCCAAGGCGGGGATCTACGACTTCGTCCAGCACCACGACCACATCCTCCTGCCGCTCGTCGTAAGGCACTGGCGGCTCGAGTCGCTGGAGGGCCTGTCACCCGAGGCCGAGGAGGCGCGCCAGCGGGTGCTCAAGCACGTGTCCCGGGTCGGCTCGGCGGCCGGGCGGCTGCGGGCCCGCCGGGAGCGGGAAGCCCAACTGGTCGACGCCCGCTGAGCAGAGCCGTCGGCGCCCTCACCCGTCGCCTCGGCGCGGACCGGGCGATTCCGGTAGACAAGGCGGAATGCCCTTCTCGCCCGCGGCGGCGCGGCGTCCCGCCGTCCTCGTCGCCGTGGCCGCGGCCCTTTGGTGCCTGGTCCTCACCGGCCTGCCCTCGGGGCGTGGCATCGCCGGGGCGGACACGGCGGCCGACGAGCGGGCGCTGGCGGGCCGCCTCAGTGACCTCCGCGCCGGCCGGGGCCTCGCCGCCCTCGCCACGGACGCCCGCCTGTCACATCAGGCGCGGGACTGGTCGGCCCGCATGGCCGCCGCCGGCCGGCTGTCCCACCACCCCGACCTCGCCTCGGCCGTGGGCGCCGACTGGACCCGCCTCGCTCAGAACGTCGGGAGCGCCACGACGGCCGCCGAGGTGCACGACCAGCTGGTGGCCAGCGCGTCGCACCTCTCGAACATGGTGTCGCCGTCGTTCAACGCCGTGGGGATCGGCGTCGTGGCCGCCGGCGGGCGGGTCTGGGTCACCCAGATCTTCATGCTGGCGCCGGCCGGGTCCATCGTCTCGGAGTCGTCCGGCACGGTCTACGGCGCCCTCTCGGACGGCAGCGCGTGGTACCGGCTCGTAGGCAGCCGGGGGGAGACGTTCGGGTTCGGCGCGGTGGCGGCCCTCCCCTCGGTGGTGACGGGGTCGCCCGTCGTGGGCGCCGCGCCCTCGCCCAGCGGGCTGGGCGGGTGGATGGTCACCACCACCGGGGCCGTCCTCACCACGGGCGACGCACCGGCCCTGGGGTCGCTCGCGGGGACGGCGCTGAACCAGCCGATCGTGGGGATGGCCGCCACGCCGTCGGGGCGGGGGTACTGGCTGGTCGGCCGGGACGGTGGCGTGTTCTCGTTCGGCGACGCCCGGTTCTTCGGCTCCGCCGGCGCCATCCGCCTCAACCAGCCCATCGTCGGGATGACGGCCAGCCCCACCGGCAACGGCTACTGGTTCGTGGGGGCCGACGGAGGCGTCTTCGCCTTCGGGGACGCCCGGTTCCTCGGTTCGACGGCCGCCCTGCGGCTCAGCCAGCCGGTGGTGGCCATGGGATCGACGCCCTCCGGCCGCGGCTACTGGCTGGTGGCCCGGGACGGCGGGGTGTTCGCCTTCGGCGACGCCCCCTTCCTCGGCTCCACCGGCGCCATCGCCCTGGCCAGGCCCATCGTGGCCATGGCCCGGACGGCCTCGGGCCGCGGCTACCGCTTCGTGGCGGCCGACGGAGGCGTCTTCTCGTTCGGCGACGCCACCTTCCTCGGCTCGGCGACCGGGCGGGCCCTCACCTCACCGGTGGTCTCCGTCATGGCCGGCGGCTGAACCGCCGCGGTCGGCTCGTCCCGTCCCCCGGTCGTCTCGCTGATCGCCGGCGGGTGACCCGCCCGCGGGCGGACCACCCGCCCGTCGTACGCTCTCGCCGGTGGATGCCGGTCCCGACGAGCCGCGGCCCGAGGCGGCGCCCGCCGGGGCCGTCGGGCCCGAGGGACGCCGGCGGGGCCGGCGCTTCGGCGTTGCCGCGCTCGTCGTGCTCGGCCTCGCCGGGTGGGCGGCGACGTGCGCCGTCACCCTCGCCCAGGCTCGCCGCGACGCGCTGGCCGGCATCGACGGCGTCGATGCCGGCCGAGGAGCTGACGTCGCCGTCCGAGCTGGTCGACGGGACGGCCCTGGCCCCGCTGCGGCAGGCGGGCGACGCCTTCCGCCGGGCCCGGCGGGGCCTCGACAACCCGGCCGTGCTCCCCCTGCGGGTCCTGCCCGTCGTCGGGCGCCAGGTCCGCTCGGCGCGTGCCCTGGCCGGGGCGGCCGACGACATCGCCGCGATCGGGACGCAAGCCGTCGAGGAGGCCCAGGAAGCGCTGGCCCAGCCCCGCGACACCGGCCCCGAACGCGTCGCCCTGCTCCGCCGGCTCGGCACGGCGGCGGCGCGCTTCGAACGCCGGCTGGCCGCCGTCGACCTCGGGCCCGGCCGCGCCCTGGTCGACCCGCTGGCCGAGCGGCGGGCCGAGCTGGTCGAGCGGCTCGGCGAGGTGCGCGACGCCATGGGGCGGGGTGCCGTCGTCGCCACCGGGCTGGCCGACCTCCTGGCCGGCCCGCGTACCTACCTCGTCATCGGCGCCAACAACGCCGAGATGCGGGCCGGCTCGGGGATGTTCCTCAGCATCGGCCTGCTGACCTTCGCCGACGGCACCCTGTCGCTCGGCGGCTTCCGGCCCGCCCCCGAGCTCCTGCTGGCGCCGGAGGAGGCGCCGCCGATCGCCGACGCCGACCTCGCCGCCCGCTGGGGATGGATGGAGCCCAACCGGGAGTGGCGCAACCTCGCCGCGTCGCCGCGCTTCGCCGCCAACGCCGAGCTGGCCGCGGCCATGTGGCGGGCGCGGGAGGGCGAGGAGGTGGAGGGCGTGGTGATGGTCGACCCGGTCGCCCTCCGCGGCCTGCTCACGTCCACCGGGCCGGTGGCGGCGGGGGACGTGACGGTCTCGGCGGACGACGTGCTCTCGCTGCTCCTCCACGACCAGTACGCCGGCATCGACGAGGGGGGGGACGAGGCCCAGGCGGCCCGGCGGGAGATGCTGGGCCTCATCGCCGCCGCCACCCTCGACGCCGTGCAGAGCCAGGAGGGCGACGTCGGCGCGCTGGCCACCGCCTTCGGGGAGATGGCGGCGGGCCGCCACCTGCTGGCCTGGTCGCGCCACCCTGGCGACCACGCGATGTGGGAGGCGGCCGGCGTGACCGGTGCCCTCACCGAGCGCTCGCTGTCCGTCGCCGTCCTCAACCGGGGGGGCAACAAGCTCGACCCCTTCCTCGACGTCGACGCCGCCCTCGACGTGGAGACGTCGGCCGGCGGCGGCGGCCACGCCGTCGAGCTGGGGGTCACCATGCGCAACACGGTCCCGGAGGGCGAGAACAGGTACGTCGCGGGCGGCGGCCACCGGGGCCTGGAGGACCTCCCGCCCGGCGCCTACCGCGGGCTGGTGAGCGTCAACCTCCCGGCGTTCGCCACCGACGTCCAGGTCGAGGGCGACCCGGCGCTGGCGGCAGCCGGTCCCGACGGGCCGACCACGGTCGTGGCGTGGGAGATCCGCGTCGACCGGGGCCAGACGGTGACGGCCGTCGTCCGCTTCCGGCTGCCGTCCGAGCTGCGCCGGCTGACCGTGGAGCCCTCGGGCCGGTTCCCGCCGGTGGCGTGGTCGGCCGAGGGCCGGTCGTGGGAGAGCGGGCCCCGCCGCGACGTTGCGTGGTGAACCGCGCACCGTGTGTCGCTTCGTCCCGTCCGGCCCGGTACAATGGGCCCGAGAGGCGTTCGAGGGGGTAGGCAAGATGGTGACCGCAGCGTGGCTCCCGAAGGTGTTGGCGGCCGGGGGAGCCGTCCTCGCGCTGTCCCTGCCCGTGGCGGCCGGAGCCCAGACGGTGCCCGCGTACCCCGGCGGGAACCCGCCCCAGGTCATGAGCGAGAACCTGAGCCGCGAGGTGCCCACCAGGGTGCTCGGCGAGTCGATCACCCGCTCGAGCGGCGGCGACACCCTGCCGGTCACCGGCGGCGACATCGCCGGCATGGTGGCCGTCGGCGCCGGTGCCATCGCCACGGGCGCCGTCCTCGTCCGCCGCAGCCGGGCCCGCACCGCCTGACCGCACCAGCCCCGGCGCCCGGCCCCGTCCCGCCGTAGCGTCGCAGCCATGACGGTGCGCGTCGTGTCGGTGAACGTGGGCAAGCCGCGCACCGTCGAATGGCACGGTCGCAAGGTGCGCTCCGGCATCTGGAAGGAGCCAGTGGACGGGCCCGTCGAGGTCTCCGGCGTGAACCTCGCCGGTGACGACCAGGCCGACCGGCGGGTCCACGGCGGGACCCACAAGGCGGTCTACGCCTACGGGGCGGACGACTACCGGTGGTGGTCCGAGAAGCTGGGCGTGGAGCTGGGCCCGGGAACGTTCGGCGACAATCTCACCGTCGACGGCTACGACCTGCGCGACGCCGAGGTGGGCGAGCGGTGGCGGGTCGGCACGTGCGTGCTCGAGGTGAGCGAGCCGCGGTCCCCGTGCTTCAAGCTCGGCATGCGGATGGGCACGGCCGACTTCGTGGAGCTGTTCGACGTCGTCGGCCGCTACGGCACCTACCTGCGCATCGTGGAGGAGGGCACGGTCACCCCCGGCGACGAGGTCGAGGTCGTCTCCCGGCCCGAGCAGCGGCTGACGGTCGTCGAGCTGGCCGAGGCCACGCACACCGACGACGCCGACCTGCTGGCGCAGGTCGCCGCCCACCCGGCGGTGGCGCCACGGTGGGCCGAGGCCGCCCGCCGCCGGCTGCGCCGCCTCTCGGCCTCGGGACGCCGGGGCCCGGCCGCCCTGTGAGGCGCACGGGGCCGCCTGTGCGCTCCCGTTGCCAACCATGGGTTTGCGAGAGCCCATCCCGGGACGGCACGCCGAGGGCACGAGCCGATCCGGTGACGGGCCGACGGGGCCCGACACGAACTTCGTGGTGGAGACGATGGGACTCGAACCCACGACCCCCTGCTTGCAAAGCAGGTGCTCTAGCCAGCTGAGCTACGTCCCCGTGACCTTGTTTCCCAACCCGTTGGTGGCCCTGACCAGCACCTTCGCGTCTCCGTCTCCCTCCCTTCATCGTGTCGTGGTGTGCCGTTACGTGTCGCCGATCGAGGGGGGAAACGGGGGAAAACGCCCCTCTCCAGCGGGTCCGTGGGAAATCTGGGGGAAAATCGCGGACCGGCCTACATCGTAGGGCGGGCTTGCCCGACGTCCGGAGGTTCACCTGCCTGCGCCGTCCGGATGACACTCCCGGCGGGACCCCGGCGCCGCCTTGCTCACGCGGTGGCGACGAAGAACCGGTCGTAGAGGTCGGCGTCGGGGGCGATGTAGAGGTCCTGGGTCACCCGCACGGTGGAGTGTCCGAGGAGGCGGGACACGTCCTCGATGCGGGCCCCGGGCTGGGACAGCGCCCAGGTGGCGAACACGTGACGCAGGCTGTGGAAGGTCCACCGCCACCGCCCATCGGGACGCTTGGGCCACCCCGCCGCCCTGGCCGCCGGGTCGAACACGTTGCGCCGGTAGTTGGAGCGCCGAGCCCAGTGCCCACGAGGTGAGGGGAACACCACGTCGTCGGGTCCGAGCTCGGCCAGGCGCCGCTCGACCATGCCGACCAGGTCTGCGCCAGCTGGTGTGCGCGCCGGGTACATGGTGGTGCGCCGTCGGCGGCTCTTGGGCGGCCCCAGCTTGAGCGCGTGGCGGGTCTCGACCACCTGGCGGTCGACCACGATGCGCCGCCGGGCGGGGTCGACGCGATCGGCGCTGAGCGCCGCGTGCTCGCCCCAGCGCAGGCCCGAGTAGGCGACCAGGAGGATCTCCAGCTCCCGCCACCAGACGCCGGAGCACTCGGCGGCGGCCCGGGCCAGGTCGTGGACGGCGGTGGCGGTGGGGATGTCGGCCTCCTCCACCGCCCTGCCCCGCTCCAGCTCGGGCTCGTCGAGCTCGGCCGGCGGGTGCCAGCGCACGCCCCGGAGCACGTCCTGGCGGACCAGGAGGAGGCCCTCGTCGAGCCCGCAGGCCACCAGAGCGGACAGGCACCGTCGCAGGTGGGCGGCCACCGAAGCGGTGGGGGCCCGATCGACGATGGCCTGGAAGTGGGCCCGGGTCAGGTTGCGCACGGCCACCTCGGCGATGACCGGGGTCACGAAGCGGGCACAGTAGGCAACCTGCTCCTCCCGGTGGCGCTCCGACCACGCCCGTCCCCGCGCCGGGTGTCGGGCGGGGTCGAGGTAGCGGGCGATGAGGACCGAGCCCTTGGCCGAGGCCAGGTTGGTCGGCGTGCCGGCGGCCAGGCGCTCCACCAGCTCGGTGGCCTTGGCGATGGCCTCCTCGCGGGTCTTGGCCGTGGTGTCCCGGCGCCTGGACGCCTCCACCCAGCGCAGGCGCCAGTAGCCACCGGCGGTGGCCGGCTCGTAGGCGGACACCCCGCAGTCGAACTCGAGGACCTCGCGGGCGCGGGCCGGCGCCGACCTGGTGGCTGTCAAGAATCTTCCGAGCGCCGCCCGATGCGCCTGACGACAAAGTCGTATGGCAGGGCCTGGCGGGGAGTGAGCCGGGCCGTGTAGTGGTCAGGCCGCCGCAGGCCATCGAGAAAGAGCAGCACCTCTTGTCGTGACCACACGAGCCGCTTTGCGCCGATCGCCAGCGGGCACGGGAACTTCGGATGCCTGACGAGCTGCCACGCCGTGGTCCGGCCGATCCGACAATTGAACTGAATGTCCTGGATGCTCCAGAACTCGGGCTCGGCGTCCGCGGACTCGGTGGTCTGCTGAACCAATCTGGTTCGCGCATCTGTCGCCATGTGAGGTGGAATGCGCTGGAACCGCTGGCGAAACGCAACCGCAGCCCGGGTCGCTTGCGCTTCCACGGCCGGCGAGGCGCATCTCCTAACTGGGGCTCACCATCACCCCTTCGCATGCCCCCAGATGTGTACATTCCCGCCGATCGGCTCCAAACGAAGAAGGTGGTGGATCTCCTGTTGATCCGGCGCTACCTTGGATGGCGCTTCGGCTTGCCCGGACGGATCGTCGAGCCCGTTCGGGATGACGCGGGCCGACTGCAGACCGCTCGACCGCTTCGTAGACGAGCCTCATACGGAGAGGTCCTCGAGTGATCGGTCGGCGCGCCGCAACAAGACCGTGGGTCATCGCCCCCGGGTGTCTGGCCATGGCGCTTGCCGTCCTTGCGGGATGCTCTGACGACGATCCGCCGGTGGCTGCGCCGACGAGCACCTCCACGTCGAGCCGTCCGGCAACAACCACCGTCGAACCCACTTCGACATCGAGCACCGTTCCACCAGCGGACGCCGAGGTCCGAGTGGCCTACGAAGCTGCGAGCAGGGCGTTCATCGAGGCCGCCGCTGTGCCCGACCCCGACTACCCGGCCCTTGCGGCGACACACACCGGACCGATGCTCGAACAGCGTCGGAACGTGCTCGTCGCACTCAAGGCTGACGGGCGCATTATCCGCTACCCCCAGCCAACTCAGTATCGGATCGAATTCGAGACGGTCGCAGTCGACAACGACGTTGCGCGGCTGGTTGCATGCGTGGTTGACGACGGCGAGCGAGTCGAGGTTTCGTCCGGCCGAGTCATCGCGGGCGGGATCGGCACCGTCCAGTGGCGGGTGGCCATGAGGCGCGTCGATGGCGCCTGGAAGCTTGCGGAGCGTGTTGAAGCTCAGCGGTGGGACGGGGTCGCTGGATGCGCCACGCCCTAGCCGTTGTGACGATCATCATGGTGGCCAGCCCACTTGGGATTCCGGGCTCGGCATGGGCTCAGGTGTCCACTGGGATGGGGGGCGAATCGGGAGTCGACCAACAAGCCGGGGGCGAGTTGCTCGATGATGGAACGGCTGAGGCGTACGTCCAAGCTGGCAAGGATCTTGGCCCAACAAGTCGTCCGCGCTTCGGTGGCGGCAACATCACGTGCCGCTGGTACGGCATGGACGCCGAGAGCGAGACGCCCAACGGCCCCGTCGACTGGGCCTTCCTGCGCAACCCGCCGGCCCACCTGTTTGGCCGGGAGGTGGCGGTGCTGCGGGTGTGCGACGACGGCACCGGCCCCTACGCCGAGGCCGAGGTGGTGACCCTGCGCCTCCCCACCGGCCAGCCGCCGCCGGTCGACCCCCGCCGCCTGGCCGTCATGGCCCGCTCCCGCCTGCCCGTGCCCCTGCCCGAGGCCCGCACCAACCCGGCCGACGAGCAGACGGTCAACCTCGAGACCTGGATGTGGGTGGAGAACTGGGAGGAACAGTCCCGCTCCGCCTCGGCAGGCGGGGTGACGGCCACGGTGGTGGCGAAGCCGGTCGAGCAGCGCTGGAGCTTCGGCGTGCCCGGCGAGACCAAGGTGTGCCGCGGTCCCGGCAAGCCCTACGACTTCGGCCTCGAGCCCTGGCAGCAGTCCACCACCTGCGGCTACACCTTCCGCCACTCCTCGGCCGGCCAGCCCGGCTTGGTGTTCCAGGTCAAGGCCTCGGTGGTGTGGCATCTCACCTGGAGCTCCAACACCGGTGCCGGCGGCGACCTCGGAACGGTCACCCGGACCACCACCGTCCCCATGGCCGTGGCCGAGCACCAGGCCCTCATCGTCAACCGGAGGACGCCATGACCCTCACCGCACCCGCCCCGCCCCGGCGCGACGCCCCGACGGCCCTGCGCCTGGCCGGCGCCCGCACACGCCGTGTCCCGTGGGTGGCCCTCGGGATCATCCCCATCGCCCTTGGCGCCCTGCTGTTCGGCATGCTCGTGCAGTCGGCCAGCAAGCGCAGCGCCGTGGTGGTCACCGCCCGGCCGCTGGCCCCCGGCCACGTGGTGACCGACGCCGACCTCACCACCTTCGACGTGGCCGTCGACGGCGATGCCGCCCTGGTGCCCGCCGCCCGGCGAGGCGAGCTGGTGGGCCGGCGGGTGGTCGGCTCCCTGCCCGCCGGGTCCCTGGTGGGCTTCGGTCACTTCGCCGACGGCTCCGGCCTGGAGGCCGGCCAGGTGGTGGTGGGCGCCCACCTCGGCCCCGGCGCTCTGCCCGTCCCCAACCTGCGGGTGGGCGACCGGGTGCGCCTGCTGGCCGCCGCCGGCGATGAGGCCTTGGGCGCGGCACTGGGCCAGGCGTCGGTGTACCTGGTGTCGCCGGGGACGGCGGCGGGGTCGCAGTTCGTGTCCCTGGCCGTACCCCAGGCCCTGGCACCGGCGGTGAGCGACGCGGCGGCCGCCCAGCGCCTGCGCCTGGTGCTGGAGGGCGGTACGGGCCGCCCCGGTCGATGACGGCGATCGCGTTCGCCTCCTGCCATGGGGCGCCCGGGGTGACCACGACCGTGGTGGGGTTGGCCGCCGCCTGGCCCGGCGCACGCCGTCCTCTGGTGATCGAGGCGGATCCCGACGGGGGTGTGCTGGCGGCGCGGTTCGAGGACCTGCACGCCGACCGCACCCTGGCCGAGGTGGCCGTGGACGCCCGCCGCACCTACGACCACGACCGCCTGCTGGCCACGGCCCGGCCGCTGTGGGGGGCCGTGCCGGTGGTGGTGGCACCGCCGTCGGCCGAGCAGGCCGCGGCCGCCCTGGCCACCGCCGGCGAGCGCCTGGCCGCCGGGCTGGCCGCCTCCGCGGAGGTGGTGCTGGTCGACGTCGGACGCCTCACCACCCGCTCGCCTGCCCTCCCCCTGGCCCGCCCCGCCGAGATGGTCGTGCTGGTGGCCCGGGCCGGGTTCGAGGACGCGGCGAGCCTGGCCCCCCGCTGCGCCGAGCTGCGCGGCGCCGGCTGCCGGCCCGGGCTGGTGGTGGTCGGCCGCTCCCCCTACCGCCCCGAGGAGCTGGCGGAATCCGCCCAGGTGGAGCTGCTCGGGTGTCTCCCGGCCGACGCCGCCGCGGCCGCCGTACTGGCCGGCGGGGCGGGGAGCGACCGGCGGCTGCGCCGCTCGCTGCTGTGGCGCTCGCTGGTGGATCTCGCCGCCCGCCTCGCCGCCGCCGCCGCGGTCGCCGATCCCGACCAGGGCAGCGACGACCCGGTCACCGCCACCGTCGCCGCCGCCCTGGCGTCGTCCAACGGCCGCACGCCCCACGACGCGTCGACGCCCGGAGCCGGCCGGTGACCGCTGCCTCGCCGCCGGCGCCCGACGCCGAGCTGGTCCGCCGGCTGGCCGGGGAGGTGGCCGAGCGCCTCGGGGTGGCCAACGGGGCGGCGGCTGACCCGGTGGCCCGCCAGGCGCTGGCCGCCAGTGTCCTGAACGAGCGCCTCGATGACCTGGCCCGCCGGCGCATCGCCCAGGGCGGCAAGCCGCTCGGCACCGAGGAGGAGGACGCGCTGGCCGCCGCCGTGCGGGCCCGCCTGTTCGGGGTGGCCGAGTTCGAGGACCTGTTGCGCGACGACTCGGTGGAGAACGTCATCTGCGACCGCTGGGACGTGATCTGGCGCCGCCACGCCGATGGCAGCTGGGAGCAGGTGGCGCCCATCTGCGACTCTGAGGAGGCCCTCACCGAGATCATCCGCACCGCGGCGGCCACCTCGGGGCGGGCCGAGCGGCGCTTCGACGCCGGGCGCCCGTGGGTGTCGTTCCGCCTGGCCGACGGCTCGCGCCTGACCGCTGTGCGCCCCGAGATCGCCGGGCGCACCGCCTTCGCCATCCGTCGCCACCGCTACGCCCACGCCGACATCGCCACCCTGCGCCGCCTGGGCACCCTCAGCGCCTGTGTGGCCTCCCTGCTGGCCGCCGCCGTGCTGGCCCGCCTGAACATCCTCATCACCGGCAGCACCGACGCGGGCAAGACCACCCTGCTCAGAGCGCTCCTGAACGTCGTCCCACCCGCCGAGCGCCTGGTGACGGTGGAGGACGCCGTGGAGTTGGCCGTCGGCCATGCCGGGCGCCACCCCCGGGCCCTCGAGCTCGAGTGCCGGGAGGACAACGTGGAGGGCGAGGGCGAGGTGGCCATGCGGGAGCTGACCCGCCTGGCGCTTCGCCTCTCGCCCGACCGGGTCATCGTGGGCGAGGCCCGGGGCCCGGAGATCCTCGAGATGTTCCAGGCCATGTGCCAGGGCAAGGACGGCTCCATGGGCACCCTGCACGCCCGCTCCAGCGCCGACGCCTTCGTGCAGATCATGCGCTACGCCCTCAAGGCCCCCGAGCGCTTGGACCCCCAGGCGGTGGCCGTGGACGTGGCCGCGTCGCTCAACCTGGTGGTGCACATCGCCAAGCTGCGCTCCGGCGGCCGGGCCGTCACCTCGGTGCGCGAGGTGGTCGGCTACGACGGCCCCCACGTCGTCTCCAACGAGATCCTGGCCCCCGACCGCTCTGGTCGGGGGC
>Ga0247704_1000302_pt1 | contig 14255 bp, 17 predicted proteins | sample 41W_NmetaG_FD_189042 | JGI IMG/M metagenome (GOLD analysis project Ga0247704, IMG submission 189042) | Soil microbial communities from hillslope of Landscape Evolution Observatory, University of Arizona, Oracle, AZ, United States - 4-1-W_N | ecosystem: Engineered > Artificial ecosystem >...
CCACCGCCCTTCGCGATCACCTCAGCCAGTACCCGTGGGTCGCGGTCGACGTGCCAGGCGAGCACGAAGGCGTCGTGTGGACGATCGACGGCCTCAGCCGACTGTTCCAGTCGGTGGACATCGTGATTGACGCCACCGGCCATGCCGGCCTCGCCGAGCTGGCGGCGCGTGTCGGGCACACCAAAGGCAAGCCGTATGTGTCCGTGGCCCTCTTCCGAGGAGGTGCCGTGGCCCGCGTCCGGCGCCAGGCGCTCGCCGGCGACACGCCCGTTCTTCACCGCCCCCACCTCGACCGCTACCCCGAAATCCCGCCCCTCGACGACGAATCCGAGTACGTCGGCACCGAGACCGGGTGCCTCGCCCAAGTACACAACGCCCCGCCGCCGTCGGTCGCCCACGCCGCCGTCCTCGGAGCCGAGGTCGCAGTCGACTTCCTCACCGGCCGTTGCGACGAGACGGACGAGGTCATCGAGGTACTGCGCAAGGGCGAAGCGCCCTTCCACCGACTCGGGCGGCTTCGCCCCGAGGACCTTCCCCGCGCCGTCGACATCAGCGAGCAGGCCCAGCGCGAGCTCCGCCGCCTCACCGCGGCAGCCCTCCCCAACGAGACCGGCGGGGTGCTTGTCGGCTGCATGATCGACGAGCGGCCGGTCGTCACCGACATCGTCGAGATCCACGACGACACCGCCACCGAGCGGCACTACCGGGTGCCGGAGGGCGCCACTGCCAACGCGGTCGACGCCGCCCGCCAACGCGACGCCCGCCTCGGCTACCTCGGCGAATGGCACAGCCATCCCGGCGGGTCCGGGCCCAGCGCACTAGACGTCGCCGCCATGCTGGGCGCAGCCGAGGACTCGGGCACGTCTGAGCCGGTGCTGGTCCTGGTCGCCCCGACGGGCGAGACGCCTTCCACCCTGAGCGCCTACGTCACAACGCCCGCCGGCCTGAAAGACGCAGACATCTGCACCACCGGTGATCTCCCCGCCGGCCAGACGAGCCACTCAGAGGCCGTCTGACATGGGCCTTCGACCCCGCGCCGCCGCCATCAGAGGCGACGACTACCAGCACGCAGTCGGCTGGTACTGGGCATGCGAAATGCTGGCCGACCCCGACATCGACAGCGTGACCATCGAAGACCCAAGCGCCGGAAGCTTCGACGACGTCGTCGTGCGCCGGCGTAGCGGAACCACCCGATACATCCAGGTCAAGAGCTCGAACTTCGGCAACGTGGTCGTCGACCAGAAATGGCTCCTGACGCCGGCGACCGCCCAGGGCAGCAGCCCTATCCAGCACTTCCACCACACCTACCTCGCTCTGCGCTCGGAGGGACGACCGTTCACGCTTGAACTGTGGACCAACCGCGGGTTCGACCACACAAACCCCCTCCTCGGCGGACTGCTCGACCAGAAGCACGACCGGATCGACACGGCGAGACTGACAGGTGCATCGCCGAGCTCGCGGATCGGCGGAGAGCGAGACGGCTGGGCGACGCACCTCGGCATCGGCACCGCCGAGCTGGCCGAGTTCCTCGACTGCATGCTGTGGAAGCACACCGGCTCCGAGCTGGACTGGCGCCAGCGGGCGAAGCCGCTCATGAAGCTCGCCGGGCTCCGGTCCGACGATGAGGCCGTGCAACTCGCCGTCGGGATCGTGCACAGCTGGGTCACCGACGGACGCGGCACCCAGACCACCGACGACGTCCGACGCGAAGTCGCACAGCACGGGCTCCTCGCCGACCAAGGCATGCTGCTCCTCGCCCTCCACGGCATCGACCGCGACCCCACGGCCACACAGCCCAACATCGAACTCGACTTCGTCGACCTCTACGCCGGCGACGACTCGTTCTCACGCAAGCGGCTGCGGAACACCGCCGACTGGGACCACGTCGTCCGGCCCGCCATCGACGACGCCGCCAAAGCGCTCGCCGCCTACCGCGTCCGACACGTGCAAATCGCCGGCGCCCTACGCCACCCGATGTGGTTCGCAGTGGGGCGCGCACTGCCTCAGGTGAAGAAGTGGGTGCTGTCGATGGAGCAGGTGAACGCCGGATGGCGCACCGACGCCCACCCGGAGCCGATCGTCCCGCGTCGTATCGCAGACCCCGACATCGGTCAAGGCACCGACCTGGCCTTCGCCATCGGCCTGACTGGTGATCCCACCCAAGACGTCGAGCGATTCATCCGAGCCACGGGCCTGCCCGTCGGGCGGCTCCTGGTGCTCGGGCCGCCCGGCGCCCCCGGCGTCACCGCCGTCCCCTCCGACGGGTGGGCGATGGGCTGGACCCGCGCCGCCCGTGAGATTGTCCGAGCCGAGGCGAACGGACTGAACTCGTCGACCGTTCATACGTTTTTCCTTTGTCCCGCTGGCATCGCGCTGATGCTCGGGCATCAGTGGAATCTCATGCCCCCGACCGTGCTCTACGAGTTCGTCGGCAACACCTACGAGCCTACGATCACCTTCCCCGGCGCCTAGCAGGGTGCGGAACAGGCCCTTGTAGGCGACGCATGGACCTACCAAGGCCTACGTCGAGCGCCGGACCGCCAAGGGGCTGTCCAAGGCGGAGATCATGCGGTGCCGGAGCGCTACGTCGCCCGCGAGGTGTTTCCTCTCATCCGCAGCATCACCGACCAGCCGGCCCTCGAGGAAGGAATCGTCTTCGCCGACGAAGTTGCTGCTTGACATCAAGAGGCGCATCGCTCCCTGACCGCCTGCCAGTTGGACCAAACCGGCGTTCCTTGGCCTTTGACGTTGACTGCTTGCCGAGGACCCCAGATGCTCGTCAGCCGGGCGCCTCTCGTACGGTCCACAGGACCCACCGGCCGCGATCGCCGGGGCGCAAGACGACCTCCCACCGGTACTGCTGGCTGGCTTCCCCCGGCCGGCTCCACGTGACGGTTGCGGCGACGACCGCCTCGGTCCGGGTACGGGCGAGAACCGTAGGGTTCTTGACCTCGACCGCGTAGGCCGTCTCGCTACTTCCCTGGGTCGACAGCCCGGCAACCTCTTCTTGCAACAGCCGGTACTGCGGGCCGTCCGTGGCGAACCATGGGGCGAGGCTTGCTGCCCTGCCGGTCGTGGCAAATGCGCCCCAGGCCTCGATGGCGGACCGGGTAGCGAGGATCGGCTGGTCCTCGCGGACCCTCTTGTTCTCGACGACCGTGCTCCCAGCTTGCGTCACGGCCCGGCTTTGTCCGTCACGGCCCGGCGCAGTCGGGGCAGCCGCTGTACCACCGGTCACCTCTGGCAGCACCACGACAACGAGCACGGCGAGCAGGAGGACGCCAGCAACTCCGATGGCCGCGGGAAGCCCCCAACGGGGCGACCCGCCATCGAGGCCAGAACTGCGAGCCTCGTCAATCTCGCCGTCGATCTCGACCTGGAGCGTCTCGCTCATTGACGCACCCCCCGCACCTCAATCACGTGGTAGGGACGGGTGCGTGTCACGGTGACGCTGCCGAGCGAGCCGGCGCTCGCCACGCCGAACCCGCTGAAGGTGTAGGAGCCCTCCCACACGATCTGCATGGTGACCGTGTAGTCGCCCTTGGTCCGGTACTCGTGCCGGGCCGCCGGCTCCTGTTCGGATCCGGGGAGCCGGCTTGAGTAAACGGTCTGCGGTTGGTCGCCCATAGCCCACTTGTAGAGCACAGGCCGCGCCCTTACGACGAGGGAGTAACCGCGCAGGTTCGGGGCGACCTCAACCCCCGTCCTGTCGCCCTCGTGCCACAGCCAGGTGTCCAGGCCGGTCAGCCCATCGCCTCTCGGGTTGATGCCGATCTCGGACCTGGTCAGCGGGACGAACTGCCAGATCTCGGTTGGGGTGGGCGGTGGCGGCGGAGGCGGCGGAGCGGCCCTGGCGCAGACAGCGTCGACCACGTTGCTGGTCCCGTCGGGGTTCTCGTCGGCGAGGATGGTCAGCCATGTGGTACCCCACACGGGCGTCCTCGTCCCGTCGGAGCTCCTGATCTCGTCCAACAGGCAGCGTCCCGCGTTCACCACCACGTAGCGGGGTCGGGCCGGGTTGCGTCCCGTTTCCGTCCTCACCGGCTTGGTGATAGGCACTTCCTCGCTGAGGCCGATCGACCCGCCGGCGCCACCCTGGTTGAGACCGGCGCTGTGGTCGGGCCCGGCGCTCGCTCCGCCGGCTCCCCCGGTGATGGCCATGCAGGCAAGCACAACCACGACCACGCTGGACCACAGCCTGCGGTGACCGCTGGCGGGCATGGAGCTACACAGTCCCGTTGTTGACATAGTTCTGGATCCGCCATCGCCCGTCGTCGCCCTGCTTGAGCAGGTACTGCTCACGACGGCGGGGCCACCCGGCACTCTCTTCCACCAACTTGCCGCCGGCGTCCACGACACGCTGGGGCCCGTGGCTGGTCTCCACCTTCAACAGCACGTTCACCGGGTCGATCCTCCGCTGGACGGTCACGGAGTGGACCACTGGGCCCTCGTCGTCATAGCGCCAGCCCTTGTCGACCAGGTTCTGGAGGAATCCCTGGACCTTCGGGCGGATGTTGGCCTCGCCGGTGTAGATCACGTCCAGCCGCTTGATGTCGGGGTGCTCGAAGACCCACGTCTCGAAGCTCAGGATCTCGCGGAAGACCTTGTCGAAGTCCTCGCCTCGCGTAGCCGGGTCGGGTACCTGGTCCGGCGCTGCGGTCGTCGTGACATCGGATGTCGTCGTCGACCTGGGGTCGGTCGTGACCTTCGTGGGGGTAGTGCTGTCAGAGGCGCCGTCACTGCCGTCACCCGAGCACCCGGCACCGGCCAGGACGGCGGTGACGATCAGTGCCGAAGCGAGGCGGCGCGCGCTCGGGTTCATGGCGACCTCCTCGGGTCCGCCGTCGCCTCGACGCTCACCGTGAACGGTTCCTCGCCCGCCATGAAGACCCGGAGCAGGGTGAATTCCACCCGTCCTGTCGCCCTCACCGTCACCTCGGTGTCAGTGGCCGTCACGTCGGCGCTCTCCAGCGATCTGGTGTCTCTCTGCGCGGCAAGGTTCTCGGCAGCGAGCTGCTCGGCCAACCCTCGATCCAGGAGCAGCGCATTGGTGCGCCGGAAGTGGTCGGCATCGATGCCGTTCGAACCCGCCACCGCTGCGGCGTCGACGATGCCGGCGAGGGCCCGGCGTTCGGAGAAGGCGCGCCACAGGTCGAGGGAGATGCCGCCGAGGAAGAGCATCATCACGCAGAGACCGAGAACCCACAGGGTGATGGAACCCTGCTCCGCCCGGTCGGGGATCACGGCAGGCTCCTGTAGTCGTCGACCCGCTCCGTGTGGCTCGCCGTCCATTCCCAGGCGTCGACGGTGGTGAGGCCCGGGACCACCAGGGCCGGCATCCGGACGGTGACGTTGGCGGTCACGCTTCCACCACGGCGGAACGAGCCCTCCCAGGACACCGACACGTCGTTCGGGTCCAGTCCCTGGTTCGTGGCCGCTCGCGCCACGGCGGCGTTTCCTTCGTCTACGCCCTCTTGGAGCGACCCGGCCAGCGCCGCAATGCGGGACGCCTCGATGGCCGCCGCACGGGCGACGGTCTGACGCTCCGGCCAGGCAGGAACGGTGATAACGAAGAGCGACAGCGGCAGGAGCAGTAACCCAAGCGCGAGGGGCAGCTCCACGGCGACCGAGCCCTTCTCGCCGGTCATGGCAAGGCCTCCTTGCGAGCGGTGGCGGCGACGCGGAACGACCAGTCGGGGCTGGGCGCCATCCACGCCCGGAACCTCACGGTCGCCTCGGCCCGGACCTCGGTGGGCGTCTCACTGCAGCGCACTGACACCTCATCGCCCATGGCGCCACCGAGGAGATCGGCGAGCACGTGGCGGGCCCGGGCCTCACAGTCGGCGGGGGCGGCCTCGGCCGGAGCCCCGACACGGGCGCCTTCATCCAGCGCCGAGCGCACCACCCCGCGCCCGTACTGCCAGGCCACGAACTGCACGAGCAGGACGAAGAAGATGAGCGACAGCCCCACGGCGAAGACGTACGCGGGCGCAGCCGTCCCCGCCTCGTCACTCACCGGGAACGCTCGTAAGCGACGCTGGCAGGAGGAGGAGCCGTTCATCGCATCTGCGCGACGTGGCGGGTCAGACGCCGAGCTGGGCTCGGATCCATTCGACCAGGTCGAGGCCCAACAGCTTCAGAGCGGCCCCGATGGCCACGATCGCCACGATGCCCAGCGCAGACAGGCCCAGCCACTCGTTGACCGCCTGGCCGCTCTCGGCATCGAGATCCCGCTCGGCGAAGCGGCCCTGGTGGACGGCGATGAGGTGCGCCCACAGTCCTACGACAGCATGCATCGTTGCTTCCTCCTTGTCTGGTTCATGGCGGTCAGGTTCCGAAGATCACGTGCGGCAGCGCCGCCGCGATGAAGAGCAACATGGTCGGGGCGATCAGGACGAGAAGGGGAATCAACATGGCGCTGCGACGGCGAATTGCCGAGCGGGCCACCTCCTCGCGCCGCTCGCTGCGGACGTCGTCGCTGACGGCCAACAGGGCATGGGCGACGTCGCCGCCCGAAGTCGTCGCCGACCCGAGGAGGCGGTACAGCCGAGCGGCGAGTGGCTCGGGGGTGGCCTCGGCCAAGCGCTCGTACGCCTGTTGGGGAACCATCCCGCCGCCGATCCAGGCCAAGGCGTCGCGCAGCTCGCCGGCGACGGGGCCGAGCCCACGGCGGGCGACCTCACGGACCGCCTCGACCGGCCCGTGCCCGGTCCGGCTGTAGACGGCGAGCAGCTGCGCCACCGTGTACAGCTCGGCTCGCATCGCCTCCCTGCGACTTCGGATCGCCCCGTCGACCCTGGCTCTCCACCGGGTGGCGCCGTAGTAACCCGACAGCACAGAGAGGAGCAGCACGGTGGCGGCCGACACCTCGAGCAGCAAGCCCAGAGCGGCACCCAGGGCGAAGCCACCCACCGTCCATCCGAGCTGGCGCATCCGGTACTGCTCTGCCGAGGTGTCGGCGAAGCCCGCTTGGCGCAGGCGCAACTCGATGCTGGAGCGATCGCCCACGTCGACCAGGTTCCCGAGCGCGCCGGCCGCTCGCCGGCTCATGGGGGCGAGGACCGCGCCGAACGTCCCGCCCGGCCGTCGAGGGGACACCAACACGGCGACGTCGGCCACACTCATTCCGAGGCGGGACCGGCTCAACTGCGCGTACGGACGGACCCGAACCGCCAGCCTGCGAGGCGGGTGGACCACCAGCCCGACGGCGGTGGCAGTCGCCACCGCGGCACACACGGCGGCCGCCAGCACCTGCGGGTCCCCCGTCATCGACGCTCACGCCCGCTCGTCACGGTGAGGACGCGTTGCTCGGTGGGCAGGCGCCCGAGGCGGCCGATGAGGACCATGCCGCCCAGGGCCATGGCGGAACCGGTGAGGATGACGAGAAGGCCGCCCGGCGAGGCGTAGAACTCCCGATAGGGCGCCGAGGTAGAGCACAAGAGCACGAGCACCGCGAACGGCAGCACCACCGCAGCACGGGCCTCGATGCGGCGCTCGAGCTGGGCCGTTTCGATCTCCTCGTTGAGGCGGATGTCCTTTCCGGTGGCGTCGGCCAGGTCGCGCAGCACGTCCACCACGATGCCGGCGCCCTGCTCGTGGGCAACGAGGAGCACCTCGATCACCCGGTCGCTGACCGGGTCGGCCAGCTCGGCGCGCACCGCTTCCAGCGCTACCCGGTAGTCGAAGGAAGCAGTCAGTCGCTCGTAGCGCTGCCAGGCGGGGCGCAGCGGCGCCGGCCCGGTGCGGCCCAGCTCGGCCAGGGCCCGGTGAAGCGACATCGGCGCCTCGAGGTTGGCCACCAGGTCGCGCAAGGCGTCGGGCCACGCCGCCACCCGCTGGGCGGCTATCCGTTCGCCCTGGCGGGTGACCCAGATCCGGGGCAGGAAGGCCACGGCCAGCGCCGGGACGAGCGCCACGGGCACCGCGCCGCTCAACACCCACAGGACCAGGAAGGCGCCGACGGCCATGGCCGCCGACATGGCCATGAACTGGCCGACCGTCGCGCCCGTGTCCGCCTGGCGCAGGGCGGAGGCCAGCACGGACGGCCTCCTGGCGCGCCGGTGCCTCCGGGACAGACTGCGTGGCACGTGCCCGGTGAGCAGGCCGACCAGCAGGTAGGTGCACACCCCACCCGACAGCGCAGCGAGCAGCCTCACACCAACACGTCCTTGCCGTCGAGGATGCGCTGCACGGTGCATCCTCGCGGCCGCAGCGCCCGGTCCAGGCGGACCCGCAGGTCGTCGGGGAGCGGAGCGCCGGTCCAGCGAAGCGGCGCCCCCAGCTCCTCGCGCACGAAGATCGGCTCCACGGCGAAGTCGGACTCCGACCCCTGCAGCGGCGGCACCGCGGCGATCTCCATCACCTGTCGCCGTACCCGCCCCTGCGCCGCCCTGGTCTGCGCCAGCGGCTCCCGCTCGAGGTGCACGACCAGGTCGACGATGTTGGCGAACACCGAGCGGATCTGGGCTGCGTCCACGTTCTGCCCGGCCATCACGGCCGTGGACATGAGCGCCTGGAGCCCGGCCCGGGCGCTGTTGGCGTGGAGCGTCGTCAGGAATCCACAGCCGGAGTTGCCGGCACGGGTCAGCTCGTACGCTTCGGCGCCGCGGACCTCGCCCAGCACGATGAGGTCGGCCCGCATGCCGAGGGCGAAGCGCACCAGCTCCCGGAGCGAGACCGCAGCGCTGCCATCCGGGCCCGGCCGGCGGGTGCGCCAGCGGAACGGGCTCAGGTGCTCGGGGTTGACCTCCGGGGTGTCCTCACAGCAGATGACCCGGAGCGTCTCAGGGGCCGCCCGCAGGATGGCGTTGCCGAGGCTGGTCTTGCCCGAGCTGGGCTGGCCCGTGAGCAACAGACCGGTCCGCACGAACGTCGACGCCGCCAGCAGGCTCGCCGCCTGCGGGGTGAGAGCGCCCCATTCGACGAGCAGCTCCAGGGTTTCGTAGCGGAGCACGTAGCGGCGCATGCTGGCGTTGAGCCGATCCGCGATGGGCGGGATCACCACCCCGAGTCGGGCCTGGCCGTCGAGGATCTGCACCTGGACCATCGGGTTGCTCTCGTCCACCGAGGCGCCGGCGGTGGCGAGCAGGCGGTCGAGGATGGTGCGCATCTCGGCCTCGGCGATCGGCTCTTCGAGCATGGCCAGGCGGCCCTCGCGGTCGACGTAGAGGACGTCGCCTCCGACGATCAGGACCTCCTCGACCACCTCGTCCCCGGTGATGAAGCGGGTGAGAGGGCCGAACTCGAGCACCGACTGGCACAGTCGGGCGATCATGCGAGCGGGGTCGGCGAGGGCCCGACCGCCGAGGCCGCTGCGGGCCCGAGCCTGGTAGCCCTCGACCACCCCGCGCACGGCGGCCTCCACTGCGGGCGGCGCAGATGGATCCAGCCGACGGTCGTGGATGGCGGTCAGGATCTGGGAGCGAAGCTCCTCGAAGGCGTCGGGGACCGACACCTTGGGGACCTGACGGATCTGGGCTGCGCCGACCACGGTGGGCACAGGACCACTGGGCCGCGATCGCCGTCGTCGTCGATCCGCGCCGTTCTGGCCAGTGTCGGCCGGCGCCTCGACCTCGCCCGACCGCTGGTGTGGGCCAGGCTCGATCGCGGCGCGCCGGTCCCCCGCCGGCATCAGCGCCACGCCCGGAGACGGCGGCGGCGGGCCGGTCCGGGAGCCACCTGGGCCGCCAGTTCCTCGACCGCCCGGCGGAACCGGCTGCGACCCACCACCACGCCGTCCCAGGCGGCCCGACCCACCGCCGCGTCCTCCGGCAGGAAGGTGAGCGATGCCAGGTGGGGACCGGCGTGCTCGTGGAGCTCCGCCTGCACCTCTCCTTGACGGAACGGCGCGCGCGGTGTTCGGTTCACGGCCACATGGACCCGCTGCCCGGGCGCCAGCTCATCGACGTCGGCCAGCCAGTCAAGGAAGCGCAGCAGCCCCCGAGGCGACGCCTCGCAGACCCCGATGATGTGGTCGGCTGCGGCCACCACGGCACGCGACCCGCCGAAGCGGTCGACGTAGCGGGACAGGTCCTCGAGGTGTGGGCCGAGGTTGACGACGACGCAGCCCCATTGATCGCCGAGCGCATCGACCAGGCAGGCCACGTCGTCCCCGCGTACCTGGCTCCAGTCCCTCCGGTTGGCCAACCCGCCGATGACGTCGAAGCTGAGCGGGCTGTCTCCGCCGGTGACCGATCGGGCCAGTACGCCGGCGAAGGGTGCACCTCCGGGGCCCACTTCGGCGGGGACGGCGGCACCCCGCAACTCGTCGAGGGCACTGAGCACGTGCGGGTACAGCCCGAGGGCGAGGCGGCGCGCCACGCCGGGATCGACCTCGTCTACGTCGAGCAGGACGCAGCGACGGCCAGTGGCGAGCACGTCGGTGAAGGTGATCGCCACCTCGGTCGCCCCCGCCGCGGCCGGACCACCGACGGCGACGATCGGCCCGCGGTTCGGCCTTTCGTCCAGGTCCAGGCCGGCCACCACCTCCTCGAAGCGGTCGTCGAGGTCGCGCTCGGGCGCCAGCTCCTGCAGCTGCGCCAGCAGGTCCTCCGGCGACAGTGCCGAAGGGGAGATTCGGTCGACACCCAGCTTCTGCAACGCGTTGGCACCGGCGAGGTCGGGGTCGTCGGGGTCGAACAGCCCGAGGATGCGCACGCCCCGGCAGCGAAGAGCGGCAACGAACGGCGGGGAAAGGAACGAGGTGTCGTTGTCGACCACCAGGACGTCGAGGTGCTCCTCCATGGCCATGCGGGAGTCGCGCACGAGCCGCAGCGAGACCCCGGCCACGTAGTCGCGGACGTGGCGCTGGAAGGCCGACCGCCATTCGGATGGGGTGTAGACGATGCCGACGGTGAAGCCGCTCACGGCACCGTCGTCCCGCTGTCCACGGTCCGACCACCTTCCGACACCAGGCCAGTTGGTGAGCGAACACTGGTCGTGGCCGGGGCCCGGTTGGCGCCAGTGGAGCGCACGACGTCCACCTTCCCGTCGGCCAGCGCCTGCGCCAGGGCGAGGGCCTCGTCTGCGCTCACCTGCACGACCACGAAGAAGTCCCGTTCCACACCACGGGTGAGCCCACCGGAGACCGACGTCGCCGGCACCTTCGTCACCTGCGCGCCGGCGACCACGAAGGCGGACTGCCCGTCCACGACGTCGATCACGTCGACCCGGTCCCCGACTCGAAGGGCACCGCCCACGGCGTTCTCCCGGGCGACGGGGATGCTCATCGAGCGCAGGGTCGACCCCTCCTCGCTCGCCACGAGGTCGCTTCGGCGGATCGGGTCACCAGCGGCGATCGCCTGCCCGGCCGTCCACCTACCCCGCCGGACCTCGTCCAGCGTGGCCAGCCGGTCGGCCAGTGGCGTGCCGGCGGGGAGTCGGGCTGGCTCGACCAGATCGGCGGTGACCGTCGTGCCGGCGGCGATGTCGCCACGGGCGGTTGCCACGACGAGACGCTCGGACCGGTCACCCAGGACGGACACGATCAGGAGGAACGCGAGGAGTCCCGAGAGGACCATGAGGCCGTGCGCCATGCTGAAACTCGAGAGCAAGCCCCGACGGGGTGGCGGCCCGGCTTGCGGGTCGAGCCTCGACGCCGGTTGCCTCGTCAGGGTGTCGCCGGTACGTGCCATCCGGGCGTGCCCCTTCCCTGCGAAATCTGATTCAGGAGGAAGTTGGGGATGGACGGTAGTGACGGTTTGGTCCGGCCGTCAAGGGCTATCCAAGGTTTTTGTGGCCGTTCTCCGAAGCGAAGGCACATCGAGGTGGTTGACTGGTGTTGGCCGCAGGGCGTCTCTATACTCCCGGTCGTGGCCCCCGACGTGGAAGACGACGCCTTCGGCCGCATCCGGGACCAGTACCCGCCGATCGTGACCACCGCGCAGGTGGCCGAGTTGCTCGACATCAACCCTCGGACCGTGCTCATGATGGCGGCCGACGGCCGGCTCCCCGCCAGCCGGCTGCCGGGGAGCCGCAAGTTCCACTTCTTCCTGGAAGACGTGCTCAAGGCGCTGCGCCAGCACATGGTCAAGCCCGGAGAGACCACGCTGACGGAGGCCGACATCGCTGAAGCTGAGGATGTCGACGTCGTCCCGGTCAAGAAGAAGGCGGCCGCCACCCGTACGCGTCGGCCTACCGCAAAGGGCGGCCGGGCGAGCGGATGAGGTAGCCGACCTCGGTCAGCGGCACCACCCACTCCGACCCGTCTCGGGCTCGAAATTCGAGGTGCGAGCTGGCCACCACTTCAACCGTGCCCTCCAGGGACGGCACCAGGTCGCGCGCTCCGAGCTCGACCGCTTCTCCAGAGGTCTCGACCTCCCGCAGCCTGGCCACCAGCTCCCCGGGGTGCTTGGTGGTCCGGGAGCGCCCGCCCGACATCGCCCGCTCCACCACTCGTATCGAGCTGAGCCCCTCGTACGCGACGTCGATCTCGGCACCCGCCTGCGTCTGCAACGTCATCACCCCAGTGCCGACGTGGGTGACGACTCCAATCCAGCTTCGCTGCCCGACGGCGACCCGGATGATGTCGCCTCGGTAGAGGAACTCCAGGGCGACCTCGGGCAGCGACCGGTTGGCCCGCTCGATTTGCTCCGCCGCTTCCTCCAGCTCCTCTCGCTGGGCGCGAAGCTCGGCGCTCAGCTCGCGCATGGCGTGTTGAAGATCGTCACCGCCCGGCACAGTGGCGTCGTCCCTCCGGTCGCCTTGTCCGATCACGGCTTCCCTCTCAGACGGTCTTCGTTTACATTTACCACATGCTGATTCGTCGTACTGCGTCTGTTGCGGCTGTCGTCATGGCTGAGGTGGGAGCGCTGGTGCTCCTGCACCGCCTCGGATCGTACGGACCAACGGCCGTCGAGTGGGGCGAGCTCGGTCGATGGCTCGCCAACACGCCGCCCGAGGACGTGCTGGTCGCCCTCGTGCGTGTGGCAGCGCTGGCGCTGGCCTGGTGGCTCGCCGCCTCAACGATCCTCTACGCCGTGGCTCGCCTGACCAGGGTGCCGAGCCTGGTAGGGGCCGTGGAGTGGGCGACACTCCCTGCTGTTCGGCGCCTCGTCGATGGAGTGGCGGTGACGACCATCGCGGCCGGCTCGGTGCTCGGGACAAACGGGGTGGCAGCCGCCACTCCGGCGGATCGCGCTCCGGTCGTGGTCCACATCGGCTCCAACGACACCCCGGCTACGTCGGCGCCCGCCTACCGGCCGCGTCCCGCCGGAAACGGCGACGTGGTTGGCCCGGCGGCAGCGAGCGCCTCTTCCAGGACCACCGCCCTGCCGGGGCAGACGTCAACGTCTTCCCCGGTCGCCGCGAAGGGTGACCGCCCGTCTCTGACCACTGGGCCGGACGGGAATTCCGAGGACGCTGCCCGCTACGTCGTCCAGCCTGGCGACAACCTCTGGAAGATTGCAGAGCGGCACATGGCGACAGTCACCGGGAAGTCCGAGGACGATCTCACCACAGCCGAAGTCGGGCACTACTGGGCCCGCCTAGTCGACCACGCCCGCGGCCATCTGCGTTCGGGAAACCCGGACCTGATCTACCCCGGCGAGCACTTGACGCTTCCGCCGTCCGTCTGAATCCAATCCGGGTAAACACGTGGGTAGTAGTACCTGCCGGACCGGGACAAGGCGGGCCACAGCGGCATCACGCCAGAACGCTGGATCGGTCGAGGGCCCTCGACACGACGAGCGGTACGGGGCGATACCGGTCGGTCCGGCGCCCACCAAACCGCAGGTGATACCGGCCGCTCCGGGAAGCGCGGCGTCGCCGGGAGTCGGTCGGTCTGCTGGTCCTACTGGGAGGGCGAGTCCTTGACTTTTGGTGACATGTGCGGTCGGTACGTGGCCATTCCTTCATCGAGATGGTGCAGGGCTACGGCTGGCTTCGATGGACAGAGCGCCCAGTGGAACGGGTTAGAACCCTGCCTGGACCTGCGTGGCCCCGGGCCGACACCAGGCCGGTGGGGAATCCTCCACCATGGCGAGTAGATCGAGGAGCCAGCGCCGCGACGAAGGGGCCGGGCTCAGGACGAGATGAACTGCCGGACGATGGCGGCGACCATGGCCGGGTGCGTCTTGTGGGCCATGTGGGCGTGCCCGTCGAGCACCTGGATCCGGGTGGTGGGGATGGCGTCGGCGGCCGCATGGGTCGCCTTGCTCAGGTCCGCGGGGGTCTCGGAGCCGGCCAGCAGGAGCGTCGGCGCGGTGACGGCGTCGAATCGGCCCGGACAGTAGGTCCAGCTCTCCTCGACCCTGCAC
>Ga0247704_1000303_pt1 | contig 14247 bp, 19 predicted proteins | sample 41W_NmetaG_FD_189042 | JGI IMG/M metagenome (GOLD analysis project Ga0247704, IMG submission 189042) | Soil microbial communities from hillslope of Landscape Evolution Observatory, University of Arizona, Oracle, AZ, United States - 4-1-W_N | ecosystem: Engineered > Artificial ecosystem >...
CGCCAGCTCCTCCAGCGCCGCCTCCACGGCGTCCAGACGGTCGGCCACGGCCGCGAGCGCCGACTCGTGGGCGTCCAGCGCCTTCCGCACCGGCGCCCACCCGCCGTCGTCCGGGCCCGGCTCGGGCGGGTCGTCCTCCCGCAGCTCGGAGATCCAGTCCTCGTCCTTGCCCTGCACGGAGAGGATCTCGAAGGTGCGCGCCTCGTCGCGCCGGTGGCGCCGCCGTTCCCTTCGGTCGGCCATGGCGACGACGGTACCGCCGGTGCCAGCCCGGTCCGCGGCAATCGCCCCGCCGGGGAACGGCGGGAGTGGACCGGCCTGGTCTCGGCCTAGTCGCGGACCTGCTGCGCCAGGTAGTGCGCCTCGCCGATCTGGTCCACCAGGTCGAGCTGCGACTCCAGCCAGTCGGCGTGCTCCTCCTCGCCGCGGAGGATCTCCTCCAGGAGCTGGCGGGAGCCGTGGTCACCCTCCTTGGTGCAGGTGACGATGCCCTTGTTCAGACGGGCGATCGCGTCGGTCTCGAGGGCGAGGGCGAGGCGCAGCTTCTCCAGCACCGTCTCGCCGACCTTCACCGGGCCCAGCCGCTGCATGTTGGGCACCCCGTCCAGGTAGAGGATGCGGTCGACGAGCTTCTCGGCGTCCTTCATCTCGTCGATGGAGTCGGCCCGGATGTGCTCGGCCAGCCGCGCGTAACCCCAGTTCTCGCACATCTTGGCGTCGACGAAGTACTGGTTGATCGCCGTCAGCTCGGCCGTCAACACGTCGTTGAGCAGGTCGACGATCCCCTTCGCTGCCTTCACCTGGCGCTCCTCCCTCGGGTCCGGCCCATTCGACCGCCGAACCGGGCCGGCGTCAAGCGGCGTGGGCCCCGGCGGCGGCGTCGGAGCCGAGACCGTACTCCGACAGCAGCGCCTCCAGCGCGGGCCAGCACCCGCCGCACCGCGACCCGGCGCCGCAGGACCGGCCGACGGCGCGCGGGTCCGAGGCGCCGGCCTCGATGGCCGCCCGGATCGCCCGGTCGGTCACGGCGCGGCAGTGGCAGATGAACATGGCTACCGGCGGTCCCCGGCCAGCGGGCCGTCGGCCGCCTGCCGCGGCTCGCTCCCACCCGCCCCCGGGCCCACCGACCGGACGACGCCGGGCACGCCGGCCCGCAGCAGCGCGGTGGCCGTCCGTAGCGGCACCGCCCGGCGGACGGGCCGCCGGTGGCCGAGGCCGGCCACCTCGCACGAGGGCCCGTTCGGCCCGAGGACGATGCGGACCCAGCTCACCCGCTGGAGGCCGAGCTCCGGGCAGGACGCCTGCCCGGTCGTCTGAGGGGAGCCTCTCACTGCTTCTTAGGTAACCCTAAGGAAGCCCAGGTGTCAACGGCCATCTCCCGTTCTCCGGACGGCAGGCACCACCCCTCGGTGGGCGACGTCCGGAGAACGCCGGTCAGTGCTGGTGGACCGGGCACCACCACGTCGTGCGCCCGCCGACCGTCGCCCGCGCCAGCGCCGTCCCGTCCCGCGGGCACCTGCCGCCGGGCGTGCGGGCGGGCATGAGGTCCCCCGAATGGGACCCGCCCCGGGCGATGAGGTCGGCCACCACGGCGCGGAGGTGGCGGTGGAGGCGGCGCAGCTCCGCCGGCGTGAGCGACCCGGCGGGACGGCGGGGATCGAGCCCCGCCCGCCACAGGGTCTCGTCGGCCAGGAGGTTGCCCACGCCGGCCAGGTGGGCCTGGTCCATCAGCCGCGCCTTCAGCGGCGCCGCGCTGCGGCCCAGGGCGGCCTTCAGCCCGGCGGGCGTGACGGTGAGGGCGTCCGCCCCCAGGCGTCGCTCGTCGGGGTCGAGGGCGACGCCGCCCAGGCGCCGGGGATCGTGGACCCGGAGGTGGCCGCCGTCGGCGAAGCGGACGCCGAAGCGGTCCCATGCGGCCAGCCCGGCGTCGCTGGCGTACAGCAGGCGGTCGACACCGGCCCGGCCGTCGACCACCAGCCGGCCCGTCATGCCGAACCGCAGGCCCAGGACGGGGCCACCGTCGGAGGTGTCGAGGAGGAGCAGCTTGCCGAGACGGCGGGCGCCGGTGAACGTGCGGCCGGTGAGCGCGGCGGCCACGGCGGCAGCGTCGACGCCCCCCTTCAGGAACCAGGCGTCCGGAGCGTCGACGTCGGAGACGGGCCGGCCCAGGGCAGCCGCCTCGGCCAGGAGGCGGTAGGCCTCGACCTCGGGGAGCTCGGGCACCGGGGCAAGGTACGCGGCGCCCGTAGAATCCTCGGGATGCCCGCCGAGGCCGCCGCGCCCGCGCCCAAGACCCGCTGGACGTCCCAGTGGAAGGAGCTCTTCTCCGAGGTGGTGACCTCGGGGCTGTGCACCGGTTGCGCCGGCTGCGTCGTCGCCTGCCCCCACGACGTCCTCGGCTACAACGACGAGGAGGGCGTCTACAGGCCGTTCCATCTCGAGGACGAGCTCGGCCCCGCCGACTGCGTCCACGGCCAGAAGGGCTGCACGTCCTGCACCCGGGCCTGCCCCCGCTTCCGCGACTGGGAGCCGGAGATCGACCAGCACCTCTTCGGCCGGGTGCGCAGGCCCGACGAGATGGAGGGCGTCTCCAAGGACATCATCCTGGCCCGCGCCGTCGACCCCGAGATCCACCAGAAGGGGCAGGACGGCGGCCTGGTGTCCGCCATCCTCCTGTGGGCGCTGGAGAAGGGCTACATCGACGCCGCCCTGGTGTCGTACCTGGAGGGCGACGGCACCAGCTGGAAGGCCGTCCCCGGCGTCGCCCGGACGCGCGAGGAGGTCCTGGCGTCGGCGGGCAGCCGCTACACGTACTCGGCCAACACCATGGCCTACGCCGAGGCCGTGGCCGGGGGCGCCGAGAAGCTGGCGCTGGTGGGCATGAGCTGCCAGTCGTCGGTGCCGCCCGTCCTCCAGCTGCGCAAGGCGGGGAAGCCGGCCCGCCGCTTCGCCCTCAACATCGGCCTCCTCTGCTCCAAGACGTTCGACGACGCCATCTTCGAGGAGCTGTTCGAGGCGAGGTACGGGCTCAAGAAGCAGGACATGGTGAAGATGAACATCAAGGGCGTCTTCCAGATCTGGATGCGCAACGGCGACTACCACGAGGTCCCGCTCAAGGAGTGCCACGCCTGGACGCGGGAGGGCTGCAAGCTCTGCCCCGACTTCGCCGCCGAGCACGCCGACATCTCCACCGGCGGCATCGGGGCGTTCAACGACTGGACGCTCACCATCGTCCGCACCGATCTCGGCCGGGAGATCATCGTGCGGATGCTCCAGGAGGGCGTCATCCAGGGCCGGCCGGGCGACGACGACCCGGGCGCCATCGCCCTGCTGCGCAAGCTGTCGATCGTCAGCCGCCGGCGCTGGCCGGAGACCGCCGTCCCGGCGCCGAAGGTCGGCGTGCCGCCGAAGGCGGCCAAGAAGGCGCCGGCCGCCCCGGCGGCGACGTAGCCGCGGCCCGGACGGCGGTCGGTGTGGCTGCTCAGTCCCTCGGAACGGCGGTGGCGGCGACGATCTGGTCGAGCACCGACTGGTCGGGCAGCGGCGGCGGGTCGATCGACGGGAACGCACGGATCTGGTCCAGCGCCTGGCCGATGAAGGGCCCCTCGATGACCGGCGTGTGGCAGCCGGCGATGGTGGTGATGTCGAGCGACTGCACGGCGTCCACGGAACGGCCGAACTTGTCGGGGTCGACCATGGCCAGCCACGGGCTCACCGCCCCGAAGGCGAACAGCGTCATCCCGAACCGCCAGAAGTCGGGGTCCAGGGCCTCGACCGGCATGTGCGGGTCGGGGAGCGGCGTGGCGAAGGAGTCCACGCCCCAGTAGACGCCGGTCGTCGGGTCGAACAGCCCTCGCGTCGTCGGGGAGTCGAACACCGGTGGCCGGACGGCGTGCAGCGTGCGGTCGCCGACGCTGAACGACTCGTCGTGCATGACCCACCGGCACCGGTCGATCGGGAAGTTGAAGCAGTTCGTGTGGCGCTCGACCATCGCCCAGTTGCAGACCAGCTGCGCGTTGGGGCATGCCGTCATCACCTGCTCGAGGTTGCCGGTGTGGTCGACGTCGTCGTGCGACAGGAAGACCCAGCGGACGTCCTTGGGCTCGACGAGCGAGAACACGTCGCTCAGCCACTGCTTGCGGTTGGCCGGCGTGCCGGTGTCGACGATGACCGGCTCCTTGCCCAGGATCACCATCGAGTTGATGTAGACGAACAGCGGCTGGCCGAGCGCCTCCTGCACCTGGTGGATCACGTAGGTGTCGGCCGCGATCTTCACCGGTGGGACGTCGATCGTCGGTACTACGGGCGCAAACGTCACGTCAGCTCCTTCGTGCTCGTGGCACGGCAGTCGCGCCTCGTCGCGGTGCGCGGCGTCACGATCCGCCGCCCGCGCCACCTCCCCCCGGAGCTGGAGCACGACGCTGCCAATGTTTGACGATCGGCACGCAGAATTCAAGCAGGCAAATGGTCCGCCTCCCGCCTCCTCCGGTGCTTACGACCACCGCATCAGGCGAGCGGGATTCCCGGCAACGACGCTCCGGCCGCCACCCCACCTACCGTTCCGACGGGTCGCCCCCGGCCGCGCCGTGCGCCTCCATCACGCGGCGCGCTGCCGCCGGCAACGACAGCCGTTCGGCCAGGGCCCGGTCCCGGAGCACGTCGAACGCCTCCGCACGGCTCAGGTCCCCGCGGGCCATGAGCATCCCGGTTGCCTGACCGATGAGCGCCTGGTGGCCGACCGTCTCCACCAGCCCCTCGATCATCTCGAGGGAGTAGGCGTACAGCGGCGAGGTGGCCAGGACATCGGCGGCGTAGCTGGCCAGCGGCGCCGCGACCTGCGCGGTGTCCTCGTCGAAGGCCTGGGGCCGGCGCGAGTACAGGTTCAACGCGCCCACCGTGCGCCCGCCGGCGACCAGTGGGAACGACGCGATGCTGTTGATGCCGAGGTCCAGCGCGCCGGGGGCGAAGCGGGAGTAGCGGACCTCGGTACCGATCAGGTCGACCCGCACCACGTTCGAGTCGGTGATGGCGTCCAGGCACGGCCCCTGACCCGTCCCGTACTGCACGAGGTCGACCTCGAAGACGACCCGATCGGTCGCCGCCGGCGTCGTCGGCTTCCCGACGATGACGAGGGTGACGCCGGCGGCGTCGCAGTTGGCGACGGTCCGCTTGGCGAGAGCCACCACCGCTTCGAGCTGCGCGGGCAGCGTGCGCTGGGTCCTCACCAGCTTCACGACCCGGGCCATCCGCTCGGCGAACTCCTCGGGGAGAGCTGACATCGGCCGTGCTCCTGCGACGGTGCAGCGCGCCTGCTCGTTCAAGCCCGTCGCCTGTCGTCGTGGCCTACCCCGGCCGTTGCCGTCCGAACCCCCGCCGCGGGACCGAGGGGCCGGCTCCCGCGGTGGAGGCTCGGTGGAGGCGGTCCCGCTCAGCCGGCGGCGGCCAGGGCGGTGCGGATCTGGTCCAGGTGGGACCGGTCGTGGGACGCCACGATGTCGGCCAGCGCGGCCAGCGTGATCGGCCCCCGCTCCTCGTGGACGCCCTCGCGGGCCCACTCGTCGGGGCCCAGCGACGCGAACAGGCGGATGTTGGCGTCCCGGAGGGCGCGCCACCGCTGGAGGGTGTCCCGCACCGCGCCGTCGAGGCCGGAGCAGCGGGCGGCCCACGCCTGCTCGTCGAACGCGGGCAGGAACGGGCGGTCGCCGGTGAGGATCATGCGGGCCCGGACGCTGTAGACCAGCTCGGCGTCCGCCAGGTGGGCGACCACGGTCGCCGCCGACCACTCGCCCGCGGCCGGGGAGCGACCCAGCCGGCCGGCGTCGACGCCCGACACCAGCGACACGAGGTCGAGGGCGGTGGAGCGCAGGCGTTCGAGGGCGGTCGCCACCACGGGCCCACCTCAGCACGAAGCGGCGCGGTAGACAACCCGGCCATGATGGACGCCGACGCGCTGCACGCCCTGCTCACGGTGCTGGCGGGCGTCGTCACCGGCGTGCTCTCGGCGTCGCTCGGCATCGGGGGCGCCATGGTGTCCACCCCCGCCATCCGCCTGCTCGGCGTGAGCGCCGCCTTCGCGGTGGCGACGACGCTGCCGGCGATCCTCCCGAGCGCGGTCTCGGGCACCCTTCGCTACACCCGTGAGCGACTGGTGCGGTGGGACGTCGTGGCGTGGACGGCGCCCCCCGGGGTCGTGGCCGCGGTGGCCGGGTCGCAGCTGTCGCAGGACGTGCCGGGCGAGGGCCACGTCCTCATGCTGGCGACAGCGGGCCTCCTCGGGTTCAGCGCCTGGCGCATGGCGCGGGACGACGACGGCCCTCGGGAGGAGGGCGCCGGCGAGGGGGAGGCGCCGCCGCTGCGGCGGCGCCTGACGGCGGGCATCGGGACGGCGGCGGGCATGATGTCCGGGCTCCTCGGCGTGGGCGGCGGGGTGGTCATGGTGCCGGCGTTCGGCGAGCTGGCCGGGCTCCCCCTCAAGCAGGCCGTCGCCACGTCGCTCGCCTGCGTCGGCATCATCACCGTCCCCGCCACCGCCGCCCACTCCGTGCTCGGGAACATCGACTGGCCCACCGCCGGGTGGCTGTCCCTCGGCGTGGTGCCCGGGGCCCGCGTCGGGGCCGCGCTCGCGGTCCGGCTCAGCGACCGCCATCTGAGGACGATGGTGGCGGGCTTCCTCGGCGCCGTCGCGGTCGTCTACGCGGCGGGCGAGGTGGTCGGCCTGGTCAGGGGCTGACTGCTCCGAGGGCGCGGGCCCGGGCGAACACGGCGTCGAACATCTCCTCGGTCAGGCGCCCGGTGAAGGTGTTCTGCTGGCTCGGGTGGTACGAGCACACCACGGTGCGCCCGTCGCCGAGCGACGCCTCGACGCCGTGGCCGAAGCGGGGACGGGGGCGGAGGCCGGCCAGCCGGGCCACCGCCTCGTAGGCGAACCCGCCGAGGGCCACGATCACCCGCACCGTCGCCAGCTCCGCCATCTCCCGCGCCAGGTACCCCACACAGGTGTCCCGTTCGGTCGGCGTCGGCTTGTTGTCGGGCGGGGCGCAGCGGACGACGGCGGCCACGTAGGCGCCGTGGAGCACGAGGCCGTCGTCGACGGCGACGCTCTCGGGCTGGTTGGCGAAGCCGGCCCGGTGCAGGGCGGCGTAGAGCCAGTCGCCCGAGCGGTCGCCGGTGAAGACCCGTCCCGTGCGGTTCCCCCCGTGGGCGGCGGGGGCGAGGCCGACGACCAGGAGGGTGGCCTCCGCGTCGCCGAACCCGGGGACCGGTCGGCCCCAGTACGGCTCCGTCGCGAACGACGCCCGCTTCTCGGCCGCCACCTTCTCCCGCCACGCCACCAGCCGCGGACAGCGTCGGCACTGGACCACCTCGGCGGTGATGGCGGCCAGGCCGGGCGCCGGCGGGATCGACACGGACCGAGAGTAGGTTGCCTCGGCATGCCGAGACGCCCCAAGCCGCCTCCGGCGACCCTCGTCCTGTTCGTCCGCCACGGGGTCACCGCCACCACCGGCAAGGTGCTCCCCGGTCGCGCCAGGGGCCTCCAGCTGGCCGACGCCGGCCGCGCCCAGGCGGAGGCGGTGGCCGAGCGGCTGGCCGGGCTGAAGAAGGTGGCGGCGGTCTACACGTCGCCGCTCGAGCGGACGCGGGAGACGGCGGCGCCCATCGGCGCCCGGCTCGGGGTCAAGGTGACCGCCGAGCGCGGGCTGCTGGAATGCGACTTCGGGGAGTGGACGGGCGAGGAGCTGAAGGTCCTGTTCAAGCGGCCCGAGTGGGCGACGGTCCAGCGCTACCCGAGCGGGTTCCGCTTCCCGTCCGGCGAGTCGTTCCGCGAGATGTCCACGCGCGTCACCGACACGGTGGCCCGCCTGCGCGCCCGCCACCCGGGCGAGACGATCGTGGCGGTGTCGCATGCCGACCCCATCAAGGCGGCGGTGGCCGACGCCGCCGGCACCCCGCTCGACCTGTTCCAGCGCATCGTCATCTCCCCGTGCTCGGTGTCGGCCATCGCCTACACCGACGGCGGCCCGATCGTCCTGACGGTCAACTCGATGGGCGACCTGGCGGAGCTGAAGGCGTCGTGACGCCCCCGGCGTGCGGCGCCGGGCGGGCACCGGCCGGGCGACCGGCGGTGCGGCCATGAGCGAGTCGTACGAGCTGCTGGACGTCGACAAGTTCACCGTCGGCGCGCTCGGGCGGCCCGGGCAGCGGCTGTTCCTGCTCCAGGCCAGGGCGGGCGCCCAGGTCGTCACCTTGAAGGTCGAGAAGATCCAGGTGGCCGCCCTGGCGGCCCACCTGGGCACCATGCTCGAGGAGCTGCCCCGGCCCGGGCACCTGCCCGAGGACCTGGAGCTGGAGACGCCGGCCGAGCCCGAGTGGGTGGTCGGCAGCCTGGGCGCCTCCTACGACGACGCCCTGGACCGCCTGCTCCTGGTGGCCGAGGAGGCCGTCCCCGAGGGCGAGGAGGCGGCCGAGGCGAGGTTCGGCCTCACCCGCGAGCAGGTCGCCGCCCTGGCCATCCGGGGCACGCGGCTGGTGGAGGCGGGGCGGCCCCCGTGCCCCCTCTGCGGCTACCCACTGGACGAGAGAGGCCACGATTGCCCGCGGACGAACGGGCACCGTCCACCGACGCTCTGACCGTCCTTTCGCGCGGTGGGGTGGAGGTCCGCGGTCGCATGCCGTGGAGCTCGAACGCCACCTTCCTGGTCGAGCTGTGCCACGAGGGGGTGTCCATGCCGGCCGTGTACAAGCCGACCCGGGGCGAGCGGCCACTGTGGGACTTCCCCGGGGGGCTCCACCGGCGGGAGGTGGCCGCCTACCGCCTGTCGGAGGCCCTGGGATGGGGCGTGGTGCCCGAGACGGTGATCCGGGAGGAGGCGCCGCTCGGCCCCGGGTCGCTGCAGCGCTTCGTCCCCGCCGACTTCACCCAGCACTACTTCACCCTGCTCGAGCGGCCCGAGCTGCACGACGCGCTGCGCACCATCTGCACCTTCGACCTGGTCGCCAACAACGCCGACCGCAAGGGCGGCCACTGCCTGCTGGACGAGGACGGCCGGGTCTGGGCCATCGACAACGGCCTGTGCTTCCACACCGACCCGGGCCTGCGCACCGTGATCTGGGACTTCGCCGGGGAGGCGGTGCCCCCCGCCCTCCTCGACGACGTCGCCCGCGTCGTGGCCGCGCCGGAGACGGGCCTGGAGGACCTGCTCGACGCCGCCGAGGTCGACGCCCTCCGCCGCCGCGGCAGGGCCCTGCTGGCCCGGCCCCGGTTCCCCGACGCGGGGACGTCCCGCTACGCCTACCCCTGGCCGCTGGTCTGACGAGCGCGCCGGCCGGCGGCGCTACCCCTCGGCCGCCGGGGCGCCCTCGGCCGGGGGCGGGGCGCTCGCCACCTCGAAGACCACCTTGTCGGCCACCAACGGGTCGAACGGCGTCTTGTCGCCCTTGAGGAGCACCACCCACACGAAGTGCTCGCCGCCTCCCAGCTCCGGGACGTTGACCACCAGGTCCGCCGAGTGGATGACCCCGCGCTCGACGGGCACGGGATCGCCCATGGCCGTCGGCTCGCGGTTGACGAACAGGGCGAAGTGGCCGGTGGCGCCGGACGTGTCGGGGCCGGCCGGCGCCGGCTGCACGCCCTCCACCTCGATGCTGATGGCCACCGGGGCGCCCGCCTCGTTCTTCTCGGGCGCCGAGGCGTTCAGCGTCGGGGGCTTCACCTGCATGGTGGCGGTGGCCAGGTGGTCGTTCATGCGGCGGCCCGCCCCGTCGGCCACCACCACGGAGACCTCGTGGCTGCCGGCGTCCAGGCCGGTGACGCGGACCGGGTTCTCGAACGCCTCGATGACGCCCTCGCCCGGCTCCACCTCGGCGCCGACGGGCACCGGTTCGGCGTCCACGAACACCACGAAGTGGCCGGTGCGGCCCGACGTGTCGCCGTCGGGTTCCACCACGCGCAGCCGCGACGCCGACAGCTCGAGGGTGGCCGTGTTGCCGAGCAGCACCCCGTCCTCGGGGATCCCGGCGATCTCCAGGTCGGCGCCGGCGTTGCGCCGCCGCAGCTCACGGGCGCGCTCGAAGCTGTCGTCGCCGCCACAGCCCGCCAGCGCGCCGAGCGCCACCGTGACCGCCAGACCTGCCGCCAGCCGACTCCTCACGCATCTCCTCCTGGGTCCCGTGCCTCCAGCGCGTCGAGCAGCCGGGGCAGCACCTTGGTGACGTCGCCTACCACGCCGAGGTCGGCGATGGCGAAGATGGGCGCGTCACGGTCCTTGTTGATGGCCACGATGTGCCTGGCCCCCTTCATGCCCACCAGGTGCTGGGTCGCACCCGAGATGCCGCACGCCACGTACACCGTCGGCTTCACCGTCTTGCCCGTCTGGCCCACCTGGTAGGCGTAGGGGACCCAGCCGGCGTCCACGATGGCCCGGGTCGCCGCCGGCGCGCCGCCGAGGCGCCGGGCCAGGCGCTCCACCAGCTCGAAGCGCGCCGGGTCGCCCAGGCCCCGGCCGCCGGCCACGACCACGGCCGCCTCGTCCAGGCTCGGGCCCGAACGCTCCTCGGCGTGGCTGCGGGTGACGGTGGCGGCGCCGGCCGCCCCCGGGTCGGGCACCGGGACGACCTCGACGGGCGGCTCGGGCCGCCCCTCGGCCGGCTCGGCCGGCTCGGCCGCGAACGACTTGGGACGGAAGACGAGCAGCTGCGGGGCGCCGGCCGTGAGCCGGGCCCGCACCACGGTGGCGCCGCCGAACACGGCGTGCTCGGCCACCAGGTCGGTGCCCGACACGGTGACGCCCACGGCGTTGGTCAGCACCGGCAGGTCCAGCCGGGCCGAGAGGCGGCCGGCCACGTCGCGCTGGTCGTAGGTGGTGGCGAGGAAGACGGCGTCGGGCCGGTCGCCCGCCCCGATGCGGGCGGCGAGGGCGGCGGCCACCGGCACGCCCGGCAGCGACGACCCCACGCCCTCGACCGCGAGCACCCGGCTCGCCCCGTGGCGGCCGAGGGCGGGCGCCATGGCGGCGGCGCCGTCGCCCCACGTGACCGCCTCGACCGTCGTCGCCAGCCGGCGGGCGGCGGTGAGCAGCTCGAGGCCCACGCCGATCGGCGCGTCGCCGGACGGCTCCGCCACCACCCAGATGCGTCCCAGTGCCACCCGCTAGTACCGGGACCCGGAACGTCTGCCGCGTGCGCAGCGGGACGGGGCGAGCGGAGCGGACGAATGAGGCCGCAGCACTAGACGACCTTCAGCCGTTCGAGGTACTCGACGATGCGCTCGTGGGCCTCGCCCGCGTCCTCGACCACCTCGCCCGCCTTGCGGGCCTCGGCGGCAGCCACCTCGGTGATCTCCTGGCGGGCGCCCTCCCAGCCGACGTGGGCGGCGGCGAGCCCCAGGTCGGCCACGGTGACCTGGTCGACCGGCTTCCCCTTGGCCGCCATGATCCCCTTGAACGACGGGTACCGGGGCTCGACCACCCCGGCGGTGACGGTGACCAGGGCGGGCAGCGGGCAGGCCACCTCGTCGTAGCCGGCCTCGGTCTGGCGCTCGACGTGCAGGGAGCCACCCGCCACCTCCACCTTCCTGGCGAACGTCACCGACGGCAGGCCGAGCAGCTCGGCCAGCTGGACGGGCACGGTGCCCGTGTAGCCGTCGGTGGACTCGGTGGCCGCCACGACGAGGTCGGGGTCTATCCGGCGCACGGCCGCCGCCAGGACCTTGGCGGTGGCGAGGGCATCAGACCCGGCGAGGGCGTCGTCGCTGACGAGGACGGCCCGGTCCGCGCCCATGGCGAGGGCCGTGCGCAGCCCCCCGGTCTCGCCCCGCGGGGCCATGGAGACGGCGACCACCTCGCCGCCGCCGGCGGCGTCCACGAGCCGGAGGGCCATCTCGACCCCGTAGGCGTCGGAGTCGTCGAGGATGAGCCGCCCGTCGCGGACGAGGGTGTTGGTGGCGGGGTCGAGGCGGCCCGGCGTGGCCGGGTCGGGGATCTGCTTGACGCACACCGCGACCTTCATGCCCTGCATACTCGCCCACCCGCGCGGCCGCTACCAACCGGACCGAAGTAGCGTCGCGGCATCCTGACCGAGCGAGGAGGCGGCGTGTCCACACGGGACGAGGTGCGATTGGCCGTCCCCGCCACTCCCGAGTTCCTGCGCCTCGCCCGCGTCACCGCGTCGGGCATCGCCAGCCGCCTCGGCTTCACCATCGACGAGGTCGAGGACCTCCGGCTCGCCATCGACGAGCTGTGCTTCGTGCTGATCGGCAACAAGGACCGCGACGGCACCGTCGACCTGCGTTACAGCATCGACCGCGATCGGCTCGAGGTCGAGGGGGTGGGCAACTTCGAGCACGACGAGACCGACCCCATGCTGACGGCGTTCAGCCGCCAGATCCTCGGGGCGCTCCTCGACGACTACGACGTCTACCGGAACGAGCAGGGCCGGTCGTGCTTCCGCCTCATGAAGCGCCGCCAGTCCGAGCCGGCGCCGTGACGTTCGACGCAGACCAGCGCGAGGACCTGCGGCGGAAGTTCGCCGAGTTCGCCGAGACGCGCTCCCCCACCACCCGCGACGAGCTGATCGAGGCCCATCTGGGGCTGGCCGAGTACCTGGCCCGCCGGTTCTCCAACCGGGGCGAGCCGCTGGACGACCTCGTGCAGGTGGCCTCCGTCGGCCTGCTGAAGGCCGTCGACCGCTTCGACCCGGGCCGCGGCGTCGAGTTCTCGACCTACGCGACGCACACCATCGTGGGCGAGCTGAAGCGGCACTTCCGGGACAAGGGCTGGGCGGTGCGGGCGCCCCGTCGCATGCAGGAGCTGTACCTGCGCCTCGGCAAGATCGTCAGCACGCTCAGCCAGGAGGTGGGCCGCTCACCGACCATCCCGGAGCTGGCCAACGAGGCCCAGGTCTCGGAGGAGGAGGTGCTCGAGGCGCTCGAGGCCGGGCAGGCGTACCGCTTCGCCTCGCTGGACGCCCCCAGCCCGGGCGACGACGACGGCGACAGCATGAGCTCGCATCTCGGCGCCGAGGACGCCGGGATGATCGACGCCGAGCACCGCGTCGCCCTCTCCCCCCTGCTGGCCCAGCTGCCGCAGCGGGAGCAGACGATCCTCCACCTGCGGTTCTTCGAGGGCATGACCCAGTCGGAGATCGCCTCGCGGCTCGGCATCAGCCAGATGCACGTGTCGCGCCTCTTGGCCCGCAGCCTGGCGCAGCTCCGGGCCGCTGCCGAAGACTCGTAGCCGGGAGGCAGCGGGTGAGGCTGCTCCTCGTCGTCAACGTCGCTGCGTCGGGGGTGTCGGCGCGCACGTGCGGGCTGGTCGAGCAGGAGCTCTCCGCCCACCACGACGTCACCGTGGTGAAGACCACCGCCCGGTGGCATGCGTGCAGCCTGGCCAAGGAGGGCTCCGACGACGGGGCCGACGCGGTGGTCGTGTTCGGCGGCGACGGAGCCGTCAACGAGGCGGCCAACGGCCTGGTAGGGACCTCCACCGCCCTCGCCGCCCTCCCCGGCGGGTCCACCAACGTGTTCGCCCGCACCGTCGGGCTGGCCAACCGCCCCGAGAAGGCGGTGCACCAGGTGGTGGCCGCCCTCGAAGCCCGGTCGGTCCGCCGGGTCGGCATGGGGCGGGCGGGCGACCGCTGGTTCCTGTTCCACCTGGGCATCGGCTACGACGCCGCCGTGGTCGCCCAGGTCGAGCAGCGCGGCGGCCTCAAGCGGTGGCTGGGCCACGGGCTGTTCGCCGTCGCCGCCGTGAACACGTGGGTCCGCGGCTACGACCGCAGCCGGCCCCGGTTCTCGGTGCGGCTGCCCGACGGGTCGACCATCGACGACGGGTACTTCGCCATCTGCTCCAAGACCGACCCGTACACCTTCCTCGGGCCGCAACCCTTCCGGGTCAACCCCGGCGTCGGGTTCGACACCCCGCTCGGCCTCGTCGTGCTCCGGGACCTGAGCGCGTCCACCCTCCTCGGCGCCGCGGCTGCCGCCCTCCGAGGTGGCACCGACCTGGGCGGCCGGGCCTGCGTGGAGCAGCGTTCCGGTCTCGAGCAGCTCACCGTCACGGGCAACGGCCCGTTCCCGTACCAGGTCGACGGCGACTTCCTGGGCGAGACCGAGTCCCTGGAGATCACTCACCGGGCGTCGTGCCTGGACGTGGTGGTCCCGGTCCCGGAGGAACCCACCGGCGACGGCTGACCGCCGGCGGGTGGTGGACGGGGGTGCCGGTGGGTTCCTCCGGGACCGGGACCACCACGTCC
>Ga0247704_1000305_pt1 | contig 14133 bp, 9 predicted proteins | sample 41W_NmetaG_FD_189042 | JGI IMG/M metagenome (GOLD analysis project Ga0247704, IMG submission 189042) | Soil microbial communities from hillslope of Landscape Evolution Observatory, University of Arizona, Oracle, AZ, United States - 4-1-W_N | ecosystem: Engineered > Artificial ecosystem > Mesocosm...
GGGCCGGGGCGGGCAGGGCGGCCCGGTCGACCTTGCCGTTCGGGGTGAGCGGCAGCCGGTCGAGGACCACGACGGTCGAGGGCACCATGTACTCGGGCAGCGTGGCCCGCAGCGCCCCCCGCAGCTCGGCCGGCAGCGTGCGCCGGCGGCGGGCGGCGACCGGGTCGGTGGCCAGGCGCCGCCCCGCGCCCGACGACCACGGGAAGTCGACGACCGGCCGGGCCCCCCCGCCGCCTGGCAGGAAGGCGACGTCGAAGGCGCCGGTGGGGTCGCCCCGGGCCCAGCTGCACTCGACGGCCAGCCCCAGCTCCTCCCCCAGCGCCCACAGGTCCTCCGGGTCGACGGCGGTGGCCGTCCGCTCGACCCGGGCGTTCGGGACGCCCAGCACGCCCAGCGCCGCCCCCTCGTCCAGGTGCGGGCGCAAGGCGGCGAGGGTCAACCGGTCGGCGTTCCAGTCCAGCCAGCGGGCGATGCTCGCCCGGGCCTCGGGTTCGCCGGCGTGGAGCAGCACGTCGTACCGGAAGCGGGTCAGCTCGTTGTGGTGCCGGCCCCGCTTCAGGAGGATCTCGACGGCCGGGGCCAGGCCGGCGAAGAACGCCGGGTCGATCACCAGCTCCCGCTCGTCGTCCACCGGCCGGCCCAGGGACGCGGCGAAGGCGGGCAGCAGGGGCAGGCTGCGGACGTCGCCCAGCATCACCGTCCCGCCGGCGCCGACCCGGGCCAGGGCCTGGTCGACGACGCCGCGGAGGTAGCCGGCGCCGGGGAAGGCCTGGACGACGGAGTTGGCGACGACCACGTCGAACGGCCCCTCGGGCAGGCCGGAGAAGTCGGCGGCCTCGCGCTGGAACAGGCCGACGTTCCCGAGGCCTGCGCCGGCCAGCCGCCGGCGCAGCGTGGCCAGCGTGGCCGCCGAGAGGTCGGTGCCCACGTAGGACTCGCAGTGCGGGGCCACCCGCCACAGCAGCAGCCCGGTCCCGCAGCCCAGCTCCAGCACCCGCCGGGGCCGCAGGGCGAGGATGCGGGCCACCGTCGCCTGCACGGCCTCGGCCATCTCGTCCGCCGGGATGGGCGCCCCGGTGTAGCTGCTGACCCACCCCGAGGTGTCGAACGCCGGGTCGGCCGGGTCGGCGGCGGCGCCGCCCTGGGCCTCGTCGTAGACCTGCCGCCACTCGGCGACCTGGGCCCGGGCCAGGTCCTCGGCGTCACCCTCCCCGGTGGCCGGCACCACGTAGGCCACCAGGCGCTCGTCCCGGGCCACGACGACCGCGGCCCGCACCGCCGGCTGCGCCTCCAGGGCGGCCTCGACCTCGCCGCACTCGATGCGGAACCCCCGCACCTTCACCTGGTGGTCCAGCCGGCCCAGGAACTCCAGCTCGCCGTCCGGGCGCCGCCGGGCCAGGTCGCCGGTCCGGTACAGCCGGGCGCCGGGGGGGCCGAAGGGGTCGGGCACGAACCGCTCGGCGGTCAGGCCGGGGCGGCCCCGGTAGCCGTGGGCCAGGCCGGCGCCGCCGATGTGGAGCTCGCCCGGCTCCCCGTCCGGCACCGGCGCCATGCGCTCGTCGAGGACGTGGACGGTGGTGTCGGCGATGGGCCGGCCGATGCTGGGCGTCTCACCCCGGGCCGTCACCCGGGTGACCGTCGACCAGATCGTCGTCTCGGTCGGCCCGTACAGGTTCCACAGCTCGACGCCGCGGTCGAGCAGCGAGCCGGCCAGGGCCACGGGCAGGGCCTCGCCGCCGCAGAGGGCCCTGAACCCGGGCCGGCCCGGCCAGCCGGCGTCGACCAGCATGCGCCAGGTGGCCGGCGTGGCCTGCATGACGGTGGCGCCCGACTCGTCGAGGAGGCGCGCGAGCAGGGTCGGGTCGCCCGCCTCGGCGGCCGAGGCCACGACCACGTGGGCGCCGGTGACCAGGGGCAGCCAGAGCTCCAGGCCGGCGATGTCGAACGACAGCGTGGTCACGGCCACCAGCACGTCGTCCTGGCCGAGGCCGGGCCGCTCGGCCATCGAGGTCAGGAGGTTCACCACGGCGCGGTTGGGGATCTCCACGCCCTTGGGCCGCCCGGTCGAGCCCGACGTGTAGATCACGTAGGCCAGGTCGTCGGGGCCGGGGCCGGCGGCCGGGGCGCCGGTGGCCTCGGGGTCCCGACTCCCGTCGACCACGACCGGCCGGGCGCTCGACGGAGGGAGCGCGGCCAGCAGGTCGGACTGGGTGACGACGACGGGGGCGCCGCAGTCCTGGAGCATGAACGCCAGCCGCTCGGCCGGGAAGTCGGGGTCGAGCGGCACGTAGGCGCCCCCGGCCCGGGCGACGGCCAGCAGGGCGACCACCATGTCGAGCGAGCGCCGCACGTACACGCCCACCAGCACGCCGGGGCCGGCGCCGGCGGCGGCCAGGTGCCGGGCCAGGCTCCCGGCCCGCCGGTCGAGCTCGGCGTAGGTGAGGGTCGTCGCCCCGAAGGTCACCGCCGGAGCGTGCGGCCGGCGGGCGACCTGGCGGGCGACCAGCTCGGCGAGCATCTCAGGCCCGCAGGCCCGCGGCGAGCATGGCCGGGGTCCGGCCGCGGACGACCTGCTCGTCGGTGACGTCGAGGCCGGCCTCCCGGGCCTCGGCCAGCACCTGGAGGAACGAGAAGTCCTGCCAGTAGCTGGCGTCGGGCCCGAGGGCCCTGCCGCCGATCCACGACCACATGGCGGCCAGGAGGGTGGCGACCGGATCGGGCGTGCCGTCGAGGGGCGCTCCGGCGGCGAACGCCTCGGCCGGCCACGGGGCGCCGGGCGCCTCGGCCCACAGCGCCCGGCGCAGCCCGACCAGGCTCGGCGGGGGGCCATCGGGCACCACGCCGGCCACGAGGCGGCCGTCGTGGACGGCGAGGTCGACCTCGGCCACGCCGGGGCACCGGGCCAGCGCCCGCCGCAGCCGGGACCGGCCGGCCCGCAGCCCGCGCAGGTCCAGCACGCCGTCGTCGGGGGCCATGGCGACCCGCCCCACCGGCCGCGAGGGGTCGGCCACCAGCTCGGCCAGCAAGGCCTCGAAGTCGCCGAGCAGGCGCCCCACCGCCGGCCGGTCGAAGACCCCCCGGGCCACCAGGGCCATGCCGTCCGCCGCCTCGAGCAGGGACAGGATGAGGAACGTCCCCAGGTAGACGCCACCGCCCCACTCGGGCTCGGCGCCTTCCCGGCTGGCGCTGAAGTGGCGCTCCCGGCGGGACGCCCTCGGTACGTCGTAGGGCTCGACGACCAGCCCGGGCAGGGCCAGCCTGACCTGCTGCGGCGTCTCCCCCTGGAAGACCACGGCCGGCTGGGGCACGACGCCGTGGGCCGCGGCCACCGTCCCCAGCCCCTCCTGCACGGCGGCGTCGAAGGCCAGGCCCTGATGCGACAGCGAGCCCAGGAGCGAGGCCCGGGTGCGGGCGACCAGCTCGGCGAAGGTGGGGTCGCCGCCCACCCGCAGCCGCAGGGGCACCTTCTTGGTGAAGCAGCCGACCAGCGCCTCCACGTCGCTGCGGTTGCGGTGGGCGACGACGGTGGCCAGCAGGAGGTCGTCCTGGGCCGTGGCCCGGGCGACAAGGACCGAGAAGGCGGCCAGCACGGTCATGAACGGCGTGGCCCGCAACCCGGGGGCGGCGGCCCGCACGGCCGCGGCCAGCGCCGGCGGGAGGTCGTGGCGCACCGGCTCGCCGGCGCCCGGCTCTCCCGGCCCGATCGGCAGCTGGAGGGCCAGCGGGGCGCCCTCCAGCTCCCGCCGCCACCACGCCCGCTCCTCGGCCCCTGCCGGTCCGTCCAGCCGGTCCCGCTGGCGACGGCAGGCGGCGGTGAAGGTGGTCGCCGGCTCCGGCAGGGGCGACGGCTCGCCGGCCAGCCGGGCCGCGTACAGGGCCGACAGCTCCCGGCGGAACAGGTCCACCGACCAGTCGTCGAACACCGTGTGGTGGAGGCGGACCACGAGAAGGTGGTCGTCCGGGCCCAGCCGCACCAGGCGGGGCGCCCACAGCGGCCCGGTGACCAGGTCGAATGGGCGGCCGGTGGCGTCGGCCAGGAGGTCGGCCAGCTCGCCGCCCCCAGCGTCGACCACCTCCAGGGCCGCGCCGCGGTCGCCCACCACCTGCCGGGGCCGGCCGCCGGCCACCTCGAAGGTGCTCCGCAGCGGCTCGTGCCGGCGGGCCAGCTCGGCGAGGGCCCATCCCAGGGCGGCGACGTCGAGCCGGCCCCGGTACCGCCGCACCAGGCACGGCAGGTTGAAGCTGCCCGGCACGAACTGCTCGTGCCACAGCATCGGCTCCTGGGACACGGCCACGGGGGCAGTGGCGCCGGCCGCCGGGGCCGGGCTCGGCGGCTCGGCCAGGCGGGTCAGCGCGGCGCCGGGCAGGGCATCCAGCCCGGGCGGGGGCGGCCCGCTCACCACCACGTGGCGGACGGTCGACAGGTCGTGGCGGGCCAAGGCCCCCGAGGCCACCAGGGCGGCGGCCAGGGCCGGCGTGAGCCCGAGGCTGGTCGCACGCCGGCGCTCCACCAGGGCGCACAGCCGGTCGGGGCCGAACCTCGCCAGGGTGGCCATGGCGGTCACCCGGCCGTCCAGCAGGCCGCGGACCGCGGCCAGGCCGGCCGGCGACCCGGGCGCCCAGGCGTGCACCAGCTCGCCCGCCGGCAGGTCGACGGCGTCACCGGGCGGGACCGGGCGCGGGGGCGCCAGCGGGGCCGGCGGGTAGACGACCACCTCCCCCTCGACGGTGGGCCCGAGCGGGGTGGTGCTGAAGCCGGCGCCGACGTCGCCGGGAGCCGCGGCCCATACCCCCAGGCCGGGCGGCACGAGGTGGGGCGGGCAGAGCAGCCCGCCGGCCCCGGAGTGGGCCAGGGCCCGGCGCAGGTCGGCCCGGGCGGCGCCTGGCGACAGCAGCACGGCGGCCGCCCCCGCCTTGGCCACCCCCAGGTAGGCGACGGCGAAGTCGGCCCACGCCCGGGCGTCGAACAGCAGGGCGACCCGCTCGCCCCGCCCGGCCAGGCCCCGGGCGACGGCGTTGGACCGCTCCTCCCACCCGGCGCGGGTGAGGTCGTCGCCCCCCTCCACGGCCAGCACCGGAGCGAGCCTACGTAGGGTTGGCCCATGCGCGTCCTTTGCACGTGCGTGCCGGGGTTCGGGCACTTCCACCCGATGGTCCCCGTGGCCCGGGCCCTGGGGGACGCGGGCCACCAGGTGGCCTTCGCCACCGAGGCCTGGTTCTGCGCCCGGGTGGAGCGGGCCGGCTTCCGGGCCTTCCCGTGCGGGCTCGGCCCGGGGGTCGTCGCCCGGGAGGCGCTGGCCGATCCCGGCACCGGTGATCCCACGCCCGAGGCCCTCGGCGCCCGCATGTTCGCCGGCATCGCCGCGCCGGCCAAGGTGCCCGGCCTGCTGGCCGCCATCGACGCCTGGCGCCCGGCGCTCGTGATCTCCGACGTCACCGACTTCGCCGGGCCGGTCGCCGCAGCCGCCGCCGGCATCGCCCACGCCGCCCACAGCCTCGGCCCCGCCTTCCCGCTCGAGCTGCACCGGCTGGGCGCCGAGCTGGCCGCGCCGATGTGGCTCGACCGGGGCCTGGAGCCGCCCCCGCTCGGTGGGATGTTCGACGCCGCCTACCTCGACATCTGCCCGCCCAGCCTCCAGACCGCCGACCTCGCCCTGGTGGCGGCGGCCGCCCACCCCGTGCGTCCCGTCCCCTTCGACGCCGTCCCCGGCGAGACGCTGCCCGCCTGGTTCGCCGGGCTGTCGCCCGGGCCCACGGTCTACGCCACCCTGGGCACCCTCGACAACGGCGCCCCCGGTGTCCTGGAGGCGGTCGTCGCCGGGCTCCGGGACGAGCCGCTGCACCTGCTGGTGACCGTCGGCCCCGACCGCGACCCGGCCGAGCTCGGGCCCCAGCCGGGCCACGTGCGGGTCGAGCGCTACGTCCCCCAGTCGCTCCTCCTGCCCCGCTGCGACGCCGTCGTCGCCCATGGCGGCTCGGGCACCACCCTGGCCGCCCTGGCCCACGGCCGGCCCCTCGCGCTGCTCCCCCAGGGGGCGAACCAGTTCGCCAACGCCGAGCGGTGCGCCGCCCTCGGCGTGGGCATCCGCCTGCTGCCCCACGAGGTCGACCCCGCCTCCGTGCGCGCCGCGGTGCGAGCCCTGCTCGACCAGCCCGGCTACCGGGCCCGGGCCGCCGACGTGGCCCGGGAGATCGACGGCATGCCCGCACCGCAGGAGGTCGTGCCCCTGCTCGAGGGGCTCACCGCTCAGAACGGGTAGGGGGCGATCTCGCCCCGCACCGTCACCCACTGGGTCTCGGTGAAGGCCTCGACGTTGGCCTCGGCGCCACCCAGGCGGGAGCCGGTGCCCGAGATGCCCACGCCGCCGAACGGCGCGTGGGCCTCGTCGTTCACCGTCTGGTCGTTGATGTGGACGATGCCCGAGGGGATCCGCTCGGCCAGGGCCAGGCCCTGCATGACGTCGCGGGTGAGGATGGCCAGGGCCAGGCCGTACTCGCTGCCCGCGGCCAGGGCCGCGGCCTCGTCGAGCGTCGAGAAGGGCGTGACCGGGGCGACCGGCCCGAACACCTCGCTGCGGTAGGCCGGCATCTCCGGCGTCACGCCCTCCAGCACCGTCGGCCGGTAGAAGAGGCGGTCGTACCGGCCCCCGGCCGCCAGCCGGGCCCCGGCGTCGACGCTGGCCGTCACCAGCTGGTGGATGCGGTCGCGCCGACCCTCGTCGATCACCGGGCCGAGCGCCACCGCCTCGGTGGCCGGGTCGCCGACCGGCAGGTGGTCGGCCTTGGCCGCCAGCCGGGCCACGTACTCCTCGACCACCGCCTCGTGGACCAGGTGCCGCCCGGCGGTCATGCAGATCTGGCCCTGGTGCAGGAACGACGCCCACGCCCCCGCGGCGGCGGCCCGCTCCACGTCGACGTCGTCGAGGACGACGAGCGCGCTGTTGCCGCCCAGCTCGAGGTGGGCCCGCTTGAGGTGGGCGGCGGCCAGCTGCCCCACCCGCCGCCCGGCGTCGGTCGACCCGGTGAACGACACCACCCGCACGTGGGGGTCGGCGACCACCGCCTCCCCCACCTCGGGGCCGCCCGCGAGGACGTGCAGGAGGCCCGGCGGCAGGCCCGCCTCCTCGAACACGCAGGCCAGGGCCACGCCGCCCGAGACCGCGGTGCGGGGGTCGGGCTTGAGCAGGACGGCGTTGCCCAGGGCCAGCGCCGGGGCCACCGACCGGACGGCGAGGATCAGCGGGAAGTTGAACGGCGAGATCACCCCGACCACCCCCACCGGCAGCCGCCGGGACAGGCTGAGCCGGGGCGCCGAGGTGGGCAGGAGCCGGCCGTACGGGGCCGAGGCCAGGGCGGCCGCCTCGTAGCACTCGTTGGCCGCACCGTGGGTCTCCACGCCCGCCTTGGGCGGGATCGACCCGGCCTCCCGGACCAGCCACTCGTGGACGTCGGCCGCCCGCTCCTCCCACAGGTCGCCCGCCCGCCGCAGCACCCGGGCCCGGTCCTCGTAGGAGCGGCGGGCCCAGTCGCGCTGGGCCTCGGTCGCCACCGCGCCGGCGCGGGCCACGTCGCCCGCCCCGGCCCGCCCGAGCGTGGCCAGCTCCGCCCCCGTCGCCGGCTCCACCACCGGGTACGCCCCACCCACCGGCACGAACCAGGTGCCGTCGTAGATCTTCCCTGCCCAGCGCCCGGGGTCCAGCAGGCTCACGGACCGCCTCCTTCGTGTGGTGCGACGTGGCCCGGCCGCTCGTCCGGGCACCGATAGGGTGGCATCCCACGCATGGGGGCGCACGGGTCGAGACTGGTGCTGCTGGGCACGGCGGGCGGGCCGCTTCCGTCGCCGGCCCGGTCGGGGATCGCCTCGGCCGTGGTCGCGGGCGACCGCACCTACCTGGTCGACTGCGGCAGCGGCGTCACCCGCCAGCTCCGCCGGGCCCGGCTGCTGGCCCGCCTGCACCGGGTCTTCCTCACCCACCTCCACTCCGACCACACCTGCGACCTCTTCAACGTCTTCCTCCTGGGCTGGCCCATCCTCCAGTGGAACCCGCCGGTCGGCGTGTTCGGGCCGGGGCCGGCCGGGGGCCTCACCGCCCTGCCCGCCGACCCCCGGGGTCGCCCGGTGCCCCTGCACCGGCCGGCCAACCCCACGCCGGGCCTGCTCGACCTCCTCGACGCCCAGTTCGGCGCCCACGCCTACGACATCAACATCCGCATGCGGGAGGCCGGCCGCCACGACCTCGCCGCGCTGGTCGAGGGCCACGAGATCGCCGTCCCCCCCGAGCTGGGGGCCCGGGCGCCCGACTGCGTGGCGCCGGACATGGAGCCCGTGCTGGTCGACGAGGACGACCGCGTCCGCGTCACCGCCGTCCTGGTCCGCCACGCCCCCGTCTTCCCCGCCTTCGCCTTCCGCTTCGACACCGACGGCGGCTCGGTGGTCTTCTCGGGCGACACCGCCCCCTGCGCCAACCTCGTCCGCCTGGCCGCGGGCGCCGGCACCCTGGTCCACGAGGTCTTCGACGACCGCGACGCCGACCCCGCCGACCCGGAGGCCGGCGCCGGCGCCGACCCGGACGACACCGAGGCCTGGGAGGCGGCCCGCCGCCACCACCACATGGTGACCTCGCACACCCCCCTCAGCCAGGTCGGCCGGGTCGCCGCCGAGGCGGGCGTGGGCCGGCTCGTCCTCAACCACTTCATCCCGGGCGACGACGAGCTGCCCGACGATCACTGGGTCAAGGGCGTGACCGGCTTCGACGGCGAGGTCGTGGTCGGGTCCGACCTGCGGGAGCTGCCGCTCTGACCGACCGGGTGCTGGCCCGGGACCTGCCGGGCCGCGAGGGCAGCGTCGTCCGCGTGTGCGGCTGGGCCGCCGGCGGCGGGGTGGTGCGCGACCACACCGGGTCGGTGGCGGTCACCGGCGCCGACCTCGACGGGGTGGTGCCGGGCTCGGCCGTGGAGGTCGAGGGCACCGTCGACGCCGGGCGCATCCGGGCGTCGGCGCTGCGGGTCGTCGGTCCCGCGGTCGACCCGCCGCCGATCGACGACCGGTCGCCCCTGGAGGACCGCCTGGCCTGGCGCGCCGTCGACCTGCGCCGGCCCCGCAACCGCCTGGTCTTCGAGGTCCAGACCACCGTGGAGCGGGCCATGCGGGCGTGGTGGGCAAACCACGGGTTCCTCGAGCTGCACTCGCCCAAGCTGCGCGCCTATCCGAACATGTCGGGCCGCGAGCTGTTCACGGTCGACTACTTCGGCCGGGCCGCCTACCTGGCCCAGTCGCCCCAGTTCTACAAGCAGATGGCCATGGCCGCCGGGTTCGAGCGGGTCTTCGAGGTCGGGCCCGTGTTCCGGGCCAACCCCCTGCTCACGTCGCGCCACGACACCGAGTTCGTCAGCGTCGACGTGGAGGTGGCCTGGATCGACTCCCACGAGGACCTCATGGCGCTCGAAGAGGCATGGCTGTGCGCGGTGGTGGCCGAGGTGGTGGGCGCCCACGGTACGGACATCGAGCGGCTGTTCGGCCGCCGGCTGCCGGTGCCCACCGCCCCCTTCCCGCGGATCACCATGGCCGAGGCCCAGGAGGTGCTGGCCGGCCTCGGCCACGATTCGCAGGCCGCGGCAGGCGACATCGACGCCGAGGGCGAGCGGCTCCTCGCCGAGCACGTGGCCGGCGCCCACGGCCACGAGCTGGTCTTCGTGACCGAGTACCCCGAGGCCGTCCGGCCCTTCTACCACATGCGCCTGGCCGAGGGCTCGGACCTCACGAGGAGCTTCGACCTCCTGTGGAACGGGCTGGAGGTGACCACCGGCGCCCAGCGGGAGCACCGCCACGACCGCCTCCTCGCCCAGGCCGGCCGCAACCCGTCCAGGGTCGACGTGATCCGCCCGTACCTGGACTTCTTCCGCCACGGCTGCCCGCCCCACGGCGGGTTCGGGCTCGGCCTGACCCGGATGCTGATGTGCCTGGTCGGCGTGGACGACGTGCGGGAGGTGACGTTCCTGCACCGGGACAGGGACCGCCTCCTTCCCTAGGGCCCGCCGACCTCGATCCGCACGGGGACCCGGACCGGCGCCTGCCCGGCGCGGGCGACGACCACCGTCGCGTCCCAGGCGCCGGCGCGCTCGAAGCGGACGCTCACGGAGTACTCGCCCGGTCCCGTCTCGGTGGCCGCCCCGCTGACGCCGAGGCCCGGCATGGCGCGTCGGTCGGCCCGCACGCAGACCTGGGCACCCACCACCGGCGACCCGTCCCGGGCGACCCGAACCGTGTGGCCGACCGTGTCGACGCGCAGCGGCGTGAGGAAGTCGACGGTCACCGCCGGGTCGAGCCCCGCCTCCATCAGGCACTCGCTTGCGGGCACGTCGCGGAAGCTCACCACGGCGATGGCGAAGCCGGCCACGGCCAGCACGCTCACCAGGCCAAGGCGCCAGATGCCCCACAGGCCGCTCTTGACCGCTGCCACTAGAGTCGAAACGGTACCAACAGTGGGCGCGCCAACGCCGCACCAGGCGGGCCGGCCGAACGACACCGACGAGCTCGAGAGGGGCCCATGTCCACTGCGCCGCCCGCGGCGATCTCGACGTCGGGGCTGACCAAGGTCTATCCGGCGCCCCGGCGGCACGGCGCCGCGCTCACGGCCGTCGACGGGCTCGACCTGTCGGTGCGCCCTGGCGAGATCTTCGGGCTCCTCGGGCCGAACGGCGCCGGCAAGACCACCACCGTCGGCATGCTGACCACGCGTATCGTCCCCACGGCGGGCACCGCGCAGGTGGGGGGAGTCGACGTCATCGCCGACCCGGCGCTGGCCAAGCGCTCCATCGGCGTCGTCCACCAGCTCAACACCCTCGACCGCAGCCTCACCGCCTGGGAGAACCTGTACTTCCACGGCCGGTACCACGGCATGAGCGACCCCGCCGCCCGCCGGGCGGCCGGCGAGCAGCTCGAGCGCTTCCGGCTCTCCCACCGGGCCCAGGCCGAGATACGCGCCCTCTCCGGCGGCATGATCAGGCGGCTGATGGTCGCCCGCGCCGTCCTCCACCGCCCGGCCGTGCTGTTCCTCGACGAACCGACAGCCAACCTGGACCCCCAGAGCCGGATGGCGCTGTGGGACGTCCTGCGAGAGATCCGTGACGAGGGCCAGACGATCCTCCTGACCACCCACTACATGGAGGAGGCCGAGGAGTTCTGCGACCGGGTGGCGATCATGGACCACGGCAGGGTCCTGGCCCTCGACACGCCCGCCGGCCTCATGCGGTCCCTCCCCTCCGACAACGGGACCGGCTCGGCCGCCGAGGACTGGCGCCGGGTCGACGCCGCCCTCTCCGAGGTCGTGGCCCTCGCCGACCGGCTCGGCCTCGACCTCGACCAGGTCCGCCGACGCGTCACCCTCGAGCTCGTCTTCTTCAACCTCACCGGGCGGGAGCTGCGGGAGTGACCGCCCCCCCGTCCTCGGGCCGCGCCGGCTGGGCCGCCTTCCGCTCCCTGCTGCTGCGCGACCTGACCGTGCTCGACAGGGACCTCAAGGAGTTCCTGCCCAACACCCTCATGCAGCCGGCCATGCTCGTGTTCGTCTTCACCTACGTGTTCCCCCACATCGGGCAGGGGGTGGGCGGCAGCGGCAACGCCGGACGCTTCTCGACGCTGCTGCTCGGCGGGCTCGTGGCCCAGTCGATCGCCTTCCAGGGCCTGTTCCGGGTCGCCCTGCCCCTGGCCCGGGAGCTCGACATCACCAACGAGCTCGAGGACCGGGTGCTGGCGCCGGCGCCGATCTCGCTCATCGCCCTCGAGAAGATCGTGGCCGGGGCGCTGGAGGGCCTGTTCGCCGCTCTCGTCGTCTTCCCGATCGCCGCCTTCCTCCCGTCGACCCCCATCTACCTGCGGGCCCACTGGGGCACCCTCCTCGTGGTGACCGTGCTGTCCTGCTACGCATCGGCGGCCCTGGGCCTCACCATCGGCACCCGGATCGAACCCCGGCTCGTCCCCATCCTGCTGGGCTTCGTCGCCGCTCCGCTCGGCTTCTTCGGCGCCGTCTTCTACACCTGGGACGCGCTGGCGCCCATCGGCTGGCTGCAGGCTGCGGTCCTGGTCAACCCGGTGCTCTACATGAGCGAGGGGTTCCGGGCCGCGCTGTCGATCGGCGTCGGCCACCTGCCGGTCGCCACGGTGTGCGCCGCCCTGCTCGCCTTCTCCGCCGTGTTCACCGTCCTGGGCATCAACGGGTTCAAGCAGCGGGTGCTCGGCTGACGGTCGGCCGCCCGCCTCCGGGCGACGCCCACTTCTAAGCTCCGGGCCTCCATGCCGCGCTCCAACGTCGCACCCGCATGCTTCCTCGCCCCGCCGTGACCCCGCTCACCCGGTTCCAGCACCTGCTGCTCGACACCGACGGAACCGTCACCAAGATCCTCGAGGCCTTCGCCGGCGAGCCGATGGAGGTGGTGAAGCTCCTCCAGGTGTTCGGCACGGCCGGTGATGCCGACGCCGACCTCCTTCCCGTGCCCGGCGACCAGGTGCTTCGCCGCCGGGTGGTCCTCCGGGGGCGGCACAGCCACCAGCGCTTCCTCTATGCCGAGGCGGTCGTCGTCCTCGACCGGGTGGCGCCCGCCATCGTCGAGGGCCTCCTGCGGACCGACCAACCGATCGGCATCCTGCTCGCCGAGGCCCGGGCCGAGACGTTCCGGGAGATCCTGCGCACCGGCCGCGAGCCGGCGGGCGCCCGCGGGGCGCACTTCGGCATCGAGCACACCGAGGATCTCCTGTCGCGCACCTACCGGATCATCCAGGATGGTCGCCCCGCCATCCTCATCACCGAGAAGTTTCCAGCCGGCTTCTTCCGGGCCCTCCCTCCGTGAGGGACCGTCGTTGTGCGGGTCCCTCGGTGTGTGGAAGACTCCGGAAGACGGCGAGGGCTCTTGCCAGATCGCGGGACACGAGGAGCTAGGACCATGGCGAGATCCGATCGAGCGTTCCGGCGCAAGGTGGCGATCAGCACGGTCACGGCCGTGGCCGGCGCCCTCCTCGTGCTGTCGGGCTCCTCGAGCGCCGACGTCACCGCGGTGCAGGGCAGCGCGTACGGCTACTACACGAGCGTCAGCCTCTTCGGCGGCCCGGCCATGCTGCGCGGCTTCGGCCAGGTGACCTGCACGGAACCGAACGTCCCACCGGGGTGCGGTCCCGCTACGGCCGAGAGCCCTTCGGTCGCCCTGCCCGCGACGGGAGGCACCGTCACCGACGTCGATCCCGACGGGGCCAAGGCGCAGTACGGCCCCGCCGTGATCTTCGGCGGCATCTGGCCGGACGCGGCGCCCTCCGCACCCGAGTCCGGGCCGATCAGCACGGACTGCACCGGCTCCACCGGACCCGGTGGATCGGTGACCTGCAACACCGCCATCACGCTCTACAGCCCGCCCAACGCACTTGTGCCGGGTGGCGTCGGTCCCGGGCCGTTCAATGCGAACGAGGTGCGCAGCACCTGTTCGGCCACTGAGACCGACCCCACGACCGGCGCGAAGGCCATCACCGGGTCCACCACCATCGTCAACGGCATCCTCGAGACCAAGTACGACCCCAACACGCAGCTGCCGATCGTGACCGAAGAGGTGCCCGTCAACCCGGCGCCGAACTACACCCGCTCGGGCACCATCGACCATGTCGGCGACAGCTACGAGATCGTGTTCAACGAGCAGATCACCAACCCCGACGGCTCCCTCACCGTCAACGCCGCGCACATGCGCCTGCTCGGGCCCACCGCGGTGGGCGACATGGTCATCGGCTCGGTCACCTGTGGGCTGACCACCGTCGGCGTCCCCACCACCACGACGACCACCACCACCATCCCGACGACCACCACCACGACGCTGCCGCCGACCACCACCACCACGACGCTCCCGCCGACCACCACGACCACGACGCTCCCGCCGACGACGACCACCACGACGCTCCCGCCGACGACGACCACCACGACGCTCCCGCCGACGACCACGACGACCACGCTCCCGCCGACGACCACGACGACCACGCTCCCGCCGACCACCACGACGACGACGCTGCCGCCGACGACGACCACCACGACGCTGCCGCCGACGACGACCACCACGACGCTGCCGCCGACGACGACCACCACGACGCTGCCGCCGACG
>Ga0247704_1000306_pt1 | contig 14074 bp, 12 predicted proteins | sample 41W_NmetaG_FD_189042 | JGI IMG/M metagenome (GOLD analysis project Ga0247704, IMG submission 189042) | Soil microbial communities from hillslope of Landscape Evolution Observatory, University of Arizona, Oracle, AZ, United States - 4-1-W_N | ecosystem: Engineered > Artificial ecosystem >...
CCCCGAGCCCGTGCTGTCCATCGCCATCCGGCCCAAGTCCAAGGGCGACGAGGACAAGCTGATGACGGCCCTGCACCGGCTGCAGGACGAGGACCGCGCCCTACAGGTGCGCCGGGACGACGAGACCCACCAGACGCTCCTGTCGGGGATGGGCGAGACCCACCTGGCCATCGTCACCGAGCGGCTGGCCCGCAAGTTCTCCGTCGAGGTGGACACCGAGGAGGTGCAGGTCCCCTACCGGGAGACGATCACCCGCCCGGCCGACGCCGAGGGCAAGTACAAGAAGCAGACGGGCGGCCACGGCCAGTTCGGCGTCGCCTTCCTCAAGGTGGAGCCCCTCCCCCGCGGCGAGGGCTTCCAGTTCGCCGACGAGATCGTGGGCGGTGCCATCCCCCGCCAGTTCATCCCGGCGGTGGAGAAGGGGGTGGCCGAGGCCATGGACCGCGGCGGCGTCTTCGGCTACCCGGTCGTGGACGTCAAGGTCACCGTGTACGACGGCAAGTACCACTCGGTGGACTCGTCGGAGATGAGCTTCAAGATGGCCGGCTCCATCGGCTTCAACGAGGCCATGGCCAAGGCCGGGCCGGTGCTGCTGGAGCCCATCTCGCTGCTGGAGGTCACCGTGCCCGCCACCTACCAGGGCGACGTGATGGGCGACCTCAACGCCCGCCGGGGCCGGGTCCAGGGCACCGACGTCGGCAACGACGGCGAGCAGATCATCACCGCCACGGTCCCCACGTCGGAGATCCAGCGCTACGCCATCGACCTGCGCTCGCTCACCGGCGGCCGCGGCCGCTTCACCGTGAGCCACGACCACTACGACCTGCTGCCCCAGCACCTCTACGACAAGGTGGCCCGCAAGTCCGAGTCGTAGCCGGGGCCGTGCGCGTCGATTTCGGGGGCGAACCGCTCAGGTCGCCGCCGGTGGGGGCCGATCATGCACCTCGGGTGATCCGGTCGGAGCGCACCTGCGGGTGCTACTCCCGGAGGTGGGCGGGACCGCGGTGGGCACGGCCGGAGCACCCCGCGTATTGCGGACCGCGGCTGCCGAGCGCCGCGGCTTGTCACAGGCGGGTCGTGCCGGACATGCCAAAGGTGTGGCCTTGAGTTTCGCGGTGCGCTCGGCAGCCGCCGGACGTCAACCGCCCTGCGTCGCCCCGGTGAGCTTGGTCCAGTCCTCCGGGTTGTCCTCGACGAAGTGGGCCACGACGGAGCCGTCGACGCCGTCGACCAGGACGAGCCCCCGCTTGAGCGGCGGCTCCTCCGACGAGTACAGGAGGATGCGCCACGTGGGGCGGCTGCGCAGCCCTCGCCAGGCCAGTTGGGCCGAGGCGTGGCCGACGGGGAACCCGACGGTGCGGGAGGCGGCGACCAGGGCGTCGGTCTCGCGGACGGCGAGGTGCCACGCCGCCGACAGGTGGAACGCCCCGACGGCGCCGAGCAGCACGGCGCCGAGCAGCATCCCGTCGTTGACGAGCACGCCGCCGTCGGCCCTGGTGACCCACAGCCCCAGGCACACGGCCGCCGCCGCCAGGTGGATCACCCCGGGGATGCGGCGCCGGCTGTTGTCGGGGAACGTGTACGGGCCCCGGTAGGCGGTGACGTCGAGGTCCTCGGGCAGCTCGTCGTGGCCATCGGCGGCAGCCGCCGCCGCTGCCGCTGCGTCCGTCCCGTTCTTCTCGTCGCCCCCGGCCACATGCTTCAGCCTACGACGGCCACGCCTCCCGCAGCCGGCCGGCGCTGGCGTCCAGCGACTCGGGGAGCACCCGGGTCTCGGCCACCGACGTCATGAAGTTGGTGTCCCCGTCCCAGCGGGGGACGACGTGCAGGTGCAGGTGGTCGGGCAGGCCGGCGCCCGCCGAGCGGCCCAGGTTGGCGCCCACGTTGAGCCCGTGCGGCCGGTACGCCGCCTTGAGCGCCCGCACCGAGTCGGCCACCGCCGACCACAGCTCGGCCGCCTCCTCGCCGGAGAGGTCCTCCAGCTCCGACGTGTGGCGCAGCGGCATGGCCATGACGTGCCCGGACGTGTACGGGTAGGCGTTGAGCACCACCGCCGCCAGCGGGCCGCGCCACACCACGGCGCTCCCCTCGTCCAGCACACGGCACAGCACGCAGCCGCCGCCGGCGGGCGGCTCGCCGGCCGTCACGTACTCGGCCCGCCACCCGGCCCACAGGCGCTCGAGGGTCACGGGGTCAGGCTGACCGGGAGTCGACCTCGGCCCGGAGGCGGCGCACGAACTCGTCCACCGGCACCCCCCGCTCGGGCCGGTCCTGGCCCCGGGCGTTCACCCCGACGGTGCCGGCGGCCGCGTCGTCGTCGCCCACCACCAGCACGTACGGCAGCTTCTCCAGCTTGGCCCGCCGGACGCGCGCCGGGAGCGGCTCGTCGCCGGCCACCCAGTCGGCGCGGAACCCGCCGGCCCGCAGGCGCCCGGCGATCGACGCCGCCAGCGCGTCGTGGTCGTTGCGCACGCCGAGCACCCGGGCCTGGACCGGCGCCAGCCAGGCCGGGTAGGCGCCCGCGTAGTGCTCCAGGACGACGCCGAAGAACCGCTCGACGGAGCCGAAGAGGGCCCGGTGGACCATGTACGGGCGGTGGCGGGCGTTGTCGCGGCCGGTGAACTCCAGGTCGAAGCGGTGCGGGAACTGGAAGTCCACCTGGAGGGTGGACATCTGCCAGCGCCGGCCGATGGCGTCGCGGATGTGGACGTCGATCTTGGGGGCGTAGAAGGCGCCCTCCCCCTCGGCGACCACGTAGGGGATGTCGGCCGCCTTCAGGGCGCCGTGCAGCGCCTCGGTGGCGACGTCCCAGTCGTCGGGGTCCCCCACGTACTTGTCGGGGCGGGTGGCCAGCTCGGCCTCGAACTCTACGAACCCGAAGGTCCGCAGCACCTCGAGGATGAACGCGAGGAGGCTGGCCAGCTCGGGCGCCAGCTGGTCGGGGGTGCAGAAGATGTGCGAGTCGTCCTGGGTGAACCCGCGGGCCCGCAGCAGGCCGTGGAGCACACCCGAGCGCTCGAAGCGGTACACGGTCCCGAGCTCGTAGAGCCGCAGCGGCAGGTCCCGGTAGGACCGCTGCTGCGACTTGTAGATCAGGATGTGCATGGGGCAGTTCATCGGCTTGGGGTAGTACTTCGCCCCCTCCAGCTCCATGGGCGGGTACATGCCCTCGGCGTACCACTGGAGGTGCCCCGAGGTCTCGAACAGCGTCGAGCGGGTGAGGTGGGGCGTGTAGACGAACTTGTAGCCCGCCGCCTCGTGCTCGGAGCGGGAGTAGTCCTCCATGAGCTTGCGTACGAGGCCGCCCTTGGGGTGGAACACCGCCAGCCCGCTGCCGATCTCGGGCGGGAAGTGGAACAGGTCGAGCTCGACGCCGAGGCGGCGGTGGTCGCGCTTCTCCGCCTCCTCCAGCTGGCGGAGGTGTTCCTGGAGCGCCTTCTCCGACTCCCACGCGGTGCCGTAGACCCGCTGGAGCTGCGCCTTGTGCTCGTCGCCCCGCCAGTAGGCGCCGGCCACCCGGGTGAGCTTGAAGGCGCCCAGGCGCGACGTCGACGGCACGTGCGGCCCCCGGCACAGGTCGACGAACTGCTCGGTGTTGCGGTAGGCGCTCACCGACCCGCCCTCGGCGCCCTCGTCGGGGTCCACGCCCTCGATGATCTCGACCTTGTAGGGCTGGTCGGCGAACAGGGCGAGGCCCTCGTCGCGCGTGAGCTCCTCGCGCACGAAGGGCTGGTCCTCCCCCACGATCTCGCGCATCCGCGCCTCGATGCGCTCGAGGTCCTCGTCGCTGAACGAGGCGCCGCCGGGCAGCTCGAAGTCGTAGTAGAAGCCGTTCTCGATGGGCGGGCCGATGGCGAACTTGGCCCCGGGCCACAGCTGGAGCACCGCCTGGGCCATCACGTGGGCGGTGGAGTGGCGCAGGATCTCCCGTCCCTCGGGGCTCCCGCCGGTGATGATCTCCACCGCTCCGCCCTCCGGGGGCAGGGGCGCACCGAGGTCCACCTTCGTCCCGTCGACCTTGGCGGCGACGGCCGCCTTGGCCAGGCCCCGGCCGATGGACGCGGCGACGTCGGCCGCCGTCGAGCCGGCCGGCATCTCGCGGCTCGATCCGTCGGGCAGGGTCACGGTCACGGTCGCCATCACCGGGCGACGTTACCCGGCACCGCCGCGACGCCCTCCCGCATTCCGATCGCCTCCTTACTGCCGGCGGGCCGCCCAGGCGGCTTCCAGCTCGGCGAGCGACATGCCGGCCGAGCGCCGGAGGGCGGCGTCCACGTGGTGGTCGACGCTGCCCGGAGCGACGCGCGTCTCCCCCAGGGCGCGGAAGAACGCCGACGGTGCCCCGGTGCCCTTCCGGGCCGCCAGCAGCGAGATGGCCGCCCGGCTCTCGAGGTACGAGCGCACGATGGCGTCCTGCGCCCCGGTGCTGAGCTCGTGGTCCCGGGGCAGGGTCGCGTCGCCGCCCTTCGGGCGCCGGTGGTCGGTGCTCCGGCCGGTGGCCGCCCACTCGGCGACCCCCTCGTGGACCCAACCGGCCACGAACGGGCCGGAGAGCGGCGCCGAGGCGGCGTGGACCAGCTCGTGGACCAGCGTCTCGACCTGCTGGGCGCGGCTGTACCGGCTGAGACGCTCGTCCTGGGCGAAGATACGCGGCGCGGTGGCGGCGAAGTCGGCGTCGGGAAGGACCCGGTAGCCGGCGAAGGCCACGAACTTGTCCAGGTCCACGGTGGACTCGAGCAGGCGCTCGAGCTCGTCCACCGACCCCGGGAGCACCATCGTCAGCCGCCCGCCCCACGGCTGGTCCCACACCCGGGCGAAGGCGGCCAGCGCGTCCTCGGCGATGCCGGCCAGGGCCGCCGCCCGCTCGGCCTGCTCGGGGTGGCTCAGGACGACGACCCGCTCGCGCCGCTCGAGGCGGACGGGACCGAGGTCCCAGAGCTGGCGGTCCGTCTCCAGCCCGAGCGCCTCCAGGTCCACGTCGCCGCCGACGTACCAACGGCCCCGCCGCTCCACGAAGGTGAGCCACAGCTCGTCCACCGCGTCCCGGTCGTCGTAGCCGTCGAACCGGTACGCCTGGCGGGTCTCGGGCAGGAACACCCGGGCGTTCCCGTACCGCCCGGCGGCGGCCGGCGACAGGTCGCCCCAGTCCTGGGTGCGGGCGGTCAGCTCGTAGGAGGCGAGGGGCAGCGCGCGCCACCCGTCGAACGACCGGCCCTGGGCGGCGCGGAACGACGCCGGCGCCTCGGGGTCGACGGTGGACAGGAACCGCGCGCGGTCCCCGTCGCGCACGGCGTCCTCGCGGACGTCGAGCACCGCCTGCACGGCGGCCAGCGGGTCCGACCGGGTGGCGGCCGGCGACGCCCCGGCGAGGGCCGACAGGGCGGCGGCGAGGACGAGGGCGGCGAGCCGGGCCACGCCGCCCAGTGTGGTCGACGCCGCAGGCCGTCGGGGTATCCCCCGCCGGCGCGCGCCCGCTCGTTACCGTTGCCGCCGATGATGGCGGGGGACGTGCCCGGCGTGCGCGCACTGGCATCCGCGTCCGAGCTCCCGGTCCCGCCGCCACCCGGGGTCGCCGTGGTCCGGGCCTCCGACCCGTGGGAGGCCGCCGGCGGCGTCGCCCGCTCCCTCGGGGCGGCGCGCCTGTTCACCGCCGCCGAGGCGTGCGAGGAGCTCGACCGTCGCCGCGACGCCGCCCTGGCCCGGGCCCGGCGCCACCGCGACCGCTGCGCCGCCGAGGCCGGGGCGGCCCGGGCCCGGGCCGCCACCACCGCCGACTCCACCCTCGTGCCGGCCCGCCTGGCGGGCGTGAGCCCCGCCGCCCTCGGGCGGGCGGCCACGAACCTCGAGGAGGCGATCGCGTCGGTCCGCGCCGCCCGCGCCGCCCTCGGCCCTCGTCCCCACGTGGACGAGGACGTCGCCCACGAGGCGCGGGAGGCGCAGGTGCTGGTCGACCTGGCCCGCCTCCAGCGGGCGGCGCTCGTGCCCCGCGTCAACCGGGTGCTCGGGACGGCCAACGCGGCGGCCTCCGTCATCGTCGCCGGGCGGGTCGTGAGCGAGGCGTTCGACCCGGCGTTCGTGCTCGTCGCCGTGCTCCCGCTCGGGGCGCTGGGCGTCGTCGGCGTGATGGTCGGCCACACGGTCCGCCGGTCCCGTTCGGCGGCCCGGCGCCGCTGGGCGGCGCTGCGCTCGCTCGACCTCTGCACCCTCGCCGAGCTGGAGGCTCGAGAGGCCGAGGCCCGGGCGTGGGACGTCCGGGCCACCGGGATCGCGGAACGGCGGAGGAAGCTCGTGCGGGCCCGGGCCGCCTGGGAGGCGCTGGTCGGGCCGGGCGTGCCGGTGTCGCGGGCGGCCTCCCTGGTGGCCGCCCTGGAGGAGATCGCCACCCTCGACGCCGAGGCGGAGGCCGCCGCCCGCGCCTGGGCCGACGCGTCCGAGCGCCTCCAGGCGGCGGAGGACGCCGGCGCCGAGGGTGCCCCGATCGTGGTCGTCGAGGCGGGCGCCTCGCCGGAGCGCCACGCCGAGGTCCTGCGGGCGCTGGCCCGGCGGGCGGGCCGCTCGCCGGTCGTCGTGGTGGCCGCCGAGGCGGGCGTCGCCCGGCCGGCCGTGGACGCGCCGGACGCGCCGGACGCGCCGGGGCCCGGCCCCGAGCCCCAAGAGGCACCGGTGGGCCCGGCGACGGGCCCGGCATCCGAGGAGCCCGTGGTCGTCGACCTGCGCGACCGGGTGCTCGCCGGGCTGCTGCGGCTGCGCGCCCGCCAGGCGGGTCGGCGCGACGCGTCGCCCCCCGGCTCTGTCGCCGGCTGACGACGGGCGCGTTGCGTGAGAATGCGGCGGTGGGCGACCGCTTCGAGTACGTCGACGTGCGCGTCGACGGCGACGACGGTCCCATCGTCTCGGGCTTCTCCGCCCGCATCCCGGCCGAGGGGCTGACCGCCATCGTCGGCCCGTCCGGCGCCGGCAAGACCACGCTCTTGCGGCTGCTGAACCGGCTCGACGACCCCGACGGCGGCGCCGTCCTGCTCGACGGGGTCGACGTCCGCAGCTACGACGTCCTCGCCCTCCGCCGCCGGGTGCAGTTCGTCGGCCAGGTGCCGGTGACGTTCCCCGGCGCCGTCGCCGACAACCTGGGCGACCTCAGTGGCGACGAGGCGGCCGCCCTGCTCGGGCGGGTGGGGCTCTCCCCCGCCCTGCTCACGCGGGAGGCGGACCGGCTGTCGGTGGGCGAGGCGCAGCGCATGTGCCTGGCCAGGGCCCTGGCGATCCGTCCCGGGGTGCTCGCCCTCGACGAGCCCACCGCCGCCCTCGACGCCGCCTCCAAGGACGAGGTGGAGCGCCTCGTGCGGTCGCTGGCCGACGACGGCCTGACCGTCGTGATGGTGACGCACGACCAGCGCCAGGCACGGCTGGCCGACCGCGTGGTCGAGGTGGGGCGGTGAACGACCTCAGCGGGGCGGTCGGCTACCCCGACGTGGCGCTGGCCGTCGCCCTGGTGGTCGCCGGCGCCACCATCTCGCGCCTCCGGGGGCTCGGGCTGGAGGGCGACATGGGAGTCGCCGTCGTCCGGTCGTTCGTCCAGCTCCTCGTGATCGGGTACGTCCTCGCCTTCGTCTTCGACGGCCGGGGCGGGCTCAGCGGCGTCCTCCTGGCCGTCATGGTGGTGACGGCGTCGCTCACCGTCGGCCGGCGGGCCCGGCGGGTCCCCGGCGCCCGGCTCGTGGCCGGCGTGTCGCTCGGCGTCGCCACCGTCGCCACCCTCGGGGTCCTGACCGCGCTCGGCATCGTCCCCGTCGACGCGCGGACGATCGTCCCCCTCGGCTCCATGGTCCTCTCCAACGCCATGGCCAGCGCCGCCCTGGTCATGACCACCCTGCGCGACGACCTCGCCGCCAGCCGCCGGGAGGTGGAGGCCCGCCTCAGCCTGGCCCAGACCGCCCACCAGGCCTCGCTGCCGTGGCAGCGGCGGGCGCTGCGCAACGGGATGCTGCCCATCGTCGACAGCACCAAGGTCGTCGGCCTGGTGGCCCTGCCCGGGGCGATGACGGGCATGATCCTGGCCGGCGCCGACCCCCTGGAGGCCGTCCGGCTCCAGATGGTGGTGATGTACATGCTCCTCGGGGGCAACGCCTTCGCCGCCGTGGTGGCCGGCGAGCTCACGATCCGCCGGCTGTTCACCGCCGACCACCAGCTGGCCCGGGAGCTCCGCCGCGTCACCCCCTGACGGCGCGCCCGTCTGGCACCACGAATCGACACCCTGGTGCCGGTTCCTGGTGCCAGACGGGGGACGGGCGGGCGAGCGTCAGCGCACCGTGGCGTCGTAGACGTCCGCCGCCGGCAGGCCGAGGAGCCGCTCGGCCATGTCCTCCTTGAGCTGGCGGGCACGATCCGCCTCGGCCGGCGTCGGCGCCTCCCTGCACGCCACGTCGAGGAACTCGTCGGGGACCAGGCCGGCCCGCAGGACGAGGTCGACGACCGTTCCCCGGTAGCCGAGGCGGAAGAAGAAGTGGCCCCCGGGAGCCTCGGGAGCGCCCGTCGGCGCAGCGTCCGCCGCCGGCCCGTAACGCTCACCGGTGACCGCCCGTGTGACCATCTCGAACGCGTCGCGTGCGCCGCCCCCGGGGAACCCGCTCTCGACGCTGATGTCGTAGCGCTCCGGCGGTCGACCGGGGGACAGCAGCGGGAACGCCCGCTCCATGGCCTTGAAGGCGTGGGCGACCCCGGCGATCGAGCTCCTGCCGTGGTACTTGAGGAGGTCGTCGAAGGAGATGGCGACCGGCCCGCCCTGGTCGAGGACCACGAGTGTCGTCATGGGGGCATACTGCCCCGCCTTGCGACCGTTGTCGCACACGAGACCGCGGCGGCCGGCCCCGTCTCCACCGGCTGGCCCCCGGCTAGCCCAGCGTCACCCCGAGCAGGGCCGCCGCCTCGGAGACGCCGAGGCCGGAGGCGGCGGCCGCGTCGACCGCCCGCAGCGCGGCGGGCGTGTCGAGGTCGGCGTCGAGGGCGGCCCGCACCTCGTCGAGGGCGGCTCCGCCGGGGCCGGCCGAGCGCCACGCCGCCATCCGGGCCGACGCCGCGGGCAGGAGGTCGTCGCTCCACTCCCACTCGGTGCGGTAGTGCTGCCCCAGGATGGCGAGGCGCACCGCCGCCGGCTCCCACTCCTTCAGCAGGTCGCTCACGAACACCAGGTTCCCGAGGGACTTCGACATCTTGGTGCCGCCCAGCCCCACCATGCCGACGTGCATCCAGTGGCGGACGAACGGCCGGCCGGTGGCCGCCTCCGACTGGGCCGCCTCGCACTCGTGGTGGGGGAAGATCAGGTCGGTGCCGCCACCGTGGAGGTCGATGGTGGTGGCCAGCTCGCGCATGGCCAGCGCCGAGCACTCGATGTGCCAGCCGGGCCGGCCCCGCCCCCACCGCGACTCCCACGCCGGCTCGTCGGGTGCCGACGGCTGCCACAGCACGAAGTCCAGGGGGTCCCGCTTGGCCGGGTCGTCGGGCCGGCCGCCCCGCTCGGCCGCCAGCGCCAGCATCTCGTCCCGCGAGTAGTGGCTGAGCCGCCCGAAGCCGGGGAACGAGGCGACGCTGAAGTAGACGGCCCCGCCCGCCTGGTAGGCGTGGCCCGAGGCGAGCACCGCCTCGATGATCCGGAGGATGTCGGGGATGGCCGACGTCGCCCTCGGCTCGCTGTAGGCGGGGAGCAGGCCGAGGGCGTCCATGGTGGCGTCGAAGCGGGCCATCTCCTCGGCCGCCAGGTCGAGGTAGTGGACACCCAGCTCCCGCGAGCGGCGGAGGATGTCGTCGTCCACGTCGGTGACGTTGCGCACGCAGCGGGTCTGGTGGCCGAGGTCGCGCAGGCGCCGCTGGAGCACGTCGTAGGCGAGGTAGGTGGCGGCGTGGCCCACGTGGGCGGCGTCGTACGGCGTGATGCCGCACGTGTACATCGAGACGACCGGCCCGGGCCGGAACGGGACCACGTCCCGGCGGGCCGTGTCGTACAACCTCACTTGTCGAGGTCGATCCCCGTCATGCGCAGCGCCGCCCGGGTCTTGTAGCGCACGTTCAGCTGGAGCAGGACGGCGGTGATGGCCTCGATGGGCGCCGCGTTCGACAGCGACCCGGCGTTCAGCGGGCGCAGGTCGGGGATGAGGTCCACCAGGCGGGCGGTGGCCTCGAAGGCGGCGTCGTGGTCGGAGCAGATGAGCACGTCGCTCTCGATCGGCTCGTCGAGCAGCGCCAGCGCCTTGGCCGGGAGGTGGTGGAATGCGGCGGCGACCAGCGCGCCGGGCACGGCGCTCTGCACGTGGCAGGCCACCGACCCGCGGGGCGGCACCAGGGGCTCGAACTCGCCGTGGCCCATGCGGGTCAGGGCGTTGGCCATGGAGATGACGACCTTGCCGTCCAGCTGCGGCGCCACCGAGTGGGCGGTGGCGGCGGCCGCCTCCCACGGCGTGGCGATGACGACGATCCGGGCCTCGGCCGCCACCGCGTTGTCCGCCGCCGACAGGGACAGCTCCCGACCCGGCCACTTCTGGTGCAGCGCGGTGCACGTCTCTTGGGCCCGTTCCTTCGACCGTGAGCCCACGATGACGTCCACGCCCACCGAGGCGAGGCGCACGGCCAGGCCGCTCCCCGCCGGGCCGGTGGCCCCCAGAATCCCCACTTCCATCCGGTCGACAGTACCGGCCCGGGTGCGCGATCCCCTACTCGTAGGTCCAGTCGGGCTGCTTGCGGGCGTGGCGGAGGTCGTAGACGACGGTGTCGCCGGTGATGTCCTCGATCTTGGGGACGGCGAACTGCCGCGGCGGCAGGCGGCAGAACCCGGCGAGGTGGTCGGCGAAGTCCTCGGGGAACGTCTCCAGCACGCTCGAGATCAGCAGCTGCTCCTCGGTCCCGAGGTAGCAGCGGTTGGCGTCGGTCACCGTGCGGAGCCGGGCGCCGACCACCTGGACGTCCCGCTCCCGGGCGTCGGCGCCCCGCAGCCGCTCCAGCGCCTCGGTGATGTCGCCCGAGCCCCGCTTGCACGGCGGGCACTGCCCGCACGACTCGACCCACAAGAACCGCGACAGCACGGCCGCCACGTCCACCATGCACGCCGTGTCGTCGTAGACGGCGAAGCCGCCGGCGCCCAGGCCGCTGCCGGCGGCGGCCAGGCCCTCGTAGGAGAGCGGCGCGTCGAACCGGTCGGAGGCGAGCACCCGGTTCCCCACGCCCGAGAAGGCAGCCTTGAACGACCGGCCCGGGAGCGGTCCCCCCGCCAGCCCCAGGAGCTCGGCGAACGGCGTGCCCATCTCCACCTCGTGGACGCCGGGTCGGGCGACGTCGCCGACCACGGTGCAGACCATGGTCCCCGGCGAGGACTCCGTGCCCATGCGCCGGAACCACTCGGGGCCGCGCGCCAGGATGTGGGGGACGTTGGACAGCGTCTCCAGGTTGTTCACCAGCGTCGGGTTCGGCTCGGGGCCGGCGGACGGCGGCGTGGCCGGCGGGTGCGACTCCCACCCGAGCTGCGGCCCGGTGGCGAACAGCCCGTGCTGGAACGGCGGGAGCAGGCGCGGGAGCGGGTCGTGGCCCTCGATGACCTCGAGGAGCGCCTTCTCCTCGCCGAACAGGTACTCGTCGGGCCCGGCGACGACGGAGATGGTGACCCCGTCGAGGAGCCCGGCCGCGTCCATGGCCGCCACCGCCTCGACGACGGCGGCCCGCTCGCGCTCGAAACGGGCCTTGGTGGCGAGGAACGCCTCGGTGGCGCCGACGGCGAAGGCGGCGATGGCGAGGCCCTCCACCGCCTGCCACGGGTTGGCGCGCATCAGGGCCCGGTCCTTGAACGTGGCCGGTTCCCCCTCGGCCGCGTTGCACACGGCGTACCGGCGCGAGCCGGGCGCCTCCCGCACCGACGCCCACTTCCGGCCGGTGGGGAACCCGGCGCCGCCCCGGCCCCGGAGGCGGGACAGCGACACCTCCTTGGCCGTCTGCTCGGGGCCGAGCCGGCGGGCCCGCGCCAGGCCCTCGCCGCCGCCGGCGGCCAGGTAGTCGTCCAGCGTCGCCACCGGGGCGTCGCCCGTCAGGAACGGGAGCAGCGGCATGGCGCGGGACCGATCGGGCCGGGCGTCAGCAGAACTTCCGCAGCGTGGCGTACGGGTTCACGGCCCGGCCGCCACCCGGGTGCATCTCGAAGTGCAGGTGGGGCGCCGACGCCGACGCGTTGCCGGTGCTCCCCACGTAGCCGATCACCGTGCCGGCGGCCACCCGCCCGCTGGCGCCGCTCAGCCGGTCGAGGTGGGTCCCGAAGTAGGTGTTGCCGTCGTCGCCGTTCAGGTAGTACGAGATGCCGCCCAGGCTCGAGTTGTGGCCCTTCACCGTGCCGGCCACGCTCGCCACGACCGGCGTTCCCCGGGGCGCCATGATGTCGTTGCCCTGGTGGCTGCGGCCGCCCGACCGGGGGTCGCCGAAGTCGTCGGAGAACGCCCGCGGGCCCTGCACCGGGCAGATCCACGAGCCCGATCCGAGGACCCGGGCGGCGCCCAGGTCCACCGAGACGGCCACCCCGGCGTTGCGCGAGGCCCGGCCCGCCGCCGCCCGCTCGGCCGCCGCCTTGCGGGCCGCCGCCGCCTTCTCGGCGGCGACCTTGGCCTCGTACGCCCGCTGGGCGGCGGCCAGGCGCTCCAGCTCGGCGGAGACCGCCGCCTCCTCCTTGCGGAGGGACGAGACGACCCGGACCTGCTCGGCCAGGCGCTCGTCGAGCGTCTCCTGGTCCTCGGCCAGGTCGACCCGGGCCACCCGGTAGCCGTCCACCGAGTCGGTGCGCCCCAGGCTGACGTGGCGCAGCATCGCCCGGCGGCGGGCCGCCTCGCCGGGATCGGCACCCCCCAGCCACGTGGTCGCCCGGCCGCCCAGCACGTACTGGGCGACGGCCAGCTGGCGGACCTGGCCCTCGAGGCCGGCCACCACCTTCTCGGTGGCCGCGGTGCGCGCCTCCAGGTCGGCGATCGCCCGCTCGGCCCGGTTGAGCCCGGCCCGGGCCTTCGCCAACCGGGCGGCCGCCGCGTTGGCCCGCTTCTGGGCGGCGGCCATCTCCGACTTGGACGGCGGCTTGGCGGCCGACGCGGACGACGGGAGCCCCGTGAGGAGCGCGACCACCAATCCTGCCGACGCCAGAGCTCGCCCCACCGGGCGGAGAGGCTAGCCACCGCCCTCGCCGGGCGCACGCCCGGCTACAGGTGGAGGGCCTTCGCCTCCAGGAACTCCTCCACGCCGTACCGGCCCAGCTCCCGCCCGTACCCCGACTGGCCGACCCCGCCCCACGGAGCGAGCGGGTTGAACATGCCGCCGTTGACCTCCACCATCCCGCTGCGCAGGCGCCGGGCGACGGCCATGGCCCGGTCGGGGTCCGACGACCACACCGCGGCGTTGAGCCCGTAGATGGTGCCGTTGGCGATCTCGACCGCCTCGTCCTCCGAGTCGTAGGGCAGGATCGCCAGCACGGGGCCGAAGATCTCCTCCTGGGCGACCCGCATGCCGGCGGTGACGCCCGACAGGACCGTGGGCCGCACGAACCAGCCCCGGTCGAGGCCGTCGGGCGCCTCGGGCCCGCCCGCCACCACCCTTGCGCCCTCCTCGATGCCCGAGCGGATGTACCGGCGGACCCGGTCGCGCTGGCGGGCCGACACCACCGGCCCGAGCCGGGTGCCGGGCTCGAACGGGTCGCCGGGCACGTACTCGGCCGCCTTGGCGGCGGCCAGCTCCTCCGCCTCGGCCAGCCGGGCCCGGGGCACCAGCATCCGGGTGAGGGCGGAGCACGTCTGGCCCGAGTTCAAGAAGGCGTGGCCGACGCCGGCCGAGACCGCCTTGGCCAGGTCGGCGTCGTCGAGGATCACGTTGGGCGACTTGCCGCCCAGCTCGAGCGTGACCCGCTTGACGGTGGCGGCGGCGGCCGCCGCCACGCGCCGGCCGACCTCCGTCGACCCGGTGAACGACACCATGTCGACGTGCGCCGACGCCACCAGCGCCTCGCCCACCACGGCGCCTTCTCCCGTCACCAGGTTGAAGGCGCCGTGGTGGGCGAGGCGCTGGTGGC
>Ga0247704_1000307_pt1 | contig 14049 bp, 9 predicted proteins | sample 41W_NmetaG_FD_189042 | JGI IMG/M metagenome (GOLD analysis project Ga0247704, IMG submission 189042) | Soil microbial communities from hillslope of Landscape Evolution Observatory, University of Arizona, Oracle, AZ, United States - 4-1-W_N | ecosystem: Engineered > Artificial ecosystem > Mesocosm...
TCGGAACCGTCAGCGTGGGAGGGAGCCCCAGCTCGTTGGTGGACCCTGCTTTCAAGGCCCACCCAGGGCACTCAGGACCTACATCTTCAGTGATCGCCTTCCTACAGACTCAGGTGATCCTCAACACAGTTTGTGATCCGGTCCCGGCGCACCGCTGGGGCACCGCCGAGCGGCACGTTCCGCCGTTCCGTCGCTCTGTACCGCCATCGTGTCCTTTCGGGGGTTGCCGCCTATCGCAGAAAGGACAGATGACGTCGGAATGAACTCGCCCGTTCACTGTGTCCGAGTGGCGGCGCTGCCTACGTCGAAGCAGACAGGTTCTCCGGACCCGATCGCGGCGTGCCTACCAGCCCTGTACACACCCTTGGACAGGGGCTAAGGCTCCTCCTCAGTGAGCCTCAGGCACATGGCTAACCTTCGTCGCCGATGGCTGGCGCTGACGAACGCCGGACGCCGCAGAGGCACAGCTCGCGCCGGAATCGGGTGGTACAGCATCGTGGTGTACGCCCGTTGACGGCTGGGTAAAGCCACGAACTCATGAGGTGTCCGGTGGGACTCGTGCGCAAAGATTATGGGCACGGGGGTGGACGACCCGCATCCATCGTGTTGAAGTCGACCCTGCCCTGAACGATGGGAACTCCCCTTCTCCGGATGCCCGGGATCACTCACTGGAAGTGCACTTGGTGGCGAGCGAACTGCAGCTGCACAGCGAGAACGAGTCGGCGTGGTTGATCGCCTTCCTGGTCATGCCAACGATGGCGCAGGACGCTTGGCGGAGCCTCGCAGACCGGATAGGAGTGGACTTACGATGTCTCGCTGGCGTGGGATTTCATAGCCTTACCGCGCATCACCGCGACTTTCCCGACGACCCCGCCGTAGACGAGATCCTCGCCATGGGACGTGAAGAAGTCCAACGACGAGCGAACTAACGTCGTTCTCTTCGACAATGGCCCGCTCCGGACGAGCCCCGCCCGATAATGCTCGGGGGAGGACCGCCGTCGATATCAGGTCAAGTGGCGACGACGACAGCGCAGATCGCCCCGTATCGACTGGCACGCCGACGACCTGAGCTGCGCGACGGTACCGTGCCGGAAGTGGAGCGTCTCGGCGAGCCGGCCCTCCGTCCCGGCGGCATCCTCAACCGCCACGTGGTCCTGCGCCCGGCGCGGTAGCCGCCCCCGCCGCGCCCGAACGGGAGAACATGAACCGGTGCGGAACCGGACGCGGTCGACCGGTGTCGAAGAGAGTGTGGACGCCCACACGGCAGCAGAGCCGGTCCTCGCGCCGGCGCTGGTGAGCGGCGATTCGGAAGCGGAGACCTTCGAGGCGTTCTTCGGGCGCGCGTGGCCCGGCGCGGTCCGCCTCGTCGCCCTGCTCACCCAGGACCGGTCGGCCGCCGAGGAGCTTGCCCAGGATGCCTTCGCCCGCATGTTCGTCTCGTGGGAGCGGGTGTCGAACCCCGACGCCTACCTTCGCAGGGCGCTGGTCAACCGGAGCCACAACTGGCGCCGTCGGGGCCGCGTGCGCGAGGCCAAGCTGGCCTTGCTCGCGGGTGCCGCCACGGTCGAGCTCCCGGCCGCCGAGCTGGCCGACGCGGTCGCCTGCCTCCCGTTCCGGCAGCGAGCGGGATCGTGCTGCGGTACTACGGCGGGCTCTCGGAGGCGGAGATCGGCGCCGCCCTGGGGTGTCGCAACGGCACGGTGAAGTCGCTGGCGGCGAGGGGGTTGGCGACGTTGGAGAGGGTGATCGAACGATGACGACCGGACGCGACGACCTGGAGGTCCGACTCCGCTCGCCGTTCCGAGACCAGGCCGACGCGATGCCGGTGGAACCGCCCGAGTGGGCCGAGCTTTGCCCCGTCGCCGTCCGGAGGACGCTGCCCGCTCGGCGGGTCGTGGCGGCCGCCGCCGTGGTGGCCGCCCTGGTGGCCGCCGTCGCCACCACCACCGGCGGCGGCGACGCCACCCGGATCCGGACGAGCCCGGCCGACGACGCGGGGGCGGGGGCGCCCACCACGGCCGCGCCGGCCCGAGCCGTCTTCTCCGTCGAGACGCGCCAGGTCTCCCTCCGCGCCGACGCCGTGACCATCGACGCCGGGGGGCTGACGTTCTCGACGGCGCCGCCCGTGCAGGTGCACGGCGACCCGGGCACCCGGGACGAGTACACGACGCTCGAGCTGACCTGGACCGAGCACGGTGTCGAGATGCGCCTGTTCTTCTACTTCGCCTCGGACGGGCAGGAGTGGTGGTCCGACGAGATCCGCACGTACGACGGGCGCTCGCCCGGCGAGTGGATCACCTACCGCGGCGAGTTCTTCCGCCGGCCCCTGGGCACCGCCTTCGTCGGGGACTTCGACGTGGGCGAACAGCCACCCGGCACCGGCCGCCTCCGCCTCGCCAACGCCCACCTGGAGGCGTTCCGCCGGCTGCCCTCGTGCGACGACCCGGGCGCGGCCCTGGTCCTCGACCCCGGCATGTCGCCGGTCGTCGTACCGGGCCCGAACGGCAGCTTCGGGCTCAACGTCCAGCTCCTGGACGCCGCCTCGTGCTCGGTCGTGGCGGACCAGGACCGGTACCGCTACGCCTGGGACAGCGCGGACCCCGGGGTCGTTTCGGTCACCACGGGCTTCGTGCCGTCCGAGCTGGGCGGCCGCCACCGCGACCTGGTCTCCGTGGCGCCGGGCCAGACCTCGGTGCGCGTGACCGCCACCGACCCCGACACGGGGGCGCAGGTGGCCGAGGTCGCCGTCCCGGTGACGGTCCTCGACGTGCCGCCGCCTTCGGCTCCGGCCGAGCGGCCGCCGGGTCCGCCGCCGGGCGCCACCACCGGCGCCGGCACGGGTGCCGGCGACGGGGGACCGGTGCTGCGCTCGGCGACCGCCGACCTCGGAGCCGGCACGATCACGGTGACGTTCGACCGCCCCGTCGTCCTCGGCCGTGCGCCGCTGGCGGCCATGTACCTGGTGGTCTACGGGGACGATCCCAGCTGCGGCACGCCGGACGGCAACAGCCACCGGGTGATCGGCGGGGACGGAACGCCGACCCTCACGCTCGACGCGACCAGCCTGGCCCGCCCCACGAGCTACATCACCCTCGCCCCCGGCTTCGTGGCCAGCGCCGACCTGGGCGCGCCCAGCGGGCCGCTCGGGTGCACGGCCGTCCCGACGAGCTGACCGGGCGGCGCCGGGCGGGCCGTGACATACGACCGAACGAGCGTCCGAAGCGCGGCACGACTGCCCGGCATCGCCCCGGGATCAGAATCCGATGACTACGGGGCCCTGCGGCGACGAGGAGCCTGGTCGGGATGGGTCGTCACGACTCGCGTGCCGGCGGCACCATCGAGAACCAGAAGAAGCCGTGGGACGGCAGCGTCACCAGGTAGGGCGTGTCCTCCACCGCCGGGAACTCCTCCCCGCCGACGACCTCGACGGGGGTGTACCGGCGGAACGCCCGGAGGTCGAGCCTGGCCGGCTGGGGCCGGGAGCTCAGGTTGTTGACGCACAGCATGACGTCGTCGTCGAGGCGGCGGGCGAAGGCGAGCACGGACGGGTTGGCGGCGTCGAGGACCTCGAGGGAGCCGCCCCCGAACATCGCCGCGTGGCGGCTGCGCACCTCCAGCATCGTGCGCATCCAGTGCAGGAACGAGCTGGGGTTGCGCATCTCGGCCTCGACGTTGACCGCCTGGTAGCCGTACACGGGGTCCATGGGCGGGGGCAGGTAAAGGCGGGCGAAGTCGGCCCGGCTGAAGCCGGCGTTGCGGTCCGGGTTCCACTGCATGGGCGTGCGCACGCTGTCCCGGTCGCCCAGGTAGATGTTGTCGCCCATCCCGATCTCGTCCCCGTAGTAGAGGATGGGGCTCCCGGGCAGGGAGAACAGCAGGGCGTGCAGCAGCTCGGCCACCTTGCGGTCGTTGTCGACCAGGGGCGCCAGGCGCCGGCGGATCCCCAGGTTGAGCTTCATGCGGGGGTCGGCGGCGAACTCGGTGTACATGAAGTCGCGCTCGTCGTCGGTCACCATCTCCAGCGTCAGCTCGTCGTGGTTGCGCAGGAACGTCCCCCACTGGCAACCGGGCGGGATCTCCGGCGTGGCGGCCAGGGTGGAGGTGATCGGCTCGGCCCGGCCCCGGCGCAGGGCCATGAACATGCGCGGCATCAGCGGGAAGTGGAAGCACATGTGGCACTCGTCGCCGTCGCCGAAGTAGTCGACGACCTCGGCCGGCCACTGGTTGGCCTCCGCCAGCAGCACCCGTCCCGGGAAGGCGGCGTCCACCTCCTTGCGGACCCGCTTGAGGAACTGGTGGGTCTCGGGGAGGTTCTCCCCGTTGGTGCCGTCCCGCTCGTAGAGGTAGGGCACGGCGTCGAGGCGCAGCCCGTCGAGGCCGATGTCGAGCCAGAAGCGGACCACGTCCAGCATGGCCTGCTGGACCTCGGGGTTGGCGTAGTTCAGGTCGGGCTGGTGGGAGAAGAACCGGTGCCAGAAGTACTGCTCGCGCGCCGGGTCCCACGTCCAGTTGGACGACTCCGAGTCCACGAAGATGATCCGGGCGTCCGCCCACCGCTGGTCGTCGTCGCTCCACACGTACCAGTCGGCGCGCGGGTTGGTGCGGTCCTGCCGGGACTCCTGGAACCACGGGTGGGCGTCGCTGGTGTGGTTGACCACCAGGTCGGCGATGACCCGGATGCCCCGGCGGTGGGCCTGCTCGACGAGCACTTCGACGTCGGCCAGGTCGCCGTACTCGGGGAGCACCGAGTAGTAGTCGGAGATGTCGTAGCCGCCGTCGCGCAGGGGGGACTGGTAGAACGGCAGCAGCCAGATGCAGTCGACGCCCAGCCAGGCCAGGTAGTCGAGCTTCTCGGTGACGCCCCGGAGGTCACCCGTCCCGTCGTTGTCGGCGTCGAAGAAGGCGCGGACGTACAGCTCGTAGAAGACGGCCCGCTGGTACCAGCGCTCGTCCTCCTCGATGGCGGTGACCTCGCCCGTGTGGTCGGGCTCGCGTGCGGGCCCGCCGGTCCCGGGCGAGTCGATGGCACTGCGGCGGATCGCTTGCTCCCGTTTCGACTCTTCGAACCGGGTGAACGCTACCCACCTCGGCGGCCCGCCACGCCCTACTCCTCGGGCGGGCGGCGGCCGGAGAAGAGGGCGAACGGGCGCGACGGCACCCCCAACGGCACCGACTCGAGGGCCGACTCGATGCGGGCGCCGAGCCTGCGGTTGGTGACGAACGGCGGGAACAGGCCGAAGCGCTCCAGGGTCACGTCGACCAGGCCGGCGTTGCGCATGACCGGGAACATGGCCGGCGGCCGCATCTGGAGCATGCCCCGCTCGGGCCCCCACGACATCTCGGGTGTGGCGAAGATCTGGACGTAGTACAGGGGGTTCCACGGGTTGGGCTCGATGAACGCGACCCGCCCGCCCGGCTTGACCAGCCGGCCGGCCGCCGAGAAGCAGGCGTCGAGGTCGTGCACGTGGTGGAGCACGAAGAACCCGATCACGGCGTCGAACGTGCCGTGCATCTCCGGCGGCGACGCCACCAGGTCGTGGCCGTGGAGGGGGATGCTCTCGGCGCCCGGGCGCTGCGCCAGCTTCTCGAGCAGGGCAGGGGAGAGGTCCAGGCCCTCGACGGCGACCCCCCGCTCGGCCAGGATCAGCGTGTAGCGGCCGAGGCCGCAGCCGACCTCGAGGACCTTGTCCCCGGGTCGGATGGCGGCCGACTGCATCATGCGGTCCACGTGGCGGCGCAGGTACTGCGACGACGGCCGCGTCAGGGTGCGCTGTTCGGACGTCTCGAAGTAGCTGCGCTGGAGCTGGTTGTGCCGGTCGAAGTCCGGCTCTCTCACGGCCGCCATGGGTGTCCCTTCCGTCGACGCCGACACGTCCCGCCGGCCGGTCCCCGCAGCCCGGCATCCGGGAGGACCGTCCGGTCCGTCGTGCGCCCCATTGATCCTAATTGCCCGCCCGGGGGCGGGTCCACGTACGCTCCGGCGGCCCGGGCCGTGCCGCGCTCGGCCCCGAGGGCGAGGCGATGGAGAAGGACGACAGGGTCACCAGGCGGGAGCGGGTCGTGGCCGTGCTGGCCCTGCTCGTGGTGTGGGTCGCCTTCGTGTTCCCCGCCTTCGCCGGCCAGGTGCGCTTCCCGGTGGACTTCGCCGGGCCCGAGGACCCGACGGCGGGGCCGGCACGGCCGGCCAACCCCGAGCACGGCGACGCCTACTACGCCATGTACCCCTGGCACGAGTACCTGGGGGCCCGGCTGGCCGACGGCGAGGTGCCCCTCTGGGACCCGTACCGCTTCGCCGGGACCCCGTTCGCGGCCGACGTGGCCGTGGGGGCGTGGTACCCGCCGAACCTGCTCTACGCGCTGGCCGACCCCCTGGTCGCCTTCACCGTGCTGAGCGTGCTGTCGTCGCTGGCCGCCCTGCTCGTCACCTACTGGTTCCTGCGGATCCTCGAGCTCCACCCGTACGCGGCGGCCTTCGGGGCGATCACGTTCGCCTTCTCCGCCTTCCTGGTGAAGTGGGCCACCAACGAGACGGTCATGGGGTCGGCCGTGTGGATGGCGCTCCCGCTGGGCGGGCTGGAGGTCGCCCGTCGGGGACAGCGGCTCCGGGGAACGGTGATCGCCGCCTTCGGGCTGGCCCTGGTCGCCCTGGGCGGGCACGCCCAGGTCGCCCTCTACGTGTGGGCGGCCGCCGCTGGGTGGGCCCTGTTCGGCCTCGTCGCCTCGCGCCTGCGGGCGGCGGGCGACGCCGGCGGCTGGCGCCGGGTGGTGGGCGACGCCGTGGCGCCCCTCGCCGCGGTTGCCCTGGCCCTCGGGCTGTCGGCCGTCCAGGTGGTGCCCGCCCGCGAGCTGTCGGCCGAGATCGTCCGCCAGACCACCACGTGGGAGGACGCCCGGGCGACGTTCCTTCCCCGCGCCCACCTCGCCACCTTCGTCGTGCCCGACTACCTGGGCAGCCCGGCGGACGACAACTGGGACGGGCCGGGGGTGAACTACACCGAGACCGCCCTGTGGCCCGGCCTGCTGACCCTGCCGCTGGCCGCCGTCGGCCTGCTCTCCCGCCGCCGCCGGGCCGTCGTGTTCTCCGCCGCCCTGGCCGCCGTCGGCGTGCTCGCCGTGCTCGGGACGCCCCTCTACCGGGTCATCCTCGCCCTGCCCGGCTTCGACCGGACGCTGTTCGCCACCCGGTTCGTGCTGTACGTGGACTTCGGGCTGGCGTGCCTGGCCGCCCTCGGTCTCGACCACCTGTTGCGCCGGCGCACGGCGGACCGCCGGGCCGTGGCCGTCGTGGCGGCCACCTCGGCCGCCCTGCTGGCCGGCGTGGCGTGGCTGGCGGTGGAGCGCCCGGCCACGCCGCTCCCGTCCTCCTACGTGGTGGGCCGGAGCCTGCGGGCGGCGGCGTTCCTCGCCGTCGGTGCGGCCGTGCTGGCCGTCCTGGCCCGTCGGCCCCCGTGGGCCGCGCCGGCGGCGTTGGCCGTCGTCGCCCTGGCGGCCGGCGACCTGTGGGCGACCGGCCACCGCTTCAACCCGTTCCACGAGAGGCGGCCCGTGTACCGGCCCCAGCCCGCCACCGACGCCCTGGCGGCGGCGCCCGGGGAGCGGCCCCGCTTCGCCGAGATCGGAGCCGCCTTCGCCCTCCCGCCCAACGCCTCCCTCGTCCACCGCCTGTCCGGCCTGGGCGGGTACGACGCCCTCATCCCCCGCAACATCGTGGAGCTGGTGGCCCTGGCCGAGGACCAGCGGGCCCGGGCCGCCCGCAACTTCCTGGGCCCGTTCCGCCCGGAGACGGCGAGAAGCCCGGTGTTCGACCTGCTCGGCGTCACCCACCTGGTGGGGACAACGGCCGCCGGGGTGGGCGAGCGGGCGGTGGTCCCCGGCCCCCTGCCCGTCTACGAGCGGGCGGGTGCCTTCCCGCCCGCCTTCCTGGCGTCGTGCTGGGAGGTGGTCCCCGACGGCGGGGTGCTGCCGCGCCTGGCCACGATGAGCTCCGACCAGCTCCGCGGCACCGCCGTGGTCACCGACACGGCGGCCGCCCGCCGCGCCCTCGGCGGGGCGGTGGGCGGTCCGGCGTGCGGCCCGGCGGGGACCGCCGCCGTCGAGCGCTACGAGCCCGAGCGGGTGACCGTGCGGGCCCGGGCCGACGGGCCGGCCGTCCTCGTCCTCAGCGACACCTGGTTCCAGGGTTGGGTGGCCACCGTCGACGGCGAGCGGGCCGAGGTGCTGGAGGTCGACCACGCCCTGCGGGGCGTCGTCGTCCCGGCGGGGGAGCACCGGGTGCACCTGCGCTTCGACCCGCCGTCGTTCCGGGCGGGGATCGGCCTCACGGCCGTCACCACCTGGGCGCTGGCCGCCGTCGCCGTCGTGCTCGCCGTGCGGGCCGCGCGCGCCGGGCGCCGAGCGACGGCTACGGCCTCTCGGGGCGGTCCGCCTTCCGGTCCAACGCCTCGAACAGGTCCGTCTCCAGGCGGTTGACCCGCTCGCCGTGGCGGCGCAGGGCGTCCCACAGGCGCACGTCCGACTCCTGGAGCGTGAGGTCGGCCTGCACCCGCTCGGCCGAGCGGACCTGGTCCATCTCGTGGCGCAGCCGGGCGACGGAGGCGTCGAGCTCGCGGAGGGCGCGCTGGATGTCTCGGTCGACCTCCCGCTGGTAGCCGGCGTAGTGCCCGAGCAGGCGCAGGACCGTGCGGCGGACGGCCCGGGTGACCCCGCCGTAGCGGGCGGGCAGGCCCACCGGCGGGCCGTGGAGCGGCCGGGACACGGCGTGGCGCACGGCGGGGAGCACGGGCTCGTCGGGCAGCGGCGGCGGCGCCGGGCCGCCCGCCGGCGGGTTCCCGGTGGCGGCGGCCCGCCGGGCCGCGATCGACGCCCGGGGCGGTGCGATCGGCACGTCGGCCGGCGGGCGCTCCAGGAGCACGACGTCCTGGAACCCCAGCGACCGCTGGGGCACGTAGGCCCTGACGGTGAAGAACCGGCTCCAGTGCTCGAGGACGTACCAGGGGGCGTGGAACGTCGAGTGGTAGGCGTCGCCCAGGGGGCCGCCGGTGAAGGAGTCGTGCTCGATGAACGCGATGCCGTTGCGGCGGACCTCCTCGACCACGGCGGCCGGGTTGCCTCCGGCGTTGGCCGAGGCCACCTCGAAGTCGGCGAGGGGCTTGTCGCCGTGGACGGTGAGCACCAGGGTGGCGGCCGGCCTGGTCACCCGCCGCAGCTCGGCCAGCCACAGGTCCTGGTGCTCCTCGTCCAGGTGGGTGAAGACGCTGTGGTTGTAGACGAGGTCGAACGTGGCGTCGTCGTAGGGGAGGGGCGGCACCGGCTGGTTCACGGCGAACCTCGCCCACGGGAGGTGCTCGGCGTCCCAGCGGACGGCCCGGGCGTCGATGTCGCAGCCGTGGACCTCGGCGGTGCCGGCCAAACGCTCGAGGTGGACCAGGATGCGGCCGCAGCCGCAGCCGAAGTCGAGGATCGTCCCGTACGAGTCGAGGTCGCGGCCGAGCAGGGCCAGCACCGACCGGAGGTCGCGCACCGACTGCCGGCCCGACTCGTAGAACGCGGCCTTGTCCTGGCCGGTCGCCACCCGGGAGACGAGCTCGTCGCCCGGCCAGGTCAGGTCCTCGTCGGCGACGCCGTAGGGCGCCAGGGTGGGGTCGGCGTGCGGCGAGGTGCTCAGGATGTCCGTCTCCGTTCCGTGGCGCTCCGTCGGGGGCGCCAGCCTACGGGCAACCGCCGCCGGGGCCGCCGGCCGTCGGGGGCGTTTGTGCGGCTCCCGCCCGCTCGACCATGCTTCGGGGGTGGCGCGACAGCGGGTGCTCCTGGCCATCCTCGTGTACCAGGGCCGCGACTTCGTGCCCGCCTGCCTCCATTCGGCCGCCGGGACCCGGGTGGGCCACCGCGACGTCGACGTCGTGGTGCTGGACGACGCCAGCCCCGACGCCGGCTTCAGCGACGAGCTGCGGGACCTGTGCCGGTCGCTCGGCTTCGGGTACTACCGCTCGCCCCGCAACCTCGGCATCCCCCGGAACATGAACCTGGCCCTCGCCCGGGCGCTCGACGGCGGCTACGACCACGTGTTCATCCTGAACTCCGACATCGTCATGCCCATGAACCTGGTGACGTCGATGATCCGGGTCGCCGAGTCGCACACCGGGATCGGCTCGGTCACCGCCTGGTCGAACAACGTCTCGCTGTTCTCGCTGCCCAACGCCGACGCCTCCGGCGTCCTGAAGCGCCAGGACACCGTGGACTGGATCTCGTCGGAGCTCGAGCGCGAGTTCGGCTCCTACGCCGTGGACGTCCCCACCGGCGTCGGGTTCTGCCTCCTGATCCCGACGCCCGCCATCCGCAAGGTGGGCTTCTTCGACCCGGTCTACGGGCGCGGGTACTGCGAGGAGGTCGACTGGTGCCTGCGCAGCCGGGCCCGTGGCTACCGCGCCGTCCTCGCCCCCGGCACCTTCGTGTTCCACGAGGGCAGCGGGTCCACGCTGCCGGCCGGCATGGTCGCCCACCGGGAGACGACGGTCGCCGAGCACGAGCTGATCGTGGACCTGCGCTACCCGTGGTACCGGCGCGACGTCGACGCCTTCCTCGACCTCGGGGTCCTCGAGCCGCTCGTCTACCGGGCGCTCAAGGCGGTGGTCGGCCGGGCCGCCACCCGCCTGGGCTACGACGTCGAGGCCACCTGGGTCCCCGGCCCCGCTCCGGGCGACCGAGTGCGGGCCGTGGCCGAGCCGGACGGCACGTCGGGCGAGCTGCTCATGCAGTACGCCGGCTTCGACTTCCGCATTCCCGTCGGGGGCGACGACGTGTCGGCCGCCCTCGCCGCCGTCACGCCCGTCCCCCCTCGCCGCGTCCGCATCCACGACCGGGGCTCGTGGTCCGACCACCTCTCCGCCGTGTGGACCGGCCGCGTCCCCGTGGAGGACCTCTACCGGTACCCGCAACGCGTCTGAGCAACCTGTGGTCGAAACGACTCGGATCCGGGTCGTTCCGGCTACAGGTTGGGCGTCAGCCGGGGACGGCCAGGAGCTTCACACCGGAGATGCCCAGTTGGGACAGGGGGTGGCGGGCGAGCTCGGGGGGGATGTGCACCGACTCGGACTGGAGCTCGAGCTTGGCGACGCGCAGGGAGGCGGCCAGCAGCGCTCGCTGGAGGTCCTCGAGGGTCACCCGGTTGAGGGTGTCGAACACCTCCAGGAACTCCTCGATCACGGCCCGGGGATAGCGGGTGGTGGCCCGCACGTCGGCCTTGATGTCCTCGGCCGGGCGCAGGAGGTGGGCGAACCGGTCGGGGATGCACTGCCACAGGTGGGCGCCGTGCTCGGAGTGGTACAGGGGCCAGATCTGGAGCATGAGGATCCCCCCCGGGCGCAGCACGCGGTGGATCTCGCGGAACACGGCGATGGGGTCCTCGACGTGCTCGAACGCCGACCACGTGAACACGAAGTCGAAGGCGTCGTCGTCGGCCGGCAGGGTGCGGGTGCCGCAGGTGCGGAACTCGAGCGACGACGGCAGCTCGTCGCACACCCCCTCGGCCCGGGCCCGCTCGAGCAGCCACTCGGGATCGGTGGGCACCACGTCGAACCCGACGAGGCGGGCCGGCTCGGCCTTGTGGACCACCCCCAGGTCGATGATCCCGTCGCCGCACCCGACGTCGGCCACGCGCTGCCCCGTGAAGCTGATGCCGTCGCCGGCGAGGAAGTCGATGATCTGGTCGGCCGCGTCCTTGTAGTGCTCGACGAACCAGGCGGACGTGTCGCGCTCGCCGGTGGACAGCCCGGTGCTGCCGACCATCTCGTCGTAGTGCACGTCGGGCCGCGCCCGGAGCTGCTCGGTCATTCCCGGCGAGCGTAGTCGCCGGATGCCGCCGGCCCCTCCTACAGGGCGTTTCTTATCGACCAGATGCGGTTGGCCAGCTTGAAGGCCTGGGAGCGGCGCATCTGCTCGTGCGTCGAGCGCAGCTGCTCGTGCTCGCGCCGCAGGTCCTCCAGCTCGCGGCGGACGGCGACCAGCTCGTGCCCGGCGCTGATCAGCCGCTGGGTGAGGTCGACGACGCGGGCGTTGGCCACCTCCACGTCGAGCAGGGCCTGCTCCAGCGACAGGCGGTCGAGCTGGCGCTCGAGCTCGCTCGGCGCCGGCTCCGGGGCCCGGCGGGGGCCGATGCTCGTGGTGATCTCGTGATCGGTCATGCCCCTGCGTCGCCTCCTCGCGCCGGCGCCGCCAGCAGCGTCCGGTAGACCTCGACCAGCTTCGCCGCCGTCGCGTCCCAGGTGTAATCCTGGCCCGACCGCAGCGCCGACGCCACCTGGGCGCGCGCCGTGGCCGGATCGGCGAGCAGCTCCTCGGCCGCATCGGCCAGGGCCGTCGCGCTCCAGTCGGCGGCTTTCACCGGCAGGTCGCCCACCACCTCGCCCAGCGGGCCGAAGGGGACCAGCACCGTCGGCGTCCCGAAGCGGGCCGCCTCGTAGGGGACCAGGCCGAATCCCTCGGCCGAGGTCGGGTAGAGCACGACGTCGGCGTGGTGGAGCAGCCAGTTGCGCTCCTCCGAGGTGACGTCGGGGATGGTGAACACGTCGTCCCGTCCGGAGGCCCGGACCGCCTCGGGCACCCGGGACGACCCGTAGGGCACCGCCGCGCCGGCGAGCACGAGCGACAGTGCGAGGCCCCGGCGCCGCAGCTCGGCCACGACGTCGATGGCGATCTCGCGGTTCTTGTGGGCGTAGTTGGTGCCCAGGACCAGGGCGAAGCGGCCGGCCACGAACCCGCGGGCGAGCAGCTCGGTGGGGACCGACTCGGCCTCGTCGCCCCGCAGGTGGTCGGTGCCGTTCTCCACCACGAACACCCGGTCGGGGTCGACGGGCAGGCGCTCGAGGGCGAGGTGGGAGCGCACGTCGTGGCTGATGACCACCACGCCGTCCGCCCCCGCCGTCACGTGCTGCATGGCGTGGCGGGTGGACCTCCACTCGTCCGACGACTCGTGGTAGGCACCCACGTGGTAGGAGGTGAGGTCCTGGATCGTGACGACGGTGCGGGCCGCCACCTTGAACCACGACGGGTGCACGACGTCCACCGGCTGGAAGGGGCGGTGGGCGATGTCGACCGGCGCGTACCCCGACACGTCGGTGCCCGGGGCGAAGCAGGTCTCCACCTTCGGGTGGGCCACCAGGGCGGCGGCGTAGCGGGGGACGTCGCTCACCAGGGCGACGCACACCTTCTCCACGTCGGGACGGCGGGCCAGTGCCGCCGCCAGCGACGTGGTCTGGACCTGCGTGCCCATCTCCTTGGCGCCGAGGCACGACCCGTCGATCAGGACCCGCAGGCCCAGCACCTTGGCCCGCGAGGCGGCGTGCACGGTGGCCAGCGGCGAGCACCCCGAGACCATCTCGTCGTCCAGCATCCACGCCGCGTACGGGTGACGGGCGATCAGCCAGCGGTGCTCGTCGGGGTCGAGCCAGGGGTCCTCCACCCGACCGAGGTCGTAGGGGCGGGAGACGAACGTGTTGGGCTCGACCAGGTCGAGGAAGCCCTTGTGGCGGGCCCGCAGGCTGAAGTCGGCGACGGCCACGTCGGCGCGCCGCCCGTCGTCGTCGCCTGTCAGGGGGCCGACAGCGGACAGGGCGAACGCCGACAGGAGCACGGCGGGCCCCACGGCGAAAGCGATCGGGGCGGGCGCCTGGTCGGGTGCCGTGGTGCGCAGCCGCCGGGTGATCGACTCCTCGTCGTCGCTCTCGACCTGGTGCGACACCGGGTGGTTCCGGTACGGGAAGCTCAAGAAGGCGGCGGCGTTGCACAGGAACGAGACGGTGGCGACGCGCATGTCCCCGTCCAGCGCGGCCACGGCGCGGTCGAGGGCGCCGGGGGGGAACAGGGTCGCGTCGTGCACCAGCAGCACGTGGCCGCCGGACGTCGACGACACCACGTCGACCAGGTCCGATGCCGACGTGGCCTCCACCGCCGAGGCCCCGAGGGCGACGAGGGGGGCGAGGGACTCCAGGTCGGGCGCCCCGGCCACGACCGTCACCCCGGGGTGGGCGGCGCGCAGCGAGACGAGGGTGGGGA
>Ga0247704_1000308_pt1 | contig 14036 bp, 16 predicted proteins | sample 41W_NmetaG_FD_189042 | JGI IMG/M metagenome (GOLD analysis project Ga0247704, IMG submission 189042) | Soil microbial communities from hillslope of Landscape Evolution Observatory, University of Arizona, Oracle, AZ, United States - 4-1-W_N | ecosystem: Engineered > Artificial ecosystem >...
GCGATGCCTCGACCCCACAGCGTCCCGGAGAACCGGCTCGCCAGGTCCGCGGCCATGCCTTTCACCGCGTTCCACTTGTCCATGACGAACCCGATCGGGTCGAACGTGGACACCGCTTGCGCGGACCCGCCGACGGCGCCGGGGCCGTCGGCGAAGGACACGTGGACGTGGTCGAAGTGGTTGGCGGTGTCGGATCCGCGGTTGGCCATCGGTCGCCACCCGCCACCGGAGTTGATCCGCTGCCGCCAGATCACGTATGTCGCGGCGAAGTGCGACCTGTTCGCGACGACTTCGTTCGCCAGACGGGTGCCGTTCTCCCCGCGTGTCATGAAGTCCAGCGCGAGACCCTTGGGGTGATCCGACGCGTTCGCGCGGGCACCGACACCACCGACGACGCCGATGCCGTGCTTGCGCTTCAGGTAGTGGCCTGCGCGGGCGACGTGCGGCTTGACCCCGCCGAACCCGATGGCGGAGATCCCCGGCCCGTCGTGGCCGGCGCCTTCGACGACTCGCCCCGACTGGAGCGCCCGCAGCGCGGCGCGGGGGTCGTCTCGGAGTTGCCGGACGCGGCGGTGGCCGCCGGCCCGCTGGACGTCGTCTTCGGTCCAGACGTGCTCGCCGGGCATCAGCATCGCCGGGACCGAGTCGCGGCCGCGGCGGGCGCCTGGGGCGTCGTAGGGGACGGGTCCACCCTTAGCGAAGGCCAGCCGCGGCTCGTTGACGTCCAGCTTGGGCAGGTTGACCAACCCCGCGATGAAGTTCCACGCGGGGACGATGCCGCCCTTGTACACCGTGTTGACCATGAACCGGACCGGGGCGGCGGCGATCTCCCGGATCTGGTTCCAGGCGGTGCGGATGGCGCTAACAGCCCGGTCGAACGCCTGCGGGATGGTCTGCGACACGAAGTTCGTGAGCGGGGTGAAGATGTTGTCCCGCACGAACACCCAGACGGTGTTGAGGTTGTTCCGGATGGTGTTCCACGCCGCCGTGGCGGCGTCCCGCCCAGCGTTGAACCCGCCGGTCAGCGGGCCCTGAATGAACGCGATGATCGGGTTGAAGATGACATCGCGGATGAAGTTCCACGCCGCGGAGATCGCCGCCTGGATCGCGTTCCACGCGGCCGTGATGTTGGCTCGGAGATTGTTCCACGCGGCGGTGAACACCCCCGACAGGAACGACATGATCGGGTTGAAGATGGCGTCGCGGATAAACGCCCAAGCTGCGGCGATACCGTCGCGGATGGTGTTCCACACCGTCACGACCAGCGCCCGATAGACGTTCCACGCCGGCGCCAGCACGCCCGTCAGGAACGCCACGATCGGGTTGAAGATGTTGTCCCGGATGAACGTCCACGCCGCGGAGATCGCCGCCTGGATGCCCTGCCACGCCGGCTGGACCGCGTTCGTCCACAGCCACATCACGGCCGCGCCGACCGCCTTGACCGCGGCGATGATCGGGGTCAGCACGATCGCCACGAGGACCGCGACGAGAACCCGGGCGGCAGTGTCGATGAAGCCGAACACCGGCTGGATCACACTCGTCCAGAGCCAGGAGAACGCCGCGCCGACCGCGGTCGTCGCCGCGACGATCCCGCGCCAGGCCGGCGCGAGCGCGTTGTTCCACAGCCACATCGCCGCGTTACCGATCGCGGTCATCGCCTGCATGAACCCGGCGAACGCGACCTGAAGCCACTGCCAGGCCACCGCCACCGCCACCTGGATGCCCTGCCAGGCGCCCTGCACGATGTTGCGGAACGTCTCCGAGTGCCGGTAGGCGAACACCAGCGCGGCGGCCAGACCGGCCAGCGCGAGGACAACGATGCCGATGGGGTTGGCCCAAAATGCCGCGTTGAGCAGAAGCACGACGCCGCGCAATTTGCTCATGATGCCGCCGGCGAACGCCATCGCGGCAGCTTGCGACATATTCGCTGCGGCGAACGCGGTAATGGCCGCGGAGGCAGCAATGTACATGCCAGTGAGGTACTGCACGGCGTACATCGCGATGAGGCCTGCGGCGATCGGGCCGAGCAGCGGAGAGATCGTGGACAGCACGCTGGCGAGGGGCGGGAGGATCGCCGCAGCTAGGAGCGACAGATCCGAGATCAGAGGGGCCACCGCTATCGCGATCTCGGAGAACGAGGCAGCCAGCGGCTGCAGCGACGGCCCCAACGCGATGATCCCCAGCGAGATTGCCGACGCGACCGCCTCGAGCCCCGGCAGGAGCGCGGTCACGACCTGGTTGATCGTGGTGAACAACGTGACGATCGCCCGGTTACCGGCGCCGGTGCTCAGGAACGTGTTCAGCCGCTCGGTGAGCATGTCCAGCGAGCCGAGGGTGTCCATCCCGGCGGTCTGCGCCGCTTTGAACACCGTCACCAAGATCCCGCCGACGTTCCCGGCGACGCTGCCCAACGTGCCGAGAGTGGAGATCCCTTCCTGGATCCAGGAGGCGAGCTGCCCGGTCTCCCGGGCGGTTGACACGAACTGCGCGAACCGGGAGCTGATGTCGGAGATCGACTGGCCGAAGCCGGGGAGGAACCCCGCGCCGACCACGAAGATGTCGGTGAACGCCTGCGTCAACGGGCGCGCCGCCCCGGACAGGTTCCCGATGGCCGTCTCGATGGAACCCAGACCCGACGCGTAATCGCCCGTTGCGGAGCGGGTCGCGAGGAACCCGAACACTTCACGCGTAGCGGCGTTGAACGAGGCCGCGACGCCCGCCATGGCGGCCGACAGCATCGGCAGGTAGATACCGGCGAGCTGGGATACGTGCCCGGCGACACCGGCGAACAGGTTGTCCTGCACCGTCAGACGCAGCGACTTCCACTCGTCACCCAACCCGCGGATGACCACGGCGGTAGCCCGGGCGTTCGGTGACAGCTGGGCGAGCGCCTCATTGATCTTCTTCAGTTGCGCGGGGGTGCCCGCCGGGCCGAGCGCATCGCCCATGTGGGCGAACCCGACCGCGAGGGTCCCGACCGCCAGCGCGGCAGCACCCGCGGTGGCGGGGATCAGCCCCAGCGCACCCGAAGTCGCCACCGCCGCCGCGCCGATCGACGCGATCTGCGGGGCCGCGGCGACCAACGCCACCGGCAGCGCGAGCTGCCCCAGAGCCCGCCCGAACGCGGCCACATGCACGACCGCGTCCGACAGAGACCGGTTGTCGACCTCCGCCCGGATCCGGACCGTCTGATCCGGGATGGGTGGGGGCCGGAACTGGTCGTACACCGGGCGGACCCGAACCTCCACGACCGGGTTGATCCGCCGCAACTCTGAACGGATCTCCGAGTGGAACCCGCGCATCGACGGGCGGATCGGGAGGAACGCGGTACCAGCCTGGTAGGCCACCGGACGCGTCACCCCCCGGCTGGCAGAACTTTCGTGACGATCCCGACCTGCAATTTCCGGCGTTCATCCCGGGCGACCCGGCTAGCAGCGGTCAACGGGCGAGGCACCGGTTTGAACGGCGGTAGCTTCTTCCCGGCCGGGGTCACCGACGCCGCGATGGCGTGCTGCACCAAGTTGAACCCGTCGATCAGCACCGCCATGTGTTCCTCGTGCGGGCCCCACGACCGCAGCATCGGCCGCTCACGGGCCGCCGGCTTAGCCGAGGAAACGAGATCCCGGTCGTCGGCGAGCGCCCGCTGGAAGTGACTCAACGTCGGGAACCGGTGCACCAGCCGCAGCAGCTGCGCGAACGGGCGGGTACCGCGGAAGAAGTCCAGCAGATCCCAGCCACGTTCGAACAGGTCGGCCTCGATGGCCTCGCCGTAGCGGTCGATCAGCTCGACGAGGCCGCTGAATCCCCCACCTGGTCCTGCGCCATCCCGAACTCGCGCAGCACATCGTTGACCACCTCGGTCAACACGTTCCCGGGGGCGTCCTCGTACAGGTCGAGGATCCGCCGCCCGTCCTTCTCCCCGAACAGCGCGGTGACCAGAGCCGTCTCATCGCCCGCGCGCATGGCCCGGTTGAACGCCCGCGTCCGCCCACCCGTCGGCATGGTCACCGTGATGACCTCATCCCCCGGCAGGGGGAGCTCCACCGGGTCCCGCTGGCAGTCGCGGACGTAGACGTCCCAGCCCTTCAGTCGCTTCGCCACGTCAGCTCTTGTCCCCCCCGCGGGGCGGCGTGCTGGGCTGCTGCTGGACGGCGTCCAGGGCCTCCTCGACGGTGCCCTTCTTCACGCTGTAGCCCTGCCCGTACACGTAGTTGTTGATCGCCGCTGCGGAGCTGGTCGTCACCTGGTACTGCCCGTCCGGGCTGACCAGGGTGACCTCACCGTCCTGCGTCTTCTTCGCCATGACCGTTCGCACCCCTTTCGGTTGGATCAGTAGCCCATCGCGGTGAGCTGCGACTGCCAGCCCGGGCCGCCGAACATGTAGCGGACGGCGTACCCGGCGTCGGTGTCCGGGGTCGCCGTCAGGGTCATCGGATAGCCGTACTCGGTTTCCTCGTTCCCGGTCTGCTCACCCGTCTCCGAGATCATCGCCCGCGGGAACATCACCGCCATCCAGATCGTCTGGGCGCCAACCCCGTCCTGCCCGATCAGGTACGCGCGGTAGTAGCGGGACGCCGGGGACAAGGGCTTGTTGAACGCCACCTCGCCGGTGTTCGTCGCGGGGGCCACACCGGAAAGGTCCACGTTGTAGAACATGGCCTGGGTGAGCTTCTTCGTCTCCAGCGCGGTGAACCCGAGCGTGGTGGTGTTCCGCAGGATGTCGCGGCGCACCGGGTCGGAGAACCCCAGAGCCATCGTCTCCGACATATCCCACTCGTTGCCGAAGGAGAACCCGCCGTCCTTCTCGACCATGCCCGCGTCCTGGTAGGTCGGCGGGCCGACCGGCAACGGCGCCAGGTCGATCACTGGGGGTGGGCCGGCGGTGTAGGTGGTCAGCGTCGTAGGCAGCGCCGCCTCCATCGGCGCCACCATCAGCGCCGCCGTCGTGATCTTACGGACCAGCTCGGCCTGCTTGAGCTGGATGTCTTCCAGCAGTGGCATAACTCCTCCTCATCGGGACATGCGGAATCGGGCCCCGACGACGGGGCGGAACAACCGGGGGATGGGTGTGGCTCAGGACGTGCGGGGGCGACGCATCGCGAGCAGGTAGGTCGCGGTGACCACCCGCAGATCCCGGTTACGGTCCGGGAGCTGCTGCGCCGGCGTGGCCGTGCGCGTGGAATCGATGAACACGTCGGTGACGTTGTCGCCCGACACGGCGGTCCCGGCGGCGGCGAGCACGATCTGGCGGGCTTGCTCCGCCAACTGCCACGCCTGCGGTCGGGTGGCGCCGTAGCAGGTGACCTGCACCCGCGGCCGGTCGGTGATCCCATCGTCGGCGCCGCCGACGCGGGCGACCTGCACGGTGGGCGCGGTCAGGTCGTCATCGGTGTGTGTGACCGTCGCCGCGACCGGGGCGAGCAGGTCGAGCATCACCAGTTCGGCGTCCGGGTAAGGGCCGAGCAGTGCGCTCACCGAACGTCCAATCCGACGATCTCCGCGGCCCGGGTGAGAACATGCTGCCCGCGTCCGCGGGTGCGCCGGTTCCCGAACTCGATCGGGGCGGCGGCGGCGTCGCTGGCTTCGACACCGGCGCCGACCCGGTCCAGCCCGGACAGCTCCACCACGTCGATCGAGGCGCGGTAGTGCCCCTCATCCACCGGGGCGATCCCGCGGGCCGCGTCGGCCACGTCCTGCGCAGCAGCCCGACACGCCCCCCGAAGGTCACCGGAGGTGCGGAGCCAGCGACCGGTGGCACGAAAGTCCGGGCGGTAGTCCACAACGCACCCCCCTACCCGGTGACCCGTTCGAGCTCGATCTGATCGCCCGGGTACCAGCCGGTGAACGGCGACCGCCAACGGCCCGGCGAGCCTTCGACCCGCCACACCGTTCCGTCCGCCAGCCGCACCCGGTGCTGCGCGGTCAACCCGGACCCGGCCGGGACGTACAACGTCATCCCGGTGGTGACCGTCGCCCGCGGCCGACCGCCGGAGCCCACGTCCTCGACGCTGGTGCGTGGCGCGACCGCACACCCGAGGATCGTGCGTTCACCGGTGACGGTGACGTCACCGAACCGGTCACGCTCCTCGAGCCACACCGTGACGGTCTCACCGAACGCGGGCGTCACGGCGACGAGCTCAAGTCGATCGGAGCCATCGGATTCACGGTGAACGCGCCACCTCGGCCAGCGAGGAGCTTCAACGTCTTCCGCTCATCGCGAGTCAGGAAGACGCCCGCCTGCATGCCGGACCGCCGGAAAGGCCCGATGGTCTCGTCCGGGATCTGCTGCGGATTCGTGTACGCGCGCGCCGCGCAAGCCAGCACGACGGCGCGCGCCCCGACAGGCAACGGTGACGCGACCGCCTCCGCGACCGACTGGGCCAGCTCGATCACCAGGGTTGCACGCCCGATGTCGATCGAATCCGCGCCGAGGTAGGTGGCCAGGTCGGTCGGATCAGCGACAACGGCCACCGGTCACCCCTACTTCGTCGGCTTCGGCTTGCCGGCGGTGTCGGCCCCACCGACGGAGGTCTCACCCGTCTCCAGGTTGTGCGTGACCGTCACGAGCTTCCCGTCGGGACGCCGCTGCTCGTAGGTCTCCACGCGGGGCTCGACTTCCGGCTGCTCGACCACGACCACCGGGAGCGGGACCACGCCGTTCACGGTGCCCTCCGCGAGCGCCTCGGGCCCGGGGATCGCGATGACGGTGGAGGCCCGCTCCTGCGGGTCGGTCGTGTCGAAGGGGGCGTCACCAGGTGCGGTGACGGCCGGCTTGTGGGTGTCGGTGTCCAGCCGCGTCTTGTTCGGACGCGACCGGTTCGCGGCGGTGTTCTGGGCCTGGGTGACGGCCATGACTGTTCCTTCCAGTAGAGATCGGGCTGTCAGGCGTTCAGGACGCCGCGCAGGCGGGCGGCGGCACGGCCACCGAACACGGCGAGGCCGCAGTAGAACTCCAGACGAGTGCGGTACACCGGCTTCAGGTCGATCTCCCCGAGGTCGTAGACCTGGATGCCGCCGTTGTTCAGACCGGTGACGGCCTGGTCGCCCTCGTCCTGCCCGAACTTCACCGCGTAGATCGAGGAGGTCGTCCCGGTGGCGGTGCCCTGGGTCTCGGTCTGCGGGATGATGTCGGTCCCGTCAGGGTTCGTGCCGATGTCGAGGATCGGGACACCGTTCCAGGTCACGACCCGCTTGCCGGTGATGTCCTCGGTGATGATGTCGGCGCCGCCGATCCGGCGGCCCGCCGCGAGGATCCGGGAGATGATCCGCCGGTTCGCGTAGGCCACGTCGGGGCCTCCCGCGACCGCCCCGAACAGCGCGTCGAGAGCGTCGAAGAAGGTGTGCGTGTCGGTGGTGCCGTTCCCGACGACCGGGCCGCCGTTGGCGCCGTGATCGATGACCTGCGCACCGGTGAGGCGCTTCTTCAGGCCGTCGAAGGACTTGGTGTCAACCGCGACGTCGCCGTTGATGAACGTGTCCTGGAACTTGTAGGACGCCGCCTTCACCTTGGCGCGGGTCTGCAGCGCCCGCTGGTCGTTGAGGTTCCCGCGGGTCTGCACGATGAACCGGTCCACGTCGGCGTCGCCACCGAGGATGACCAGCGACTCGGTGCGCTGGTTGAACGTGCCGGTGGACTCGGTGTACTGCTCGTTCACCGACCGGAACGTGACCCCGGGGAGGGTGGCTTCCACGTTGTAGGCGTACGCGTTGCCCTCGATGTTCATCAGGGGGAGCCGGTCGAGGACCGGCGACTCGATCACGAACGTCTCCATGACGCCACGCGCGAGCGTGTTCTCCGACAGCACTGCCGCTTCGGCGAGGGTCATCGCCATGACAGGGGCCTACCTCTCTAATTGATGGACCCCGTCGGGCGGGGCGCTACTTCTTGCGGGAGCTGGTGTTGGCGTACGCCTGACGGAGCCGGCTCATGCCTGGCGCGACGGGCGGTTCAGCGGCGCCGTTGCCGGACGAGCCCTGCGCTCGGTTCGGAGCGGGCGGGCGCGGCTGGGGGTCGGGCTTCCCCAGGTGCGGCTTGCGTGTCAACAACTCCGCGAGGTCCGCATCGATCGCGGCCACGTCGATCTCACCCGTGTCGTTGACGTACTTCGCGTGGTCGAGGAAACCGGCTGGGTCGTCGGGATCGGCGAAACGGTCAGCGGCCCATCCCCTGATTTCGCTTCGGACCGCGCGGGCCACCGCCTCCGCGGCCCGCTTCTCCGCCGCTGCGGCGCGCTCCTCGGCGCGTTCCTCGGCCGTCTTCTGCGCCGCCACCGCCTTGTCGTGCTCGGCGGCCTTCGGCTCGGCGGCCTTCAACCGGTCCCGCAGGCTCTTGGCTTCGTTGCGGGCCTTCGTCACCTCGGCCTGAACGATGCGGCGCTGATCGTCGTCCAGGTTCCCGAGGAGATCCTCGAGCGTCTTCGGCTTCGACGCGTCAGCGGGGTTGCTGGGCGCCTGCGGCTGCTGCTCGGGGCTGGACGGATTCTTGGTGTCGTCGCCCGCCAGGGGCTCGACAGGGTCCGTGTTCGGCTCTTCGGGCATGACTAACGACCCTCCAGGGGTGCTCGGCCACCTCGCGCCCGGCGAGGTGATTACTGCTGCGTTTCGAACGCGCGGCGGAACGCGCGGCGCTTCTCGGCGCCGAACACATCCGCGGTGGACTCCTCGTACAGTCGCTCCCACCGTTCGACCTGCTCCGACGGCCGGTACACCTGCCCAGCGAAGATCGGTTCGAGCGTGCAGTCATCGTTGTCGTGGAACTTGAACTCACCCTCACCGACGAACCGACGGTCGGCGCTCTGACCTGCGGTGGCCGATGACTTGTAGACCGCGCCGCGGGTGCAGAGCAGCGCGCAGAACGCGCACGTGGTCGCCCCAGTGGGGACACGAGCCCATCCGACTGCCGCAGCATCGCCGGTCACGGCCCGGACGAGGGTCCGCCGACCAGTGTCGACGGTGAGTTTCTGCGCGACACCCTCAGCCATCGTCAGGGCCGCAGCGTCAGTCCCGCGCCCGCTACGCAGGCCACGAGTAGCCCACGAGATGGACGCCTCGACCTGCTCGACCGGCGGCGGTTCTGCGATGGGAACCGTGAATCGTGTCCGCCCACCCGCCACCCGGCGGGTGTCGTCGTAGAACTCGGCGGCGAGCGCCGCCGACGCCGCGGCGTAGGGCCGAATCAGCGCCGCGACGGTCGCCCCTAACAGCGGCGAACCACCGATCAGGAGCGGCCAGAGCCCGCGGAGCTCCCCGAGCAGCAGCGCGACAAGCGCGGCCTGGTCAGCCTGATGCTGGCTGGCCCGGCTGCTCGTCGTCGTCACCGGTCACCCCCGGCTGCGGAACGGGCGCGCGGGTCCGCGCCACCAACGCCGACAACGCGTTCTCGCCCTCCTGGCGGCGCCGCTCCGCGTCGATGCGCCCCCGCTGCAACGGGCTGTACCCGAGCTTCTCCCCCGCAACGTCCGAGGTCGCCGGTAGGTAACCGACCTCGATCTGCTTCGCGATCGAGTCGGTGGTGGCCGCCGGCGTCGGAATCTCCGGGTTCGACCAGATCGTCTCGATGAGGTGCGCGTCCTCACCCAACGATTGACCGCGGAACCGGGCAGCCAGGCGCATCGCGCCCTCCCAAGCACCCTCGAACGAACGGTGCCGTCGCCGAACCCGTTTCACCAACCGGTCGGTGGACATCCGGATCGCGTCCGCCGACGCCGGGTTGTCCGTCGCCCTCCCCAGATACCCCGGAGGCAGACCCGTGTGCGACGCCATGATCTCCGCGTACAGGTTGACCACCTGCGTATGCACCGACGGGTCGTACGCGGCGAACTGCCCCACCTCCGGCAAGTTGCCGTCCTCGTCGCGTTCCAGCGCGAGCACCCGACCGATGTAGGTCTCCCAGGCCGTCTTCTTGTTCCCCTCGGAGTCCTGGAACGCCTCCTCGGTCGCCCCGAGGATGTAGCGCTGCGGAGTCGAGTAGAACTCCCCGCCGACCTCCATACGAAGCAGAGCCCGGCACCCCGCATCGGTGATGCTCATAACCTCGCTGGTGATCTCCGACCATCCCGACCGATCGTGAGCCCGCTGACGGTTCGCCATCCGCAGGACGGGAACCGAACCGAGGCGATGCCGGTCACGGTCGACGACCTCCCAACGCGACGTCCGTTCGCTGCGCAACGTCACGGTCTCATCGGGCAAGTAGAACGCCGCTTGATGGCCACCGTCGGCCTCGTACACCTGCAGAGCCGCCGCCAGTCGTCGTCGGCGCGCATCCCAGATCCCGGCGAGGTTCAACGGCGACTCCACCGTCACCAGAGGCATGTCGTCGTCCTCGCCGGTACCCACCAGGACGTAGGCCCGGCCGAAGACGAGCGCGTCCAAATGGGCGAGAGGAGACTCCTCATCGAGGTTGTTCGCCTGCCAGATCTCCCACAAGCCCTCATCGGCGTCGTCAGCTCGTGGGAAACGAAACCCCTCGACGTCCATCCGCTCGTGGAGCGCGTCGACCGCGAGCCGCGACCATCCGACGATCGTGTGCAGATGCCGGAGCTCCGGTGGGATGGAGATCCCCAGGTCGGTGATGACCTGGTCTCCGTTGTAGTAGGCATCCCGCAGCTCGAGCCGGGCCCGGTCCGCCTGCAACTTATGCTGAAGCGACGCGAGAAGCTCCTGCTCGGACTCCGTCAGCGCCAGCGTCGGAAGTACCGGGATCACCGGGGGCATCGGCCAGGTCAGTGTCACAGCACGATCACCCGCCCCTTGCCCGAGTTCGACGGCCGCCACTTCGAGTTCAGGACCAACCGCCGGCCCAACCGCGCGCCGACCATACAAACCGCCAGGTCAACCAGCCGCGACGAATCCCGTGTCGCCTTGCCCAGGCTCACGCCCCACTGGTTTGGCCGGCGGCGGGCGTTGTGTGTGTGCAGCCGCAGCATCGGGTGTCCGTCATGCGTCAGGGCCCGGTCCTCATCGATATCCCGGGCCGTCTGCATCGCCGACTCCGTGAACAGCCGGTTCCGTTCGTGCCCCCCCGGCTGCGACAACCGCATGTCGAACTTCACCGCATGGCCCTTCGCCCCAGGCGTCGCCCACACCGGCAGCTTCCGGCCGAAGTCCTGATGCCAGCGGTCCACCAGCGGCATCCAGTACAGCGACTCGTCCTCGTCGTCCCGCGCCGGGGACGGGTCTACCCCGAACCAAACCACCCGGAACCGGTCGAACACCGCCCGCACCTGGGCGTCGACCTCCTCGCGCGGCGCTAACCACCCGTCGCCACGGCGCCCGTGCGGCCTCTGCCACCCATGGATCGTGAACACGAAACCATCCGAGAGCCGGCACCCCACCAGGCCCGTGGCGTCGGTCGACTTCGAGCAGTCCAGGAACAGGCTGACCGGCTCCCGATCCACCACCACCTGGGTTGCGTCGGCGAGCTCATCGAACCGGCGCGGCTCGATCCACGCATCCTCTGCCGCGGCGAGGCCGTTCAGGTAGTAGCGGATCGAGTCGGCCAGTGACGTCCGTGGGTCCAGAACCTCATCGGAGAGCCGCTCCAGGTCCACCCACGGCGCGTCGGCGTATGCCGCGCGCAGAGCCGCCATCCGGGCATCGTCATCGTCCAAGTCCAGCGACGGCGCCGCCTCGCGGGAGTCGTACAGGATGTCCCGGCGCTTAGCCTGCCCCGACACCTGCGCCTGCCACGCCAGGTAGGAACGCTCCGCGACCGAGTCCGAACCCTCCCGGTGCGCGTTCGTGAACTCGCAGAGCCGCGCCTGCAACGCCGCAGGGGACTTCCCCACGTTCCGCCGCGCCACCTCCGCCACGCGATGCCCACCGGACGACTCCGTCATGTGGTGCGACTCGTTCAGCATGATCGCCGTCGCCGGGTCGCCCTCGGACGACTTCTCCGACGCCGTCAAGATCTCCAGCCGCCCGCCCGAAGTGATAATCGTGCGGGTCTCACCAGCATCTATCCCGTAGTACTCGCGCGCGTCACGACCAAGCATCGCGTTCGCGACCCTCAACACATCCTTCGACTGCTGCTCCGAGTTCGACGCGATCTGCACCAACGGCAGCAGATGACGCGCACCCACCGGCAGGCCCGCGTCGTCGAACCCGGTGAACTGGCTCGGGCCCAACAGCTCGATCAAGCACCACGCCGCCCCGAAAGGGTCCTTCCCGGTGCCCTTCGCCCCCCGCTTCACCCCGGACCGGTAGACGAACCGGCCCGACGGGCCGACGAGATACCAGAGCACCAGGTACCGCTTCTGTCCCGGCGTGAAACGCCACGGCAACCCGGTCAAGTAGTCCGTCAACCCCGGCTCAACGGTGCGGCCCTCGGCCCAGTCGATGACAGCCGGCCCGAGGCTCGCCGCCGCGAGCGCCGAGCGCTCATCCGGATCCGATGGCCACGGGATCGAACACCACGCCCCCGTCGACGGCTCGACCCAGTAACCCGCCGGCAGCTCAGAGGTCGCGGTAGTCGTCAAGGCGCGTCACCTCGGCCGTCGGACCCTCATCCGGCTCCACATAGCGGATCCGCAGATCCCGGCGGAAATCCACCGTGGTCCCGAGCACCTTCTCCCGGTTCCGCAGCTCCGTCGCCGTCCGCGTGTCCCCCATGTGGAACTCCGCGGCGATCAACGCCGTGTCGAGCGCGAACTGCCAATCCGAGTCCCGCCACAACCTGCAGTGCGGCATCCCCGCTACCGCCGCCCACCAGCGCTTCGTAGCAGCCGGCCACGGAGACCCGTTCGGCCGATTACGTGGGAGCTTCGGACCACCCTCGAACGCCACGTCGGGGACCTCGGTCCAGTCGTGACGCGGCTTGTTCCGGTTGACCGCCTGCCCCACGGGCTTCGGCTTCCGACCAGCGACAGGCATACTCACCCGCCCCTAGATCGTTTCCGATTCATGCAGAGCGGCAGGCGCTATACCCCCCGGTCCTGTGGCGGGGGGAGGGGGAGGGGTGCCCCCCACCCCTCTGCTTACTTCATGCCTGGGTGCTTCGGCTTCGGCCGTAGGCGGCGAGGTTTCGCGGCGTTGCCCTCGATGCTTGTCTTGGCTCGGTGGTGGGGGCCGCAGAGGGAGCAGAGGTTGTGTGGTTCGTCGGTGCCGTGCCGGTCGATGTGGTCGACGTCGGTTGCTTGTTCGGCGCAGCGATGGCCTTGGTGCATCCAGGTGCATCTGTGGCCGTCGCGGTTGAGGACGGCTGCTCGCCGGTTGTCCCAGTCGGTTGGGAGTCGCGCTCGGCGTGTGGATCCTCGCCAGTTCCCGCTCATTCGTCGAACGGTTCGGCGGCGAGGATGCGTTGCGCGGCAGACAGGAGGCTGCGTTGACTGATCCAGTCGATGCTGCTCTTGCTGATGATCAGTCCCGCGCGTCCTGGTTCGTCATCGGTGAAGTCGATGACCTTGCCGAGGATGATGGCCTCGGTGAGTTGCCGGCCATCTTCCAGGTCGAGGGTGACTCCGAGGGCGTCGAGGAGTGGCCCTGCCCGCGGGGTCGGCCATGGTCACCGCCCTCGTCTTACTATCTCGGGGCTGACCTGGGGGTTCTTACTATCTCCCGCCCTTGGGTTTGGGCCCGGGCTTCTTCCCGCCGTTGCCCTTGAGTCGCTTGTCGGCGGGGGTGGCTTTGCTGGGCTTGTTCCGGGAGGGCTGCTTGCCGCGTCCGTCGGCCATGGGTTCCTCCTGACGGAGCGAGTTGCCTGGTTCCCCTCGTCTGGTGTCAGCTTCTACTGTCTGCGGATGCGTCGCATCCTGCTGGCCGTCGGCCTGGTCTTCCTGTCTGCCGCGTGCGCTCCGGCTCCGGGTTCGGGCTCGGAGCCGGGCGTGAGCTCGGGGGCGCCGGGTGACGCTGCGGCCGGGGAGTATGAGCCGGTGGATCCAGAGATGGAGGGGCTCGGCCCGCATGGGTTGGTGCCGGCGGAGATCGGTGTGCCGGTTGAGCACCCGAACTTCGAGGGTGTCACGGATGGGACGGTGACGGTGACCGGGATCCGTCGTGTCGGCTCGGCGGAGTGCACGAATGACCCGGTGGTTGTGGGG
>Ga0247704_1000319_pt1 | contig 13725 bp, 9 predicted proteins | sample 41W_NmetaG_FD_189042 | JGI IMG/M metagenome (GOLD analysis project Ga0247704, IMG submission 189042) | Soil microbial communities from hillslope of Landscape Evolution Observatory, University of Arizona, Oracle, AZ, United States - 4-1-W_N | ecosystem: Engineered > Artificial ecosystem > Mesocosm...
ACGGTTCAGGCCATCGCCGCCCTGAAGACCGCCAATCTCGGCGGCCTCGTGCTCCCCGGCGACGTGCGCCACTCAGCCACGGCAAAGTACTGGGGAAGCAGGACCTCAACTGACCCTGGTGGCGCCCCGTGAGCGGTCTCAGCCGGCGGGGCCCGTCGCGTAGATCGCCGGCCGGTAGCGGGGCTCAGGGACGGGGTCGCCATGGTCGCCGGCGGACTCGATCCAGGCGGACTTCGCCTCCAGCACCTCGCTGAGGGCCTCCTGGGGGGTGGCCCCGACGGCCGAGCAGTGCCTGAGGTCGGGGATGTCGGCCACCCACGCCTCGTCCTCGTCACTCCAGAACACGTTGATGTGGTAGTCGGTCACCCGTCGTCCTCCTTGAGGCGAAGTGCATGGCGCTCGACAAGGTCGAGGAGCTGGCGGAGCTGGTAGGGCTTGGCCTGGCCGCCGCTGGCCTGAAGGTTGAGGCGCTGGCCGGTCCCGGGATGGCGAAAGATGTGGTGGCTGCCCCGGACCCGGTCGAGCTCGAAGCCGAGGGCCTCGGCCAGCCGCTGGGCGTCAGCGAACCGCACGTTGGCGAACTGGCCCTGGGCGAGCCTGGTGAGCAGGGCGCTGGGCTTCACGGGCTTTTTGGCGTCCGCAGCGGGCGGCGCTGGCCCCGACCGAGCACGGCGGCCACGTCGATGTTATGGGTCCCGTAGGGGTTCAGCGCCTCGAAATGGCCGGGGCTGATGTTAACGATGACCTCGTCGCCCACCTCATGGCCGTCGGCCTGGTGGGCCTCCGCCGCGTCCTGGAGGTACCAGGTGGTGGACAGGATGCAGATGTTGACCACCAGGGTGAGGCAGTGGGCCTGGGCGGTCTGGTCCTCGTGGCGGCGGTACTTCTCCTTGCCCGCGTTGGCGTAGGCGATGAACCGGCGCAGGTCGTTGAGGGACTCGCCCTTGTTCAGCTGGCGGCCGATGCGCCGGCGGAACGCCTCGTCGGTGAACCAGCGTAGGGCGTGGACGGTTCGCAGCAGCTTGCCGTACTCCAACAGGGCCTTGGCCAGGGGGTGCTGGCGACCGCCGGCCTGCAGGCGGGCGACGAGGAGCGACGCCGAGACGTAGCCCAGCTTGAGCGAGCCGGCGACCCGGACCAGCTCGTCCCACTGCTCCTCGATGACATCGGTCTGCACGTGGTGACCCAGCAGGGGCCCGGCCAGGGGCCATCGGGCGTAGTGGCCGGGAGGGTGCGGTCGCCACAGGGGCTTGTCGGCGATCTTGGCGATGCGGGGCGAGAGCTTCCTGTCCACGAGGTCGAACAGGGCGAAGGCGGCCAGCAGATGGCCGTGGGTGTCGGTGGTGTGCTCGACGATCGGCAGCTCGGTGGTGTTGCCCAGGATCTCATCGAGCACGTAAAGGCCGTCACGATCGGTCGAGACGATGACCTGGGTCCCGTAGGTGGAGTGCTGGTCCGAGACGTGGGTGTAGGTGGTGACGCCCTGGTCGAGGAAGTAGCGCGACAGGACCCGGGCGGTCAGCGAGCGCCCTCGCATGGGCAGGCGGAGGCCGTCCGAGGACGACAGTGTCCCCCCGCCCCAGATGCCGGCGAAGGGCTGATGGTGGTGCTCATTGACCACCGCGGCGTTGGCCGCCTCCAGCCTGGGCTCGTCGCGCAGGTACCACTGGATGTACCAGTCCAGGGTGTCGGCGCTGATCCCGGTGAGCTCGGCCATGCGGGTGGTGCCGAAGTTGCAGGCCTGGGCCAACAGCGCGGCGTAGAGGTTGCGGCGGTGCTCCAGCTCCGGGGCCCGGGGGGTGCCCCCGCCGGCGTGGGTCAGCCGGTCGCTGAAACCGGTGACGCGGTCCACCTCGATGATGGCCTCGGCCAGGGGCACCATGGGGAGGCGGGCCAGGATGGCGGCCTTGGTGGCCGTGACCTCGGGGCTGACCACCTCGGCGGCCAGGGGCTTGAGCTGCAGTGCTCCGGTGTCGTCGAGGCGCACCGGCCCGTTCCGGTCGGCCAGGAGCGCCTCCAGTGCCCCTAGGTAGCTCTCGTAGTCGGCGTCAATGCCGGCGAGGCGCTCGGCGAAGGTGGCGGGCAGGCGGCACAGCTCGGCCACCTCGGCCCGCCGCTGCGGCCACTCCTCGGGCGGGATCAGGTAGGAGGCGACGTCGCCGTAGCGGCGGGAACCCTCGACCCAGACCTCCCCCGAGCGCAGCGCCCCCTGGAGGGCGTAGAGGGCGCACAGCTCCCAGTAGTGGCGGTAGGCGCTCTCGTCGCCGGCGGCCCGGGCGGCGGCCAGGTAGGGCTTCCAGCGGGCTGGGACAAAGCCCGTGGGGGCGTCCGCGAGCACATGGCGGCGGCCCTCGGCGTTCATGGTCTTCAGGAGCTGTGCAGCCTCGAACGCCTCGCTCGGCGCGCTGGCCCGCAAGCTCAGCGCGGACAGGGCCTGGGGGGCGAAGGACCGGATGTGGGAGTAGCGGGCCTCGATGATCGCCACGTGGCCGCCGTCTCGGGGAAGTCGCTCGTCCTCGCTGCGTACTGCGGAGGCAAGCCGTTCCTGGCCCAGGCCCCGCACCCCCGCTCCCACCCCGGCGTCGTCGAGGGCAGTGCCCAGGGCGACGTCGAGTATCTCGTCGAGCAGCTCGAGACGCCCGACGTTAGCCTCCGCCGCCGCCAGCTGGCGCTCGACAAGCAGCGACCGGGCCCGGCTCGAAGTGGCGGCCAAGGCCTGGTCGAACATCTGGACGACCTCGTCGGTGATGCTCGTGTAGGCCCCGGCCAGGGTGGCCAGCAGAATGGGGTGCCGGCGCTCGGGGGCCATGGCCCGCAGCGCCTTGGGCGACGAACGACGGCCCACCCCGGCCAGCTGGCGGATCCGCTCGGGGGGGACGGCCGACACGTCGATGCGGTCCGCCCCGAGCTCACGCAGGTAGCCCAGCTTGGCCACCTCGGCCTTGATCGCATCGGGTGAAGAGCTGGGGGCGCCCTTGTCGAGCCACGTGAGCGGCGCCATCCCCAGCTCGTCATCGTGGACCACCAGGCCATCGAGCTGGGCGCAACGGGGCGGGTCCAGCTCGGGCCGCAGCCGCCAGTGGACCTCCTGGTCGGCGGCCTCCCGGGCTTCGCCCACCGTCCGCAGGAGGCGGTCCAGGCCCGGGCGCGCGACGCGCTCGGCCCGGAGGTGCTCGAGGGCCTGGGCGAACAGCAGCGGGGCGTCGTCGTGCTCGAGGGCCCGGGACAGGAGCCAGTCGGCCAGGCGCTTGCGCTCCGAGGGCCCGCAGTTGCGCCACCCTGCGCGCTCGATGACGGAGGCGACGTGGAGGCGGCGGAGCCGGCCGTCGACCTCGGCGCCGTAGCGGGCAAGGGCGGAGGGGGCCACGCCGATGCGCTCGGCCAGCCGGTGAGCAACCTCGAAGGGCGTCGAGGCAAGGTCGGTGGGAACGAAGCCGAGGAAGCGCAGGGCGCACAGCTGGACCCCCAGCCCTAGACGGGTTGCCGCTCCCCGGTGCGAGCGCACCCAGCGGAGGTCGCCGACGTCGAGGAGGAAGTACTCCACCAGGTCGCTGGGGGCGACCTCCGGAGGCCAGCCTCGGAGGGCTTCGAGGTCGGCGTCGGAGAGCGCGCGGGGTGCCACGTCGCTTAGCTCCCCGGTCCGGCGCTCACGGCGCCAGGAGCGCCTCGACGGCGGCGTCGCGGTCGGCCTCGGATGGCAGGCTGTAGCGCCGCGTGGTGTCGAGGCGGCGATGGCCGGCCAGCTCGGCCACCAGGACCACGTCGGTGCCGGCCCGGACGAGGTTGGTGACGCAGGTGTGGCGCAGCAGGTGAGCCGACAGCTCAAGACCGGCGTCAGCGGCGAGGCCACGTACAACCATGTCGATGGCCCGGGCCGAGAGGCGCCGGCCGGAGCGGGCCAGCCAAAGGGCCTTGGGGTCCTGGGCGTGCTGGTGGCGGTCGACCTGTTCCGCCCGGGTTTCCAGCCACTCCTCCAGGGCGGTGCGGGTCGCGCTGTTGAGGGGCACCTCCCGGTAGGCGTCCCCTTTACCCAGGCGCACCTTCAGGCGGCCCCGGCGAGCCGACATGGACAGGTCGGCCAGGTCAAGGGCGGCGAGTTCGGAGAGGCGCAGCGCGGTGTACAGGAACACCGTGGCGATGGCCCGGTCCCGGGCCGAGGGACAGCGCTCCACCGCCCGCAGCAACGCCCGTTGATCGGCCTCGTTCAGGGAGCGGGGGGCGAGCTGGGGCAGGTCCTCTCGGGCGACCTCGGGTCGGCCCAGGTTCAGCGAGCGGTAGAAGTTGTCGATGGCGGCCAGCGCCTGGTTCACCGAAGTCGGGGCCCAGCTCCGGGCCGTCTTCACATGGCGCTTGTACTCCCGCACCGCCGAGTCACGCACCCGGGCGTCGGTCAGCGCCGTCGGTCCCCGGCCCGAAGCGACGAGCCAGGAGACGTAGGAGCTGACCTGGGCCCGGTAGGCCCCGCGCGTCCGGACGGCCAGGGGCTGCTCCTGCAATGACTCGGAGTAGCGCGCCAGCACCGCCTCGGCGTCGAGGGCTTCCTGCTCCGACCTCTTCGAACGGGTGGGCACCGGGCTCCCCTTGTTAGTCGCAGTCCCAGGTCGACCCTAGCAGCCGGTCGTGGACCGGTTAGTAGCCGCTCAGCCGCGGCAGACGGCGACTAAGGAGTATTAGCCGAAGCATCGACGCCGCCCTTTCCAGCGCTTCGGGATCTCAGACGCGTCCATGCTAGGGTCACCGGCTCGCCTCGCGGTGATTCTCGGCAGGGGCGAAGGGTCCCTGCTTCGGCTCGGAGGTCCCGAACCGCCAGTAGAGCGAGTGGAGGTGGCGGCGGCTGGAGGAGGGGCGAGCTGCTTGGTCCTGTGCCAGCGGGGCCCACGGCAAGAAGCGCCGCGGTCGAGCCCGTACCACCCTGGCGTTGCGCCAAGCGAGGGTCAGAAGGGCCCGAGACGAACAACATCGCCGGGTTGACGTCGGCCGTCCCGGCAAAGACGAGGGAGACGTTCAGCACCGACCCCAAGAAGGCGCCGATTCCGGTGAAGAGGCCGAAGACGTGGGAGGCGACACGTACGTGCGGGGGCGGGGACGGATGCAGGGAAAGCTGTCGAGCGTCGTCCCCGTGGCCGACGGGAAAGGTCCCGAGTTCGACGTGGGTGGCTAGCGACCTGGCTGGACGAGGCCGTCCGTCCCCGCCCCTCCGATGCTCCTCGGGGTCAACACCTCTTGGCCCGAGGTCGACCGTCGCCGCTTCGACGTGACGGAGGCGGCGGCCGACTGACGGTGACAGCGAGGGTGTGGGTCGACGAGAGGGGGTGCGCCGACCGACCTCGGCACCGGACTGCAAGAACGATTCCTGTGATCCGCGCCAGCAGCGCGGCCATGAGGCCGTCGGGATCACCGGAGCACGTCCCGCACCTGGCGGGCGATCTCCAGATCCTCACGAGCCGTGACCACGACGGTCCGCACGATCGTGCCATCGGCGCTGATGTCCCCGTCGGCCGTGGTGACGTCGTTGCGCGCCGCGTCGATGGCGACCCCCAGGAACGCCAAACGGTCCGCGGCGGCGGCGCGAATGGCAGGCTGGTGTTCCCCGACTCCGCCGGTGAAGACGAGCAGGTCGAGCCCGCTGGCGGCGGCCGCCATTGCGGCCACCTGCTGGACCAGCCGGTGGACGTAGACGTCGAGGGACAGCCGAGCCGCCGTCCCGCCCCGGCCATCAAGGGCCGCCATGACCTCCCGCATGTCGCCCGAGGTGCCGCTGAGCCCGGCCAGCCCGGATGACCGCTCGAGCCCGTCGGCCACCTCCTCCACCTCCAGCCCGCCCTCAGCTACCAGCCAGAGCACCAGGCCGGGGTCGACTGAACCTGAGCGTGTGGCCATCACCAGCCCCTCCAGCGGGGTGAAACCCATGGTGGTGTCCACGGAACGGCCGCCGACTGACGCGCATAGCGAGGCACCGGCCCCCAGGTGGCAGGTCACAACCCGCAGCCCGTTGAGACCGCGACCAATAAGCTCGGCCGCACGGCGGCAGGCGTACTGGTGCGACAGCCCGTGGAACCCGAAGCGGCGCAAGGGCCAGCGGCGGCGCCAGTTGGCGGGAAGTGCGTACGTGGCCGCCGCCGGCGGCAGGGTGGCGTGGAAGGCGGTGTCGAAGCAGGCGACCGTGGTCACGTCCTGTGGCAACGCCGCCCGCACCGCTCGGATCCCCGCCAGGGACCGGGGTTGGTGCAGGGGCGCCAGCGGCGTAAGCCCCTCGATTCGGGCCAGAACTTCGTCGTCGAGCAGCGTAGGCGCAACGAGGTCGACGCCACCGTGGACCACTCGATGACCCACGGCGTCCGGCGCGCCCAACCTGCCCTCGAGCGCCCCCAAACCGGCGGCCGTCCCATCCCACGGATCCATCGTCTGCTCGGCCAACACCTGGTCGTCACCCCCGAGCAGTCGCAGCTTGAGGGTGCTCGAGCCGGCGTTGACGGTTAAGACCGCCAGACCCACTCGCGTCCCTCGGGCATATCCTCCCTGTACTCGCGTCTCCACACCTGGTGCTCGGTGCGCTTGTCGACGATGTGCGGGTGCGGGTAGGCGGCTCGCTGGCCGAGGCCCGCCGCCCGGGCGATCACGTCCATCACCAGGTGGACCGGTCCATGTCGTTCATCACCACCATGTCGACGGCGTCGTGGTGGTGCGCTCGGAGGTCCCCTCCAGCCAGGTGTTGGCCACCGTCCCCCGCCAACCTTGGCCGGGACCACAGATTTGAATGACGTCGAGGTCGTGGTCCCCGACGAGCCGATTGAGGTGGACGTAGACGAAGTTGAGCCGCGGAGCCGTGTCCCAGTGCGCCAGCAGGCGCGGCTTGGTGTATTCCGGCGCAACGGCTCCCGCAACAGCGGTTTGTCGAGCAGGTAGATCTGGCCGACGGAGAGTAGCGGCGGCCCGCCCATAGGCGTCGGTGCCGGCGAGCCCGTGGGGGGTGAGGCGCAAAGGTGGGGGGTAGACATACTCATCGACAGTAGGGTCGTTCGGCGTACTCCTTGCGCCGCCGGCGGTTGTTCACCGACGTATGGCTCTCGACCACACGGGCCGGGGGTAAATGGGTTTCGCGCTGGCGGAAGCATTCCCGGGACTCGAAGGACCCGCATGCCGGAACGACCGAGACCAACGCGCGGACATCCCCATGGAGACGACGGCGGCGGGTCGTGGGCCTCACGCTGCCGGTTCCGGTGCGGACTTGAGGGGGCTCGATGACCATAGGCATTGGGGGACCTCGCCTGCTGCCGCGCCCGGCCCATGGCGTGGGCCAAGCGCGCCCTTCGGAGTATGCCCCTGACGATGAGCCAATGGATCGAGTTTCGGAGCTACTCACTTCCCGTTTGCGACGTTCCGCGGCCCCAAGCCAGCCAGCAGCTGCTCGAACCTCCGAGCAGCCACGACGGGGGTGGGGCGGTCGAGTCGGCTGCGCGGGTGCCGGCCGAGGGTTGACGGCCGTCAGCGCGAGTGTGTACGGGTCAGCGTGAACTCGAGGGAATCACCGGCGTCCAGCACCCTGGTCGTTCCGCCAGCCTCGACCGGGATGGCGGCAGCCGTCGCGTTCGAGGCGGCCTCGAGCCGGAGCCGGTCGTGGTCAAGGGACACGTGGATGACTTGGCCGCGGTGGTGGATCTGGAAGGCGACGTGGCGGAGCCCGGCGGGCAGCCGGGGGGTGAAGCCGAGGCGGTCGTCGCCCTGGGTCAGTCCAGCGAACGCTCGGGTGAGGATGTCGATGGTGCCGGCCATGGCGCCGAGGTGGATGCCTTCGGCGGTGGTGCCGCCCTGGGTGTCGTCGAGATCTGCGGCGAGCGCGTCGCGGAACAGCTCCCAGGCGCGGGCGGTCTCGAGGCGGGCGAGTACCGAGGCATGCACCACCCGGCTCAGGGTGGAGCCGTGCGCGGTGCGAGCCAGGTAGTAGTCGACCGTGCGGCGCAGCGCATGGGGGGTGACGGCGTAGCCCAGGCGGTCGAGCTGGATGAGGAGCTGGTCGGGGCCGAGCAGGTAGACGAGCATCAGGACGTCGGCTTGCTTGGCGAGCTTGTAGCGGTTGGTGGTGTCGCCTTCGGCCTCCAGGATGAGGTCGAGGCGGCCGATGTTGCTGTAGGTGCTCCGGTAGCGGTCCCAGTCGAGCTCGTCGAGGTCGTCGTAGCCGTCGAACTGGCTGAGCACGCCGTCACCATGGAAGGGCACCGCCAACCGGCGACTGAGCCGCTCCCAGAGGGGGGGTTCTTCGGCCCTGAGGGCGAGCCGGTCGGCGAGCTCGTCCCGGTTGTTGCCGGCGAGCACCCTCAGGGTGTCTAGGGCTCGCTGGCAGACCCAAGCGGCGAGGACGTTGGTGTAGGCGTTGTCCCGCAGCCCCGAGCCGGGCGTGTTGGGATACCCGTCGTGGTACTCGTCGGGGCCCATCACTCCCCGGATGTGGAAACGATCGTCGTCTTCGTCGTAGCCGGCGAGCGACGAGAACAGGCGGGCCACCTCGATTATCAGCTCACCGCCCCGCTCGCCCAGCCAGGCGGTGTCACCGGTGGCCTGGTAGTGCTGCCAGGCGTTGTGAGCGACCGCGAGGCCGACGTGGTACTGGCGGCGGGAGTTGTCCGCCATCCACCGCCCCGACCGCCGGTTGAAGAGCTGTTCGGGGGTCTCCTCTCGCCCGTCGCTGCCGCTCTGCCAGGGGAAGCGTGCCCCGGCCAGCCCGGCGCGGCGGGCGGCGCGGCGGGCGGCGGGGAGCCGCCGGCACCGGTAGTCGAGCAGCGCTCGTGCGACCGCCGGAAGGTGGGCGCCGACCACGGGGAGGACGAACAGCTCGTCCCAGAACACGTGGCCGCGGTAGCCCTCGCCGTGCAGGCCGCGGGCGGTGACGCCGGCGTCGAGTTCGGCGGTGTGCGGCGAGATCGCCGTGAGCAGGTGGTAGACGTGCAGGTTGAGGACCATCTGGGCGTCACGCTCCGCGTCGAGGCGGATGCCGAAGTGCGTCCACAGCCGCCGCCAGGCCGCCTGGTGGGCTTCGAGGAGGCCGGCGAGGCCGGGGGCGTCGGCGAGCTCGGCAAGCGCAGCGTCTTCGGGTGAGGCGATGGCGCGATCCCGCGACGTGGTGACGGCGACGGTCTTGTCGACCACGACGGGTTGGCCATCCGCCAGCTCGATGGTCAGCTGGTGGGCGTAGCTGCTGTCGCCGAGGTCGGTTTGGCCGGTGCGCAGGGCGGGGGCGCCGGTGACGGTCGTTCGAGCCGCAGTGGCGATGCGGACGCGGCTCTGGGTGGTCTCGGCGACGACCACGAGGATGTCAGCCGCGGCGTCCCACGCAGCGATGTCGCTGAGGTGGCGGTTGGCGAGCGCGGCGTACTCGGCGACGTTGCTGTTGGTGATCCCGGCGTCGATACCGGACCGGACGGTGACGGGCCCACTCCAGCCGTCGGCCGCCAGCGTCGTTTCCAGTGCGGCGAGGTGGGGGTGGTCCATCGCCGCCAGACGCCGCTGGGTGAGGCGCAGACGGCGGCCGTCGGCGTCGGTGAGCGTCGCCGTCCGGGTGAGCACCCCATGGCGCAGGTCGAGCTCGCGCCGCTCGTCGGTCACGTGCAGTCCACCAGCTGACCACCACCGGCCGTGACCGATCCGCAGGTCGAGCACCAGCCAGTTCGGGACGTTGACGAGGTGCTCGTCTTCGACCTCACGGCCGGCAACGGTGCTGGTGAGCCGGTTGTACACACCGGCCAGGTACGAGCCGGGGTAATGGACGCCGTCGGCGCGGTGCTCGGGGGCGGCGCCCCGGGTGCCGAGGTAGCCGTTGCCGACCGTGGTGAGGGCCTCGCGGTGGCCCTCGTGGGCGGGGTCGAAGCCGGCGTAGGCCAGAACCCAGGGGTCGGTGCGCAACAGGCCCAGGTCGAGTAGGGCGACGTCGTCGACCACGACGTCGGCGCCCGCGGCCTCCAGCGCCGTGCGCTGGCCGGTCCGGTCGATGCCGACCACGAGGCCGAACCCGCCGGCGCGGGCTGCGCTCACCCCGGCGGAGGCGTCCTCCACCACCGCGGCCCGAGGCGGGTCGACCCCGAGGCGGCGGGCGGCCTCGGCGAACATGGCAGGGTGCGGCTTCCCGGGCAGGCCAAGATCGGCGGCGGTCCCGTCGACGACCACGTCGAACAGGTCCCCGAGCCCGGCGGCGGCGAGCACGTCGCCGGCGTTGCGGCTGGCGGTGACGACGCCGACGGGGATGCCACCGGCCGCCAGCCGTCGCACGAGTTTGACGGTGCCCTCGAACGCGCGGACGCCCTGCTCGGCCAGGCGGTGCAGGTAGAGGTCGTTCTTGCGGGCGGCAATGCCGTGGACCGTCCATGCACCCGGCGGGTCGTCTGGCGTCCCCACCGGGACCCCCACGTTCCGGGCAGCCAGGAAGGCGGCCACGCCGTCCTCCCGGGACCGCCCGTCCAGGTACCGGCGATAGTCGGCGTCGGGATCGAACGGCGCCGGTGAGGCGAGCCCGGCCCGCGGGTCACGCAGCACCTCGCCGAACAGGTCGGCCCACGCCGCCGCATGGACGGCGGCAATGTCGGTGACGACACCGTCGAGGTCGAAGATGACGGCGTCGTAGGGCGGCGCCGCTCCGGTCGGTGCGAGCGTGCCTGGTCCGCCGAGCAGGCGGGGCGTGGCCGGTTCGGGCTCGAAGGTCACGGCCGGGACTCAGGGGCCGGAGGGCGAGCTAGACGGGTTCGTGGAGCGGCTCGTTGCCGCCGCGCACGTCTGGGCCCGGCGTGGCGGCCCACTGCCAGTTGCGGATCTCGGGCAGGTCCTGGCCGTGGGACCGGATGTACAGGCGGTGCTCAATCAGCTTGTTCTTCAGCGCCTCGCGCACATGTGCGGAGACCCGCCGCAGGCGTGGGACGGCATCGAGTGCGGCGATGGCCAGGTTGTAGCGGTCGATGCGGTTGAGGACGCACATGTCGAACGGGGTGGTGGTCGTGCCCTCCTCCACATAGCCGCGGACGTGGAGGTTGGGGTGGTTCGTGCGACGGTAGGTCAGCCGGTGGATGAGCCAGGGGTAGCCGTGGTAGGCGAACAGCACCGGCTTGTCGGTGGTGAACAGGGCGTCGAACTCCGGCTCGGACAGGCCGTGGGGGTGCTCACGGTCGTCTTGGAGGCGCATCAGGTCGACCACGTTCACCACCCGCATACGCAGGTCGGGGAACCAGCCGCGCAGCAGGTCGACGGCGGCGAGGGTCTCCATGGTCGGGACGTCGCCCGCGCAGCCGAGCACGATGTCAGGCTCGGCACCGGCGTCGGTGCTGGCCCACTCCCAGATGCCGATGCCCTTGACGCAGTGCACGATGGCGTCATCGATGCCGAGGTACTGCAGCTGGGGCTGCTTGCCGGCGACGATCACGTTGACGTACTGGCGGGTGCGCAGGCAGTGGTCGGTGACCGACAGCAGCGTGTTCGCATCGGGCGGGAGGTAGACGCGGATCACCTCGGCCTTCTTGTTCACCACGTGGTCGATGAAGCCCGGGTCCTGGTGGGAGAAGCCGTTGTGGTCCTGGCGCCAGACGTGGGAGGTGAGCAGGTAGTTGAGTGACGGGATGGGGTGGCGCCATTCGATGTCGTTGGTGACCTTGAGCCACTTGGCGTGCTGGTTGAACATCGAGTCCACGATGTGGATGAAGGCCTCGTAGCAGGAGAACAGGCCGTGGCGGCCGGTGAGCAGGTAGCCCTCCAGCCACCCCTGGCAGAGGTGCTCGGACAGCACCTCCATCACCCGCCCGTCGGGCGCCAGGTGGTCGTCGGAGGACAGTCGTGTGGCGTTCCAGGTGCGGTCGGTCACGTCGAGCACGGCGCCGAGCCGGTTCGAGTTGTGCTCGTCGGGGGCGAACATCCGGAACGACGACATGTTCTCCGCCATGACGTCGCGCAGGAACGTGCCGAGCACCCGGGTCGACTCCACAGCCCCGGTTCCCGGTGCGTCGACGGGCACCGCGTACGCGCGGAAGTCGGGGAGGCGCAGGTCTCGCGGGACCCGCCCACCGTTGGCATGCGGGCTGGCGCTCATCCGTCGCTCGCCGGGCGGGTGCAGGTCCCGGATGGCGGGGACCGGAGCGCCGGTCTCGTCGAAGAGCTCCTCCGGCCGGTAGCTGCGCAGCCACGCCTCGAGCACGCCCCGGTGCTGTTCGTCGTCTCGGGCGTCGGCGAACGGGACCTGGTGCGAGCGCCAGGAGCCCTCTACCGGGTGGCCGTCGACCTCGGCCGGGCCGGTCCAGCCCTTGGGTGAGCGCAGCACGATCATGGGCCATCTCGGTCGATCGGCGCGGCCGTCGGTGCGGGCCCGGCGCTGGATGCCGGCGATCTCGTCGAGGCAGCGGTCGAGCGTCGCGGCGAACGCCCCGTGCATCTCGGCCGGATCATCGCCCTCGACGACATACGGCACGTGCCCGAACCCGCGCAGCAAGGCGTCGAGCTCGTCACCGTCGATGCGGGACAGCAGCGTCGGGCTGGCGATCTTGTAGCCGTTGAGGTGCAGGATCGGCAGCACCGCGCCGTCGCGGCGGGGATCGACGAACTTGGTGGAGTGCCAGCTGGTGGCCAGCGGGCCGGTCTCGGCCTCGCCGTCACCCACGACGGCGGCCACGATCAGGTCGGGGTTGTCGAACGCAGCGCCGTAGGCGTGGGCGAGGGAGTAGCCGAGCTCGCCGCCCTCGTGGATCGATCCCGGCGTCTCGGGGGCCACGTGGCTGGGGATGCCTCCGGGGAACGAGAACTGGGTGAACAGCCGCCGCATCCCCGCCGCATCCTGTGGCACGTCGGCGTACACCTCGCTGTAGGTGCCCTCCAGCCATGCCGCCGCCACCGGCCCCGGCCCGCCGTGGCCCGGGCCCATCACGTACATCATGTCCAGGTCGCGGGCCATGATCGCCCGATTCAGGTGGGCGTAGACGAAATTGAGTCCCGGCGTCGTCCCCCAGTGGCCCAGCAGCCTGGGCTTGACGTGCTCGGCCAGGAGCGGCTCGCGCAGCAGCGGGTTGTCGAGCAGGTAGATCTGGCCCACCGACAGGTAGTTCGCCGCCCGCCACCACGCATGGATCCGGGCCACCTGCTCGTCGTCGAGGGCGGGTCTCACTTCGGTGGCTGTCACCTGGGGTCGTCGCTCAAACGGGGGTCGCCACCCTTGGCGATCGCGTTCACGGCCACCCTCGCGGTTGCGTTGGACATGCGACGATCCTCCTGACCGGCTGTGGGCCCACGGGTGGCGCCTGCAGCTGACCGCGTTGCCACGCGGTGTCGCCGGCGACCCGGGTTATGGACGACTCTACGGCACACTGTAGGAGTCGGTCTCCTACCCCCCGACGCCAGGAGGCCACCACATGTCAGCCGCCCACCACCACGACCATGGCGTCGCCCACCATGGGCAGCACGGCCCTTCTCCGGATGGGGCGAGCGCCACGGCTGTGCTGCAGGTGGGTGGGTTGCACTGGGCCAGCGAGCAGGCGGTGGTCGACAAGACCCTGGGCAGGCTCCCCGGCGTCCGATCCGTCGAGGTGAACCCCGTGGCCCAGTCGGCGACGGTGACCTACGACCCGAACATGACCAGCGTCGCCGAGCTGGCGGGCTGGATCCAGGAGTGCGGCTACCACTGCGAGGGCCGCTCGGTGCCCGAGCACGTCTGCGACCCGATGGAGGAACCGGCCGCTGGCGCGCCTGGCGCCAGCGGCCGGTTCC
>Ga0247704_1000320_pt1 | contig 13703 bp, 8 predicted proteins | sample 41W_NmetaG_FD_189042 | JGI IMG/M metagenome (GOLD analysis project Ga0247704, IMG submission 189042) | Soil microbial communities from hillslope of Landscape Evolution Observatory, University of Arizona, Oracle, AZ, United States - 4-1-W_N | ecosystem: Engineered > Artificial ecosystem > Mesocosm...
GAGTGATCTGCCTACCATCACCAACGACCCGCTCCGGGCCTCGGGACCACCGACACTTTCGGTGATCGCGGACCTACATTTTCAGCGATCCGCGACACGTTCGCCTGGTGTTCTCGCCCGGCGCCGGCATCCCCGCCTACCGCTTCCTCGTCGTCGGCATGGTCTGCCAGCTGGCGGGCGACACCTGGTACACCATCTCGTCGCTCCAGGGCACCTTCTCCTTCGGCACCTGGTTCTTCGTCAGCTGGCTGGTCTTCTACGTGTGCCTCGGCACCGCCGCCCTGCACCCCTCGATGCGCCAGCTGTCGGAGCCCGCCCCCGACCACGAGGCCGTCCTCACGGGCCGGCGCCTGGGCTTCCTGGCCGCCGCCGCCCTGATCTCGCCAGCCGTGCTGGTGGTCATCGACGCCGACCGCAACGACGAGTACGTGCTCGCCGCCACCTCGGCTCTGCTGTTCCTCCTGGTGCTGGCCCGTATGCGGGGCCTGCTCGTCTACATCGCCGAGCACGAGCGCATGAAGCGGCTCAAGGACGAGTTCACCTCCGTGGTGAGCCACGAGCTCCGCACCCCGCTCACCTCGATCCGCGGAGCCCTGGGCCTGGTGGCCGGCGGGGCGCTCGGTCCAATTCCCGACAAGGCCCAGCGCATGCTCGACATCGCCAGCGAGAACACCGAGCGCCTGGTCCGCCTCATCAACGACATCCTCGACATCGAGCGCATGGAGTCGGGCCAGATCACCCTCGAGAAGAAGCGGTGCCGGGCCGCCGACCTGGTGGGGCGGGCGACCGACGCCATGCGGGCCATGGCCGACGAAGCGGGTGTCACCTTGACCCTCGAAGCCGGCGACGCCCACCTGTCGGCCGACGATGACCGGATGATGCAGACCCTCACCAACCTGTTGAGCAACGCCGTCAAGTTCTCGCCCCGCGGGGGCAACGTCCGCCTCACCGCCCAACGCCGAGGCGAGCACGTGGTGTTCAGCGTCGAGGACGAGGGACGGGGCATCCCGCCCGAGCACATCGAGCGCATCTTCGCCCCGTTCCAACAGGTCGACTCCTCCGACTCCCGCGACAAGGGCGGCACCGGGCTGGGCCTGGCCATCTGCCGCAGCATCGTCACCCAGCACGGCGGGCGCATCTGGGCCGAGAGCACCCCCGGGCACGGGGCGAAGCTCTCCTTCTCCGTGCCGGCTCTGGACGACGCGACCCGCTCCGAACCACCGGTCATGGCGGGGCCGCTGGTGCTCGTGTGCGACGACGACCCGTCGGTGCGCGAGGTCGTCACCGCCATCCTCGAGCGCCGCGCCTATCGGGTGGTCACCGCTTCCAGCGCCGAGGAGGCGGTCGAGGTGGCCGCCGTGCAACAGCCCGCGGCCATCCTGTTGGACCTGCTCATGCCCGGGATCAGCGGTTGGGACGCCGCAGCCCTGCTCAAGCAGCACTCCGACACGCGCCACATCCCCATCGTCATCCTGAGTGTGCTGTCGCAGCGGGAGGCCGACGAGGTCACCGGCAACGTGGTGGACTGGGTCCAGAAGCCCCTGGACGAACCCACCCTGTTCGGGGCGCTGGAGAAGGCGGTGACGGGCTCCCACAAGCCGTCCCGCGTGCTCATCGTCGAGGACGACCTCGACCTGGCCCACGTGCTCACCGCCATGCTCGAGCGCAACGGCGTGGAGGTGCTCCACGCCGCCGACGGTGGTGAGGCGATCCGGGTCAGCCAGCGCTTCGTCCCCGACCTGGTGGTGCTCGACCTCGAGCTTCCCGGCGTGGACGGCTTCGCCGTCGTGGAGTGGATGCGCCGCCACGATCGGCTCCGCCACGCTCCGCTGGTCGTCTACACCGGGGCCGAGCTCGACCACGAGGATCGTGAGCGCCTCCGCCTCGGCCATACGGAGTTCCTGACCAAGGGATGCGTGGCCCCCGACGACTTCGACGGGCGAGTCACGGACTTGCTCGACAAGCTGGCCGGCGTTGGTGACACCGCCGACGATCGGAGCATGGCCGATGATGCCGCCTAGACACGTCATGGTCATCGACGATGAGGACCACATCCGCGAGGTCGCCCAGGTGAGCCTGGAGGCGGTGGCCGGGTGGCAGGTCACCACCGCTGCGTCAGGGCGGGAGGGGATCGAGGTGGCCAGAGCGGCGCAGCCCGACGCCATCGTCCTCGACGTGATGATGCCCGACATGGACGGCCCGGCCACCCTGGCCGGGCTTCGGGCAGACGCCGCCACCGCCCACCTCCCCGTGGTCTTCCTCACCGCCAAGACCCAGGCCGTCGACCGTACCCGGTTGACGGGGCTGGGCGCCGCCGGAATCCTGGCCAAGCCCTTCGACCCGATGCTGCTGGCCGACGAGATCGCCAGGCTGTTGGGGTGGCCGTCGTGAGCGGCGCCGACGTCGTCGCCACCGCGCTGGCGGCGATCTGGGAGAAGCGTCAGGCGAAGATCCTCGGCAGCGTCGCGACCCTCGAGGACATCCTCGTCGCCGGCCGCCCCGGAATCGACGAGGCGGAGCGCGCCAGCGCCGAACGCGAGGCCCACAAGCTCGCCGGCTCCCTCGGGACGTTCGGGTTCGCCGAGGGCTCGGAGCTGGCCCGCCGGCTCGAGCACCTTCTCGAAACCGTCCGGCCGCTCGATCCCGAGCCGCTCCCCCAGCTGTCCGCGCTGGTCACCGCCCTCATCCAGTCGCTGCCCTCCCCGACGCCGGCCGCTGCCGACGAGGCCGCAGACGAGCGCCCACTCGTGGTCGTGGTGACCGAGGACAGGGATCTGGGCGAGCGCCTGGCGCGCGAGGCGCCCAGCAGGGGAATGCGAGTGGCGGCGTTCAACCCGCCCGGTGCGGCGGCCTCCTGCCACGACGAGCGCCCCGCTGCCCTCCTCGTGGACCTGCGGGGCGAGGCGTGGAGGGACGAGACCATGGCACTGGTGGAGACGCTGGCGAGCGAGAACCCGCCGGTTCCTGTCCTCGTCCTCACCACCGAGGCCGGGCTCACCGACCGCGTCGGGCTCACCCGCCGGGGTGCGGGAGGCTTCCTCCACGATTCGCTGTCGACGGCTCAGCTCCTCGACCGCGTCGCCGAGCTTCTGGCCGTGGCCGGCGGCGATGCCACCACGGTGCTGGCGGTGGACGACGACCCCAACGTCCTTGCCGCCCTGCGGGCCGTACTGTCCGACGCCGGCCACCGCCTGGTCACCCTCGAGGACCCTCTACGTTTCTGGGATGTCCTCGAGGACACCCGCCCCGGCCTCCTGCTGCTCGACCTCGACATGCCGGAGGTCAGCGGGATCGAGCTGTGCCGGGCCGTGCGCCACGACGCCCGCTGGAGCACCCTCCCGGTGATGTTCCTCACGGGCAGCGCCGGTCCCGAATCGGTGCGCGAGATCTTCGCTGCGGGCGCCGATGACTACGTGGCCAAGCCCATCGTCGGACCCGAGCTGACCGCCCGCATCTCCAACCGGATGGAGCGGGTGGCGCTGTTCCGAGCCATGGCCGACACCGACCCGCTCACCGGCCTGGCCAATCGCCGCAAGTCCCAGGAGGTCCTCGACCGGCTCGTGCTCCTGGCCGACCGCTATAACCAGCCGCTCTCCCTCGCCGTGCTCGACCTCGACCGGTTCAAGCAGGTCAACGACCGGCACGGCCACGCGGTCGGTGACGCCGTGCTCCGCCGGCTGGGCGAGTTGCTGGGCCAGGCCTTCCGGGGGTAGGACGTGGCGGCGCGCTGGGGTGGGGAGGAGTTCATCGTTGGGACCTACGGGATGACCAAGCACGATGCCGTGCAGCGTCTGGCCGCGGTGCTCGAGCAGTTCCGTCTGGAGGGCTTCGCGGGCAACGAGGGCGACTTCCACGTCACCTTCAGCGCCGGAGTGGCCCAGTACGGAGTCGACGGGCCGGACGTCGACGCCATCTATCGTGCCGCCGACGAGGTCCTCTACTGGGCCAAGGCGTCAGGCCGCGATCGGGTCCTCCCCTTCGGTTGGCAGGCGAGCGCCGTCCCCGATGCCCTCGACGTGGTGGTGGTGGAGGACGACGAGGTCACCGGCAAGGTGCTGCAGAGCGCCCTGACGGCGCGGGGCTACACGGTCAGATGGATTAAGGACGGTCTTGTTGCGGCCGAGACACTTGCTGCCCTCCGTCCCCGGGTGGTCCTGCTCGACGTCGAGCTCCCCAGTTTGAGCGGGATGGACGTGCTGCGCCGACTGGCCCACGACGGCGCGCTCTCCGAGATGCGAGTCATCATGGTGACGGGCCATGATGATGAGCACCAGGCCGTGGCTGCCTTCGAGCTCGGCGCCTGCGACCACGTGGTGAAGCCGTTCAGGATCCCGGTGCTCCTCGAGCGGGTCCGCCGGTCACTCGACCGCAGCGGCGCAGGCTGACTGGGCACCTTGCTTCATCGTCGCTGCTCGCTCCCGCGGTCATGGCGATGATGGGCGTGCTGCGACGGCGCTTGCAGGCGGCAACCTTGGCCCGATTCGATTCGCTACCGAAAGATCAGTCGCTTCCTCTCAACCGGTGAACCTCGGCATCCAGCGCCTGCTTCGCCAGGACGTATTCCGCCGGTAGTTGCGCAGCGACGACACGGGCGCCGACGTAGTCCTCACGGCCGACACGCTCCTCGACCTCTTCGCACCTCCGTGCGATCCGCTGGGCCCCGACCGCGACGCAACTTCCCCTCATGGTGTGAGCAAGGCTCGTCGCCCGAGCGAAGTCCGAGGCCCTGAGAGCCGCTTGCAACGCGCCCGCCCGGTGCGAGAAGTCGCGATCGAACAGCGCGACTAACTCCTCGATGAAGTGCCCGCTGTCCTCCTCCCCGAGCAGGCGGAGTTGGGCGACGGCGGCGGCGTCGAGCACCTGTGCATCGTCATGATCGCTGGGTCTCACCTCTGGACCTCTGGGAGCGACAGCGGTTCAGGTTTCGTGATCGTTGCAGTCCATCGGCTCACCACCGCGTCCAGTTGTGTCATCGTCACCGGCTTGGTCAGGTAGTCGTCCATGCCCGCTTCGAGGCAGCGTTCCCTGTCGTCGGTCATCGCGCCGGCGGTCATGGCGATGATGGGCGTGCGGCGCGCCGCTCCTTCGCTCGCCCGGATGCGCCTCGCCGCCTCGAATCCGTCCACATGGGGCATCTGGCAGTCCATCAAGATGGCGTCGTACTGCGCCCGGGCGGCGGCCGCCACCGCCTCACCGCCATCGGACACGCACTCCGTGCGGTAACCGAGTTTGGCGAGCATGGCGATGGCAACCTTCCGGTTCACCGGGTTGTCCTCGGCCAGCAGTAGGTTCGCACGGGGAACCAGCTCCCCTGGGCGGTGATCTCCCGTGGTGCGGGCGGCCGACGAGTTCTGACCCTTCGAGCCGAGCACGCTCGACAGGCAGGTGCGAAGTTGCTCACGGCGCACAGGCTTGGCCAAGCAGGCCGACATGCCCGCGTCGTGTGCTCGCTTCACATCGTCCTGGTGACCGGACGAGCTCAACAGCACCAACGGGATGCCGGCGATCTCGCCGTCGGCTGCGACGGCACGCGCGAACTCGAGACCGTTCATGCCCGGCATCTGCATGTCGACGACGGCGACATCGAACGGCTCACCGGCCTGGGCCGAGGATCGCAGGGCGTCGAGGGCGGCATGGCCGGAGCTAGTGATGACGGCGTTGGCAGACCAGCGCGTCACGTAGCCCTGAAGGACGGCACGGTTCGTCGCGTTGTCGTCGACGATGAGGATCCTCGTTCCCGCCAGCTCCGCTGGCTCGGCATCGACGGGAAGACCGTGGTGTGCGAACCCCAGGCGGGCGGTGAACCAGAAGCGGCTTCCCACGCCGCGCTCGCTCGCAACGCCGCAGCTTCCCTCCATCAGCTCCACGAGCTGGCGGGTGATCGCCAGTCCCAGCCCCGTTCCCCCGAACCGCCGGGTCGTCGAGTCATCGGACTGCGAGAACGGCGCGAAGATCTCGGCCTGCTCATCGACATCAATGCCGATTCCGGTGTCGACGACATCGAACCGAACCACGACGCCGGCGGCAGAGTGTTCATCGACGCGTGCGTTGACGATGATCTCGCCCGACTCGGTAAACTTCACCGCGTTGCCAACAAGGTTGGTGAGCACCTGACGCACCCGCCCCCCGTCGCCGTGAACGGCGACGGGGATATCGGCGTCGATGGCCACCACCAGCTCGACGCCCTTCTCCTGTGCCGGTCCGGCCAAGAGATGCGCCACGTCGTCGACGACCTTGTGCAGGTCGAAGTCGCCGACGCTGAGCTTGAACTTGCCCGCCTCGATCTTCGAAAGGTCGAGAATGTCGTTGATGAGCTCGAGCAGCGCGTGACCGGAGCCGCGGATGGTCTCGGCGTACTCCTGCTGGGCCGGGGCGAGGTCCGTGTGGAGCAGGAGATCGGTCATCCCGATGATCCCGTTCATCGGTGTGCGGATCTCATGGCTCATGTTGGCAAGGAAGCTGGACTTGAGCTGAGAGGCCTGTAGCGCCTGATCTCGCGCCGCCGCCAGCTCTCTCTCCTGGACCTGCAGCACCTCCAGCGCCCGCCGCCGGATGGCCGCGTCCTCGGCGCGGCGGACGACGAGAACGGCGATGAGGAGGCTTCCGACGATGATGCCGGCCGCTAGGATCCAGATCCCGAACGCCCGGCTCCCGGCCACCGGCGCGTACAGCTGGTCGGCGGGCACCGCGATGACCAGACGCCATGGCGTGCCGGCCACGGCATGGCTCGTGAAGTAGCGGTTTCCGCGCTGGCCGCCGATGACGCCGTTGGAACGCTCCGAAAGCGCCCGGGCCAGCGCCCCGTTGTGGCTCCGGAGTGATCCGGCCGCCGCATCGCCTTCGTTGCTGGCGACGACCGCCGAGCTTGCGTCCACGAGGTAGGCCTCGTTGGGCTCGATCGGCGTGGCATTGCTCAGAAACGACGCCAGCGGCGTCCGCGAGACGTCGAAGCCGCCGCTGAACACGCGTCGTCCTGCGGGGGTGTCGAAGGGAACGGCGAAGGCGACGATCGGCTTGCCCTCGGCGGCCGAGGGGACCACCGTCGAGATGGCGTCTTCGCCTGCGAGCGCAGTCCGCAGGTGGCCGTACTTCGATGCCAGGTCCTGGCCGATCAGCTCGGGCTTGGCCGGTACGACGTGCAACACCCGGCCCCGGTCGTCCAAGAGCACCGCCGCCGAATACTCCAGAGCGACTGTGACGAGCTCGAAGTGTTGGTCAGTTGTGGTCGTGCCAGCGAGCAGGGTCTCAGCCTGTCGTCGCTCCCGGCGGAATAGGGCCTCTACGTAGCTCTGCACGAAGCGAGCACCAACTGTCGCGCGCAGGTCGAACCGGTCTCGCAGGTCTCGTTTTGCGAGCTCGTCCACATAGGCAGCTCCGCCTAAGGCGCTCGCCACGACGCCCAGCCAAATGGCCACGGCGACGAGTCGTACGCCCCGGCGTGGGCGCCCTCGCTCCGCGAGCGAGCGCGTCGGAACCATTCCGACCTATCGACCCATCAGGAGGGGAGCTAAAGCGGAATGGCGATGAAACATGACGCATCGTACCTTTCCGCCACAGTTGTCGGGCAATCGACGACCGCCCTTCGCCTACTTACCCAGGGGCACAGGAAGCGTGGCCCGTTGTCGGATCTAGCGCCTACGCCGCCGCGTTCGCCTCGAGGCGACCGCCGTACCCCATCCGCCGAAGGCGTCGACTGCGGCCTTGGAGCCGGTTTCGACGGCGGCCTTCATGGAGGTGGACGCCTCGTTCAAGCGGGTGCTGGCCAGCTCGACCTGGGGCCTGGGGCCTGGGGTCTCGGCCTTGGGCTCGGCGGAGGTGTCCGACAGGAGGGCGATCGCCTTCTGCTGGGCGACGTCGGCCGCCCGGAGGTCGGCGTTGGCCTTGGCGGTGATCTCCGCGCCGGCGTCGATGGTGCGGGCGGGGAGTTCATGACAACGGCGGCGGTGCCGGTGCCACCGAGGGCGACGGCGATAGCGGTGGCGGCGGCGATGGAGCTGATGCAGAACATGAGGGGCGGGCATGGCCACCATCCGCAGCGCGAGCAGAAGGGTCGCACTGCTGATCCCGGCTGCGGCCCGTCACTGGCCACTCAGCGGAGGCCTCGATCCTTCGAGCCTGATGCTCGGTCGGCGCTCGATATCCGGCGGTGCAGCTACTCGACTCGCCCATTATGACGTGAGTCGGGGTGGGGGAATGGCACGGAGACCACGCTCTGTCTACCGATGCGCTTCCAGGAGGAGACAGGCCATGCTCTTGGCTCGCCGCGCAGCCTCGAGGTCCCCTTCGCAGGCAGACACGATCGATCCCTTCATGAGCAGATGCCAGGAGTGGGCGAACGAACTCGGATCGCGCACGCCTGCCTCCTTGGCGAGGCGGCGCACGATCCGACGGATGTGGTGGAGATGCCGGGCGCTGGCGGAGCCGAGGGCGTGTTCGGGACCCATCTCGAGGAGCACGTTCACAAAGGAACAGCCCTCGAAGTCAGCACGGTGAAACCACTCGTCGAAGATGTCGAAGATGGCGAGCAGCTGTTCCTCCGCCGTGGATCCCCGCGTCCTGGCCTCGGCCTCTACCCAGGCCAGCGTCCACCGCTCCTCGCGGAGGTCCAGGAAGGCCAGGACCAGCTGTTCTTTGGACGGAAAGTGATGGTAGAGGGTCGACTTGGCGACCTGGGCGCGCTCGATGACCTCATCGACGCCGACGTCACGGACGCCCCGCCGGGAAAACAGGTCGTAGGCCGTCTCGAGGACGCGCTCTCGAGGGGAGAGGTTCACGGTCTGACTCGAACCTTTCGCGACGAGCGCACGGCCTATAGATAGCAGACCTAGGTGCAGGAAGACAGGTCTGTTCGCCATGCTACGATCCCGAACCAAGGCCGAAACACCGGATCTGCCCGGTTGTGGTGAGAACGCGGATCGATGGGTACGAGGTGGCGGTGCCACGGTGGAATCGGAAGCGTGTATCGGTGTTTCGTACCAACAGGGTCGGGGCCGGGAAAGCCCGAGGGCTTGGGGCTGGACCATCAACAGCCACACGCCCTTGTTGACCCGTTTCGGCGGAACCGGTGTTACCGGAGGCCGCGCTTATCGTGCCTCCCGAGGACCGTCCCAAGTTGTGATCGGGTCGGCGGACGGATACGAGTGCCACATGAAGGGCCGCCGCCCATGACGCAACCTGGGTCGGAACAGGACACCGAGTATCAGCCGAGCGAGACACAGCGACCGGCTCGCTTGGGTCACTGGGCGTGGGACGTCGCCTCCGGAGCGGTCACCTGGTCGGACGACCTGTACCGAATCCTCGACGTGTGCGCCGACGAGATCACGCCCAGCTACGAGGCGTTCTACCGACGGCTCCACCCCGCCCACCGTGCCCGAGCCGAAGCGCTGGTGCGGGCCACCTTCGTTGATGGCCGGCCGTGTGCCTTCTACTCTCCGCTCAGCGCGTCCGACGGCCCGGAACGCTGGATCCGGGCCACCTGTGCGGTGGATGTCGACGCGGCCGGTGCGCCGGTGCGGATGCACGGAACCGTCCAGGAAACCACCGATCGCCTGGACGCCGGCGCGTCGCCGGATGAGGGCCGTGCGGGCCTGCACGATCCGCTCACCGGCCTCGCCGACTGGCAGCACTTCGCCGGCCGGGCGGCCGCCGCGCTGGACCGAGCGGCTGGCAACGGCGGCTGGTCGACGGCGTTGTTGGTCGTCGACATCGATCGGTTCCACCGGGTGAACGACCAATTCGGCCACGAGACCGGGAACCTTGTGCTGGTGGAGGTCGCAAATCGGCTCGGTACGGTGTTTCGCCCTTGGGACACCGTCGTCCGTCACGGCGGCACCGTCGCCCGCCTCGGGGGCGACAGGTTCATGGTCCTCTGCGACAGCGTGCGCGACCCCGCCGTGGCCGAAAACCTGTGCCGCCGGGTCGCCGACCTGCTCCAGTTGCCCGTCGCGCTGGACACAGGCGCGGTGCTGCTCACCGCCGGGATCGGCGTCTGCCTCGCCCCGCCCGGCGAAACGGACGTCTCGAAGCTCATCGCGCAGGCCGAGACCGCTCTGCGACTGGCCAAGGACCGCGGCGACGGCGCCCACGTCGTATTCGCGCCCGACCTGGTTGAGCTCGATCGCGAACGCGACGAGACCGAGCGAGCTCTCCGCCAGGCCCTTGCCGGCGGGGAGCTGCGCCTGCACTACCAGCCCAAGGTGGCGCTCGACACCGACCGCATCGTGGGGGCGGAGGCGCTGCTGCGGTGGCAGCACCCGCAGCGGGGGATGGTCGCGCCGCTCGAGTTCATCCCCCTGGCCGAGGAGACGGGGCTCATCGTGCCCATCGGGGCATGGGTCATCGAGGAGGCTTGCCGACAGGCGGCGCGCTGGCGGCGGTCCTTCCCTGACCGGCCTGTCCTTCAGGTGTCGGTGAACGTGTCGGCCCGGCAGTTCGGACCAGGACTGGTGGAGGTTGTCGCCGGAGCGCTCTCGGCCAGCGGGGCCGAGGCTCAGGCACTGTGCGTCGAGGTCACCGAGAGTCTCCTGATGGACGACATCGAGGGTTCCGTGGCCATCCTTCGTGAGCTGGCTGGTCTGGGCGTGGCGTTGTCGATCGATGACTTCGGCACCGGCTACTCGTCGCTGGCCCACCTCAAGCGCTTCCCGCTCCACGAGCTCAAGATCGACAAATCCTTCATCGATGGCCTGGGACGCGACGCCGACGACTCCGCCATCGTGGCCGCAGTGATCGCCTTGGCCCATGCCCTCGAGCTGTCGGTAGTGGCCGAAGGTGTAGAGACCGCCGAGCAGCTGCAGCGGCTGCGCACGCTCGGCTGCGAGCAGGCCCAGGGTTACTACTTCGCCCGGCCCGGGCCGCCCTGTGCGATCGATACCCTATTGAACCTGGGCGTAGCCCATGGCCTCGGCGGGGAGACGGCGCAAGAAGCCTCGCAGGCCTCTCGTCCTGAACGGATCCTGGTGGTCGACGACGACGCTGAGGTTCGCCAGCTCGCCCTCATGAGCCTCACCGCTGTCGGCTTCGAGGTCCATGAGGCGGCCGATGGCCTCAGCGCACTGAGGACGGCCAAGCTCGTCGGTCCCGACTGCGTCCTTCTCGATCTGGTCCTGCCGGACATCAGCGGCCTGGAGCTGTGTCGCGCCCTGCGGGTTGAGCCGACAACTGCGGCGAGCACTTTGTTGATGCTCACCAGCAGCGACGGCGCCGCCGACAAGGTGGAGGCATTCTCCTCGGGAGCCGACGACTACATCACCAAGCCGTTCTCGCCCCGCAACCTGGCAAGCCGGGTCAACGGGGCGATGCGTCGCCGTCGCGGGGGGCTCCGGCCCGAGACTCGGCGCGAAACCAATCCCCCCGACGCTGTGCCCGCTGCTCTCCCACAGGTGTCGACCAAGCACCCGGATCCCCGATGAGCGGCGCACCGGTTCACCATGGACCGGGCGATGCCGGCGACAACGGCGCTTCGGCGGTGACACCCATCAAAGCTCCCCTGCGGCCCGACGACGAGGACGAACGCATCGCCGCGGTGCGACGATACGGCATCCTCGGTACCGCCGCTGGCACGGCGTTCGATCGCATCACCGCGCTGGCGGCACGGCTGTTCGATCTCCCCATCGCCGTCATCAGCATCGTCGACACCGACCGGATCTGGTTCAAGTCCCACCACGGCCTGCCCGACGTGGCAGAGGCTCCACGCGATCCCGGGCTGTGCGCATCGGCCATCCTGCAGACCGGCCTGTGGATCGTTCCCGACGCGGCCGCCGACCCCCGCACCCTCGCCCACCCGCTGGTGGTCGGAGGCGCCGGGGTCCGGTTTTACGCCGGGGTGCCGCTGGTCACGGCGGACGGGCACCACGTCGGCACACTGGCCGTGATGGGCAGGCAGCCCCGCCGGGTGACCCTGGCCGAGGCCGCCACTCTGCAGGACCTCGCCGCCCTGGTCATGGACGAACTCGAGGTCCGGCTCCTGGCCCGGCGGGCGGTGGCCACGGCGATGGACGCGTCCCGGGCCACCGCCGAGCGGCTGGCGGCCGAGACGGCGTCGGCGACCGAGGCCTTCCGTGTGACCGCCGAGAGACTGGCGGCCGAGACGGCGTCGGCGATGGAGGCGTCGCGGGTCACCGCCGAGAGGTTGGCGGCGGAGACGGCCTCGGTCAAGGAGGCCTTCCGGGTCACCGCGCAGAGGCTGGCGGCGGAGACGGCGTCGACCATGGAGGCGACCCGGGTCACGGCGGAGCGTCTGGCCACCGAGACCGCGTCGGCGACCGAGGCGTCCCGGGTCACGGCGGAGCGGCTAGCGGCCGACACGGCGTCGGCCACCGAGGAGTCCCGGGTGACGGCGGAGACGCTGGCGGCCGACACCGCGTCGGCCACCGAGGTGTCCCGGGTGACGGCGGAGCGGCTCGCCACCGAGACGGCCTCGGCCACGGAGGCCTCGCGGCTCAAGGCCCAGCTTCTGGCCGTTCGAACCGCTTCGGCCACAGAGGCCTCGCGCCTCAAGTCCGACCTGCTGGCTGCCCGAACGGCGGCGGCCACCGAGGCCACCCGGCTCAAGTCCGAGTTCCTGGCCAACATGAGCCACGAGATCCGCACCCCGATGAACGGCGTGCTCGGCATGACCCAGCTCCTGTTGGGGACCGACCTGAGCCCCGAACAACGCCACTATACCGATACCGTCTTCCGATCGGCCGAGGGCCTGCTGACGGTGATCAACGACATCTTGGACTTCTCCAAGATCGAAGCCGGTCGCATGGATCTTGAGACCGCCGACTTCGAGCTACGGGCGGCCGTTGAGGAAGTGGCCGAGCTCATGGCCGTCGGGGCGCATGAGAACGACCTCGAGCTGATCGTGGTGATCGACCCTCACCTGCCCGCCGTCGTGCGGGGAGACGGCGGACGTCTCCGACAGATCCTCGTCAACCTCATCGGAAACGCCCTGAAATTCACCGAGCGGGGTGAAATCGTGACTCGGGTCGACCTGGTACGGGCGTCGGAGCTTGGCGTCGAGGTGCGGGTGGAGGTCACCGACACCGGCGTCGGCATCGCCCCCGGAGCCCATACTGAGCTCTTCGACAGTTACTCCCAGGGCGATGTGTCGACCAGTACCTACGGAGGCACCGGGCTGGGGCTGTCGATCTCCAAGCAACTTGTCGAGCTCATGGGTGGCCAGATCGGCGTGGACAGCGTTCCGGGCAGCGGCAGCACCTTCTGGTTCACCGTGCCCTTCGATCTCGCCGGGAGTATCGATAGTCTCCCCCCGACCCGGAAGGGCGACCCGGCCGGCTTGTCGGTCCTGGTGGTGGACGACAACGCCACCAACCGCGACATCCTCGTGCAGATGCTTCGCGCTTGGGGCGTGGACACGAGCAGCGCGGCGGACGGGTACGAGGCGCTGGAGGCCCTCCGACGCGCCGCTTACCAGAACGAGCCCTTCTCTGTGGCGATCCTCGACAACCACATGCCCGGGATGGACGGCGTCGGGTTGGCAAGGGCCATAGTTCGCGATCCGAGCCTGGCGGCGACCCGATTGGTCATGCTGAGCTCCCTGGGCCGGAACGAGGACCGGGGGTTGGCCACTTCGGTCGGGATCCACGCCTTCCTCACAAAGCCGGTGCGCCAATCGGCGCTTCACGACTGCATCGCCACCGTCGCCGGCTTCGAAGGGACGTCGGTCCCGCCTACGGCCACCACATTGCCCCCCACCC
>Ga0247704_1000321_pt1 | contig 13682 bp, 16 predicted proteins | sample 41W_NmetaG_FD_189042 | JGI IMG/M metagenome (GOLD analysis project Ga0247704, IMG submission 189042) | Soil microbial communities from hillslope of Landscape Evolution Observatory, University of Arizona, Oracle, AZ, United States - 4-1-W_N | ecosystem: Engineered > Artificial ecosystem >...
GTACCTCCACTCCACGGGACAGCTGCACGGCGACCACCGTGTTCGGCCCGCCCTTGTGCAGCTGTCCCGTGGAGTGGAGGTACCGCGGGCCGTAGCCGGCGGTGACGGCCACCCCCAGGCCCTCGGTGAGCGCCGCGCGCAGGCGCACCAGCTCGTCGGCCCGCCCGTAGGGAAGGTAGGCCAGGACGGCCACGTAGTCGCCCGGGCGGACCTGCTCGGTCAGCCATGCGGTGACCGTCGCCGGGTCGTGCGACTCCACGTCGGGCAGGGGGAGCGAGCCCAGGATGCGCTGGGCGTTGGCCTTGGCGACGGCCACGTCCGGCTCGTCGAAGGGGTCGACGCCGACGACGTGGCCGGCCACCGCCACCGCCAGCTCCCACCGGAGGAACTCGGCCCCCAGGTCGAGGGGGTCGTCGAGCTCCAGCGCCACCAGGTAGCGGTCGTCGCCCTGCTCGACCTCGGTGGTGGGCACGGGGACGATGCCCATGCCCCGCTTGCCGGTGGACTCGGCGACCAGCTGCTCGACCCAGAGCCCGAAGTCGGCGTAGCGCTCGGGCACCACCACGGTCAGCTTGTCCCGGCCCGCCAGCGCCGCCCGGCCGATCCCGAGGCCCAGCTCGACGGCCGCCTCGCGGTCCACGGCGAGGGCGCGGTCCAGCAGCCCGGCCACGTCCACCCCGGCCAGGGCGGCGGGCACCAGGCCGAAGTACGACAGGACCGAGTAGCGGCCGCCGATGTCGGGGGGGTTGAGGAAGACGCGGTCGAACCCGCCGTCCTCGCCCATGGTGGCCAGGGGCGTGCCCGGGTCGGTGATCGCCGCGTAGCGGCGGGGGTCGGCGACCCGCTCCCGGCAGTGCGCCAGCAGCGACATGACCTCGAGGGTCGTGCCCGACTTCGAGGAGACCAGGAAGTAGGCGTCGTCGAGGTCGACCGACGCCACCGTCTCGGGGTGGGTGGTGTCGAGCACGACCAGCCGGTCGCTGCCCACGGCGGCCCGCAGCACCTCGGGGCCGAGCGACGAGCCGCCCATGCCCAGCAGGACGACATTGGACGCGTCCACCGCCGAGGCCCACGCCGACAGGTCGGCCGCCTCGGCCCGCATGCGCTCCGCCACGGTCAGCCAGCCCAGCCGGTACGGGGAGACGTTCCCCTCCGGCCACAACCCGGCGTCCCCGGCCAACAGCCGGGCCAGCAGCTCGCTCGACGTCCGCTCGTCGACGGTCATGCCGCGAGGCTCATGCCGCGTTGGCCTTGTCGGTCAAGACCTGGATGAGCGTGTCGTAGGACTTGGCGAAGGCGGCCACGCCCTCGTCCTCGAGCACGGTGGCGACCTCGTCCATGTCGACGCCGACGTCCGCCAGCCGGTCCAGCACCTTCTGCGCGCCGTCCGGGTCGGCGTCCACGGTGCGGGCCAGGGTGCCGTGGTCCACGAAGGCGTCGATGGTCGGCTCGGGGAGGGTGTTCACCGTGTCCGGGCCGATGAGGTTGTCCACGTAGAGCAGGTCCGGGTAGGCGGGGTTCTTGGTGGACGTCGACGCCCACAGCGGCCGCTGCGGGTGCGCCCCCCGGGTGGCCAGCGCCTCCCACCGGGGCCCGGAGAAGCGGGCCAGGAAACGCTGGTAGGCGACCTGGGCCTGGGCCACCGCCCCCTTCCCCCGCAGCTCCAGCGCCTCGGGCGTGCCGATCTCCTCCAGCCGGCGGTCCACCAGGGTGTCGACGCGGCTCACGAAGAACGACGCCACGCCGGCCACCGTCGACAGGTCGCCGTCGAACGCCTCCAGGCCGGAGAGATAGGCCTCCATCACCGCCTCGTACCGGTCCAGCCCGAAGATCAGGGTGACGTTGATGTTGGCGCCCTCGGACACCATGCGCCGGATCGCATCCACCCCGGGCTCGGTGGCGGGGATCTTCACCAGCAGGTTGGGACGGGCGATGCGCCCGTGCAGCCAGCGGGCCGCCTTGACCGTGGCCTCGGCGTCCGAGGCGATGGCGGGCGCCACCTCGAGCGACACGAACCCGTCACCCCCGCCGCTCTCCTCGTAGAGCGGCGCCAGCACCGAGAGGGCGCCGGTGACGTCCTCGATCACCAGCTCCCAGTAGGCGTCGTCCACCGGGTGGGCGGCCACCAGGTCGGAGAACTCGGCGTCGTAGGCGTCACCCGACTCGAACGCCTTGGCGAAGATGGTGGGGTTGGAGGTGACGCCCCGGACGCCCATGCCCACCAGGTCGGCCAGGCGGCCGCTGGTGAGCATGGTGCGGGTGAGGTTGTCCACCCAGGCGCTCTGGCCGAACTCGTCGTGCAGGGCCCGGAGCCGGCTCGGGGAGGGCCCGGGCCGGCCCTCGGGCGTCAATCCCCGTCCTCCAGGGCGGCGAGGAGTTGCTTGGCCCGCTCGGCCACGTTCTCGGGCGTGAACCCCAGGTTGGCCAGGGCGACCTTGCCCGGCGCCGAGGCGCCGAAGCGGTCGATCGAAACCGAGTCGTCGGCCCACCGGTCCCACCCGAACGAGGTGGCCGCCTCGACGGCCAGGGTCGGGACGTCGGAGGGCAGCACGGACTCCTGATACCCCTCGTCCTGGAGCTCGAAAAGGTCCCACGACGGCATGGAGACCACCCGGGCGACGATCCCCTCCGAGCGGAGGCGCTCGGCCGCCCCGAGGCACACGTGGACCTCGCTGCCCGTCCCGATGAGGACCAGGTCGGGGTCGTCGCCACCGTGGTCGAGCACGTACGCGCCCCTGGCGACGTCGTCGGCCCGGTCGGCCGTCCCCTCCAGGATGGGCAGGTCCTGGCGGGAGAGGAGCAGGCCGGTGGGCCCGTCGTCGTTCACGGCGACCCGCCACGCGTGGGCGGTCTCGTTGGCGTCGGCCGGGCGGATCAGGCGGAGGCGGGGCATGGCGCGCATGGCGGCGATGTGCTCGACGGGCTGGTGGGTGGGACCGTCCTCGCCCAGGCCCACCGAGTCGTGGGTCCACGAGAAGACGACCTTCGCCTCGCTGATCGACGCCAGGCGGACGGCAGGGCGCATGTAGTCGCTGAAGATGAAGAAGGTGCCGCCCACCGGGAGCACGCCGCCGTGCAGGGCGGCGCCGTTCATGATCGAGCCCATGGCGTGCTCGCGGATGCCGAAGTACACGAGGCGGCCGCCCGGGTCCTCGGCCGTCTGGATGCCGTGGTCCTTGAGGAAGGTGCCGGTGTTGTCGGTGAGGTCGGCGCCGCCGGCTATGAGGCCGGGGACGGAGTCGGCGATGGCGTTCAGGCACTGGCCGCTGGCCTTGCGCGTGGCCAGCGACTCGCCGGCCTCGAACGTGGGCAGCTTGGCCTCCCAGCCCTCGAGGCCCCGCCCGTCCAGGCACGCCTCCAGCCGGTCGCGGTCGCCGCCCCAGGCGTCCAGCCTGGACTGCCACTCGGCGCGCAGCGCCTGGCCCCGCGGGATGCACTGGCGGTACATCTCGTAGACCTCGTCGGGGACGTGGAACTGCTCGTCCGGCGGGAGGCCGAGGATCTCCTTGGTGACCCGGATCTCGTCCTCGCCGAACGGGTTGCCGTGCGCTGCGGCGGTGTCGGTGTACTTGGGAGAGGGCCAGCCGATGTGGCTGCGCAGGCAGATGATCGAGGGCTTATCCTCGACGGCCATGGCCCGGCGCAGCGCCTCCTCCAGCGCCTCGGTGTCGTTGGCGATCTCGCCGACGTCGTCCACGTGCCACCCGTAGGCCTCGAAGCGCTTCGGTACGTTGTCGCTGTACGACAGCTCGGTCGGGCCGTCGATGGAGATGTGGTTGTCGTCGTACACGTAGACGAGGCGGCCGAGGCCGAGGTGCCCGGCGAGCGACGCCGCCTCGTGGCTGACGCCCTCCTGCAGGTCGCCGTCGCTGCAGAAGACGAAGGTGTGGTGGTCGCAGACGTCGGCGCCGAACTGGGCCCGCAGGTAGCGCTCGGCGATGCCCATGCCGACGCCGTTGGCGAAGCCCTGGCCGAGGGGGCCGGTGGTGACCTCGACCCCCTTGGTGTGGTGGACCTCGGGATGGCCCGGCGTCTTCGAGTCCCACTGCCGGAACTGCTTCAGGTCGTCCATGGAGAGGTCGGGGTACCCGGTGAGGTGGAGCATCGAGTACAGCAGGACCGAGGCGTGGCCCACCGACAGCACGAAGCGGTCGCGGTCGGGCCAGTCGGGCTCGGACGGGTCGTGGCGCATGACCCGGGTCCAGAGCACGTGGGCCAGCGGGGCGAGCGCCATGGCGGTCCCCGGGTGGCCCGAGTTGGCTTTCTGCGGCATGTCCATGGCGAGGCCACGGATGACGTTGATGCCGAGCTGCTCCAGATCCTTGTCCAAGGCCTTGTCCATGCCCCAACCCTAGTGAGCGGCTCGCCCCGCAGGTAAATGGAGCAGGGGCGCCTAGGCGTCGCGGAACAGGGCGATCGAGGCGGTGAACCCGTGGACGAAGTTGCGCCCGCCGACCGGGCCGAACTCGCCGGCCGCGAAGAAGCCGGCGGCGGGCACGCCCACCCGCTCGTCCAGCACCTTGGCGTCGTGGTCGGGGGTGCCGAACAGGTGCATCCCCCGGCCGTTGCAGGTGAACACCAGGGCGGCGTCGGCCTCCCGCCCGGCCAGGAGCTGGCGCAGGTCCTCGTCGGCGGTGGCGGCGTCCCGGACGTGGAACTGGACGGTGGCGCCCACCGGCACCAGGTCGTCGACGGCGATGGCGCCGTTGGCCTGGTCGGCGCCGAGGACGTTGCGGACGAGGAAGTCGCCCCGCTCGAAGTCGAGCTTGCGCTCGTCGATGACCTGGCCGAGGTGGAGGCCGCGGTCGATGAGGTCGATCTCCTCCTCGGTCATCCCGTCGCTGGTCATCTGGACCAGGCGCTCGAGCGCCGGGCTCCCAGCCAGCTCCAGCACGTAGTTCCGCTCCGCCCGGGTGACGATGTAGGGCCGGCCGATGGGCCGGCAGCCCTGGGAGACCACCGAGTCGACCTCCACGCCCGGACCGAGGACGGCGCCGACGGCCCCCGAGGTGTGGACGGACCGGTCGAGCACGAGGCGGTTGCCCCCCGGGCCGGCGGCCGCCGAGGCGTTTCCCCCGAGCACGCGCAGGCCCGGGTGGCGGGACGCCAGGTCCTCGTAGAGGGCCTGGACGGGGAACGAGAAGGGGTCGGCCAGGAGGAGCAGGGCGGACGGCTCGAAGGGCAGGGACTCGGGCCACCCGGCGACCGTGAGCTCGTTGCCCTCCCGGCCGGCGGTCAGGCGCACGGGCTCCACCGGCCCGAAGCGGCCCGCCCACAGGCTCACCCCGGCCGAGCGCTCCACCTCCCGGGCCGTCCCGACCACCGACACGGCGGCGCACCCGATCACCGTCCCCGGTCGCAGCACGTCGGCAATGGCGGCGGCGGCGTCCTCCAGGGCGCCGGCGTGAGGCGGGGTGACGAACACCACGGCCAGGTCGGGCGCCGGCCCCAGCTGCTCGAGCACCTGGCCCACGACCTCGCCGACCGCGGTGGCGGGCACCGGGTGCTGCGAGAGGGCGGCGGCGAAGGGCACGGCTAGTGCCCTGGTCCGTGGCCGGACGTGCCGCCGCAGGCGGCCTCTGCGGCTGCGGACACCAGGAAAGGGCAGGGCGGAGGCGGAGCGAGCTCCGCTCGCCCGCCGGAGCTCCATCCGACTCGGCCGAATGGAGTGAGCGAAGCGAACGAATGAGGTCGAAGCATCAGGCGGGAGGGAGGAGGGTGAGGGGGACGACCGTCCACGGCCCCTGGCCGACCCGGCAGTGGGCCTCGATCGTGCCCAGCTCGGGGTAGGTCAGCTCCCCCCGGACCAACCGGTAGGTGAACTTGCCCGGCTCGACGGTGAACGGCGAGACGTTGCGCGCCACCTCCTCGCCGGACTCGTCGCGGAACTCGACCTCGAGGATGCCGTTGCCGGGCTCGTCCGCCCGGCACCGCACCAGGACGATCAGGTGGGGGGCCACGGTGACGGGCGGCGGGCTCGGCGCCTGGAGCGAGAACATCACGCCGGTCAGGTCGATCCTGGTGGGCCCGCCCGGCGACGCCTGGCGCAGGTTGAGGTTCTCGCAGAAGAGGGCTGAGACGATGTCCACGGCGCCAACCTACTGGCCGCCGTGGGGCGTCAGGCCGCCTCGCGCGCCGGCGCCGTCCTGATCCGGGGCGTGTGGTGACGGATCGTCGCCCACCCGCGCCGTTCGAGGGCGCCCACGACCCACCACCCGGGGTCCACCTCGCCGCGGGCGAGGGACAGGCGGGCCGACGTCGGGGCGGCGTGGTGGTTGTTGTGGAGGCCCTCGCCGGCGGTGAGCCACGCCAGCCACTGGTTGTTGCGGGCCGTGTTGTCGTGGGGTTGGCGGCCGAACCGGTGGCCCACGGCGTTCACGGCCGCGTTCACGAGCAGGTAGCTGGCCGTGTGGAACGCGGCGGCGACCGCCGCCACGGCGGGGCCGAGCACGACCACGAGCAGGGCGACCCCGAGGCCGAGGCCCACCACGGCATGGTCGAACAGCCAGCGGTCCCAGCGGTCGGGGGGCAGGTCGCGGGCGTAGCGGGCCACCTCGGGGTCCCGGGCCGCCCGCCGGTAGAGGGCGACGTTGGCGAACTGCACCATGGCGAAGCCCTCCAGGAGGGGCGAGTGGGGATCGCCCTCCACGTCGGTGAAGGCGTGGTGGCGGCGGTGCACGGCCACCCACTGCCGCGGCCGGATGCCGGTGAGCACCCAGGTGAGGGCCCGGAACGCCCAGCGCGCCCCGGGGGCGAGGGTCAGCGAGCGGTGGGACAGCGCCCGGTGCAGGTGGACGGTGGTGACCAGGGTCCCGAGCTGGCACAGGGCGAAACCGGTAGCCAGCCCGACGAGAAGGGTTCGCACGGCTCCGACGCTACCCTACCGACCGGTAGGTAGGCAGATCCGGGGGCGGAGGCGCCCACCGCCATGGCCGGCAAATCGTCGGGATCCTCGGGTGCCGGGCGCCGGTAGGGCAAGATTCGGCGTGAACGTGGCCATCCCCGAGGGTTCAACGACGCGACACGCCATCCTGGCCGAGGGTCGGAGGCTCTTCGCGTTGCACGGCTACGACGGGACCTCCCTCAACGACATCGCGGCGGCCGTCGGCATCCGCCGCCCGAGCCTCCTGCACCACTTCCAGTCGAAGGAGTCGCTCTACCGCGAGGTCTTCGAGGTCGCCCTCACGGACTGGTTCACCCGGGTGAACGAGGCGATCGTCGCCCCGACCGACGGATGGGCGCAGGTCGACCACGTCCTCACCGCCGGCTTCCGGTTCTTCGCCGAGAACCCCGACTTCGTCCGCATGGTGCGCCGGGAGGCGCTCGACGGGGGCGAGCACCTCGGGCTCGACCTCGGCGCCGCCCTCAAGCCCCTGTTCCTGCGGGCGTGCGGGTTCTTCGAGAAGCAGATGGACGCCGGCCACTTCCGCCGCCACGACCCCGAGCAGCTGCTGCTCACCGGCTACGGCGCCCTGCTCAGCTACTTCGGCGACCTGCCGTTCCTCGAGTCGCTGCTCGACCGCGACCCGCTGGAGGCGGAGGCGATGCAGGAGCGGCTCGAGCACGTGCGCACCTTCTTCCGGGCCGCCCTCCAGCCGTAGGGCCCTCCCCCGCGGCTAGGGCCCTGACCGGAAACGTTTGCCGCGTTCGCTACCGCAGGGTCCGCGGCCGCCCTCGCCGCCGGAGGCGGCCTCTGGGGCTGCGGACACCGGGAAACGACAGGGCGGAGGCGGCGCGAGCTCCGCTCGCCCGCCGGAGCACGATCCAACTCGACCGAATGGAGTGAGCGAAGCGAACGAATGAGGTCGAAGATCTAGGCGGGCGGACGTGCCTGGGGGCCGGAGCCGCGGGTGTCGACGAGGGCGAGCACCTCGGCCTCCTCGGGGGTGGCCAGGGGGCCGTACTTGAGGGCGACGGTGCCCCTGGCGCCGCACGCCGGGCAGCGGAGGGCGACGACGGCGACCATGTCGGCGGGGTCGGAGGCGCCCTCGGTGCGGCGGACGCCGTCGAGGGCCACGTCCTCGGCCGGGCTGTCGGTGTGGCAGGCGAAGCAGCGGATGGTGCAACCCTCCACCGCCGCCATCTGCGCCGTGTACCCGTCGGACTCGAACCGCCGGATGACCTCGACGAGCGTGGTCCCGTCGGAGGCGTACTGCGAGGTGCCGGACATGGCCGGTCCCTACCCCGGGCCCACGGCCCCGACACGAGATGGGAGAGTGAGGGGTTCCCGATCGAGGAGGTAACCGAGATGGCCGACGACGTGACCGGTGGCGTGGTGAAGGTGATCGAGCTGGTGGGCAGCTCGGCGGAGTCGTTCGACGACGCCGTCCGCACCGCGGTGCGCGCCGCCGCCCGCACGATCCGCAACATCAGGGGAGTCGAGGTGATCTCCCACAGCGCCACGGTGGAGGGCGACGCCGTCACCAACTACAAGGCGAACTGCAAGATCGCCTTCCTGGTCGACCCCGAGTAGGTCGCAGCCCCGCCCGTGCGCCGCCGCCTCCTGCCCCTGTCGCTCGCGCTCGTCTGCGCCGGCTCGGCGGCGGCAGCGGTGGTCCTGCCGGTGCCGTCGGCCGACCGGCCCGAGGTGGCCGTGGCCGTCCCCGTGCTGTCGGCCCGGCGGGCCCCCGCCTTCCTGCACCGCGCCATCGCCGACTCGCGCCTGCGGGCCGGCCTGGACGCCGCGCTGGCCGACCCGAGGCTGGCCGGGGCGCGGGACCGCTCGTGCCTGGCCGTGCGCCACGGGGAGCGGCCGGTGGTGTCCCGGCGGACCGACGTGAGCCTCATCCCGGCGTCGGGCCTCAAGCTGCTGACGGCCTTCGCCGCCCTCGACCGGCTGGGCCCCGACGAGCAGCTGGTCACCGAGGTGAGGGCGGGCGCCGCCGTCGGGCCCGACGGCGTCGTGAACGGCCCGCTGTGGGTCGTGGGCGGCGGCGACCCGCTCCTCGCCACCGCCGACTACGCGGCCACGTTCGAGAACCAGCCGCAGGTCCGGACGCCCCTGGAGGCGCTGGCCGACGCCGTCGTGGCGGCCGGCGTCAAGGTCGTCAACGGGCCCGTTGTCGGGGACGAGACCCGCTACGACACCCAGCGCTACATCCCGACCTGGAAGCCCGGCTACATCACCGACAACGAATCGGGCCCCGCCAGTGCCCTGGTGGTCAACGACGGGTTCGAGCGCTTCGCCCGGCCCCGGGTGGCCGCCGCCGAACCGGACCTCCACGCTGCCGCCACCCTGGCCGCCCTCCTCCAGGCCCGGGGAGTCACCGTGGCCGGCGGGGCGGCCGAGGGCCAGGCACCGCAAGGCGCGGTCATCGTCGCCCGCCAGGCGTCGCCGCCGATGCGCGAGGTCGTCGGACAGATGCTCCGGGAGAGCGACAACCTCACGGCCGAGCTGCTGGTGAAGGAGCTGGGCCGGCGCTTCGCCGGGGAGGGCACGACGGTGGCGGGCCTCGGCGTGGTCCGCCAGGCGCTGGAGGCGGCCGGGCTGCCCGTGTCCCAGCTCGCCGCCGTGGACGGCTCGGGGCTCGACCGCTCGGACCGGGCCAGCTGCACACTGCTCATGGCCGCCATCGAGCGGGGTGGCCCGGCGGGCGCCATCGCCGCCGGGCTGCCGGTGGCCGCCAGGGACGGGACGCTGGCCAAGCGGTTCGTCGGCAACCCGGCGGCCGGCCGGCTCCGCGCCAAGACGGGGTCGCTGGACGGCGTGGTCGGCCTCACCGGCTACGTCGACGCGCCGGACGGCGGACCCCCGCTGTCGTTCTCGCTGATGGCGAACGAGCTCCCTCGCGACGCCTTCGGGCGCGCCCTCCAGGAGCAGGTCGGGGCCGTCCTCGCCGGCTACCCCGACGCGCCCGCCGCCGACGCGCTCGCCCCGTGACCGAAGCGGGGCCGGTCGCCGTCCCTCTTCCGATGTTCCCGCTCGGCAGCGTGCTGTTCCCGCACGCCGTCCTGCCCCTCCACGTCTTCGAGCCGCGGTACCGGGCCCTGGTGAAGGACTGCATGCGCCAGGGGCTGGAGTTCGGCGTCGTCCTGATCGAGCGCGGCCACGAGGTCGGAGGGGGCGACACCCGCTTCGGGGTGGGGACGGTCGCTCACATCAAGGAGGCGGCCGAGCTCCCGGACGGGCGGTGGGCGCTGCTCGGGGTGGGCACCCGCCGCATCACGGTGCGGTCGTGGCTGCCCGACGACCCGTACCCGGTGGCGTTGGTCGAGGACCGCCCGGAGGGGGCGCTCGGTGCCCTCGCCCCGGACCACCTGCCCGTGGCCGAGGGTGCCGTGCGGCGGGCCCTGGCGCTGGCGGGGGAGCTGGACGAGGCGGCCGCCCCGGCGGACGTCCGGCTCAGCCCCGACCCCGCCGTCGCCGCCTGGCAGCTGGCGGCGGTGGCGCCTCTCGGCCCCGTCGACCACCAGCGCCTGCTGGAGATCGACGACGCCGCCGCCCGCCTCAACGTGCTCACCGCGCTGGCCAGCGACGCAGCGGCGTTGCTTGCGTACCGGTTGTCCGGGGGATAGGAACTCCGCCGATGACCGCGACGAGCGAGACGAAGCGCCCCGGGGCCAAGGGCCTGCCCACCCTGGCCTCGGAGCTGTGGCAGCTGGTCGTCACCTACGTCAAGCAGGAGACCATCGTCCCCATCAAGGGCCTGGGCCGGTTCCTCGCCACCGGCGTGGCCGGCTCCGCCGTCTTGAGCATCGGCCTGGTGATGCTGGTCCTCGCCCTGCTGCGGGCGCTCCAGACGGAGACGGGCGACACCTTCGAGGACACCTGGTCGTTCGCCCCCTACCTCATCACCCTGCTGGCGTGCGTCGTGGTGGCGGTCATGGCCGTCCGGGCCATCACCGCCCACAAGCGCCGGGCCGCACGCAAGGGCACGGTGCACTGATGGCCGTCAACACCGACGGGCCGGTCACCCGGGCCACCATCGAGGCCAAGCTGCGGGAGATCCGCGGCGAGGTCGGCACCACCACCGAGTCCGCCCGCCCCTTCGTCATAGTGGCGGGGATCGCCGCCGCTGTCGTGGTCGTCGGCATGGCCTACCTGCTGGGCAAGCGCAAGGGGAAGAAGAAGACCACCGTCGTCGAGGTCCGGCGGGTCTGAGTGGCCAAGCCGACGCGCCGGCTCCTGATGACCAAGGCGGTGACGAACGGCTTCCTCGGCGGCAGCCGGTTCTGGACCGTGGTCGGTACCCTTGGCATGGCCATGAAGGTGCTCAGGAAGCTCACCCGCGACGAGCCCGAGGTGGTGTACTGCGAGCGGCTGTCGCCGGGCGAGACCCTCCTCATCAGCTCCGACCGGCAGACGAGGGTGGTGCAGCGCCGCCGGTGAAGGTGCTGCTCCGCAACCCCCGGCGCGAGGTCGACGTGCCGGGGCCGCTCGCCGTCTCCACGCTGCTCCAGCGACTCGAGATCAACCGGGAGGCGGTGCTGGTGATCCGCTCGGACACCCTGGTCACCGGCGATGCCGTCCTGGCCGACGACGACGTGGTCGAGATCCGCCCCGTCATCTCCGGGGGCGCCCGGTGAGGTGCCGCCGCTGCAGGGAGCCGGCCGTCATCGAGGTCCGCCGCCACAACGCCGGGTTCTGCCGCGACTGCTTCGTGCACCACTGCCGCGAGCAGGTGCGCCGGGCGATCGACGAGCACCGCATGATCGCCCCCGGCGAGCGGGTCCTGGTGGCCGTGTCGGGGGGCAAGGACTCGCTCGCCCTCTGGGACGTCCTGCTCGACCTCGGCTACGAGGCCGACGGCCTCTACCTCGGCCTCGGCATCGGCGACTACAGCTCGTCATCCGGTGACCACGCCCGGGCCTTCGCCGGGCGGCGGGGCGCCAGGCTGGTGGAGATCGACCTGCCCGCCGACCTCGGGTTCGACATCCCGAACGGCTCACGGGCGGCCCGCCGCGTGCCGTGCTCGGCGTGCGGGCTCTCCAAGCGCCACCTGTTCAACTCGGCGGCGGTGGACGGCGGCTACGACGTGGTGGCCACCGGCCACAACCTCGACGACGAGGCGGCCGTCCTGTTCGGCAACGTGCTGCGGTGGAACACCGAGTACCTGGGGCGCCAGCTCCCGGTGCTCCCGGCCGGCAACGGGTTCGTCCGCAAGGTGAAGCCGCTGGTCCGGCTGGGCGAGCGGGAGACGGCGGCGTACTGCGTCCTCCGGGGCATCGACTACATCGTCGAGGAGTGCCCCATGGCGGAGGGAAACCGCCACCTGGGGTACAAGGAGGCGCTGAACGTCCTGGAGGAGCGCTCGCCCGGGACCAAGGCGGCGTTCTACGTGGAGTTCCTCGACAAGGCGTCCCACCTCTTCACGCCCGGGGCCGAGGCCGAGAAGGCCGACCTGCGGCGCTGCTCGTCGTGCGGCTCGGCGACCACCGGCGAGGTGTGCGCGTTCTGCAAGCTCCGGTCCCGGGCCACGGCCACGCCCGTGCCGTCGCCCACCGTCCGGCCCTCGTGACCGGGCCCTTCGCCGCCGGCGAGCGGGTCCTGCTCCTCGACCGCAAGGACCGCCGCTACCTGGTGACGCTGGCCGAGGGCGGCCAGTTCCACACCCACGCCGGCTGGGTCGCCCACGAGGAGCTGATCGGCAGGGAGGAGGGCACCGTGGTGCGCTCCACCAGCGGAGCGTGGTACCAGGCGGTGCGCCCGACCCTGTCGGACTTCGTGCTGAAGATGCCCCGGGGCGCCCAGGTGATCTACCCGAAGGACCTGGGCCGGATCCTGATGCTGGCCGACGTCTTCCCGGGTGCCCGGGTGCTCGAGTCGGGCGTCGGCTCCGGCGCCCTGTCCATGACCCTGCTGCGGGCGGGCGCCGTCGTCACCGGCTACGAGGTGCGCGCCGACTTCGCCGGTCGCGCCCGGGCAAACGTGGGGTCGTTCCTCGGTGCCGCGGCGCTCGACCGGTTCGACGTGCACGAGCGGGACGTCTACGAGGGCATCGCCGAGAGCGGCTTCGACCGGGTGGTCCTCGACCTGCCCGAGCCGTGGCGGGTGGTGAAGCACGCCGAGTCGGCCCTCCGGCCCGGCGGCATCCTGGTGGCGTACACGCCCAGCGCCATCCAGGTCTCGCAGCTCCGCGACGCGCTGGCCGCCAGCCAGTTCGCCTTCGCCGAGACCTCGGAGGTCCTCCTCCGCACGTGGCACGTCGAGGGCCAGTCCGTGCGCCCGGACCATCGCATGGTGGGCCACACGGGGTTCCTCACGTCGGCCCGCCTGGTCGGCGTCGCCGACGCCTGAACGTGCCAGCGACCAGGAACGTCTGCCGCGTTTCGCAGCGGAAGGGTCCGTGGCCGCACTCGCCGCCGGAGGCGGCCTCGACGGCTGCGGACACCGGAAAGGACAGGGCGGAGGCGGGCGAGCTCCGCTCGCCCGCCGGAGCACGATCCAACTCGACCGAATGGAGTGAGCGAAGCGAACGAATGAGGTCGAAGCACTAGCCTCGCCGCCACCGTGAACCTGTTCGACCTGATCATCGTGGTCGCGATGGTGGCGGCGGCGGCGGGCGGGTTCCGGCTCGGGTTCCTCGCCCGCGTCGTGTCGTGGGTCGGGCTGGCGGCGGGGCTCATCCTCGCCGCCCGGTTCCTGCCCACGGCGGTGCGGACGTTCGAGGGGCCCGACCCCACCAGCAGGCTGCTGGTGGCCGGCGTGGTCCTGCTCGGAGGGGCGTTCGTCGGCCACCAGC
>Ga0247704_1000324_pt1 | contig 13612 bp, 11 predicted proteins | sample 41W_NmetaG_FD_189042 | JGI IMG/M metagenome (GOLD analysis project Ga0247704, IMG submission 189042) | Soil microbial communities from hillslope of Landscape Evolution Observatory, University of Arizona, Oracle, AZ, United States - 4-1-W_N | ecosystem: Engineered > Artificial ecosystem >...
GTCGATGACCAGCTGGCGGGCGAACGACAGCGGGGTGATGCGCGCCTCGTTGTACGACGACGTCACGTGGCCGGCGTAGCGGTAGGTGCTGGAGTGCTCGATGGTGATGCGCCAGCTCACGAGGTGGGCTCCGACGGCTCGCCCAGCCGCAGGCTGGGCCGCCATGCCACCGCCGCCGTCTGGCGGAAGAACCGGCTGGCGACGGCGGCGCTGGCGTCGGCGCACGAGCCCTGGAGGGCCTGGAGGTGGTCGGGCATGTCGCGGATCAGGTCGTCCACCGACTGGAACTCCAGCTGGGCCCGCGCCGCCCCCAGCACCCGGCGGGCCTCGTCGCTCAGCCCGCTGCGGCCGGCGCTGGGCCCGAGGTCGGCCAGGCACTGCTCGGCCACCGCCAGGGCGTGGAACGCCGACCGCGGGAAGAGCCGGTCGAGCAGGAGGAACTCGGCCACGAGGGACGGGTCCACCGCCTTGCGGTACGTGCGCAGGAACGCCTCGTGGGCCGAGCAGCAGCGCAGCGTGGTGATCCACTCGATCTGGCCCGACGGCTGGGTGAACCGGGCCAGCAGGAGCCGGGTCGTCATGTCGACGCGCTCCAGGCTGCGGCCGAGGACCAGGAACCGCCACCCGTCGTCCCGGCTCATGGTGGAGTCGGCCAGGCCGGCCATCATGCTGGCCCGCTCCTTGACGTGGCGGAAGAACCCGTGCGGCCCGGCGGTGGCTGCCCGCACCACGTGGGTCGACAGCGAGTTCTTGGTGGCGTTGAGGCACTCCCACATCTCCGACGACAACGCGTCGCGCGCACCGCGGGCGTTGTCGTGCGCCGCCGTCAGGGCGCCCACGATGGAGCTGGGGGAGACCGCGTCGAACGCCAGGGTGTCGAGCACCAGCTCCACGTCCACCGTCCCCTCGGGCGGGTGGACGCCCATCACCCCGAGCAGGGCGGTGCAGGCGTTCTCCTCGGCCACCGACGGGTCCTCCAGGAGGTGGTGGACGTGGACGTCGAGGATGCGGGCCACGTCCTCGGCCCGCTCGACGTAGCGGCCCACCCAGTAGAGCGACTCGGCGATGCGGCTCAGCACGGCGGCACTCCGGCCGACGGCGGATGGTCCTGCTGCTGCTGCTGCTGCTGGTTGGCCTGCGATGCCAGCGGGCCCGCCTCGGGCGGCCGGGCGTCGAGGCGGAGGGAGGAGGCGGCGGCGGCCGGCGCGGCGGGCTTGCCCACGGGGGGCTGGCGGCTGCCGGCCAGCACCCAGGTGTCCTTCGACCCGCCGCCCTGGCTGGAGTTGACGATGAGGCTCCCCTCGGGGAGCGCCACCCGGGTGAGGGCGCCCGGCACGACCCAGACCCGCTCGCCGTCGTTGACGGCGAAGGGCCGCAGGTCGACGTGGCGGGGCTGGAGCCGGCGGCCGACCTGGGTGGGCGACGTCGACAGCCTCATGACCTCTTGGGCGATCCACCCGCGCGGGCACCCGGCCAGCACGCCGGCCATGCGGTCGAGCTCCTCGGCGCTCGCCTGGGGCCCCATCACCAGGCCGTAGCCGCCCGAACCGTCCACCGGCTTGAGGACGACCTGGTCGAGCCGGCCGAGCACGTGCGCCAGCTGGTCGGGGTCGTCCAGGCGGTAGGTGTCCACGTTGGGGAGCACCGGCTTCTCGCCCAGGTAGTACTCGATCATGTCGGGGACGTAGGTGTAGACGAGCTTGTCGTCGGCGACGCCGTTGCCGACCGCGTTGGCGATGGTCACATTGCCGGCCCGGGCCGCGTTGAGGATGCCGGGGCAGCCCACGACCGAGTCGGTGCGGAAGTGGAGGGCGTCGAGGTAGGCGTCGTCCACCCGGCGGTAGACGACGTCCACCCGCTGCTCGCCCTCGGTGCTGCGCATGTAGACGACGCCGCCCTTGCAGATCAGGTCCCGGCCCTCCACCAGCTCCACGCCCATCTGGCGGGCCAGGAAGGCGTGCTCGAAGTAGGCGGAGTTGTAGACGCCGGCCGTCATCACGACCACCCTGGGCTCGCCCGTCCCCGTCGGCGTGGCCGCCCGCAGGGCCTCCAGCAGCCGCGCCGGGTAGCTGTCGACGGGGCGGACGCGATGGCCCTCGAACAGCTCGGGCATGACCCGGGCCATGGTGCGGCGGTTCTCGATGACGTAAGAGATCCCCGACGGGGTGCGGACGTTGTCCTCCAACACGCGGAACTGCCCGTCGCAGCGGATGAGGTCGATGCCGGCGACGTGGACGCGCACGCCGTTGGGCGGCTCGACGCCCACCGCCGGCCGCTGGAACCCGGTGGCCCGGGTGACGACGCGCCGGGGGACGATGCCGGCGCGGAGGATCTCCCCCGTGCCGTACACGTCGGCGAGGAACGCCTCCAGGGCCCGCACCCGCTGGGTGACGCCCGATTCCACCTCGGCCCACTCCTCGGCCGAGAGCACCCTGGGGACGAGGTCGAGCGGGAAGGGGCGGTCCTCGCCCTGGTGGGAGAAGGTGATGCCCTGGTCGCGGAAGGCGTGGTCACGGGCCGTGCAGCGGGCGACGAGCTCGTCGCCCGAGAACGCCTGGAGCGCCTGATGGAGGGCCTCGTACGGCGCCCGGGCACGGCCGGGCACGTCGAACATCTCGTCCCAGGCCGCGTCGGTGGCGTAGTCGTGGAGGAGGTCGCCCACCCGGGGAATCGTGCCACGTCGGGGTTACGACCCTGTTTCGCCGCTGACTCGGGGCGGTCAAGGGTGCCAAGATTCGGTCGTGTTCGTCCGGGTGGGCTGCGAGTTCCGGCACACGGCCGGGGCGCCGACCCCGTCGGTGTGGCAGGTGCGCCCGCGCCGCGACGGCCCGCACCGGCTGGTCGACGAGCGCTGGGAGGTGTCACCGGCCTGCGACCTCGCCGGGTACCTGGACCTGTTCGGGAACCGGTGCGACCGGCTGACGCTGCCGGTCGGGTCGAGCGTCGTCCGCTACGACGCCGTCGCCGAGGTGGCCGGCACGGTCGACGACGCCGACCCGGACGCCCCCCAGCTCGCGGTGGAGGACCTGCCCGACGAGACGCTCGTCCACCTCCTGCCGTCCCGCCTGTGCTTCCCCGAGCTGCTGGCCGCCGAGGCGTGGGCGCTGTTCGGGAGCGGGCCGGTGGGGTGGCGGCGGGTCCAGGCGGTCTGCGACTGGGTCCACGACAACGTCCGCTACGACGACGCCGACAGCACGCCTGCGACCACGGCCCTCGACGTGTGGGAGCGCCGGGCCGGCGTGTGCCGCGACTTCGCCCAGCTGGCCATCACCTTCTGCCGGAGCCTCAACATCCCCGCCCGCTACGTGTTCGGCTACCTGCCGGACGTCGGCGTCCCGCCGCCCGACTACCCGATGGACTTCTGCGCCTGGTTCGAGGCCCACCTCGGCGGCCGCTGGTGGACCTTCGACCCCCGCAACAACCAACGGCGGGCGGGCCGGGTGGTCATCGGCCGGGGCCGTGACGCCGTCGACGTCGCCATGCTCACCACCTACGGGGCGCCCGTCCTCGACCGGATGACCGTCTGGGCCGACGAGGTGGGCTCCCCGACGCTCTCCGACGCCGACGCCGGCGCCGGCGACCGCCGAGCCGGCTGATCGCCGGCGGAGCGCGGCGCCCGGGCCTCCAGGAGCGCCAGGTCGTCGAGAACGGTGCTGGCCATCACCGAACGGTCGTCGACCGGCGGGGCCGGGGCGCCGGGGGCGAGGAGGGAGGCGCCCACCGCCGCGGTGGCGGCGCGCACCAGGTCCCGCAGCTCGCGGGGCGGCGGGAAGTATTCGTCCTCGTCGCTGACCGACACCAGCTCGACGCCGGCGGTCGGGCCCAGGCGCTCGACGACGGCCCGCACCAGCTCCTCGGGCGCCGACGCACCGGCAGTCACCCCGACCGTGCCGGCCAGGTCGACGGGCACCTCGTCGGCCCCGTTGACCCGTACCACGACCGGGCAGCGCGACCGGGCGACCTTCTCCAGGGCCCGGGTGTTGGACGAGTTGGCGGACCCGATGACGACGACGGCGTCCGACCGGTCGGCGACGGCCTTGAGCGCCGCCTGGCGGTTGGTGGTCGCGAAGCACAGGTCGCTGCGGCCGGGCATCCACACGGACGGGAACCGGGAGGCGGTGGCGTCGCGCACGCCGGCCCACTCGTCCATGCTCAGCGTGGTCTGGGCCAGGAAGGCCACCGGGGTGTCGGGGCTCAGGTCGAGCGCCGCCACGTCGGCCTCCGTCTCCACCAGGCGCACCGACGCGGGCGCCACCGCCATGGTGCCGACCGCCTCGTCGTGGCCCTCGTGGCCGACGTAGACGACCGTGTAGCCCTTGCCCGACCGCACCTTCACCTCGTGGTGGACCTTGGTGACCAGCGGGCAGACGGCGTCCACCACCACGCCGCCGTTGGCCCGGGCCGAGGCGACCACCTCGGGCGCCGAGCCGTGGGCGCTGAGCATCACGGGCGAGCCGGGGGGCACGTCCGCCACGTCGTCGACGAACACCACGCCGAGCCGGCGGAAGCGGTCGACCACCACGGCGTTGTGGACGATCTCGTGGTAGCAGTACACGGGCGGCTCGAACACCCGGACCATCCAGGCCAGGGCCTTGATCGCCATCTCGACGCCGGCGCAGAAGCCGCGCGGAGCGGCCAGCAGCACGCGCTCGACCGGCATGGGACCAGGCTACGCGCCCCCGTCCGCGACGCCGGGCCGCGGGCCGTCGTCGTTCTCTGGACGCCCGGCGCCGCATTCCGGCGCTTTCCGTCCACAGAACGCCGCCACGGCGCCCGCCCCGGTCCGGGCCGCGGGCCCTCGGGCCGGTGCAGGTAGCCTGTGTGCATGTCGCTGCCTCGGGTGGTGGCCGTGGCCGACGGGTCACCGGCCGCCCGGGCCGACCTGCGCCCCGGCGACGAGATCGTCTCCCTCGGCGGCCAGGTGCCCCGTGATGTCATCCAGCTCCAACTGCTCACCGACGAGGCCGACCTGGACCTCGAGGTGAGCCGGGGCGGCCTCCACCTGTCCGTCGTGGTGGACAAGGAGGCGGGCGAGCCGCTGGGGGCCGAGCTGGCGTCGGCCCTTTTCGACCGGGTGCAGACCTGCGACAACCACTGCGAGTTCTGCTTCATCCACCAGCTCCCGCCGGGGATGCGCCGCAGCCTGTACCTGAAGGACGACGACTACCGGCTGTCGTTCCTCTACGGGAACTTCACCACCCTCACCCGCTTCACCGAGGCCGACCTGGAGCGGGTGGTCACCGAACGGTTGAGCCCCCTGTACGTCAGCATCCACGCCACCGATCCCGAGGTCCGGGCCCGCATGCTGCGCAACCGGCGGGGCGCCACCAGCCTGCGCTGGCTGCGGGCGCTGCTCGACGCCGGCATCGAGGTCCACGGCCAGGTCGTGGTGTGCCCGGGGGTGAACGACGGCGCCGTCCTGGCCGACACCCTGGCCGGGGTGCTGGACGAGTACCCCGAGCTGGCGACCGTGGCCGTGGTGCCGCTGGGCGTGAGCCGGTGGTCGCACGAGGCGGCCATGCGCCCGCACACCGCCGACGAGGCGGCCGCCGTCGTGGAGTGCGTGCACGAGTGGCAGCCGCGTTTCCTCGCCGTCCTCGGCCGGCGCCTGGCCTTCGCGGCCGACGAGTACTACCTCCTCGCCGGCCTGCCCTTCCCGGGGGCGGAGTCCTACGAGGGCTTCCCCATGCACGAGGACGGGATCGGCATGGCCCGCCTGATCGAGGAGCAGTGGCGGGACGGGCCCACGGCTCCGTCGATCGGGCCGGGCGACGGCGCCGCCGCCGTGCGAGGCGGGTTCTTCGCCTGGGTGGACGGCGCGCCCGCCGCGGGGTACCGCGCCCCGCGGGCGCCCGCCGGGCCGGTGACCCTCGTCTCGCGCCCGCGGCGCGAGGCGCCCGTCGCCGTGCTCACCGGCACCTACGGGGCCCGGGTGGTCGGGCCCCTGGTCGACGCGCACGGGCGGGACGACGTCCGGGTCGTGCCCGTGGCCAACACCTTCTTCGGGGGCAACATCGGGGTCACCGGCCTGCTGGTGGGGGAGGACCTGGCCCGGGCCCTGGCCGACCAGCCCGAGGGCCACCGCTACCTCCTCCCCGACGTGTGCCTCTCCGACGGCGTGTTCCTCGACGGCATGCGCCCGTCCGACCTGCCGCGGCCCGTCGAGGTCGTCGCCACCGACGGCCGGTCGCTGCGCCGGGCGCTGGCCGGCGCCCGCCGGTGAGCCGGCCCGCACCGGTGGCCACGGCGGTGGCCGGCCGCCCCGTCGTCGCCGTCGTAGGCCGCCCCAACGTGGGCAAGTCGACCCTGGTCAACCGCATCCTGGGCCGGCGCGAGGCGATCGTCGAGGAGCGCCCGGGCGTGACCCGGGACCGCAAGTCGGTGGACGCGGAGTGGAACGGCCGCCCGTTCACCCTGGTCGACACCGGCGGCTGGCTGGCCGGTGACGACCCCCTCGACCGCCAGGTCAGCGCCCAGGCCGAGCGGGCCGTGGCCGAGGCCGACGTGCTGCTGATCGTCACCGACGCCGCCGTGGGTGCGACCGACGAGGACGTCCAGGTGGCGCGCCTCCTGCGCAGGGCCGGGAAGCCGGCGCTGCTCGTCGCCAACAAGGTGGACTCCGAGCACCGGGAGTCCGACGCCTGGGCGCTGTCGCGCCTCGGCCTGGGCGACCCGTGGCCCGTGTCGGCCCTCCACGGCCGGGGCATGGGCGACCTTCTCGACGAGGTGGTGCGCCTCCTGCCGCCGCCCGACGAGGAGGCCCACGGCGGCGAGGCGCCGCCGGCCGACGGGGACGGCGAGGACGGGAAGGACGCGCCGAGCGTCGCCATCGTCGGCCGCCCCAACGTGGGCAAGTCGACGTTGTTCAACCGCCTGGTCGGCGACGAGCGGTCGGTGGTCCACGACCTGCCCGGTACCACCCGCGACGCCGTCGACACCCTGATCGAGACGGAGAGCGGACCGCTCCGCCTCATCGACACGGCCGGGATGCGGCGGCGGTCGAGGACGGGCGAGGGGCCCGAGTTCTACTCCCTCGTACGGGCGCTGCGGGCCATCGACCGGGCCGACGCCGCCGTGCTCGTGATCGACGCGTCCGAGGGGGTGACGTCGCAGGACCAGCGGCTGGCCGAGCGGGTGGACGCCGCCGGCAGCCCGGTGGTGATCCTCCTCAACAAGTGGGAGACGCTGGACGCCGACGGGCGGGCCGACGTGCTGGGCCAGGTCGCCGACCGCCTGTCGTTCCTGGGGTACGCCCCCGTGCTGAAGGTGAGCGCCCGGACCGGCCTCGGTGTGCACCGGCTGCTGCCGGCGCTGGACCAGGCCATCGACGCCTACCACCGCCGCATCCCGACGGCCGAGCTGAACCGGGTGGTGCAGGCGGCCCAGGCCGGCCACCCGTCGCCCGGGGGCCGGGTGCTGTACGCCATCCAGGGCGCCACCGACCCGCCCACGTTCACCCTGTTCGCCACCCGCGCCCTGCCCCAGCCCTACCTGCGCTACCTGGAGCGCAAGATCCGCGAGCACTTCGGGTTCGGCCCCACGCCCCTCAAGCTGCGGGTGCGGCGACGCGACGCGTGAGGCGCCGCCCCGAGGGGCGTCGAGGGCCGCCGGGCGCATCGGGGCGGGTAGCGTGACCGGCGCATGGTGAACCGACCCGTACTGCTGGTCGTCGCCGTGGGATGCCTGTTGGCCGCCGTCGTCTGGGGCCGCTCGGCCTTCCGGCTCGAGCGCGCCCTGCGCCGCATCTCGCACAGCGAGGGCGACACCGGCACCGGGACGGCCGCCGCCTCGCTCGGGTTCCGCAAGGAGCTCCACACCATGATCCTGTACGCCCTGCTGGGCCTGGGGATCGGGTTCAGCTCGTTGTCCGAGGACCCCGAGTTCGACATGCCGCTGGTCCTCCTGGCCATCCCGGTGATGCTGTCCCTGCGCTTCGGCCGGGAGATCCTGGCCGAGTCCCGCAACGCCGAGGACCGGTGGCTGCTGGAGCGGCGGGCCCGCGAGGTGCTCAACCAGCAGAGCGAGCTGACGCCGATGCGGTGGTCGGCCCGGCTGGCCCCCGACGACCTCCCGGTGATCCAGGGCTTCGAGGTGGCGCACCTCTACGTCCCCGGGATGGGCGCCATGGCGGGCGACTTCTACGACCTGTTCCCGAACGGGCCGACCCGGCTGGCCGCCGTCATCGGCGACGTCGCCGGCCACGGCATCGAGCCGTCGATCACCGCCTTCCAGGTGAAGTACCTGCTGCGGGTGTTCCTCCGCCAGTACCGGGACCCGGCCCAGGCCATCGAGGAGCTCAACATCGTGCTCTCCGCCCAGGGCCGGCCCGAGGACCTCGTGTCGTTGTGCACGGTCGTGTTCGACCAGGCGGCGGCCACCCTGCGCTTCGCGTCGGCCGGCCACCCGCCGGCGTGGGTGTGGCACGACCGCGAGGTGCGCCCGCTGCGCGCGACGGGCCCGCTGCTCACCCTCGACCCCAAGGGCTCGTACTTCAGCCGGGAGATCGACCTCGACCCGGGCGACGTCCTCCTGCTCTACACCGACGGGCTCACCGAGGCGCGCTCGGGCGACCAGCTCTTCGGCGAGGAGCGCATCGCCCAGATCCTGCGCCGCGACCCCGGGGAGGACCTGGAGACGCTGTGCAAGACCCTGCTGGAGGCGGCGAGGGACTTCGCCTCGGAGCCGCTGAGCGACGACGTCGCCATCCTCGCCATCCGCAGGACCTGACCGAAGTGGCCGGCCCGACGTCCAGCGACGACCTGCGGCGGGCCGCCGAGCGGGCCCGGCGCGGCAACCTCGACAAGGGCGCCGACCGCCTGGCGGCCGCCGGCAAGCTGTTCGTGCGGGACCGCGTCGCGATGCTCGTCGACGAGGGCTCGTTCGTGGAGGACGGCCTGCTCGCCAACGCCGCCGCCGCCGACCTGCCGGCCGACGGCGTCGTCACCGGCCGGGGCAGCGTCGACGGGCGGCCGGTGTGTGTGATGGCCAACGACTCCACGGTGAAGGCGGGGTCCTGGGGGGCGCGGACCGTCGAGAAGATCGTCCGCCTGAGCGAGTACGCCTTGGCGCACGAGCTGCCGGTGTTCTGGCTGGTGGACTCGGCGGGCGCCCGCATCACCGACCAGGTGGAGCTCTTCCCGGGCCGCCGGGGCGCCGGGCGCATCTTCTACAACCAGGTGCGCCTCTCCGGCCGGGTGCCCCAGGTTTGCTGCCTCTTCGGGCCCTCGGCCGCCGGCGGCGCCTACATCCCGTCGTTCTGCGACGTGGTCTTCATGGTGGAGGGCAACGCGTCGATGTACCTCGGATCGCCCCGCATGGCCGAGGTGGTGGTGGGCGAGCGGGCGACCATCGAGGAGATGGGCGGCGCCCGCATGCACGCCACCGTGTCGGGGTGCGGCGACAACCTCGCCCCCGACGACGCGGCGGCCATCGAGATGGCCCGCCGGTGGTTCTCGTACGTGCCGACGTCGTGGCGGGAGGCGCCGCCCGCCGCCGACCCGGCGCCGCCGGCCACCGTGCTGGCGGCGTCGATGATCCCCGAGTCCGACCGGGCCGGCTACGACATGCACACCGTCGTCGAGGCGCTGGTGGACGACGGGTCGCTGTTCGAGGTGAAGCCCCTGTGGGCCACCGAGGTTATCGTCGCCCTGGGCCGCATCGAGGGACGGGCCGTCGGCGTGGTGGCCAACAACCCGGCCCGCAAGGGCGGCGTGCTGTTCGTCGACTCGGCCGACAAGGTGGCGCGCTTCGTGTGGTGGTGCGACGCGTTCAACCTCCCGCTGGTGTTCCTGGCCGACGTCCCCGGCTTCATGATCGGGACCCAGGTCGAGCGCCAGGGGATCATCCGCCACGGCGCCAAGATGATCACCGCCGTCGCCGAGGCGACCGTCCCCAAGATCTCGGTGATCGTGCGCAAGGCCTACGGCGCCGGCCTGTACGCCATGGCCGGTCCCGCCTTCGAGCCTGACGCGTGCATCGCCCTGCCCTCGGCCAAGATCGCCGTGATGGGCCCCGAGCCGGCCGTCAACGCCGTGCACGCCCGCCACATCGCCGCCCTCGGGGACCCGGCCGAGCAGGCTGCGTTCGTGGCCCAGAAGCGGGCCGAGTACGAGGCCGACGTCGACCTGCTGCGCCTCGCCTCGGACCTCGTCATCGACGCCGTGGTGGCACCCGAGGACCTGCGGTCGGAGATCGCCGCCCGGCTGGCCACGGCCGAGGGCAAGGACCGTCACTTCTCCGAGCGCCACCACGGGGTGCCCCCGGTATGACGCCCGACGCCGTGCGCATCCGCGAGGTCGGGCCGCGCGACGGCCTCCAGGTGGAGGCGCCCGTCCCCGTCGCCGACCGCATCCGGCTGATCGAGGCCGTGCTGGACGCCGGCGTGCGCCACGTCGAGGCGGCCGCCTTCGTGTCGCCGCGCGCCGTGCCGGCCATGGAGGGCGCCGCCGAGGTGATGGCGGGGCTGGAGCGCCGCCCGGGCGTGGCCTACGCCGTGCTGGTTCCCAACCTCACCGGCGCCGAGCGGGTGCCGTGGTGCGACGAGGTCACCTTCGCGATCTCGGTGTCGCCCGAGTACAACCGTCGCAACGTCAACCGGACGGTCGGGGAGTCGGTGGCCGAGGCGGGACGGGTGGCGGCGGCGATGGGGGAGCGGGGCGTGCCGGTGGACGCGGTGATCTCCTGCTCCTTCGGGTCGCCCTTCGAGGGGGACGTCGCGCCCGACGACGCCCACGCCCTCGGCCGGCGCCTGCTCGACGCCGGCGTCTCGTCGCTGACCTACGCCGACACCACCGGCATGGCCACCCCCCGCCGGGTCGCCGACCTGCTGGCGGTGACCGGGCCCGACGTCGGCCTGCACCTCCACGACACGCGGGGCACCGCCCTCGTGAACGCCTACGCCGCCCTGGAGGCCGGCGTGCGCCGGTTCGACACCGCCGTCGGGGGCCTGGGCGGGTCGCCGGCGGTGACCGGGACGGGAGGCGGGGCGGGCGGCAACCTGGCCACCGAGGACCTGGTGCACCTCCTCGACGACCTGGGTGTCCAGACGGGGATCGATCTCGAGCGGCTGCTGGCGGCCAGCCGGATGGTGGCCTCGCTGGTCGGCCACGGTGTCCCCAGCCGGGTGGCGGCGGCGGGCCCGAGGGGCCGGCCGGCGGGGCCGTAGACTGGCCGGCAGCGTGCCGTGGTGCGAGGAGTGCGACCGGTTCGTCACGCCGACCAGCCTCGGCGATGGCGGTGCCTGCCCCAGGTGCGGCGTCGCCGTCGAGGTTCCCGGCCTGGCTGGCGGTGCCGAGGAGGACGTGGCCGTCCCCTGGCACTTCAAGCTGCTGCTGGTGGCGACCGTGCTCTACCTCGGATGGCGGGCCGTGCAGGGCGTCGCCTGGGTCGTAGCCCACCTCTGAGCCCCCCCGGACGGAGTTTCGGTCGCGTACCCGTACCCTGAGGAATGTCGGCCGTCCGGCCGACGCGATCCGGGCGGGACACGGGAGACGGGGGAACGGGAGATGGGGAAGACGGCCAGGTCACGGCTCGTCGCGACGTTGGTGGCCGGCGCCCTTGCCGCCACCGCCTGCTCGGGCGGTGGGGGCACGGAGGGCGCCGGGGCCGGTTGCGCGGCCCGGGCCGGCGAGCGGGCGGCGAAGGCCGTCCTGCGCTGCACCGAGGGCTCGATCGGATTCGTGGAGACCGAGGTCTCGTCGGGGACGGGCGTGGTCGTGGAGGTGGAGGGCAAGCGCTACGTGCTCACCAACGAGCACGTGGTCGACCCGTTCGACGCCGCCGACGTGACCGTGGGCGCAGCGACGTTCGAGGACCTCCCCGTCGTCGGCGTCGACATCTCGGCCGACGTCGCCCTCCTCGGTCCGCTGACGGGCCGGGACCTGCCCGCGCCGCTGGCCCTGGCCGACGGGACCGGCCTGGAGCGGGGCGACGACGTCTTCCTCGTCGGGTTCCCGGGCGAGGCCAACACCGACGACCTCGAGGTGACCATCGCCTCGGGGATCGTGTCGCGCCTTCGCGACGTCAAGGAGTTCGCCCAGACCTACATCCAGACCGACGCCACCATCGCCGGCGGCCAGTCCGGGGGGCCGCTGTTCGACGGGGACGCCAACCTGGTCGGCATCTCCGGCCTGGCCTTCGCCGAGGGCGAGTTCGCGCTGGCGCTGGCCGGTCGGGACACGGCGGAGGCGGTGGAGCGGATCCTGGCCGGCGACGGCGACGAGTACCTGTCGTTGCCGGGCGGCGCCCACACCGGCGGCCGTGCCGGTGCGGCCGGTGCGACCAGCGGCACGCTGAGCATCTTCGACGGCAGCGACGGGCAGGTGCTGTTCCTGCCCGCCGCCGGCGGAGACCGGACCTGGAACCTCACCGTCGACATGTCGGCGCGCCCGGTCGTCACGGTCGGCACCATGGCGGGCGACGAGCCCCTGGCGGTCAGCTCCAACGCCGAGGCCGTCCAGGGGGAGATCTCCCGCCGGCTCGCCAAGGCCCGCGGGGGGCGGCCCGACGCCCTGCCCGACCCCGAGGCGGCGGGGCACGACCCGAAGATCGCCGCCCGGGAGACCCGGCCGGGGACCTTCGCCATCCCCGTGAAGGCCGACGAGTCGGCGCTGGTCTTCGTCGCCGTCCCGCTGACCGACCGGCCCGTCACGGTCGGGTGGACGTCCGACCTGCCGCTCGTCGCGGCGTCGCGCCCGGTCACCGAGAAGCGCCTCGACGTGGGCGGCACCCTCGACGGGATCGTAGGCGGGCTGGACACGTCGATCGACGTCATGGTCGACCTCGCCGCCGGCCAGCGGGTCCAGCTCCACGCCCGGTCGCCCCAGGGCGACCCGGGGTTCGCGGTGTACACCCCCGGGACCAGGCTCGACCACCTCACCGCCGCCGATCCCGAGGGGGCGGGGGTCGAGGTGTTCGACGACACCGACGACGGCCTGCTCGGCCTGGACGCCAAGACGACGTTCGAGGCGGAGAAGTCGGGCACCTACCGCTTCCGGCTCTACAACAACGAGTACACGTCGATCCACGTCCGGTTCTCGGTGGTCGACTGCGCCGGCAGAGACTGCGACGCCACGAAGCCGACCACCTGACCCGGGCGCTACCATGCGGGCGCCGCGGGCTGTGGCGCAGCTTGGTTAGCGCGCTTGACTGGGGGTCAAGAGGTCGGGAGTTCAAATCTCCCCAGCCCGACGGGAAAACCGCAGGTCAGGGCCGGTGTCGCCAGACACCGGCCCTTGGCGGCTCAGACCCGAACCGCCGTTGGCGACGAGCCGGGTTCCCTTCGTGCGGCAAGAGCGGGCGATATTCGCCCATCCTTGCCGCACGAACGACGCCGCCCACCGGGGGAACCTCCCGGCGCCACACCTATCTGGACTCCGCGGGTAGGTGTCCGAATCATCCATTGCAACGGAATCGACGTTATAGGACAATCCGTGCGTCGCCCCCGCCCGCCAGCGGGGGGAAGACGACGGACAGCCCCGGTACCGAGCGTCGCCGATCGGGGCCGGGGCTGTTCTCGTCGAACCGTGCTCGAGCGTCCCCGCCACCCCGGCGGGTCGTGGCGCCGCGCGTCGACCCGGCGACAGGGGCCGAGGTGGGCGCGGCCCCTGTCGCC